>Ga0208872_1000107_pt1 | contig 83576 bp, 72 predicted proteins | sample CryBogCBH12Aug08_FD_185508 | JGI IMG/M metagenome (GOLD analysis project Ga0208872, IMG submission 185508) | Freshwater microbial communities from Crystal Bog, Wisconsin, USA - CBH12Aug08 (SPAdes) | ecosystem: Environmental > Aquatic > Freshwater > Lake | place: Crystal Bog, Wisconsin, USA...
AAACGGCCATGCTTTACAGCCGGATGTAACGGTATATTATCCCGATCAGCGCAAAGTAATTGTAGATGCCAAAGTATCCCTGGTGGCCTGGGAACAATATGTTTCTGCATCTGATGCGCTGGTGCAGCAGGATTACTTATTGGCACATATCCGTTCTATCCGCCAGCATATCGAAAACCTGAGCCGTAAAAACTATCCGAAATATGCAGCCGCACTCGATTATGTACTATTGTTTATACCCATTGAACCAGCATTTCTGGAAGCATTAAAATCAGATACCGGTTTATGGAAAACAGCGTATGATAAAAAGATATTGCTGGTGAGCCCCACCAATTTACTGGTGGTGCTTAAAATAATCGCTGATCTCTGGAAAGTGGAAAAGCAAAACCGCAATGCTATTGATATAGCTGATAAAGCCGGTGCATTGTACGATAAATTTGTACTGTTTACAGAGAGCCTGGAAGAAGTGGGCAGTAAAATAGAGGATGCACAGAAAAGCTATGAAAAAGCCTTTAAACAATTAGTAACCGGCAGGGGCAATATTACCGGTAAAGTGGAGGAACTGAAGAAAATGGGGGCCAGTGCCGGTAAACAAATACCAGATAATCTGCTGACACAGGGCCCCCTGTGAAAAAAGGTTAATTTAATCCATTAATAATATTAAAAAATGCTTCCTTATAGGTATTCCCAATAGGCAGAACTGCATTTTTTATGTATACCTGATTATCCTGAATTTTATCAATTTTCCGCAGAGGGATGATAAACCTTCGGTGTATACGGATAAATTCCGTTTTACAGAAACTGGCTTCTATTTCTTTCAGGGTAATACTTGAAAGATGTGGCTTTTGGTTTAAATAATACTTACAGTAATTTTCAAAAGATTCTATATAATCCAAAGTGTGTAAATCTATTTTAATTTTCGCTTTCCCAATTTGGATGAAATAAAGGTCTCCTGGTTTGATCATTACTTTTCTTTTTTTGTTAAGCATAGGCAATCGGTTTTTTTTATAAATTAATTTATAATTAATAATTAAATAAAAATAAACTCATTTATTTAATTTGAAAAATTAAATAAATGGGTTTATTTCATAATTAACAGAATGTTTACATATAATAAAATTACTAGTGAAAGCTGTAAGCCGGTTTACTATTCAACTCCTGTAATTAGCAGTTTATTTGATATAAATGACAGTCCGTCAATTTCCTGTTATATCATTTAATAACTGTTTTACTTTAGAACCCAGATGGTTAAGATTTCTGTTATAATTACATATTGCAAGACTGTTTGTTCGGGGTTCATTATCTGTTGGGGTATACAGGTTTCTGCTCAGCAGGAACCTGTTTTTACTACATACAGATATAACCAGCTGGCCATAAATCCGGCTATTGCCGGTGTTAATGAATCCATCCATCTAATGGCTGCTTTCAGAAAACAATGGATCGGGATTCCGGGAGCCCCTCAAACTTCATTGGTTAGTTTTGATATGCCTGTTCACCACAACTGGTTAGGGCTGGGCGTACAGATGTATGATGACAGGATCGGTATTCAATCCAATTCGGGTATTATAACGGACTATGCTTTTCGAAGCCATTTATTCAATAGTCAGGATCATTTTTCAGTAGGTATCCTGGCTGGGTTTAGTAATATCCGGGCAGATTATAATAAGGTGGACCTGATTCAAACCTATGACCCTGCATTTTCGGGTATTGTGGTGAATGCTTTACTGCCTGTTGCCGGTGCGGGGATTTTTTATCAGACAGATCATTTTTATATGGGTTTTTCTGCCCCCAATCTGGTAAACAGTATCGTAAAAGGAAAATCTGTTGTGGTCAGGAATGCGCTATCCTCCAGTTTAAATATTCATTATTTTCTTACAGCTGGTTACGCTTTTCATCTGAGTGAAAATGTTTTATTCAGGCCCTCGTTCTTATGTAAACTTGCTGGGTCAGGCTCATCTATAGATTTCAATGCTGAATTTTTATTGATGGATATTTTATCTGCCGGCTTAACATATAATACCGCAAATACTTATGCTGTCACAGCAACAGTGGATGTATCCCCGCAATTTAAAATTGGGTATTGTTATGAAAGGAATTTTTCTGTAATGGGCATTTTAAATGTGGGTACTCATGGCATATTTATAAAATACAGCCTGAAACATTCAGAAAGAGAAAAGCAATTTGAAGGTCACAAGTCCATGCTTTTTTAAGCGTCATATACAGGAGAATTGTTTCCTGTATTAATTCCTGATCAGGTTCCCATCACTCAGTTCAATCACCCGGTCGCTGTTCTTTGCAAAATCATCATCATGCGTTACAGCAATAATGGTTTGATTATTTTCCCTGGCCAATTGCTTAAAAATATCAAATACCACTTTGGTATTTTTACTGTCCAGGTTTCCTGTCGGTTCATCACCCATTATAACGGAGGGGTCATTGATCAGTGCCCTGGCAATTGCAACTCTTTGCTGCTGCCCGCCGGATAATTTACTGGCAGGTTTCAATGCCTGTTCTTTCAGGTCAAGCAAGCTTAAATGCCGGTATGCTTTTTCTTCAATTTCAGCCTTTGAATACTGGCCTAATTTCAATGCAGGCAGCATCACATTTTCCAGTGCGGAGAATTCTGTTAGCAGATAATGGAACTGAAACACAAAACCAATATTTTTATTCCGAAAAGCGGCCAGTTCATTTTGTGTCTTACCGGTTAATTGAACCCCATTAATCATCATTTGCCCTTCATAATCGGTATCCATGGTAGATAATACATAGAGCAAAGTAGATTTGCCGGAACCTGATTTGCCAATCAGGGTTAAAAATTCCCCGCTTTGTACTTCAAAGCTGATGTCTTTCAAAACTTTAAAAGGCTCCGGCTGGTAAAAGAATTTACTGATATTTTTTGCCTGCAGGGCTATATTTTCCATTTGCATGATTATCCTCTTATAATGGTTACAGGGTCTATTTTAGATGCTTTTCTTGCGGGTAAATAACCTGCAATAAAAGTGGTGATGATACCAAATACAAAGGCCAATATATAATCAATACTGTTATACGCCATGGGCAGGGTTTGTAAGCCGGCTATTTTAAAGGGAACATGGTTTACAGCAGTTGCCACAGCATAGCCCAGGAGCATACCTACCATACCCCCGATACAACCAATTACCAGTGCCTGGGTTAAAAAGATTTGGGTAACATCATTTCCGGAGAAGCCCATCGCTTTCAAAATGGCTATTTCCCTTATTTTTTCATTTACTGTCATGTTCATGATATTGTAAATGCCAAAACCTGCTACCAGTAAAATAGTCAGTGACACCGCTTTCGCTATAATTTCCCGAAGGCTGTCTGCTGCTTCCAGTTGCCCATTGGCCATTTCCCAGGATTCTACTTTATACGGTATGGCAGGCGCCACTTTTGCAGCCACTTCTTTAGCATGGTTATAGTCCGCAATATTCATTTGAATATCGGTTACATAATCCTGGTTCTTCGATAAAAGTTGCCTGGCAGAAGCAATGTTCAAATAAGCTTTGGTTTTATCCACACTGGCAATACTGGTTTCAAAAATGCCGATTATTTTATAGTTTTTGGTAATCCCGTCACCTGTTAAAATATTCAGGTTATCATTCACTTTCAGGCTCAGGTTTTTAGCCAGCCCACTTCCTATAATCACCGCATCTGTCCGGAATTTAAGGTCATTCCAGTTACCCTGTGTAATATAACCGGATGTATTGAACAGTTTATTTTCAGTATCCACTTCCACACCGGATAGAATCCCATTTATTTTAATGGCATTCCCCCTGAAAAATACATTGATATTGACCTGGGAAGTAACTCCTGCATTTTCCTTTTGCTGGTTCAATAGGGAAATAATCGCACGGGTGTCTTTGATACCGTCTGTATATTGTATCACTTTGGCATTCCGCAGGTTTACCAGCTGGTTTGGGCCTGCTGTTGACTGCAGCAGATTGGTACGGTCTTTCGGCCCGTCATTGTAAATCCGTACATGCGCCAGGGTACTGAATGCCAGCCTTGATTGCGAATCGTTTACCCCGGTCATAAAGCTGTTCATGAACACATACATCGAAATGCCAAAAGTAACGCTCAGTGTGGCCACAATGGTTTGTTTTACATTGGAAGTAAGATGAACAAAGGAAATATGGTTATTGATTTTTGAAGACATGCCGGTTATTGTTTGGATAAAAGGATACGATCATTTTCCTGTAACCCGCTGATTATTTCTGTCCAGTCCAGATTACTGATCCCGGTTTGCACTTCCACTTTTTTATCCCCTTCTTTCAGTTCCACCTGGTGGTTTTTATCCAGGTAATTAGTTGGGATTACCAAAGTATTTTTCTTTTCAGTCACAATAATATTCGCCTGTAACTGGGTATTTGCTTTTAAAATAGCGGGCATTTCTGTAAAACTAGCTTCTGCAATAAATGATTGCTGGTCTGTATCAAAAGAAGGATAGATTTTAGTAAGGATCGCTTTATAGCTTTTCAGTTTATCAGTATTCAGTGAGATCAGTAAGGACTGACCCAGTTTTACCCGGTCTATATCATCTTCCGAAATAAAGAGTTTAGCCAGTAATTTACCTGCACCAATCCGGGCAATAATATCCCCTTTCTTCACATAATCCCCCTGTTTTTTGCTAACTGACAATACCACACCGTTAATGGCGGCTGACAAATAATTATACCGGTAATTTTGTTCCTGAATGGCCAACTGCGATTTTGCATTTTCCCTGTTCAGTGCAAGGTTCAGCTGTAGGTCCGCCAACTGATGTTCCAGCACTTTAATATTGTCTTTATCTGATTCAAACTGCAGTTTTACCTTGTCATAATCCACCTGCGATACAGCCTGTGTTTTCAGTAAACGCTGGTACCTGCCAAAATTAATACTGTCGGTACTGCATTGCTGTTTAGCCTGCACTATCTGCACTTTTACCTGTTCTATCTGGGGTGCATTGGCAGCCGATTTTATTTTTGCATAATCATAATTGACAGCTGCATTGGCCACCTGCGATACCTGTACCAGGTTGGATAAGCGAAAGAGGGGTTTGCTTTTAAGGGCAGTATCGCCCTCGCTTACAAAAGATTGTTCCAGATAACCATCGGTATTGGCTTCTACCAGGTATTCATTGGTATTGATAATATTGCCGCTGGCAAAAACAGCATCAATAATATCTTTCCGCTGCACTCTTGCTTCCTCTGATTTACGGCAGGAGAATAGTACCACCATAAAAACAAGCCCAAGGTATCGTGTATATTTTATCATAGATGATGCTTTATAGATTGAATTATTGGCGTGACAGGATAACGGAATAATTGTTATACAATGCCGACAGGTTATTTAAATGGATATTCTCAGCTTTCAGGTAATCCTCAAAACTCTTCAGGTAAACATCCATACTGATCAGTCCTTCCATATATTTCTGCCGGTACAGGCTGCAATTATTGGCATATAACTGAAAGTTCTCAGCTGATGCAGCTGTTATTTTTTCATTATTACTGAACTGAATCAGTAACAGACTGTCATTCATAGCACTCTGAAACTGTGCATTTTCATATTGCTGCAACATAGAACGCGTTGCCACTTCTGCAGATTTTACCCTGTTCTTATTGGCAAAGCCTGTAAACAGGGGTAAGGACAGGTTCAGGGAGATATACTGGTTGGCATTCCAGGCTTTATTGGCGAAAGACATTCCAAAGTCCTGCCGGAACTGTTGCTGCCCCAGGTAAGCCCCTGCCCCTAATTGTGGCAGGTAGGCAGACTTCTGAATTTTCTCCTGAATGCCGGCTCCTTTAACCTGGTTCTCATAAACCAGCAAACTTTTATCAGCTCCCAGTAACCTGCTGAAATGATTGCCGGTATTATTCAGGCTGATTGTCTCCTCTAAATCTATTTGTTCCTGCTGGCGGATGCCCGTTAAAAGTTTCAGGGATTGCAGGCTTTGTTCCAGTAACTGGTGATTCTGCACATTGTTTTGCAGTACCGTATTATAATCAATCGTAGCCTGGTTCACAGCAGTTGCATCTGTAAGGCCTTCTTTTAAGCGTAGTATTGCCAGTTGTTTCAGGCTGTCAGCCACCAGCAGGTCGGCCTCACTGATAGCAATAGCTGCGCGGGCGATGATACAGGCATAATAATACTGGGCCACCTGTTGTTTCAGTCCCTGGTCATAGGCTTCATTCTGTACTTCATTCAATGCAATACTGTTTTTAGCCATTTTAGCCTGGTAGACAGCCTGCCAGTCGAAGAAGTTTCTGGAAATACTAATACCCGTATTCATCACATACTTTTTCCCAAACTGTGCATCAATGGTTTTTCCGGGTTGCCCTACCAGTTCACCGGGTATGGGGGTAATACCCAGAATCAGGTTATCCTGTCCGGCAAATGAGCCAGTAACCGTAGGGTATAAATAACTGTTGGCTGTTTTATAATCAATGGAAGCTTTTTGTGTATTCAGGGTATAAATTTTCCTCGTGGGATTATTTTTAAGTGCATACACAAATAGCTGGCTGATATTGTTGCATACAAAAGTACTGTCTGTTGCAAATACAGTCGTACAGCAAACAGACAAAACCATACTCATTAAAATAAGGTGGCGTATCATAATTTTCTCCAGAATTTAGTGGTGGAAAAAAAGCCTTTGGTAACCGTAATTCTAAGGGTATACCCATCCTGGAGTTGTAAGGAACAGTCAACATATTCCCCTCTCTCCGGACTATATATTTTACTACCCTTCCAAATACCGTTTTCCAGTTTCAGGCCGCTCAGAATCACCAGTCCGATAATGGGCCTGCTCCTTAAAGCCGGGTCCGGATTCTTTTTATCTGTTTTTGATTGCCCGTCTGTATTTTTTTCTTCAGCCAACCAGATTATTTTGGCGGCATAACTGTTACCTGTCCTGAATATTTCAACTTTAGACCTGGAACCTTCAGTAACCCATATACCCGGTAAAATATCCGATTGGGCATAGAGCATTATACCAGCAAATAAGCTGGAAACAATAAAAATAGAAATGAAAAATATGGTTTTAGACATAACGGAAATTATTTGTGATCATACACAAATTTCCGCTTCAGAGGGTTGTATTTAAAGTGTTATACACCCGAATTGAACAAAAAAGGGGGTGAAATGTACAGATTTAGGGCTTTTCCATCCAGGTTAAAAAAGGGCTTACTTTCAGCCGGCTCACGATCGGTTTTTCCTTGCTGTTTATGGTCAGATGCAGCACCAGTTTGCGGTTAAAAAAGGGTTCCATTTCCCTGATCGCATTGCGATGAATGATCATTTGCCGGTTAATTCTGAAAAACAATTGCGGATGTAAAGCCTGTTCCACTTCATCAATGGTTTTGAATAACGGGTGTTTTTCCTGTTGAAAGGTATAGAGGTAAACAATATCCTGTTCCAGGCAAATCAGGGCAATATCTTCTACCAAAACCGGAAAAAGTTTTTCCCTGAATTTCACCAGAAAAGAAGCATTGTACGTTTTAGTAACCGGGGCAGTGGGTAATAGATCTTCTGCCAGTTTTGCCAGTGCCAGGTTGCTGGTCCATAGTTGCAGTTTTTCCAATGATAGGGCAATATCATTTTCTTCAAATGGTTTGAGTATATAGTCGATGCCATTTGCCTTAAACGCTTCCAGTGCATAATGATCAAATGCCGTGCAGAATATTACCGGCACTTCAATTTTTACCTGTTTAAAAATTTCAAAACTCAGTCCGTCTGCCAACTGCACATCCATAAAAAAAAGATCAGCTTTCAGCCCTTCTTCCTTCAGTATCTGAATGGTGGCTTCAATACTCTCACAAACAGCCACAACTTTATTGTTAGTATCATAAGCTTCCAGCATTTCCTGCAGTAACCTTGCCGTTTTGGGTTCATCTTCCACTATAATAATATTCATCCGATCAGTTTTAGGGTAACAGAAAAACGAGTTGCGGTTTGCTGGATAGTAACCCCATCCTGTATATGCAGCAATGCATAGCGGTGAATCAGGTTTTTTAAGCCGGTAGAGGAAGATTCTTCTATAGAGGTTCTTAACTGCAGATTATTGCTAACGGTAACTGTATCAGCAGTTTCCTGAAAAATAGTAATGTGTAAAGGCCTGAGGGAAGAGATAGCATTGTGTTTAAAACAGTTTTCCACCAGTAACTGCAATCCGAAAGCAGGTATTTTAAGCATTTCTGATTCGGGCCTGATTTCAATACTAATCATCAGCATTCTCTCAAACCTTGCTTTCAGCATAAAAATATATTTATTCAGGAAATCGAGTTCTTCTGCAACGCTCACAGTGGTATGGTCACTCTTTTTAAGAAGCTGCCGGTACAGATCTGATAGTTTCAGGATAAACCGTTCGGTATTGGGGTCTTTTGTTCGTACCATATTGCGCAGGGTACTGAGTGCATTGAATAAAAAATGGGGATTAATCTGTTGTTTTAATACCGCAAATCTTGCTTCTGCATTTTCGCGTTGTAATTCAAAATTCTCTATCCTGATCTGTTGCGCTTCCCGGATAGAAATCTGTGCCAACTGGATTGAAATGATGATCAGTGAAGCAATACTCAACCTTAAAAAAATAAACCAGATTGGGATATCTTCCAGTCCTAAATTTTTTTGCAAAACAAGGGTATTGAAAAAAATAATCCCGCTGATACTGCTAAAATTAAGAACTAATGTGGCTAGTATTTTAAAAGCCGGAGCAGCATTTTTTTTAAAATATTGTTGTTGAATCAGTGTACTGTTCACCATCCAGATCAGCAGCAGGTAAAAAGAAAGCAGCATCCATACATTGAAGATCCGGCCAGGGTTAATCTGTGTTTTGTAAATATTGTTATTTAAAATATTCAGGGCAGGTAATAACACAGAAATAATCAGTGGCAGAATAATTTTTTTAGTCGGCAAATAGCGCTGCATACCCTGTTTTCAATTTTGAAATACCAAAGTAAGGGATTAAAGCTATTAATGGAATAATATACGAAATTTAATTCAGAAAATAAAATTAAAAAATATTTGATAATAATTGCAATTATTCAAAAAGCATCCTACCTTTATAGTGCATTAGAGAGAGATAAAAAAAGAAGATTTCTTTTGAAGGCCTGCAATCATATTTGGGTGTTTGTTTCGGATGATTGCAGGTTTTTTTTATGCCCATCTGTAACAGTTCATCCTGTAATTTCTCTATACACATCCTTTACTTCAATTTGTTTTCCCATTTTCGGCATAAGTTGTTATTTTAGAGCTAATTATGACTGCTGAGCAACAAAGACTAAAGGTAAATGCAACCAAAAAAATTCCACTGGAGCAATGGGGCCCCTATTTATCAGAAAGGCAATGGGGTACCGTTAGGGAAGATTATAGTGAAAATGGCGATGCCTGGAATTATGTACCCTTCAAACAGGCGCATTCCCGTGCTTACCGCTGGGGAGAAGATGGGTTGGGCGGCATCTCCGATTTTTTCGGAAACCTTTGTTTTGCTGTTTCACTATGGAACGGGAAAGATGAGATTCTGAAGGAGCGCTTATTCGGACTGGGTAATAATGAAGGCAATCATGGGGAAGATGTAAAAGAACTGTATTACTACCTATCTAATATTCCCACCCATTATTATATGCAAATGCTGTATAAATATCCGCAGCAGGCATTTCCATACCAGGAACTGATTGATAAAAACCGCAGCAGGAGTAAACTGGAAACGGAATATGAGCTCCTTGATACCGGCGTTTTTGACGATAACAAATATTTTGATGTCTATATTACCTATGCTAAAATCAATAAAAAAGATATCGGCATCCGGATAGAAATCATCAACAGGGGTAAAGCTGCTGCCCCTATTACGGTTTTACCCAATTTATGGTTCTTTAACCGCTGGCAATCCCGTAATGCAGATAAAAAACCTTCTATCAAATCCATCGGGGATGAATGTGTGGTGAAAGCTGTACATGAAAGGCTGGGGGCTTATTACCTGTATTACCAGAAACCGGACACTACCTTTTTTACTGAGAATGAAACCAATACTGAAAAACTTTTCGGTATTAAAAACAATTCCATTTTTGTTAAAGATGCTTTTCATGATGCCATTATCCATGAAAAGAATGCAGCAGCATTACATGCTAAAAAAAGCGGAACCAAGTTTGCGCCTGTTTATCATTGCCAGATTGCCGGTGGTGCTAAAAAGACCATTTATCTTCGATTGAGTGATGTGAATATGGATACTCCCTTTGCTAAAGGGTTTTCAGAAATATTCGACCGCCGTAAACAGGATGAGGAGGAATTTTATAATGCCATTTTGCCGGCTCATCTATCTGATGACCATAAAAATATTCAGCGCCAGGCTCTGGCAGGATTGCTGTGGAGCAAACAATACTATTATTATGATATAGAACGCTGGTTATCCGAACCCGATGGTATTGCCCATGTAAGTGATGAACGTGGCAAGGGGCGCAATAGCGACTGGCAGCACCTCAAAAACCAGGATGTGATTCTGATGCCCGATAAATGGGAATACCCCTGGTATGCGGCCTGGGACCTTGCTTTTCATTGTGTACCCATGGCGATAGTGGATCCCGTATTTGCCAAACACCAGATTACCCTCATAATGCGGGAATGGTATATGAAACCGGATGGGCAATTACCTGCTTATGAATGGAATTTCAGTGATGTTAACCCGCCGGTACAGGCATGGTCGGCCTTGCAGATTTACCTCATTGAAAAAAATCAGACAGGAGTGGGGGATATTAAATTCCTCAAAAAAGTATTTTATAAGCTCATTATCAATTTTACCTGGTGGATCAACCGGAAAGACCCTCATGGAAAAAATATATTCCAGGGTGGATTCCTGGGGCTGGATAATATCGGGGTTTTTAACCGCAGTATTCAACTGCACAGTGAAGCCAAACTGGAACAGGCCGATGGTACCAGCTGGATGGGTATGTATGCCTTAAATCTTATGGATATCGCCATTGAAATTGCCATGGTGGATGATACCCTGGAAGACAGTGCCACTAAGTTTTTTGAGCATTTTGTTTTAATTGCTGAAGCGCTTAACCAGCTGGGTATGTGGAATGAGGAAGACCGTTTTTTCTACGATACACTGGGCTTGCCTAATAATACTACTTTACAGTTAAGGATCCAATCCATTGTAGGGCTTACCTCCCTGTTTGCAGTTTCAGTAATAGATAAAAGTGTATTGCATAAACTGCAGGATTTTACCAAAAGAATTACCTGGTTTGAACAATACCGGATGCGGAATAAAAAGTTCTGGCCCAATGAAGAATTGGCTGAAGAAAACCTGATGCTGATTTCCCTGATTCCTAAGAATAAGCTGATGGCTTTGCTGGAACGGTTATTAAATGAATCGGAATTTTTGTCCGAAGGGGGGATCCGTGCACTGTCCAAATACCACGAAAAGTATCCATATACCGTAAATATTGAAGGGCATGATTATTCCATCCGTTATGAGCCCGGAGATAGTACTACCGATTTTTTTGGGGGAAACAGTAACTGGCGGGGACCAGTCTGGATGCCTATTAATTTCCTGATCATTAAAAGCATTGAAAAATTTGGGGAATTCTACGGTGCAGAACTAAGTATTGAATACCCCACCGGTTCCGGAAATTATATGGAGCTTAGTGAGATAGCTGCAGAATTATCTAAACGGGTGGTTAGCCTGTTTGAACTGGATAAAGCGTATCACCGTAAACTGCATGGGCAATATAACTGGTTTTACAGTAAACCGGAAAACAGGAACCTGATCTTGTTTTTTGAATATTTTCATGGAGATACCGGTTCGGGCTTAGGAGCCAGTCACCAAACCGGTTGGACCAGCTTAATTGCACAGCTGATCAGTTAAGAAGCAAACAGATTTTCTTAGCCATTATTCGGGATAGTGAATATATTTAATCTGTTAAATCATAGCCTTCATCTAACGATTATGAAAGATTCAGTTAACAATTCAACAGGATCACAACCGCAAAGCCGCCGGCATTTTATAAGCGGAATCGCAGTAGTAGCAGGGGGACAGGCTTTATTATCCATACCAATGATCAGTAAAGCGTTACCCTTTATCCCAACTTTTGAAACCTATACCGTGGCACAGGTAATGGATAAGTTTATCAGCGAAGTGCCAGGTGGATGGGAAAAAGATACAGTAGATACATTAAAATCCGGATCGGCTGACAGCCAGATTACCGGTATCGTAACTACTATGTTTGCCACGATTGAAATCATCAGAAAAACAATCAGTATGGGGGCAAATTTTATCATTGCCCATGAACCTACTTTTTATAACCATGAAGATGATGTATCCTGGTTAAAAGACAATCCGGTTTACCAGTATAAAGCAGACTTATTAAAGCAGCATCATATTACAGTATGGAGAAACCATAATTATATACACAATATGGTACCGGACCCGGTAACTACGGCGTTAGTTAAACAATTGGGATGGACCAGGTATGCAGATAAAGGGGAGAAAGGGTTATGCACCCTGGTGAATATACCTTCAATGAGTTTAAAAGACCTGATCGGTTACCTGAAACAAAAATTAGGCGTAGAAAAGGTTAGGTATATTGGTGATCCGGTACAGTCCTGTTCCACTTTATTCATAGCACCGGGCGGAGCTGGCGTTATTAAACAGGTAGGTGGTGCAGCTTTATATCGTCCGGATGTACTGATTTGCGGTGAATTACAGGAATGGGAAACAGCAGAATATGTGAGGGATGCCCGGGCCAAAGGAGAAAAACTGGCATTAATAATAATTGGACATATAGCCAGTGAAGAAGCTGGTTCAGTATTTATGCTCAACTGGTTAAAAGAAAAATTTCCAACTATTAAATCAGTGCATATACCGTCAGGGAATTCACTTTCATTTTTATGAACCAGCGGGTAAAATATTATTTCAGGACAATAAAAAAGCTATCGAATGATAGCTTATAAATTTTAAAAAAATTATTACCCCCATAATAATTTCTTTATTTGTTCAAAAGTATACGAATTATATTGAAACTTATCTAATCAACTTTAGATTTTTTAATTGCAACCGTTTGATGTGAAAACTTTAATCTGGACAGAACAGAAATGATATTTTAACAATTTCATATTACGCGGAATATATGGTTCTGAGCAGCAGAAGCATCCATTTTTGTGCCTGCTTATAAATTAGTTACATTCACGGTCTCAATATGATGAAAGTACAGTTACTCATTCTTACACTTATTTTGCCAGTTAGCCAGTTGGTGGCTCAGACTGGTCATCAACGCCCTAAAATAGGATTGGCTTTAAGTGGTGGTGGGGCCAAAGGTTTGGCACATATCGGTATTCTTAAAGCCATTGACAGTGCCGGCCTGCATATAAGTTATGTTACCGGAACCAGTATGGGTAGTGTAATAGGGGCTATGTATGCCAGTGGCTATAGTTCAGATACCATTGAAAAAATGGGCAGGAATATGGATTGGGATATGCTACTTTCCAATGCTTCTTCACTCCGTTCATTCGGTATGCAGAAAAAAAATGAATATTCCAGGTATGCAGTTGAACTTCCCTGGAAAAACCATGCTTTAAAATTACCCAATGGGGTTTTGGAATCTGAAGAGTTATGGCTCAAATTGAGTGAGTTCTTTTATCCGGTTCATGCCATCAAAAAATTCAGCAATTTGCCCAGAAGTTTTAAATGTATTGCAACTGATGTTGCCAATGGAGACATGCTGGTACTGGATAGTGGCGAAATTATTCAGGCTACCCGCGCCAGTATGGCCATACCCACCATTTTTACAGCGGTGAATTATAAAAACAGAAAACTGGTAGATGGTGGTATTGTACGGAATTTTCCGGTGATTAATGCCAGGGAAATGGGAGCAGATTATGTAATTGGCAGCAATGTGTCTGGCCCATTGCTTACCAAAGATAAAATTACCAATATGCTGGATGTATTGTTACAGATAGCATTTTTCCGGGAAGATGAAGACGCTAAAAAAGAAGAAAAACAATGTGATATCCTGGTGAACCACCAGCTGGATGAATATAATATGGGTAGTTTCTCTTCCGGAAATGAAATTATTAATGAAGGAATTTTATCAGGAAGGCAATTGTATCCTGTCTTTAAAAGATTAAAGGATTCACTGGACGCAATATACGGGCCAGAGCCTTTTAATAGTAATTTATTGCCAGCACCAGTACCTGTAAAAATAACAGCCTATGAAATTAAGGGCCTGCATAAAACCAGTAAGGACTTTTTTTTGTACCGGCTTGCATTCAAGCTTAACAGAATGTATACCCGTGAAGACCTGACTGAAATGATCCGGAATGCTTTTGGAACAGATTATTACAGCAAAATTATATACGCATTGGATCCATTACCTGATGGCAGTTTTAAGATTATTTTTGAAGTAGAGGAAAATCCGTTCAGTTTTATGAAACTGGGCATCAATTTTAACCAGTTTACCGGTATAAGTTTAATTGCCAATATTACTTCCAGGGATGTTTTTACCAATTATTCCACTTCACTGTTAACCCTTAACCTTGGCCAGAACCTCCGGCTAAGGGGACAGCAGATCCAATATTTTGGTAAGGGTAAATCTTTGTCTTTAACTGGTTCTTTCCAGGTGGAATCTATAGCCATCAATACTTATAATAATTTTATTAAGCAAGGGGTATTTAACCAGGGTTATTTCCTGGGAGATTTAAATTTCAGGTATTCTCCCACACGCAGTCTTTCTTTTGGAATTGGGGAAAAGTTTGAGCAGTTGCATTATAGTCCGGAAATAGCACCGGCATTTGTAGTCAACGGTAACCTTGGCTATCTGAGCAGTTATTTTTTCCTGAAAACCAATACACTCAGTAATGCCATTTATCCACATAAAGGAAGTAAAACAGAACTGGAATACGGATATATCAGTAATCAGAATCAGGACCTTGATTTTCAAAGTAATGGTAACCCAATTAACAATATAGATTCATTAGGTATTGATTTTCAAAATTATTATTACTTCAAACTGAATTCGGAAAGTTATATCCCCATTAGCAAACGCTTCAACCTGTTTACCCAATTGCAGGGTGGCATAGAATTTAATAAACGGGAAACCAATATTGTGAATGCTTTTGGTATTGGAGGGCTCACCAATGTTTACCGTAACCAGATTATTTTTGCCGGATTAAATGAAGGAACTATTTTAACCAATAGTGTGGCTGCTTTTCAGTTAGGGCTGCGATGCCAGTTATATACCAACCTCTATATTATTGGCAAATCCAATCTTGCCTTTTATAATTTTATAGATAAAGTATTTAAACCACAGAATGCCAAATTCCTTTCCGGTTATGCAGTTTCCTTTGCCTATAATTTTATACTGGGCCCACTGGAAGTAAGTGCAATGTATTGCGATCAGTCCAAGACCCTGATGCCGTATATTAACCTGGGAATTGCTTTTTAATTCAGTGCAAAGCGATATCCCACCCCTTTCATCGTAATAATTTCAATGGTAGGGTCTTCTTTAAAATAGCTCCTGAGTTTGGTGATATAAACATCCAGGTTCCTGCTGTTAAAAAAAGAATCATTACCCCAGATATGATTCAGCAATTCTTTTCTTTCAATGATATGATTCCGGTTGGTATATAAATATTTCAGCAGTTCTGATTCCCGGAACGAAAGCCTTTTTTCTTCTGCATTGCAGATGAGTAACTGCTTGTTTTTATTAAAACTGTAAAGGCCTATCTTCCAAATATTCATTTCCTTTTCCTGCTGATTATTCCTATTGATTTTCAACAGGTTTTCAATCCTGACCATTAGCTCTTCCATACTAAATGGTTTTTTCAGGTAATCATTGCCCCCCAGTTTAAAGCCTTTTACCACATCATCCACCTGGGTTTTTGCTGTTAAAAACAGAATAGGAATATGCTCAGATATTTTGCGAATCGCAGTTGCCAGTTCAAATCCGTTTTGATTGGGCAGCATAATATCCAGGATACAGATATCCGGATTACAGGCAGCAAACAAAGGCATTACAGCAGCACCATCAGTTTGTAAATGCACCTGATATCCCCTGCTTTCCAAAGTTTCTTTTACAATTTTGCCCAATGAAACCTCATCTTCGGCATATAATATTTTAATACTCATCTTTGGGAATTTGAAACTGAAATACTGTGCCTGTACCGGGTTGACTTTTACAGGAAATGCTGCTCCTGTGCTGGTTCAGTACTGTTGCCACATAACTCAGTCCTAAGCCATAACCCTTTACATTATGGTGGCCATGATCGGGTACCCTGAAAAATTTCTCAAATATTTTATGCTGATAAGCTTCCTCAATACCCGTTCCGTTATCTGCAACAATCACTTCCACAGTGTGGCTATGAACAATCAGTTTAATGATAATTTCAGGTTGTTGTTTACAGTATTTAAGCGCATTATCCAGCAAATTATAGAACACACTGGTAATATGCAGTTTATCTGCATACACATTAAAATCATCTCCTTCAGGAATAAGGGTTACCCTTGCATGGTATTTTTGAAATTGAAGATGCATGGTCAGCATTACTTCCCTAACCAGTTGCTGCAGGTTAAAGATTTCTTTGTTTAAGACCAGTGCAGTTTTTTCATACATAGATAAACGCAACACTTTATCCACCAGTAAACTAAGCCGTTGCAGTTCTGCTGCAGATATATTCAGGTATTCCCTGGCTTTCTGGGGGTTGTCAATCCCGCCAAAATCCCTGAGTGCTTCTATTGCCACCTGTACCGTTGCGATAGGTGTTTTCAGCTCATGCGTCATATTGCTGATGAAATCATCTTTTATATCAGATAGCTTTTGCTGCTGTTGTAAATTTTTAAAGAGATAATATAAAGTAATACCAGTAATAAGGATAATGAAAAAGGAAAATACAATTGGCCACAACAGTTTCTGCAAAATATACCAGGTTGGATTAGAAAATGTGGCTTTATAAGCATAAGGACTGTCAAACCCCAGTTCTGCATAGCCTGTGGTCATTTTTTCTAACCCAATACCGGTATGCACTTCATTCTGCTGAAAAATCTGCAACTGAAATTCCAGGTTAATTTTATTTAATTCCAGTTTCTTCCGGTAAGTACTGTCCACTTTTTTTATAGGAATACTGTCACTTAATGCAACTATTTTTGAGAAGATCAGTTTATATTTTTGCCTTTCAGCAGTATCCTGTCTGTAACTTGGAAAATCGGCAATGTTCTCTTTATGCTTAAAAAGTAAAGAGGGCACCGCATTGCTGTCTTTTTTTAATTGTACAGACACTTTTACAGGCTGTTTCAATCTGTCCGGAAATGGCTTGCCAAAGAATGGGGGCATAGGGTTTCTGCCTTCAGCCATATTGGCCTCCATAAATTTATTGGGAGTATCATGTCTGAATGAATCCGGATTAATATGCAATGCTTTGCTTTGTAAATCCTGTACAGTAATGCGTAACAGTAAATCTATTTCCTTTCTCAGGCTGCTCCACTCATCAGCATACAGCTTACGCAGCCAGTACACCTGGAATAAAGATACCAGGGCAAAAGTGCTCAGCATTAGTAAGGCTGAAAGCTTAACTTTTTTCATTGAACAGATTTAGACAAAATTAAAGAAGTTGGCCTTGTTCTGTTTTTTATTAACCTTAATTAACGATACAGCAACCTTCCTTAACTAAAGTGCTGTTTAGTTTTGGGTTTAATTCTACATCAAATGAAAAATGCTTTTATTCTAATGTTTTGTCTGGGCAGCCTGTATACAGGCAAAGCACAGTTAAAAGAAGGTATGATTACCTATGAGCGTAAAATGGATCTGTATAAAACGATTCCGGATGAGCAGTTTAGAGCAATGATGCCACAATACCGCACCAGCAAACACCAGTTATTATTCAGCGATAGCAGTTCTGTATATAAAGCCCTTGCGGACGAGGAAGCCCCGGATCCATTTGGTGGTAATGGGGGTGGACCCGGTGGACCTGGTCCTGGTCCGGGTATGATGTCTTTTGGTGGTGATGGTGTTTTGTATAAAAACTTTTCGAATGGGAAATCGATAGCATCCACTGAATTGGGTGCCAAAACCTACCTGATACAGGACAGTATCCAGTCACAGCACTGGAAGTTAACTGGTGAAACTAAAAAGATAGCCGGTCATAATTGTTTTAAAGCCATTTGTAAACAAACGGTACTGGTTCCGGCAGGTAATGGCCCGGGCAGGATGATGCCGCCTGGTAATCAGATGCTGGAAGCCGATACTGCTCATAAAGCACCTCCTTCCATGCAACAGAAAGAGATTGACATTATCGCCTGGTATGCAGAAGACCTGATTAGCCCTGCAGGGCCTGAAAATTATGGCGGACTGCCGGGTGTGATTTTGCAGCTGGACCGTAACAATGGAGAAACCGTTTATACTGCAGTAGACATTAAAAATTTAACCAGTAAAAAAGAGATGAAGGAACCGGTGAAAGGTAAAAAAGTAAGTCATGATGAATACCGTAAACTGATACAGGAATTGATGATGAACCAGGGGCCTCCACCCGGGATGCGCGGGGATATACGCAGGGATAATTAATAAATAAAAAACCACCTTTAAAAGGTGGTTTTTTATTTATTAATGCCTGATCATCATCATCATAGGTGGCCCGCCTGGCCCACCGGGTCCATTTGTCTGCCTGCCGCTTTTATGCAGTGAATAGGTAAAAGTGAGGAGGTAATACCTTTGTAATACATTGTATCGGCTGTCTTCTATATAATTCTGGGTAGTACTGCGGGTAATACCCTGGTTCTGATTTAGCAGGTCCGTAATACTGAATTTCAATTCTGCCCTTTTGTTTTTCAGAAATGATTTGGCAAGAGAGATATTCCAGATAGGAATTTTGGTATTATATCCTGCCGCCCTGCCGGAATTAATGGTATAGGTAAAGTTATTGTTAAGGTTCAAAGCCCAGGGGAGTTCATTCAGCAGGTTTATTTCATAAGCCTGCGTAAGGTAATTGGAATTTAAAGCTGGCTGCAGTGAATAACCTGCTTTTGTAAAAGATAACCTGGCATTGGCTTCAATATCCATCAGTTTATCAATACTCGTATTCCAGTGCAGGGAAGGGGTGATGCTGGTATTGTTAATATTATTTTGCTGGGTATTTACAAAAGAAACCGAATGGCTGAAGCTATAGCCAATAGAAAAGTCAACCCTTGATTTTAGTTTGGCTACCGGCATTCCGTAATTGGTATTTAAAAAAACAAAGCTGGTACCATTAGCATTCACGGGCACTGTGGTTCTTACACCATTGGCTGTTGTATTATCTGCATTTACAATCGCATTTTCTGTAATACCCGCAGAAGCGAAAGCAAAGAAGTTTTTCCGGGTAAATGGATCTGCCGAAAAGAAGTTCAGGTTAAGTGTATGGCTGTAAGACCGTTTCAGGTTTGGATTGCCGGTTGTAATATTCAAGGGATCACTGTTATTAATAACAGGCTGTAATTGTGTGGTGGAAGGTTGTTGTGTGGAAGTGCTGTATTCTAACCGGATATTTTTATAATTACTGAATTTATACTGTGCCATTACATTGGGTAACCAATCAGTAAAGTTTCGGCTGATGGTGGTATCGGTGGTTTTATTTACGCTTTCCAGAGAAGCAGACTGAATAGAAGAGCCAATGGTATAATTGAATTTTTTCTGGCTGTATCTGAAGTTGATACTGCCACCAGTATAGGTATAATTGTTCTTGTATTCATTGCTGAGTGACTGGTTTAGCTGGTCGTACTTTCCGGTACTGTTATTGTAATCCCAGGTCTTTTTATTGCTCTCCCCAATATTGGTATTTACAAAACTGCTGAACTGCAATAATGCCCTTTTACCTATCGGTTCTGTATAGGTGATATTGCCCCCTGCATTCCGGGTAATGGCATCCAGGAAACTATTTTGATTAATAACCGAATCGGTGGGTTTGGCCAGGTTATAGAACGTGTATTTTGAATCCTGAAAGGCTGTCTTTGAACTCTCGTTATAAGTATTACTGAAGTTGACGGACAAGGTTCTGCCTTTTTTGGCAAAGCGGTGACGGAACAATATTGTATTGTCTATATTCATACCATTGGCCTGCGAGGAACTATTATTAGTCCCTTCATTCAGTAAACTGCCATTGGTATATTGTGAAACAGAATTACTGGTTGCAGATTGATTTTGTAACTGCCAGGTAATAGACGGGGTGATTTTTACAGAATTGAAACTGTCAATTTTTTGATCTACATTAAAATTTATTTTTTCCTGCTGAACTGTAGAATTATTGTTGCTGTTGGCGGTATAGAAATAGCTGTTAACCGGTAAAATATATTGCCGGTTATCTGTCGTGATGGTATTCAGGTTAATATTACTGCCGGTGGCACTGCCATTAAAATCTGTTTTTTTATTCCAGGTATCATTAAAATTAAAGCCCCCTGCATAGGTATTGGCAATACCCTGCTGGTTTTGCCCCATACCCGTTGTAGGCAAGCCGGCATTATCCGGTCCGCTACCACCCCCACTGCTGATAGAAATACTTCCCCCACCGTTTTTCATAGCTTTACTCAATTCCCCGGTAAAATTCAGTACATCGCCCATACTAAAACCCTGTTTATTGGTATTATTACCCATGCCAATAAAAGAAGCCTGCTGATCGCCACTAAACCGGTTAATATTTGCCTGCGATTCAAAGCGGTCAGCCGCATTGGTACCAGCCACTACTTTCCCAAATACAGCATTGTAATGGTCTTTCTTTAGTTTCAGGTTAATGGTTTTGGTACTGTTACCATCATCAATACCGGTAAATTCACTCTGGTCGCTTTTCTTATCAAAAACCTGTATTTTATCAATGGCATCTGCATTCAGGTTTTTAGTCGCCATTTTAGGATCTCCTGTAAAAAATTCTTTTCCATTTACCAGCACTTTGTTCACGGTTTGTCCGTTCACTTTAATAGTGCCATCAGCATCCACTGTTATACCCGGCATTTTCTTCAGCAGGTCTTCCACCACCGCATTAGGTTGCGTGGTAAAGTTCTCGGTATTAAATTCCAGGGTATCATTATTCATCACTACCGGTGGCCGGCGGGCATAAACGGTAACCGAACTGCTGTCCGTTAATGGTAACAGATACAACCTGTTTAAATTGTACACGGCATTACTGTGCAGGCTAACGGTTGTCCATAAAGGATGATAGCCCATAAAAGAAACAGAAAGGATATATTTAGCCGGTTTCAGTTTGGTAAACTGAAATGACCCGCTGGAATCTGCCAGTGTAAAACTGATCAGGGAAGAATCTTTTGCATTGGATAAGGTTAGCGTAGCATTGGAAAGGGGCCTGTGTGCGGAAGAGTCATAGACCTTACCCTTTAGTGCACAAAGTGTTTGGCTGAGCCCTGCTACTGAAAAAGCCATACCAATCAGGAAAAACAGGAAATTACGCATGCTTTGGTTTTTAAAATAAAGCTAGCCAGCATGTATTGCAATGGCGGTTAACGGAGGTGGATGAAAGGTTAATGAAGGTTAAAAATTCATATTATTCCATCTATCCTTTACATTTACAGAAAATAATTCCCCCGGTTATTTTATAATACCTTTTTTTGTTGCCGTAATTGAACTAATATGAAATTAAAATTCTTATCCTGCCTGTTATTTGTAATGCCGGTTGTATTTGCTGTAAAAGCTCAGCGTTTTTCAGAAGGACTCCAACTGATGCAGCAGAATCAGTTGTTTGCTGCTGCTGAAGAATGGAAAAAAGTTCCTGTTACTGATGCTCATTATACCGATGCATTACTGGGTATTACCCTGGTTTACCTCGAAAATGAACATACAGATAGTGCCCTGGTTGCCTTTCAGCAGTTTTATAAAGCTGCGCCAGACCCCAATCCTTATCTCTATGCTTTATGGGATACAGAACTATTTTATTATACCGATATCAACAAAAGAGAAGCGGTGAGGGCTTTTATGCAGCAACTTATCAATGCTCCCAATACCCCGTTAAGCCTTAAAGCCATGGCATTAACCATGATGGGCAATACCTGGCAGTATGAAAACCGGATGGCCCGTGCCGATAGTTTTTTTAACCAGATAGGCGATCTGCGTAATTATTCTACAGTAGGTAGCTTTGACAATACTTCTTCCAGTGGATTCAATAAAAAAATGGACGCCCTGGACCACCCTGAAAAAGACTATGTATTTACCAATAATATCAATGCACCGGTAAAATGGTTTGATATTCCGGATGCACGAAATGACCGCTGGCTGGATTATGAATTTCATTTCGACATTAATAATGCCATTGTCTTTGCGCAGAGCTTTATACAGTCTGATGCCGACCAGGATCTGACCCTTTTACTGGGTGTTTCCGGTTCTGTCAAATTATGGATCAATGATTTTCTGGTATTCAGCGAAGAAGAAGAGCGCAATACCGACCTGGATGTCTATGCTGTTCCCGTTAAATTGCAGAAGGGCAATAACAGGATTTTAATACAAACCGGCTCCAGTGAAATTAGCCGTAACAATTTCATGATCCGCTTCTGTGATGCTAATGGAAAATTGGTAAGCAACTTAAAATCAGTCCGCAATTATGTGCCATATACCAAGGCTGCCCCATATCCTGTAAACCGCCAGCCTTTTTTTGCAGAAGCTTATTTTGAAAAGAAAATGGCAGCCGGTAATGCCGGTCTGCTGGATCAGCTGCTGATGGCTTATGTGTACAACCATAACGATAAACACTATGAGGCCCAGAAGATAGTGGAAGCCCTGAAAAGCCAGGCTCCAAAAAGCACCATTATATCAGAAGCATTAATAGCCACTTATTCTAAAGTAAATAATGAAAGCAGTGTAAACCGGGAAAAAGAATTTGTAAAATCCAATGATCCTGAAAGCTTATACGGGCTCATCCTCCGGTATTGGGAAGCAATGGGTAAAGAAGATTACGAAGAAGCGCAGTCACTGCTCAGCCGCCGCAGGAATATCTTTGGCAGCAATGAAGATGTGGAAGCCAAGCAGCTGAACTTATATGCACAGAAAAAAGATATAGATAAAATGCTGAAAGAACTGGAAGTGGACTATGCCCGGTTCCCGGAAAGCGGTACCATCATTGGTATGGAATACCGTCTGCAAAAATCAGTGTATAATGATGCAGCCAAAGCAGATAAAGTGCTGGAAGCGTTTTTAAAGAATAGATATGATGCCAGTGGTATTGACATTCTTTCTGATGATTATTCCAAGGTGAACATGAATAAGGAATCGATGGATTTACAGCTGCAACTGATCAAAGACCTGCCGTATGCCACCATGCGATACCAGACCATTGCCGATAAATATTTTTCTGCCAAGGATTATGACCATGCACTGGAATGGCAGCAAAAAGCCATTGACCGTGCTCCCTATATTGGTAAATTATACCATAATCTGGCTGCTATATATGATGCCATCGGCAAAAAAGAGCAGGCCATTGCAGGTTATCAGCAAGCCATAAAATATACGCCTTCGCTATATGAGGCCCGAAAAAAATTAAGGGAATTGCAGGGAAAAAAAGACCTGTTCAGCCATTTTAAACAAAATGATATTGACCAGCTCTACCGCAATTCGCCCAAAGCAGAAGCTTATCCCAACAGCAACAGCATGTACCTGCTGAAAGAATCCCTGAACCTGGAATACCCCGAAAACGGCGCTTCTGAAGAAAGGGACGATTACCTGATCAAGATACTCAACCAATCGGGTATCAATACCTGGAAGGAAGTGAATATTCCATATAATTCCTATACACAACGCCTCATCTTTTATAAAACAGAAATCCTTAAAAAAGATGGCAGTAAGGTAAAAGCAGAAACCAATGAAAACCAGATCGTATTTTCCACGCTGGAAGTAGGGGATGCTATCCATATCAGCTACCAGTTGGAAACCAGTACCTATGGAAGGCTCTCTGCACATTTCTGGGAAAACTTTAGTTTCAATGACAATATTCCTGTTGCTATTTCTCACTTTGCATTCATACTTCCAAAAGAGAAAAAGTTTCAGTTTAAAGCCTATCATTTTGAAGGCAAACCCCAGGTAACGGATGTGGATGAAACCTATCAATTGTATGAGTGGGAACAAAAAAACAATGAAGCCATTGAGCAGGAACCCTTTATGCCACCCAACCCTGATATTGCAAAACGTATTGCCGTTAGCTCAATACCCGACTGGAATTATGTGGCCAACTGGTACAGCGACCTGAGTTATAATAAAATAAAAGCCGATTTTGAGATCAGGGAAAAAGTAAAGGAACTACTGGGTGGTAAGGAAAAATTGAGCGATCTGGAAAAAGCTAAGATCATCTATAATTATATTGAAGAAAACTTCAATTACAGTAATACCCCCTTCCTGCATAGTGCATTAACACCGCAAAGAGCCAGCAGGACCCTGAATGCCCGTCTGGGAGATTGTAAAGATCTGGCAGTATTGTTCACTTCACTGGCCAAAGAAGCCGGTCTGGATGCCGGACTGGTACTGGTAGATACCCATGATCAGGGGGATTTGAATGTTGATATACCTTCCATTGAATTTAACCATTGTATTGCGCGCCTGCATACCGCCGCTGGTAACTATTTTGTGGAATTAACGGATAATACTTTGCCTTTTGGTTGTATTTCAGGAGAGACGCTTAATTCCAATGCCCTGCTGATACCTAAGGATGGCACACAAACCAGTGCAGCTTCCCTGATCAAGCTTAGCCTGCAATCCGGCACACCTAATACCATTGTACGTAAAACAAGCATGGATATAGACAATAATGGCAATGTGGTACTCAAAAGAAATTCAGCGTATACAGGAGCCGTTACTTCAGCTATAAGAAGTGATTATAAAAACAAAAGTGAGGAAGAACGTAAAAAGTATATACTAAAAAACCTGGGACAGGAATTCAGCAATAAAGTAACCCTGAAATCGCAGGTATTTACACACCTGGATGACCTGAAGGACAGCCTGCAGAAAACCTTTGAATTCAGCCTTGAAAATTACAGTACAGAAATAGCCGGCATGAAGATTATAAAACTGCCCTGGAGTGATGGTTTCAGCAATATGGAATTTATTGCCCCGGATAAACGTACCTATCCACTTAATATGTGGGAATTCAGTTCTACTGACCGCGATGTGGAAACCCTGACCATCCGTATACCTGCGGGTAAAAAATGGGTGGAAATACCCAAAAATCTTACCTATCAGTGCCCTGCTCTTTCCTTTACCCAAACTGTAAAGCAAATGCCGGATAAACTGGTGATAACCAGGGAAGTACGCTATTTAAAAGCACAGGTACCCGTAACAGAGTATGAGGCTTTTAAAAAGACAGTAAATGATATAGGGATTGCTGATAAAAAACAGATCGCTTTTCATTAGTTTTTTAGAATAAAGTTATCCACAGGTCGTAAATGCATTATTATTCTAATGCATTTACGCCCTGTTTTTGTAAAACTCAATCCTGATAAAGGGTTAACTGCCACCAGCCAGCCACCTGGTTCGTACTTTATAGGGGTCAAGTCCACCGATTGGTGGACTTGACCCGAAGAAGGTCCGAAGGAGGTAGGGAGCTGGTAGGGGTTTGGTAGGGTTTCTTTTATTGCGGAATTCAAATCAGTACTTGAAAATTTGTTTTATCTTTGTTTTATCGGCGGCAGGGTTATATAACTTTCCCAACGACAAAACTTTAAAAGGGCTTCAAGTGTAGCCCTTTTTTTATTGAATTACTTTATAAATATTCTTACTGATAATCAATGATTTAGCAAGTCTGTAATATTTTCGTTTATAAAATAAAATAATTTCTCTTATAAGTTGATTTTTAAAACATCCACTTTTTAAGCCACATATTAAATCTTTAGGCAGGATGTCTGATCGTATATCAATTATCACTATTGAAGCTTGTTCTGAACCTTCATTAATTCTTTTGGCAATTGTATCCGGATTTTTACTTGATATAGATTTTAAATCTGCTTTGAGTAATAAGAATTCTGTAATCAGGAAAATATCAAATTTTTTTTGATTTCTATAAAATAATTCTTTAGGTGCAAAAAGAACATGATAATTATAATCAGTAAGTGCAATTGCTGTTTTTAATTCATGATCATGTTCAATTTTATCAGATTCTGAGAGAACTCTTTTTTGAGTTTTCTTGTTCTTGTAGTGTTGGAATAAAAATCCACAGGATAAAAGAAATATAATCTTTTCAGCTCTCTCATTTCGGTTGGCAGTATCCACACATGATATGACAAGTGATAGTAAGTTATTATTTTCATTCATTAAAGAATAATTATTTATAAAGATAAATTTAAAAGTATATGATATTTATTTTTTTTGATAATTTAAAATAAAATATCATGATAACAAAAATTTATTATGCAATTGCATTTTTATTGGGACTGCGTATGATTTTTATGGGTGTCCGTTTTTTTTATCTCCTGAAGTAGCAACAGCCGGATTCGGCATTCACTTTAATGTAAATGGAGATTATTATTTTCACTATATAAAAGGGATCAGGGATATATTTTCAGGGATAGTTTTGTGTGCTTTTGTTCTGTTGAAAGAAAGGTGTGCTCAGGGAGTGGCCTTATTGGCAGGGACATTGATTCCAGTTAATGATTTGCTTATTGTTCTCAGCAAAAGCTATGACGTATTCTGCAAGCGATGCCACATATCGTGGCGATTGATTTCACTCATATTGCACTGGTTCCGGAAGTTGATTGTTACGAAGCTTGTGAAAAAGGATGGGATGGGCATATAACCAGAGACTTAGTGAAATTCATGAATGAAGGAAAATAATTTCTAAATTGTTACAAAATTGGCTTTTAAGAGAATGAAAAATTAAATAAGTTTAAATCAAATTCGAAGTATAAAACTTTATTATGAAAAAAAACACTTCCGCTCTTTTATTAAGAATTGCTTCAATTCTGATGTTCTTGCATGCTGTGGGGCATACCCTTGGAGTAATCACCTGGCAAAAGCCAAATGGTAAAATCCCATTTGGAGTTGTTCAAATAATGCAGGATATGAATTTTTCATTTCAGGGCAAAGACTCAACAATGGCGGCCTTTTTTTCAGGACATGGATATGCCGGGGCCATTTTACTCTTATTTATTACTGCTGTTTTATGGTTATTATCAGGCTCTAAGGATAAAAGTTCCATTAAAGTATTAAGGTTAACCGGATTTGCCATTGTATTACTGGCAATTGACGAACAGCTTTATTTTTTCCCATTGGCTGTGGCCTTCAGTTTAATTGCAGCAGTTCTTGTATTTATTTCTATTCGGCTGATAAAAAGGAGTGAATGAAAATGGAAAGCAGAATGGTTTTTCACTATTCCTGTTCATCCTTAAAAAGAATGTATCTGGTTAAATAATCGCTTAAAGCAGAACCTCCGTTTGGAATGGGAATGGTATTGCAGGAGGCAATATTCCAGCCATCTTTTAAATAGGGTACTAATAAGACAAATATCGAGTCCTCATTTGCTTTAAAATGGTTTAAAGAATAATCATTGGAGCTTTTACTGATTTTAATGTCCTGTGTTCCATCTTCCCGGGTTATTAAAACATTTTTGGTGGAATGTGGTATCAGACTATAATTATCATAAACCGATAACATGATATATTGGCGCTTTACTTTGGTTTGAGCCATTGATGGTAATGAAATAAATACGGCAATAATTAAAAGTAAGTTGAATGGTTTCATATTATTTCTTTTTATTTTTTGGAGGGTGTTGCAGGTCGATCAGTAGCTGATGTTTTATATGATCATACAATGATTCTTTATCTACTATTTTAGCCGTCAGGTTACTGATCAGGGCTGATAGCATCAGGTAAAATACCAGGTTATGCCGGTCGGTCATTTCCAGTACCAGGATGGCAGAGGTAAAGGGGCTGCGGGTAACACCTGTTAAAAAAGCCACCATACCGGCCATGATTAATAGATTGGCATTACTATCGTTGAGGTGGAAGATACCGCTAAAAAAGCTGGAAATGGCTGCACCAATACTTAGTGCAGGGGCAAATACTCCACCTGCTGCACCTGTGGTAAAGGAAAGAACAGAGCCCAGTAACTTAAACAAAGGCAATTGCCAGCCGCTATATTTATTGGATGTAAAAAGCGTTGTGGTCATGATTTCTTTACCGGAACCTGCAATATTGGGGTCTGCAAAAAAGGCAAGTGCGGTGATGAGCATTGCAGCTATCATCAGGTAAATGATGAGGCCTGTTGTTTTCAGTTTTCTTTTTTTGTGCAAAATAAAGAGGATGATTCTGCTATAAATACCAGCACCCGTACCACTTATTACTGCAATCAGCAGAACCGGGAAAACCATATACAGGGAAACCTGATTTACAATAGGATAGCCCACATATAAATAACTACCCAGGATGCTCTGTGCTGTTAAACCGGCAATAATTACCCCGGTAAAAAGGGCCGATTTATAGAAACTGATATGTGTTTTGGTTAATTCTTCAATTGCAAATACAAAACCTCCTAAAGGTGTATTAAAAGCAGCAGCAAGACCGGCAGCAGCGCCCGTCATAATCATATTTTTTTTAGATATTTTGGGCCACCAGTCTGGTAATAAGGCATTTATTTTCCTGAAAATGGAAGCGGCAATCTGAATGGTGGGGCCTTCCCGGCCTATGACACCGCCACCCAGTGCCAGAAAAAGGCTGGAAATGATTTTGATACATAATACCCGCAAACTGAGTAGTTGTTCTGTTAACTTAAAAGTACGTGGATTGGCTAATTCTATGGCAGCAGATACCTGCGGAATACCGCTGCCATTGCTGTATTTTGCAAATTGTTTTACGAGGAACCAGGCAATAACAAAGCAAATGGGACTGATTAAAAAAATCCAGTAAGACCAATGGTGCAGGCAATAAAAATAAGCTTCTTCTGTATAGGCAAACAGACGCGCATAGGCAACAGCAACCAGTCCGGTTAAAATAGACCCCACCCAGAATGGGACTGATTGTAAAAAACTTGTTTTAATAGCATCATTACTGATTTTATTAAATCTGTTTTTTAATTTATCTGTCAATTTTTGAATAAAGGGTATATGCATTGCCCGCAAAGTTGATCATTATTAAGCAATCAAATGGAATTACTTAAATGTTAAAAAGACGAGATTAAACTTTTTCTATTTCTTCAAATTTAACCCTTAATTGCTGATCATGGTAATTAAGTGTTATATACAATTCTCCATATATTACATCATAGGTTGATGTAATGGTTTCATCAGCACCAATCCGCCAGCTGCTATTGCGTTTAATATATTTTTTTATCTGTTCATGGTAAATAGTATCCACTATTTTATCCAGTTCTTCTTTATTTTTTAAATCATTCCGGTAAACAATATATTTTTCGCCGTGCAGCATCTCATCCAGCTTGTTTTTAAGCAGGGGATTGTCTAAATAAATAAGGGAAGCATTTTTGTCTGCTTTTATCGCATTAATATGCATTTCTGCTTCATTCAATACTTCATAGGCTGAAACCAGTATGTAGATCTTTTGTGATTCATTGTTGCTTTCATTACCCCTGTAATTAGTTTGCGTAACCAGATAAATTTTATTCAGCTTAATCAGCCGGTCCAGATAAACAGGTAAAAACAATTCAAATGGTTGTAGCATATAGATGTTTACGTTAAAATACTTATTTCATAGTGGTTCCCTGGTCAATCGGGTGGATATCCCATGTAAAAAGATCAGTTTATTCTCTGTTTTAAGAAAAAACGTATTCTTTTTACTGTCTTAGGTGTTTAAAAAACCATCCTGCACCGGTAATTTGCAATCAGTCTTGTTAAGATAATACCTGATTTCCTGAAAAGTAACCCTTTTTGTATAAAATATTAATTAATAAAGTAGAAGACTATTATATGCCCCATTTTGCTGCACCAGTGGGGGGAGATTTAGTATTTTGGATTAATTATTCAGCTCTTCCATGGCAAATAGGTTAAACTGTTGGCTTTTAAATAGATATGATCGTTTTTCAGGTCGATAATAGTATTAAATCTTTTAAGTAGTTCATTGCCAAAATAGTTGATTGCAATGCCGGTAGGATTCTTGCTGCCTAAAAGTGCAGTTGGAATTCCTGTGAGTGAAAATCCATACATAAATATAGATGGGATGAGTACAGTTTTGGATTCAAATTTTTGTCCTTTAGGGTCTCTGAATATGGTTGTTTTAATCAGTTTGAAGTCTAAAGGAATATGTTGGTCATGTAACCAGGTACTATCCAGCATCATTGCCTGGTCCGCACCTGTATCCATTATGAAATTTCCTTTATATTTTTTATGAGCTCTTCCCAATAAAGCTTCCACACAAGGGAAGGAACGGATGAAATGTATAGTTGACCTGTGATATCCACGTATTCCCTTGGGTAAAGATGAATGGACAATCAACAGGCTTTTTTCATAATCAAGTTCAATTACTTTACCTTCAAAGATATTCCAGCCAAAACGGCCATCCATTTCATGGGCTGTTAAGCTGGTAGGCATTAGTTCTGGATTGTTGAATACCAGATTTCCAATCTGTATTTTAAAAACCTTATCCATGCGATTATAATTGGGTATTGATTTACCCATCAAAGCATCAGGTTGATTGGACAATAATCTCGTCTTTTTTAGAATAGCATCTTTGGTAAGATGAAAATCGAAAGAACTCAGGTCGAAATGCAGGTTAACAGTATCCCTGTCATTAATAACTGATTGTACATGTATAGCATTATAGGAGGTGAGTTTAAAGGGAATGGTATCATGTGTATTTTTATGATTGCCCAATTTAATTTCAGGAGGGATGGCGCTGTTTATCTGTGTATAGCAGGAATCTTTCCCGTTAAGTAATACAATAAAGTTGAATTGGGTGCCTGGTTTTACTTTAACCTTTATACTATCTATATCAGTATAAAAGATAACCCATTTTGTATTTCTGGTTCTGTCAGCTGTATACACATCCGGCCTTATTTTAGGAGAAAGTGACCAGGCATTTTTATCCAGGTAATCTCCATCCCGGATGGCTACAGTTTTTGAGTTGGCAATGATTACCGGCAATTTGGATTGGGAGAAAGAAGAGAGGGAAACTAAGAGGAATAAACCTATTATAATTTTTTTCATGTCTGTATGTCTGGTGTTTCAGCTGATTTTTTTTGTTTGTCAATCAGTTTTGCAAGGTATTTGTTATTAGTCAGAATGATAAAACAGATTACAGCCTTTATACTATAAAAAATAAGCCAGCCAGTAGAAGGTTCCTGTGCATAAAAATGTTTTTGTATATAAATTATCAATAGGTTTTTGCAAACAATAGGTAATGTTTCTACAAATAAATAGCCACTGATTAAAATGATGATGATTCGTAAATATGAATTGCTACCAATATGAATATCTATTCTTTCATCTTTAAATCCCTTATCTAGTTTTAGTTTTTCAATAATCCATTGTGTATTGAAGAGTAATATTTTGATCATACCAAAATAGAAAAGGAACAATATGATATTAAAAGCTATTATTGATAACGGCTCATTATTTCTCTTTGTTAAGGACATAATTGAAAGGGATAAAACGGAAAAGCTAAGTAATGCTAGAATAATCCCCATTCCTTTTAAAATAAAAGCCCAAAAAGTGTTAATAGACATATTATAAGTGGGTTAAAAAACATTTTAAATTCGCTGATGTAGAATGAGTGGGGGTTTTTCAAAAATACATAATAATCTCAATGTTATCCAGAATTTGCAGTTTTTTGTTGGCTTCTGAGAAATTATCCGATAATTTGTGATTAGAACTATTTTAAGCGTTTTTATGCATATTCTGATTTCACCAAATGCTTTTAAGAATTGCCTGGATGCCAATGCAGCCGCAATGGCAATTTTACAGGGATTACAGGAAAGTAAGTTATCCTTTACTTATCAGCTATTACCAGTTGGGGATGGCGGGGATGGAACCTGTGCACTGATTGTGCAACAATGTGGGGGAAGCATGGTGACTGCTATTGTAAAAGACCCGTTGATGCGGGATATTCAAACATCATTCGGATGGATGGAAGAACGGCAAACTGCTGTGATTGAAATGGCGGCTGCATCCGGATTGCATTGCCTGGCAGCCTATGAGTTAGATCCTTTACAGGCAAGTTCCTTTGGTACCGGTGAACTGATCCTGAAGGCACTGGATAAAGGTGCCAAACATATCATACTTTGTTTAGGTGGTTCTGCTACAGTGGATGGGGGGACGGGTATGCTGCGGGCACTAGGTGTCCGGTTTCTGGATATGGATGGTTTGGAATTAACTGAATTACCATTGCAACTACCAGAACTTGTTAAAATTGATACTTCCGGACTCGATCCTCGTATTGCTTCCTGCAAAATTTCATTGCTTTGTGATGTGAAAAATCCTTTATTGGAGGATTCAGGAGCTGCTGCAGTTTTTGGTCCGCAGAAAGGAGCCACAAAAGAAGCTGTTACACTTTTGGAAACTGCCCTGACTGCATTGAATAAGGTTTGTATCCTTCAGTTGGGAAAGGATTTAAATAGCGTGCAATATGGTGGCACTGCAGGTGGGGCTGCAGCTGGGTTACATGCATTTTTGGGCGCACAATTGTTGAATGGAATTGATTATTTCCTGGAGCTGACTGGTTTTGAAAAAGCTTTGCAGCATTGCACTCTGGTGATAACCGGGGAAGGGGGTATTGATACCCAAACCCTGCAGGGTAAAGCTCCCTTTGGGGTAGCCAGCTACGCCAAAAAAAATGGTATTAAAGTAATCGCTTTGGCCGGTAAAATTCCACTGGAACCGGGGTCTGACTTCTATGAATACTTTGACATATTAATGGCTATAGGAAATGAGCCGAAGGATTTGCCTGCGGCTCTGAATGACACAGCCCTAAATCTGAAAAGAACAGCTACTGCTGTTGGAAATTTGTTGCATTTACAGCAACAGCAGACTGGCAGTATTCACTAAATTTATACCTTATACATATAATTCCTTTTTTCAGTTCCGGATACCCAAACTGGCAGCTGTTTAAGTGTTTCATAAATAATAACCATCATTAACGAAAAGACAACTGTAAAGGACCAGACACCAATATGCTGATGGGGATGGATGATCTGGTTGCCAAATGAATAAATTAATACAAATGGACGGGTGAGCAGATCCCAGCTGTTATACCTTAAAAAACGGCCGATATACACTCCATAACCGGAAAGGGCAATACATAATAGTACAAAAATGCGTAGGAGCTTACGGGTCAATTTGCCGGACAGCCATTTTTCAACCTGCATCAGGGATAAGATGCCTAATAATAATCCATTCCATGCGCCGGTAACTACAATGGTTAAATCGAACCAAAAGGGGATGGGTGGCCTTTTTTCGAAATGAAAAATATCGGTGATGATATAAGGAGCATTGGGAAAGAATAAAAGCCAGACGGCCAGGATGCAGACAGTTTTAAAATTTACACTTTGCTTTTTGTTGAGTAGCCTGCTGCAACAATAGGGTATAATTGCCAGAAAGATATTCCAGTAATAAAATACATACATCAGATCCTGAGTGTAGATGATTCTGACAGTAACCAATAACAGGGTAAAACTGATGGATATAAGGAGCATTCTTTCCATAGCGTTTGTTTTTCTTAACATAGTAATCTGTATATTTTAGGGATAAAAATCAGGGCTGCTATCATAAGACTTATGAGGGAAGTCCACAATACAGCTGCGGCTGACATGTCTTTGATAATTTTAATAACGGGATGATATTCTTCCTGCACCATATCGCAGAGCTTCTCAAGGGCACTGTTCAGCATCTCAAACCCAATTACCATTGCAATGCAAAGAAAAATTGCGATCCACTCAGTATGGGATACCTCCATCGCAATACTGAACAGGATGACTATAATGGCCAGAATGGTTTCAATCCTGCCATTACGTTCATGCAGGAAAAATTGATACATCCCGTTACAGGCATGTATAAAAGATTGAATAAATGATTGATTTTTTAAACGCATGTTGCGGTTGTTTTAATTTGATGAAATGTTGTACCAGTTTATTTTTCTGCTGGCATACATCACCGCTGCCAATACCAGGAATAAACCAATACTGCCTAAGAGTAATGCAGTATCTTCCAATTGTATCAGGATAAAGATGAATCCGTATAATGCACTGAGTACAACTGCAAAAACAGAAGCAATGCGCCATGTTTTAAAATGCCCTTTTGCATATAGCGTAATTAAACCAATTGTTGCAGATGACGCGATGAGGTAAGCATAATTGAATAAAATGAATTCACTTACAGATAATAACAGGGAAAAGAATATAACCAGTGCAATACCTACCATGATATACTGTACCGGATGCAAGGGATTTTTTTGCAGGAGTTCGGTAATAAAAAAGAGTGCAAAACTGAGCCCTATAAACAGCAAAGCATATTTAACACATCGGTCTGTTTTGGCATATTGGTCCGCCGGCTGTATCATGGTTACCCCAAAAGCGAAGTCTTCCTTTTTGAAGGAGATATCTTTCAGTACTGTTCCAAAAGGAAGGTTGGCTTTATTGAACAACCAGGTAGCGGTGAATCCATTCTCTGATACCTCACGACTATCGGGTATTTTATTTCCATCAAAGGAAGGATTCTTCCAGGCAGATTGCAAGGTAAATTGACTGTTACCACTCAGGGGTACAAAACTGAGTTGTTTGCTTCCTTTTAGTTTCAGGTTGAAACGGAAGGAGTGAGGTTGGGTAAGGTCTGCCAACGTAATATGAACCAACGCAGAGAGTCCGGTTGAATCAATATCTTTTGTGGGCAATCCCGGTGAGAGATCATAATCCGTTCCACTCATATTTATCAGTAACCGGTCTTCAATACCTTTAAAATCACTGATGCCCAGGCATATTTTTGCTTCTGCCAGGTTAAGGGTTGTTGGATCTATATCTTTTGGTATTTCAAGATGAAAACTGCCTGTAGCATTGATTTCGCTTTTATACAGTAAAACTTTATAAATAGACCGTGGACGGATTTCAGGTATAAGTTTTCCGTTTACCTGCAATTGATCGGGTAAGAGAATCAGATTCTTACTGGTTGTTACAGGATTACCTTTTTGATCTTTTCCGGTAATGGAATAGGGAATGGATAAGTATGGGCCGGTAATGGTTTGCGGATCTGCCCATTTACCGGTGACTTCATTTACCACTTCGTTTTGCCGGTTAGCTCTTTCTGTAACCAGGTTGGAGACAAACAAGGCAGGGATTAAAAGAGCCAGAATCAATGCAGCAGTTATGGCAGCTTTGATCAATACTTTATTGGAATGATTACTGGATTCTGTTGCTTGGATGGGTTGTTCTAAAGTTTCCATAGTATTTGTTTTTAATGAGTAATCTGATGGGGAAGGAATATAAAAAATAGCATAAAGCTTTTTATACAGTAATACTATTGCTATCATTGAGGCGAGAAATAAAATGCCTGAAGAAGACATGTAGCGTAGTAGAGTATTCCAGAAAAAGCTATTGTTGAAAGTGTAACTGCTGAATACAAAAGGTCCTAACATTCCATAAGGCAAAGTGCTGAAGAAACAAGCGAGCACCAGTAGGAAAAATTTCGATTGTATTCGTATTCTGGCTTTTTTTAAGGCATACAGGATGAACCAAAGTGCAATTAAAACTGGAAAGCTGCAAACGGTAGCAACTATGAGTACCAGTATTGCAAAAGGGCCTGCCCAAAACAAAGAGAAAAAACTTACAATAAGTACCGTATACATCCAAATACGAAAGGCAATAACTTCAGGAGTGAGTTGTTTAGATAGCATATAAAGTGCTTTGAATTTCAAAGTATAAGGATAAAAAAAATTATTTACTGGATCTGATCATTTCTTCCAATGCTGCCAGGTGAGCTTTGAAAGCTTTTTCCCCCGCTTTGCTGGCTGCATAAGTAGTATTGGTTTTACGCCCGATAAATCCTTTCTGAACCCGGATAAAACCACTTTCCTCCAGCCCTTTTAAATGGCTGGCCAGGTTGCCATCTGTGATGTTTAATAATTCTTTCAGTTCATTAAAGCTGACTTCATCATTCACCATGAGTGTACTCATGATACCCAACCGGATCCGGTTATCAAATGATTTGTTTAAATGCTCTATCGGGTTCTTCATGATCGGGCCTGTTTATTGTTTTCTTTCATATTTCCACCACATTACAATTCCATAAAGGATATGTAAGATACCAAAACCGAAAGCCCAGAAATAAATGCCATTGCCAATTACCCAGAGATTAATGATGCCCAGGATTATTTCGCAGATACCCAGATAACGCACTTCCCGAAGGGTATATTTACTGGCATTCAGAAGGGCCAGGCCATAGAAGATCAGGCATCCGGGAGCAATTAGTCCGTAGGTACCAATTTGCAGTAATCGGAATAAATAAATACCGCCCGCAACCAGGGGCAGCATTACATTCAGGGTAAGCCTGCGGGAGGAAGCACTCCATATGGGAGTATTGGTTTTTTTACTGCGCAGGTAAGTGAACAGAAAAGCAAAGCAGATTGCTGCAAGTAAAGTGCAGACTGCAATCGTAAAAAGGGAACTACCTGTATAATCTTTAATCAGGAATTCATGGTTGTAAGAAATCAGTTCTGCAGGGTTGCGTTCCGCAGTGTTGAGATGTGAGCGGTTAACAATGGGGTAGGCTACAGCAGCACCGATCAATGCGCAGGTACCGGCAGCAATACCACTTAATCCGCTCAGGCTGATGAACCGGCTGCTGCGTTCCATCATCTGTTTAATATCCTGCAGGGCTTCCAAATGGGTGTTTTCAGTATTCATAAAAGCACTTTGTAATTCAAAGTAATGATAAGTATTTCATTCCGGCAAATTTTTTTTAGTAAAATGGTGATTCCGTTAATCTTCCGGTCCTGTAATTTCTTTTTTGCTGTATTCATCCAGGTAAACAGACATATCCATGGGTAGCTTATCCCTGTACAAACCCATTTTAAAATAGTATTTGTTTTGAGGAGAAAGCACCCGGCAGTTATCGGGATAACTGGTAATGCCTGTATATTGAATAATTTTTTGGTTATTGAGAAATGCTATAACATAGCCATCCTGCTGGTGGGTAAACTTTAACCGGAACCTGAAATCCAGCCACTGGTTTCTGAATTCCCTTTCCTGAATAAAAAGGGTATCTCGCCTGGCACGAATATTCAATGTAACGCATAATTTTCCGGATACATAACGTACTGCGAGAATTGGGCTGAAAGTAGAACAGGAACAAAACCTGCAAAACTGTTTCCATTGAGCCAATACCAGCCTGGTATGTGTAACAGGGAAACTGTCGGGCAAAAAAAGGCTGAAACGATATTCATACCCTTTTCCTTCAACAGCAAACAAAGGCATAGCTTCCACTAATTCATCCCTTTCGCTGGTTTTGTTGCCAGCAGCACTATCTTCTTTTTTATCTCCTGTATGTAAGGTGATTTTCGCTGCATACTTTCCACTGCGGGTTATGGCAGATTGTATTTCAAAAGCTTTGGGTACCATATTTTCCCTGGTCCAGATATTACTGAGAGCCGGAGATTCAAAGCCATCAGCTACATTTACCGTATTCTGATGAAAATATAACCAGCCTGCTGCAACCAGTAGTAACAGGGTGATTAAAGCAGCCAACCGTAAAAAGCTTAACATTGGTTATATTATTTAATTGTTAAGTTTGTGTAAACAAATTTTACATAGAAATGAAAAGTGAAACAAAGAAACCTATAGGAACTAAAACAGAATCACTCGAACTAATTGAAAAAAAGCTAACGGATACGCTGGCTGAAGTTAAAACAAAGTTCAGTGAGAAAAAACTGAAAAACCGGTTGAAGAAAGCAATTAAGGTTTTGGGTCATGGATTGGATAAAAAGAAAACAGAAACTACTACTCCGGAAAAAAAGACAAAAGTGAAAGCTAAAGCAAAGACCAAATCTGTTGTGAAAACTGAAAAGGCAAAAATAAGCCCGGTGAAGACAAAAAAAGCACCTGTTACCCCAAAAACTGAAGCATAACCCCCAGCAAGTATAACAGACGATCTTTCATAAAATGAATATAGTCTGATAAAAAAAATACCACCTTATGGTGGTATTTTTTTGTTTACTACTTAGTTTGATTTGTAAAATTAATAGGGCCCTTTATGCCATAATTCAATGGGAATCTGTGGGCCTAAATTGGACAGTAATAATCTTTTGCACTGTGCTTTAATGCGTCTAATTGTTATTGTGTTCATACCTTTAATACTGTTGTAACAATAAAAGTAACCCAAATAAATTCTAATTCATTAAATTTCAATTGATTAAGTATAATTTATAAAGTGCAAAAGAGAATTGCTGAAGTTAAATATGTAATTAAAATTCTGCATACAATTTTTCAATCTGATCCTTATATTTTTCAGCAATTACTTTTCGTTTCAGACTGAGTTTAGGAGTAAGTTCACCGGATTCGATGGTCCATTCTTCTGGTAGCAATGCTATTTTTTTGATCTGTTCCACATGATTGAAAGAAGGATTAATGGAAGTGATTATCTCTTCATACAATTGCAGCACTTTAGGATGTTTTACGGCTTCCTGATTGTTGCATTGAATATTGTTTTCCTGCAACCATGGAAGTAAACTGGAATAGGATGGAACTATTAAGGCGGAAACAAATTTCTTATCAGCACCAATAACGGCAATCTGTTCTATAAAGGGATGAGATCTGAACTTATTTTCCAGGGCCTGGGGTGCTACATATTTACCGCCACTGGTTTTGAATAATTCTTTTTTACGGTCGGTAATTTTAAGGAACCTGCCTTCCACCCATTCTCCTACATCTCCGGTATGCAACCATCCGTTAATAATGGTTGCAGCCGTTAATTCCGGTTGTTTATAATACCCTGCCATTACAGTGGGCCCCTTGATACAAATTTCCCCATCCGCTTCCAGTTTCACTTCTATGCCTTCAATAGGTAGTCCAACAGTACCAAACCGCACCCCATTTTTTTCATTCCGGTTAATGGTTACAATGGCACTGTTTTCAGTAGGGCCATATCCTTCGTACACATTAATCCGCGCAGCACGGAAAACGCGTAATAGTTTTACCTGGCAGGCAGCACCACCGGTAGCAATAATTTTAATATTTCCTCCAAGGGCTTCCCGCCAGCGCTTAAAGATGATGGTATTGGCAAGGGAAAGTTGCGTGTTATACCAGAATCCCTGGTTAAGGTTGTTGTCATACCGTTCTGCCAGGTTCACTGCCCAGTAAAACAAAGCTTTTTTAAATCCTTTCAGGTGAGATCCGGCCAGCAGGATCCTTTCATACACTTTTTCCAGTAAACGGGGTACAGTGGTAAAGATAACCGGTTTTACCTCCTGTAAATTCTGGCCGATCGTTTCCAGGCTTTCTGCATAATAAATACCATAGCCACTGAATAAATAGACATAAGTGATCATTTTTTCGAAGATATGGTTAAGGGGCAGAAAACTGAGTGCCTTGTCATGCAAGGTTTCAGTGAAGGGGAAACTATGGAAACTTAAATACAGGTCGGCATAAATATTGGCATGGCTGAGCATAACTCCCTTTGGAGTGCCCGTTGTGCCAGAAGTATAAATAATAGTGGCGATATGGGAAACCGGTATCTTTTGTTTAATGGTTTCCATTTGCTGTAGCGATTGGGGAGTAGCCATTTCCGGGATGGCAGACCAGTTTGGTACCCCCTCAATGGAATCGAAAGTATAGATCTGTTGTAAAGAAGGAATATTGGATTGTAATGACCGAATGGTGTGGTACAGTTCCCTGCTGCTAACGAAAATCATGCGTACACAGGCTTCATTTAAGATGTATTCAATTTCAGCCGCATTGGTAGTAGGGTAGAGGGGTACCAGAATGGCACCCGTCTGCTGAACAGCCAGGTCTGTAATAATCCATTCCGGCCGGTTATTACTGATGATGGCTATTTTATCAGCCCCCTCCGGGCTCTGGTCATGGGCAGAGAAACCCATCGAGAGGAGGCCCGCACTGAACCGGTTAACGGTATCTTTCACTTCCAGGGTAGAGTAAGTTTTCCATTGTCCTTTTTCCTTTGCCGCCAGCATATCTGTTTTGGGACATTTTTCCAATTGGTAATCAATGGAATCAAATAGCCGTTTTAATGTTATATTCATACTGTAGCCGGAGCATAAAAGTAAGCCTTTGAGGGTTATAGCCAGCACATAATTACAAGTAAAGCAGGTTGAAATATTCGGAAAAATTGGTATAAAAATCTTCTTTTTTCAGGATAAAAAATCGTAAATTACAAAGGGATTGTTTGCAAAAAATATAGTGGCTGACAATCCTAAATAATTGATTTACAACAAATAATAGTCAACCTGTATTGCCGGTAACTGGCATTCTCCACTTTTAGGATGAAGCTGTAAAAAAATATGCGTAGCAGGTACTGACAGAGGCTTAAGTCATAAAATAGATAAGTTGTAAGATAAAAATGAATTGAAAAATGAAGAAACGGTATATCATTTATTGGGGTATTGCTGTAATGCTGGACTTATTATCGGGTCTGGCTGTTACTGGTTACAGCCAGGGGAAAATAACCCAGTATATGCTGGCTGTAGGGATTAACAATTATACCGGTTCGCCAACAGTGAACGAAATTGTAACCCACGACGGTAGAACTGTGCCGAACCTGTATGGTTGTAATAATGATATTGATACCATTGAAAAGACTTTTAAAAAATACTATCATTTTGATCAGCGTAATATTTACACGCTGTATGACCAGCATGCTGCAAGGGATTCGATCAGGGCTTACCTGAAAATGCTGGCAGCGAAATGTAAGCCGGGTGATGTGATGGTTTTTTATTACAGCGGACATGGAAGCCTGACTTATTCTGACAATACCAATAGAATGTTGCAGAAATCTTATATTAACTCAATTGTACCCGCTGATATTCGTTTTCCTGCAGTATCCGATTTAACTAATCTGGAACTGAATGAAATCTTCCTGTCATTTACCAGCAAAAAAGTAAAGCTGACTGTAATTACTGATTGTTGTAATAGTGCAACCATTACCCGGGGACAAACCATGTTTGATGCAGATACGATCAGGGAGGTTAAAGCTTCACCTCTCCCTTTTACTTTTAATACTGCCCAGCTGAAAGCTACTACCCCCTTAACAGCAATGGGAGCTGTTACTATCAGTGCCTGTCAGGACAATGAACCTTCAAAAGAATATTGGGTGAACCTGAGGCATTATGGTGCTTTTACCTATTGCTTTTGCAGTGCTATAGCGGAGTGGAGCCGTGCTCCGGTGATGGATCTGATGAATGCTACCATTGCCAAACTAAAGTTTATTGGAAAAGAGCAGAACCCGAATGTAGAAACTGGAGATAGCAGGCGTATGCAGGTATTGACAGGCACAGAAAAAGGAACCAGTCTGAAGACTCAGTATCGGATCATTTCTCTGAATAAAGGAAATGATACCGTAACGATAAGAGGCGGTTTTATTGATGGATTATTTGAAAATGACCTGCTGGTGGAACATACTACCAAGGACAGTATCAGAATTTTTGAGGTGAATGGACCTGACCTTTCAAAAGCAGTAATCCTAAACAAAAGTCATCGGCTTAAGGGTACTCAATTTGCCAGTATGGTATTTAATTTACTGAGACCGGCCAGTAATCCTGATGCTCCCTTAAAAATATTTATTGGCAATGGGATAGAAGATCAGCTGGCAGAACGAATGATGCGGCAGGCTAAAGAATTGTATGCAAATAATCAGGTTAACTGGATGGTGCCATCCAGAAATATATTACCGGAAGCTGTATTGTATAATGATCAGGTTACCATAAATACGATCAGCTGGAAACTGAATGAAAACAATATTCCGGGAAGCCGTGCTCTGGGTGATAAGGTTTCTGATGGAATGCTGGATTCTTTGAAAAACAAAAGGGTTTACCTGCAGATACCCCCTTTCCAATCCATTACAACAGCATTGGATGCTGTTTTGGGTAAAGTGGTAAACCGGAATATAAAGAGGGTGTCAAAAGCTGCTGATGCAGATTATATGCTGGCCGGTGAACTGGACAAAGACGGAAATACCCTGCTATATGGATGGATCAGCACACGCCTGAGAACCGAAAAAGAAAATGAATTACCGGTTACGACTGATTTTTTTACCTGGAATGGTAACACGGATAGTATTTGCAGTAGCCTGGCTGACCGTATTTTTAAACTTTCTGTTTTGGATAACTGGTTAACGCTTTCGTCTCCTCCAGGTAATAACCAGCACTATCCCTTTACCTTACAGATTAAAGATACGCTTACAGGCAGTATTGGTATGCCGGGTAAAATGCTGCAAACCGGAATGGCAGACAAAGAGTATTTAAGAATTTCATTTATGAATGATGCCGGGAGAAAGGAAGCCTGGGATAACAATACCCAATTTATATATGTATTCAGTATCGACCCTAAGGGGAATATGGTACTGATATTCCCGAATACCGGAACAGGTATTTTTGATTACCCAAGAGGTAATGGAAATCCTTATCTGGCGAGTGTGCAACATACATCTCCGGGCAAGTACCATTATTTTTTACTGACCAGTAAAGACCGGATCATTAATACATCTGTGTTTAATCAGCAGGGAGTAACTACCCGTTCTGAGATAGTGCCCGCTAACGCCTTTGAGAAATTGGTACTGGACCAGGGTAGAGAACAAAGGGGCGAAATTAAAATGCCGGGCGACTGGATGATACGGAAAGTGGAAGTGTATACAACTGATAAACCTGTAAAAAATAATTAAAGTATGTATCTGAAAAAAGCGATCATCATACTTTTTTTAATGGGTATTATCTGGTATGCTCATGCGCAGATACCAGAACTGGTGCTGCAGAACGGGCATACTAAGCAAATTACCGCCATCAGTTTTGACCATGATGGAAAACATATGATTACCCGGAGTGATGACCGGACCAGTAAAATATGGGATCCATTTAACGGGTTATTAATTTCTGATTTTAATAACAATACCATTGAAACCGGATCTGTTTCCGGGCAGGTTTATTATGATGCAGAAAACAGGTATGTGATGGAATCCCGTCCTGCCAGTGAGCCTTATTATGAGTATGTATATGATTTCTGGGACCCGGTAGGAGGGAAAATACGGTATACGATTAAAGGGGGTAGTCTGAGCAGTATTAATCCCGGTGGGGGAGTCTTTGCTGTAGCCTGGAAGACTAAAAATGAGATACTGATTTATAATACAACATCTGGCAAAGCGGTTACAAAACTTATGGGCTTAGGTTATGAATGGCTTACTTCCAATATTTGTTTTATTACAGACAGCACTTTGCTGGTTTGTAATTATAAGTATACTGATTCATTATATGATGCATCTCTTTTTTATACTCTTTATAATGTGAACAGTAAAACAGTAATTGGAACATTTGCGGATGAGAGTCCTCATTTTAATACAAATACCCTGATACCCGGGAATACCGGTAAATATATATTGTCTTATAAAAAGGGCCCTGATGTCTCTACTGAAAGTATAGTATTATGGGATATGGTTACACTGCAGAAAGTATGGACAAAGCAGGTACATGATGCAACTTATTTGCAGTTTAATTGGGATGACAGTAAAATACTGAGTGCCTGTTATGGTTTGACGAATGATTATTCCGATGGTAAAGACCAATCTTCCATTGGTGAATTTTCTGTTAAAGAGGATGGTAAGTTGTCTGTTTTTCCCCGTACAAAAAAAGGTAAGGTTTTATTCCTGAAATACAGTCCGGGTGGACATCTGATAGCCATGGCCTCCAGTGCTGATATGCCTAATAATGTTTCTGATTCTGTTATTCCATATACAATTGGAATTTATGATCAGAAATATCATTTAAAAAGCAGTACTCCTTCTGTAAATAAAATGATTACTGCTGCAGCATTTACACAGGATGAGAAATATATGGTAACCGGATATGCAGACGGCAGCTTTATAACCTGGGATATTGCCTACCGTGTAGCAAGAAAATTAACACAGAATGAATCTGTATTGGACCATATTGTTCAAATGCATTATAATAAAAGTTCGGGTAAATTACTGTATTTAACAGAGGGGAATTATTGCAGTATGGATGAACAATTGTTTTCTGATAAAAAAAATATACCCTATCTGGATTCAATGATAGAAGAAAATTTGGAAGGCAATTATTTTGGAACTTTGAAACCAGCTATTCATCAGCTTGGAAATGATAAATACAGTATTATTACCAATCAGCACATGGTAAAATTAATGGACAATGAGGCACTGTCATTACTGGGTAGTTTAGAGAATGGATTTAACGATTCACTGTTATTAAAATCCATGCAGATTGAGCATCCTGAAATAAAATCATTTACAATTGAACAAAAACAGGTAAGGGATAGAAAAGGGCATCAGGTATCAGATACTTTGTCTGAGAACAGTGAAATTTTAGAAACAAAACTGTTGCATGCTTCTGTTCAATCTGACAAAAGTGAATATAAAACAGTATTAAGTTCTAAATACGGCAGGTATAATCCCGATTACAGGCATAATGTAAAAACAAATTCTTATTTATTTCCAACAATAGACGGGACTAATCATTATCAGATTGACGACAAACTATTTATTCTGAAAGGGAAACTTTCAAATGCCAACCTTCAGAATCCTGTATTAAGTACTAATGGTGAATACCTTTTTGGAGAAAAAAAACATGATCAGAATACAGATTATTCCAGCAATGCGATGGTTTATTGTGTATCGGTACCACAGGGGCAGATAGTAAATAGTTTTTACTTAAACAGGAATGAGCTTTTTAATGCTGATTTTGCAAATCCTGTATTTAGTCCGGATTCTGCAACCTTTTGTATTTATAATGCAAAAGGAAATGACATTTTTATTAAAAAAAAGGAGGATGGTAAGGACCTGCATCAGTTACAGGGCACTAATGGTACAATTAACGGTGTAGAATATTCAAAAGACAGCAAATACCTGTTTAGCTGGACTGCAGATGGCACCTGCCAGAAATGGGATGTGAAAAGCGGCAATAAATTATACACTTTCCTCTTTTTTTCAGATCAGGATTATGCAGTGATTTTACCGGATGGTTATTATTATATATCCTCACATTCGGATACCAAATATCTTAACTTTAAACTGAACGGACGTTTATACAATTTTGCACAGTTTGATTTGCAACTAAACAGGCCTGATCTTGTATTGAAACAAATGGGCAGCCGGGATACCGCATTGATACACTTGTATTATAAAGCCTGGCTGGATAGGTTGCAAACTATGGGATATCAGGAAAAAGATTTTGCAATGAAAGTAAACCTGCATATTCCGGAAGTGGTGATGCACACAGATTCATTCAGATCTGTTACAAAAGAAAGGGAATTGCCCCTTGCATTTTTATTGACGGACAGTTTGTTTAATATTACTGCCTATACCATTTATGTTAATGATGTGCCTGTTAATGGAATGAAGGGGACGAGGCTGTTGCATCTCCAGAAAAAGGATACTGTAAGTACAACTGTTTTGCTCAGTGAAGGAGAAAATAAAATTGAAGTGAATTGTATCAATGAAAAAGGAGTAGTAAGCAGAAAGGAAGTGTTTTTTATAAATTATGAACCCTTAAAACCCGCAAAGGGAAAAACATTATTTATTGGTATAGGTATTAATGAATATCACAATAATCCATATTTTCAGAACCTGGAGTTTTGTGTAAAAGATATCAATGACCTTTCTGAAGCATTTGCTGCAAAATATGGAGATGATTTCAGGTCTGTCACGTTACTGGATGATAAAGCCACACAGGCCAATATTCTGGCTCTGAAAAAAGAGTTAATGAATACAGGAGTGGAAGATAAAGTAATTATGAGTATCAGTGGCCATGGGATGACGTATACAAATGATTTTTATTTTGTAACAGGCTATACTGATATAAATCATCCGGAAATACAGGGTGTTTCTTACAGGCAACTGGAAGATTTGCTGGACAGTATCCCTGCCCGGAAAAAATTATTATTGATAGATGCCTGCCATAGTGGTGAAAAAGTGATTGGAGCTGATGGGCTTGCATTGGCTGATACTGTAAAATTTGCTCCAAAAAAGATAAACAGTAAGGGAAGTACTATCAATTTTAATCAGCAAAATAACAGCAGTGTTAATATTATTGATGTACAGCAGGATACTCCTGCCGATGCAATAAAAACATCAAATAGTGTCTATAATATTTTTAACCTGATGAAAAGTGCATTTGTAGATATTCGCCGTAATAATGGGGCTTATGTTATTTCAGCAGCACAAAGTTACCAGACGGCAGCAGAAACTGAAGAAAAGGAAAATGGAATTTTTACCTACTCACTTTTGCAATTGCTTCAGCAAAATACTGCTATTACCATAAATGAACTGAATATTAAAATAAACAGGATAGTAAGCCAGTTAACCAAAGGCAGCCAGAATACTGATAACCGCCAGGAATTGGCTGATTATAATTGGCGACTCTGGTAAAGAATTTTTGTTATTTTTATTTAATATAAGTTTTAAATGAATCAACAGTATATTCCGTAAATATGGAAGCGAAAAAATATTATACTTACCTTACTGTAATCTTACTTTTATTTACCGGGCTTTTGCAGGGGCTGTCTCAGAACAACTATTTGGATAGCCTGAAAAAAGTTATAGTTACCCGAAGAACGGTTGCTGAAAAAATACAATTATTATTGGCTTTACAGGATGCAGCCAATGATAACCATAATAATAAAGAAGCTATAAAAGCTGGGGAACAGGCAATGGAGCTGGCCAGGAAATCAGGTAATTATGGGCTGGAATCTAAAGTGATGCTCAATTCAGGGATCATGTATCTGCAGCAAAACAATTTTAAGGAAGCTTTTCATTATTATTTTGATAATCTGGAAGCCAGTATCCGCAACCATTCTGATACGGATGAAGTTAAAACTTACTGGTATCTTTCAGCTGGTTATTTATCTTACCGTCCGGATAGCTCTGTATATTATTCACAAAAAGGGTTTTTGTTATCCAAAAGGGTTAAATACAGTAAGGGGGAAGAAATTATGCTGCAGCAATTGGCCAATGCCTATCAGCAAATTGATAATTATCCCAAAGCATTGAAATATAGCCTCGATTATCTGAAACTTATTGAAAATGAGGATAAAAAAGGAAGTATTGTTACAGCATTAATCACCATCTCTAATATAAACCAGCAATACGGAGATCATTATAAAGCATTGGAATACCTTAAAAAAGCTGAAGTCCTGGCTATTGAAGATCATAACACTCAGGCTTTAAAAGATGTTGAGTTGAATTTTTCGGACATATATGAAAAAATGGATAGTCTGGAAGCTGCCATGAAATACGGAAAGCATTCACTGGAAAAGGCGCTTATCAATAATGATGAAGCTTATATAGGAATGAGCAGCAATAATCTGGGCAATATTTATTTTAAGTTACATGAGATTGGTGAAGCAGAAAAAAATTATAAGCTGGCTATTCCATTTTTAAAAAATACAATGAAGTTTAGTTTTTTATGTGAAACATATCTGGAGTTGTCAAAAATTTTTCAACTCAGGCGATCGCTGGATTCAGCTATTTATTATGCAAAATTAGCAGCAGCGATTTCGAGAAACTCTGAATTAAATCAAAGTTTGTTGTGGGCTAATCAATTATTGAGCAGTTATTATGAGCAAAGCAAGGATATTGACAGTGCCTTTTATTTTCAATCCAGGTTGGTGGAATTAAAAGATTCCCTTTTTAATACTGAAAAAATAAGGCAGGTACAGTTAATGAATGTGGAAGAAGATATTCGGCAAAAAGATCTGGCAGAATCTGCGCGAATTGAAAAAGAAGAAAGATTGCATAAACTGCAAATGCTAACTATTGGGTTATTGATACCTTTATTCTTTTTGATGAGTGTGTTTTTAAGTAAAAAGAGAATTCATGTTAAAGTAGTTGAGTTTGCAGGTATATTATCGGTATTGCTTTTTTTTGAATATATTACCTTGCTCATGCATCCTGCAGTTTCTGAATTAACCAATCATTCCCCTTTTCTGGAAATTGTAATTTTTGTTGTGATAGCAGCCTTTATCACACCGGCACATCACAGGATACAGCATTGGATGCTGCAACACTTGGCAAGACACCATAAAACAGAACATTTGCAGATTACTACAAAAAAAATCAATGCGAAAATAACAGATTGAAAAGAATGAATGGTATCCGGCATTCATAAAAAAAGCCCCTGAAAGGGGCTTAAGAATTCTATAAAAGAGTGTATTAATTTATGGTTTTTGAGGATTGTTAGGATTAACCTGTCTGGTTGTATCAGTTTTACTGGAATCTGCCATTGGTTTTGCCAAACTGTCTTTTACTGTTGTACTGTCTTTTGCAGGTACAGTATCCTTTGTGGGGTTGGTATCATTACAACTATGTAACATTATAACAATAATGGTACAAACGCTTACAAAAGCAAGAGACTTGAATAATTTTTTGAAATTGAGTTGTTTTTTCATTTTTTTTGGGTTTCTATTGGTAGTTAAAAGTTGCCAAAACAAATCTACTGTTTTCATATCAAAATAAAAATTGCTTTTTAATATCGGGGTTAAAAATGTGAATGCTTTGTCCGCTAATAATAGTATCAGATGATGGGTATAAAAAAATAATTAAATAAATGCTTGCATTTATCAGACCTGAATTGTACTTTAACAGAATTCAATCAATCATTTCACAAACTCAACCTTACCATTATGAAAACAATTTGTTGCTTTTTTGCAATTATTATCTTCCTGTCTGCCTGTCAGAATTCCGGTAAATCAACTGTTGCATCGACATCGGCAGATTCTGTGACTATGCCTTATACCGCTTATTATTCTTCCTCATTTGCCATATCAGAGAATAAGAAAAATGCGCAGTCAGTGCTGCAGTCCTATAAAGACTGGGAAGACAATAAACTAAGTAATGGCACAGCCTATTTTGCAGATACTGTTATGATGATTTTCTCGGATGGCAGTAGTTATAAACTTTCCCGTGACAGCATAATACATGTATTTCAAAAATCCAGGGATAGCCTGAGCAGTTCTAAAATTGAAATAGCTGCCGTTACAAATTTACACAGTATCGATAAAAATGCCGACTGGGTAGGAGTATGGTATAAACAAACAGATACTTATAAATCAGGTAAAGTTGATTCTGCATTTTATCAGGATGACAATAACCTGGTAAATGGAAAGATTGTATATATAAGCAGCAAAAAACAAGTGTTAAAAAAATAGTTTTTAGTTGGTATAATGACAGTGCTTTAGTTTTTTAATTTGTATCTGGAAGATGGCTACCCTATGCTGATGGGGTAGCTTTTTTAAATTATTGGGATATCCGGGATCTATAACCAGCTACAAAAAGCAAAAAACCCTTGAAAATCAAGGGTTTAATTTTAATTCTGCGGACCGGACGGGACTCGAACCCGCGACCTCCGCCGTGACAGGGCGGCATTCTAACCAACTGAACTACCGATCCATTCCCTTAACATGGTATTACTACTTCCGTTTTCGGGACGGCAAAGATAAGGGTATCTTTATTTCATAAACAAATCTTTTTAAAAAAAATCCTTGCACTATTTTTACACTCTTAACGTTTAACTTTATTTATGCCACAATACCCAAACAGACAGTTTTTAGAATTTGAGCAACCCATTAAAATGTTGTTTGAAGAAATTGAAAAATTGAAGGAAACCGCAGAGAAAAGTAAAATTGATATGAGCGATGGCATTCACAAACTGGAAGATGCCATCATCAATAAGCGAAAGGAAATTACAGAGTCCCTTACTCCCTGGCAAAGGGTTCAGTTAAGCCGTCATCCCGACAGGCCCTATACACTGAAGTATATTGAGAAAATGTTTACCAATTTTGTTGAACTGCATGGCGACAGGAATGTGAAGGATGATAAAGCCATGGTTGGTGGGTTTGCGCAACTGGACGGAGAAACGGTAATGGTCATTGGCCAGCAGAAAGGTATCAATACCAAAACCAGGCAGCTTCGTAATTTCGGTATGGCTAATCCGGAAGGCTACCGTAAAGCACTTCGACTGATGCGCCTGGCTGAAAAGTTTGATAAACCTGTTATTACTTTCGTAGATACACCGGGTGCCTTTCCAGGGCTTGAAGCTGAAGAACGTGGACAGGGTGAAGCAATTGCCCGTAATATTTATGAAATGATTCGCCTGAAAGTGCCCGTTATCGTTGTTATTATTGGGGAAGGGGCCAGTGGTGGAGCTTTTGGAATTGGGGTGGGTGACCGTACCCTGATGATGGAAAATACCTGGTATACAGTGATCTCTCCGGAATCCTGCTCTTCTATTTTGTGGAGAAGCTGGGATAAAAAGGAATTGGCTGCTGAACAACTGAAATTAACTGCAAAGGATATGAAGGGGTTTGGTTTGGTAGATGATATTGTAAATGAGCCAATTGGAGGAGCACACTGGGATTATGATGAAGCTGCTGCCATCCTAAAATCCAGTATTTTAAAAGAACTGGAATCGCTCAAAAAGATTCCTGCGAAGGAGAGAGTGAATAACCGGATTGATAAATATGGAAGGATGGGATTCTGGGACGAGCTGGTAGATGAAGAAGCTATTCCGGGAAATATTTAATAGCAGATACAAAACTTTATAGATTGCAGGCGGTGCTACTGGCTTGCACTGCTTATCTTTGGCTGACTTAATCATTTTTATTCATCATTCAGACTTTTGAAATGTCTCTACGATCTCAATTGAAAGGAACTGGTGTTGCTTTGATAACACCTTTCACATCAACAGGTGCTGTTGATTTTAATGCACTCGGCAGAGTGATTGATTACGTTATTGAAAACGGTGTGGAATACGTAATTACTTTAGGAACCACCGGCGAAACACCTACGCTGGATAAGCAGGAAAAGATTGATATTGTAAATTATACCTACGAAAAGGTAAGTAATAGAGTGCCCGTAGTAGTGGGTATTGGTGGTAATAATACAAATGAAATAATAAAAGACCTGGAAATTATACCCCTTGAAAATGCTATTGCAGTATTAAGTGCTTCACCCTATTACAGTAAACCTTCTCAGGAAGGCATTTTTCAGCATTATAAAGCCTTTGCAGCTGCCAGTCCAAAGCCTGTATTACTTTATAATGTGCCGGGCAGGACGGGGCGTAATATGACAGCAGGAACCACTTTAAGGCTTGCGCATGAAGTGGCAAATATTGCCGGTATAAAAGAAGCACACAATGATATTCACCAGTGTATGGAGATTATCCGGGACAGGCCGGAAGGATTTTTAGTGGTAAGTGGTGATGATGAACTGAGCCTTCCACAGATTTCCTTTGGATTTGACGGAGTTATCAGTGTGGCAGCCAATAGTTTCCCCAGACAATTTTCTGATATTGTCCGGTTAGCTTTGAAAGGTGAGTTTTCAACAGCAGCTAAAGCCCATTTAAAATTGGTGCAGGCTTATGATTATCTTTTTGCTGAAAACAATCCTGCTGGTGTTAAGGCCTTCTTGTATGAACTGGGATTGATTGATAATTATCTCCGGCTTCCGGTTACTCCGGTAAGTGCAGCCTTACAGGAAAAAATAAAAAAGTTTACAAAAGAAAATTTATAGAAAGAATAAAAAATCCCGCTGCTGAAGCGGGTTTTTTATAATAATCAGTTTTATAAGTGCAAAATATAGCATCTGGTTTACTGATAAAAAACGCATCTTTATCACATGAAGAAAATTGTGATTGCTATTGACGGATATTCATCTTGCGGAAAAAGTACTTTGGCTAAACAACTGGCAAAGGAGCTGGACTATATTTTTGTAGACAGCGGAGCGATGTACCGTGCTATTACTTTATTTTTTTTAAACAATCATACAGATATTCAGGATCCCAGTGCAATTCAGGGAGCATTAGATCTTATTACCCTTAATTTTAAATTTAATCAGTTCACAGGAAAAAGTGATATTTTTTTGAATGGCGAAAATGTGGAATTGCAAATAAGGGAAATGCGGGTGAATGACCAGGTGAGCAATGTGGCAGCCCTTGAAGCAGTGCGGACTTTTGCAGTAGCCCAGCAACAGCAAATGGGGCAAGAGAAAGGCATTGTAATGGATGGAAGGGATATTGGCACCACTGTTTTTCCGGATGCTGAGTTGAAAATATTTGTTACTGCCGATATTGATATACGGGTGCAAAGAAGGTTATTGGAATTACGCGAAAAAAATCCTTCTATTTCAGAAGAGGAAGTGAAACAAAACCTTCAATGGAGAGATCAGATTGACAGCTCACGGGAGGTTAGCCCACTGCGCCAGGCAACTGATGCAATTGTACTGGATAACAGCAAACTAACCCGGGAAGAACAATTGGCAATTGTTCTGGGTTGGGCAAATGATAAAATAATTAATTAATTGCCTGAATTTATTTAAGCTTCAATTTCTTTTTTAATCCTGCCACTTCTTTAATGAACGACTGTAATTCTTTTTTCTGGTAATTAATAAAACTATTGTCTTCCAGAGAGCCCACCACCTGATTCATTTCTTCAACAGATTCATAAACAATTAGTCTGAAAGGATTACTATAGTCTTTTTCACGGGAGGAATAAATGCTGTTGGTAATCCATTCTTTAGTAGTCAGGGCTTCATTCAGTAAATCATTCAGCAAGTTTGAATCCAGTTTCTTAAAGGAAATCTCTTTTATTTCAGCCAGAGAAGCCAATGCATGTTTTGTTTTCAGGGCTGCATATTTGCCTCCTTCTTCGGTATAAAAATCATGGATTTGGTCCCAGCAGGTAATCTTCCCTTTTCGTACTTTATCCCTTAATGCATCTACGGAAGCAGTTGGAATTAATTGTCCCCCCACATTCAGCCATTCTTCCCTTTTCAACCTTGCCGGTATAGAGGCCAGGAGCATTTCAACTGAATTGATTTTTGATTCCGTAATAAATTGCATTAATTGGGTAATGCCATAATAAGCAATTAAAGTTTTGTATAAGCTATAGGCTTTATTGACTTTAATTAAAACGGTAGGCCTTTTGGTATTTTCAAAATGCTCTGCAATAATTTCCAGTTCTTCTACCAGTGGATTTTTTTCAGTGAGTAATTTTTTACCTGTTTTTATACATTCCTCTCTGGAGAAATCTTTGCCTGGTTCATATTTCTGTAAATAAGCTTTCCCCGTAAAGGCTTCCATCAGCTTTATGGCTTCAAACATCTCATTCACGCTATCCGGTGCAAAAACATCATATTCAATACGCTGAATTCTTTCCTTTCTTTTATCCCGGTCAATATATTTCCAGCTATTACGGGCAAGGGCATACATATTATACAGGAACCAATAGCCGGGCATCACCAGCAACTGGTCTTTTGAAAGATCCAGGCTTACTAATGAAAAAGGAATCGGGATATTCAGTTCGGCAGGATAATCACCTTTGGTTACAATCGTAAAACTGGCAAGTTTGGAATTGTGTTTAAGGCTTACACATAGTCCGGGCCAGAAACCACGCCCTACAATGATTTCCCCGTCTGCCCCACGGGAATTATGGTTAGATCCGATAGTGGCACCGGCAGCAATATTACTTTGCCCCATAATTAAAGCCGCACAAAGGAAGGAATTATTATGGTGTTGCTCATGCGCAGGAAAAATTAAGGAATTGAGTACTTCACAACAGGAAATAGTAGCATTATTGCCCAGGTAGGAATTGATTAAGCGGGCACCATATTTTAACTGGGAATGCGATCCCATTATAAAACGTACTGCCTTTACGCCATAAAACAAACGGCATCCAAACCCAATAATACCATTCACCAGTTCACAGCCTTCCCCAATTTGGGATATTCCTTCCGGACCGGAATTAATGGTCAGGTTTTTTAATTTATTTGCCCCTTTGATATAGGCATCACTACCAATCCAAACATCTTTTATAATGGCACAGTTTTTAATAACTGTACGGTCGCCCACTTTACCATACCAACCCCGTTTATCAGAAAACTGTTCCTGGGTAAACTGTTTAAATTTTTCCAGTAATTTATCATCTGTCCTGTACCTGCTCCATAAAAAGGCATCTCCGGCCAGCATGCCATTAAAAGGGATTACCCGGCGGCCACCATTTTCATTGCATATTTCCAGCCAGATCCGTACACTTTCATCTTCTCCGTTCTTTACAGTACCCACGCCAAATTTGGTGTGGTTAGTGGTCACCATTTCATTAACATTGGTAATAATTACTTCATTGCCAATTACAAAATGGGAGAGATAGTTAACATTATCTATCACTACATTATCACCAAAATCGCAACTGATGATGGTGGAATTATACAGGCCAACCGGAATTTTAAGATCTGAAAAGCCCAAACAAAAAGGTTCCAGTTTACCAATCCTTACCAGTCCGTAAAATTTACAGTTCTTTACCAGTTCCGGATTAAAGGAATCGGAAACCAGTATTTTATTCCAGTCATCACTGGTATTCCTGTTTCTTACCAGCACTTCTATTTCATAGGCCGAGAGATGCCGGTAATTAATACCACTTCTGTTTTGTTTATCCCTGAAATAGTACTCATTTTCTCCTGGTGGTACATGTGTACCAGTAATAAATCCATATCCTAAAGAAGCAATCGAAGTTTTTGTAATCTGATTCATGTGTAAATAATAAGTGTAATTGATGATAAATGAACTGGCTTATTCCACAGTTACACTCTTGGCAAGGTTTCTGGGTTTATCCACATCATATCCTTTGGCAACCCCTACAAAATAACTGAGCAATTGCATAGGGATAACACTTAATAATGGTGCCATGATTTCATCTGCATCCGGCACAAACATTACATCATCTGCCATATTCGGTATTACAGCATCGCTTTCTGTGGCCACTGCTATTACTCTTCCTTTCCTGGCCTTTATTTCCTGTACATTGCTTACAATCTTCTCATAATAAGAATCCTTTGTAGCAACAAAAACCACGGGTAAGGTATCATCTACCAGGGCAATGGGGCCATGTTTCATTTCAGCAGCAGGGTACCCTTCTGCATGGATGTACGATACTTCTTTCAGCTTTAATGCACCTTCCAGTGCTATCGGGAAATTATACCCCCTTCCCAGGAACAGAAAGTCTTTCGCATCCTTATATTTTTGGGCAATACGTTCAATATTGGAAGTGTCTTTTAAAATAGTGGTTACTTTCTCCGGAATGGCATTCAGGTCATTCATGAGGTGCAGGTATCTTTCTTCGGTAAGGGTTCCTTTGGCATAGCCTATTTTAAGTGCCATCATGGCCAGAACAGCAATTTGTCCGGTAAATGCTTTGGTACTGGCTACCCCTATTTCCGGACCGGCATGGGTATATGCTCCTGCATGGCTAAGACGGGCAATACTGCTACCAACCACATTTACTACCCCAAAAATAAAGGCCCCCTTCTTTTTAGCACTTTCCAGGGCTACCAGGGTATCTGCTGTTTCACCACTTTGAGAAATAGCTATAATAACATCACCCATATGAATTACGGGATTCCTGTACCGGAATTCACTGGCATATTCCACTTCCACCGGAATACGGCACAGTTCCTCAATCATATATTCAGCCAGTAATCCAGCATGCCAGCTGGTTCCGCAGGCTACAATAATTATTCTCGGTGCCTTGGTCAAAGATTCTATATGTTTTTCAATCCCCCCCATCATAATCTGCCCTGTTTCAGGTAATAGCCTACCTCTTAAACAGTCATGAATGGTTTCCGGCTGGTCATGAATCTCTTTCAGCATAAAATGCTCAAATCCGCCTTTTTCAATAGCCGCCAGTTCTATATCCAGTTTTTGGATAAACGGGGTTTGTTTTTCATTACCCAGATTTTTGAGTATCAGTTCATCCGGTTTAATGATCGCAATTTCATAATCATTTACATACACCACTTCTTTGGTATATTCAATAATGGGGGAGGCATCGCTGGCCAGAAAATGTTCCCCTTTACCAATTCCAATTACCAGTGGACTCCCTTTTCTTGCGGCAATGATAGTCTCCGGGTCATCCTGTGAAATCAGTAAGATACAATATGCACCCACAATACGTTTCAGTGCAATCCTCAAAGCTTCTTCCAGGGTGCAGTGATTGTTGATTTTAATATCTTCTATAAAATTCAGCAACACTTCAGTATCTGTATCACTTTTAAAAGTGTATCCTTTTTTAATCAGGTCATTCTTAATGGGTACATAATTTTCAATAATGCCATTATGTATCATTGCCAGTTCCCCGCTATTGGATAAATGCGGATGTGCATTCCGGTCGCTCGGTTCTCCATGTGTAGCCCAGCGGGTATGGCCAATACCAATATGCCCGTGAATATCTTTACCAATTACATCTTCTTCCAGTTCAGACACCCGGCCTTTCTTTTTGTATACTTTCAGTCCGCTGTTTAAAAGCGAGATACCGGAACTGTCATATCCACGGTATTCCAGCCTTTTTAATCCTTTAATAATTACAGGATAGGCTTCTCTGAATCCTGTATACCCAACTATTCCACACATATGATTTTATTATTTTACTGCAATATCATTTATTTTGATGAATTTACAGCCGTTTAGTTCTAACCCATTTACTTTCAAAATCAATTCTATATGGCGTTTTTATTCAGTTTTGAGGAGCAATATGTGCTGGAGGATGCTGCTGTATTATTGCGCCCCCTTGCAGAAACTGATGCTGATTTTTTAAAACCTTATGCCTTGCATGAACCCGAATTATGGCAATATTCTTTACAAACAGCGTCCGGTGAGGAAAACCTGAAACGATATATTCAGACTGCTATAGATTCCCGGCAACAGCAACATGAATATCCCTTTATTGTGTATGATAAAAAGTTGCAGGTTTATGCTGGTTCTACCCGTTTTTATGATATCAATATTTTACAAAAAACTTTGCAATTGGGTTATACCTGGTATGGTAACCGCTTTTGGGGTACGGGACTGAACAAGCACTGTAAATTCTTACTCCTTTCTTTTGCTTTTGATACCTGTGATTTTGTAAGGGTTGAATTCAGGGCGGATAATAATAATGCCCGCAGTATTGCTGCTATGAAAAGTATTGGATGCCGGGAGGAAGGTGTATTAAGAAGTAACACATTTAACCGCGACGGGAGCAGGAGGGATTCAATTATACTTAGTATTTTACAATCTGATTGGAATAGTGGGGTTAAAGAAAGTCTGCAGCATAAATTGAGTTCATATTAAACGCTTTATTGAAATTATGATTTTACCCATTTTATTCATTGCTCCTTCTGATAAAGGCGGCCGTGGTGTTTTTACATCAGAAAAAATAAAAGCAGGCACTATTGTAGAAATATCTCCTGTATTGGTGTTCCCTGTGGCACAAAGAAAAATAATAGAACAGACCTTACTGCATGATTATATTTTTGAATGGGGGCATAGCAAGAGAAAAGCCGCATTGGGGCTTGGGTATATTTCTATGTATAACCACGATTATAATTCCAATTGTGAATATGAAATGGATTATGAAACAAATCTTATCACCTTAAAAGTGGTGCGGGATATTGATAAGGGAGAAGAATTGACTATAAATTACAATGCCCATCCAACAGATTCCACACCTATTTGGTTTGATGCTAAATAAAGCTGAAACCTTTTTATAAAATAGAAAAGCGGGAAGAAATCTTCCCGCTTTATTGTATTCACTGCTCACAAAAAGATTATTACCAGTACTGATATCCCATCAATCTTGCCAGTTCCAGTTTGGCAATACATAATTGGTATTCGTATTGCAGTTTGGTTAAGGCTGCCCTTTGCACATTGGTGCTGGCATTGGTTAATTCCAGATTAGTACCCACTCCGTTTTTAAAACGGGTAGCCGCTAATTCCTGTGCTACTTTTGCCTGTTCTATCTGCCCCTTTGTATTGCTGATTCTTTCATAATTACTTTTTATATCTGTTAAAGCCTGGTTGATATCTTTTTTATAATTACTGTTCAGTGATTCCTCATTTAATTGATTCTGACGAATCAGGTTCTCCTGCAATTTAACCTGTTGTTTGGTTTTGCCACCATTGTAAATAGGAACTGAAAAAGAAATACCTGCATAATAATTAAATTTAATTTCATTTACATCAGGTATATAACCATTTTTAAAACCACCGGCAGCACGCAGGTCAACCGAAGGCTTATTACCCAATTTGGCAATACCCAGGTCACTTTCAGATTGCTTGATTTTGTCTTTAGCCAGCAGGAAATCAACATTATTAGCCTGCGCTGTACTGAATGCAGCATCGGCATCTGCAAGGGTAACATCAAAATCAAATGCCTTACCTGTATTCTTTCTGATACCTGTGGTATACTCCAGTAAATTCAGTTGTTTGTCCAGATTGTTTTGCAAATCAACCTTTCTGTTTTCTTCTGCATCATAAGAAGATAAGATATTCAGCAGGTCAATTTTCAAAGCATCACCATTCTTCAGTTTATTTTCTGTAATAATCCTGTTGTCATCCAGAAACTTTAAAACACTGTCCTGTATGGCAATAGCTTCTTTCAGGTACACTATATTGTAATAAATATTGGAAACCTGGGAGGCTAACTGGTTTTTTACAAATTCAACATTATGCTGTGCATATTTCAGGTCATCTTTTGAACGGGTTACATTGGCTTTAATCCTGCCAAAATCAAACAGTGCATAGTTTGCATTTACATCTGTAGCTACATTATGTACAGGTGCAAACTGAAAATTTACAAGAGCACCACCAGGGCCCAAAGGAAAAGGAATTAATATTTTAGGTTCTACAAAAGTATAGGAAGCTTCATAATTTACATTGGGTGCTTTAGCTATTTCTGTTAACAGAATCTTTTGTTGTGCCGTAGCTACCGTATTTTCCACTTCCTTCACTTTAGGAAAATAGGTAAATGACTGGCTGATCAGCCCTTTCAATTCGTCATTTACTTTTGCCTGTGCAAAAGAAAATGTTGCAGTGAAGACCAGCAGAATAATTAATACAATTTTTTTCATTGTCATGATGCGTTTATTTGTTGTGTACTCATTTATATCAAACCTGTATTTTAATGTGCTTCTGATGCAGCTTTCATAGATGCAGCTATTTCTGAAGCCGTTTTTTTCTTCACTCTTAGAAAAGCTACCAGTGGAATGGCAATGATAAAGAAGATACCAATCAGCCTGAATGTATCTAAATATGCTAAATAATTAGCTTGCCTCTCAACTGAAAGATCAATCATGCCCATTGCTTTATGTGTAGCAGTAACCGCAACATCTCCGGTTTTGGAAATGATTCCCTGAGCGATGGTATTGATCCTTTCGCTTAGCAGGCCAGAGCCTTCAGGCATTGAACTTACCAGGTCCATACGGTGTTGTGCATGCCGGTTGGCTATATAGTTATTAGCCATTGCAATACCAAATGCACCACCCAACTGACGGATCATATTATTCAGGGAGATACCCGATGCATAGTCTTTCGGTTCCAAACCTGCTACCGCCTGGTTAATTAATGGTAACTGAACCATACTGATACCAATTGCCCTCAATGCAAGCGGGAAAAAGAAATCCCATTTGCCAACATCCGGACTCAATTTAGCACTGGTAAAGCAATATCCTGCAAATAACAGGAATCCCGTGACGACAAATGGAATGGGTGAGATTCCCTTGGTCATTACCTTTCCAATTACCGGCATTAATATTACCGTTATTAAAGTTGGTGCAAACAGGGTTAAGCCGGTTTCATAAGCCGTAAAACCTAACACTCTTTGTGCCAGTACCGGGAATACGAACACGGAGGTAAATAAACCCAGTCCCACAATAAAGGTAAAGATCGTAGTAAAAGCCAGGTTTCGGTTTCCCAGCACTTTCAGGTTAACCGCCGGGGATGGGATACTTAGCTCATAGATGATAAATCCTGCCAGTCCCACAAACGCCAGTCCCGAACAAATACGGATATATTCGCTGCTGAACCAGTCTTCCGATTCGCCTCTTTCCAGCACATATTGCAGACAGCCAATACCCAGAGCCAGCAGTGCAATACCCATATAATCGATATGTATATCCTTTTTCTTTGTGCCCTCCCCCTTCTTTTTTTCAATAAAAGTGAAAGAAAGAATGGTTGCAATAATACCAATCGGAATATTGATCATGAAAATCAAAGGCCAGCTGAAATGTTCTATAATATACCCACCTACAGTTGGTCCCAGGGTAGGCCCTAATACAATCCCCATTCCAAAAAGCCCTGAGGCAATTGGCCTGTCCTTGGTTTCAAATGCATCAAACAGGATGGCCTGTGAAGTGGATAATAAAGCACCTCCACCCACACCCTGTATAAAACGCCAGATAATGATTTCCATCAGGGTAGTGCTGTTTCCGCACATATACGATGCTGCCGTGAAAATGATCATGGAAGCGATATAGTAATTTTTTCTGCCGAAATATTCAGCTAAAAACCCTGTTAATGGAATAATAATCACATTGGCAATAGCATAAGATGTAATTACCCAGCTGATGTCTTCAATATTCACACCAAGGCTACCGCTCATATCACTCAAAGCCACATTTACAATAGATGTGTCAATCAGTTCCATCACTGCGGCAGTTACGGTAGTAATTACAATAATAGCTCTAGCAAACCCTCTTGGTGTAGCCATTCGATACTAAATTTCTGTTTAAAAAGATTGCTGATTTCTACAAAAAACAGGAGCCTGTTTATTTGGTTTCAATGCTGATATAAGCACTTAACCCTGCTCTTAACTGGTCTTTGTATTTTTCAACGTCATTGATCTTAATTTTAACCGGAACGCGCTGTGTAACTTTTACAAAGTTTCCGCTGGCATTATCCGGAGGTAATAATGAAAATTTAGCACCGGTTGCGTCACTTAAACTTTCAATAGATCCGGTAAGTTTCAAATCAGGATAAGCATCCAGTTCAATATCCACTACTTTACCGGGAAATAATTTTTTAATCTGGTTTTCTTTAAAGTTTGCCACAATCCAGTAAGTAGTATCTGTAACGATAGAGAAAAGAGGAGTTCCGGCCTGTACAAACTGACCCATGGAAACATTCTTTTTACCAATTTTACCACTTTCAGGGGCATATACTTTTGAATAAGAAATTTTCAGTTTGGTTTCATCTATTTTAGCTTGTTTTACCTGTAAGGCTGCTTCAGATTTCTGTACAGCAGAATTTAAAACGGCAATCCTGCTTTGGGCTGAATTAAGGTCATTCTGACTGTTGGCCAGGGTCTTCTGTGCAGTTTCCAGGTTATACCTGCTATCGTCCAGTTGCTTTTTGGTAATGGCTTCACTGTTAAATAAGTTCTGGTCCCTGTCCAGGTCTTCTTTTGCTTTATTCAGCTTCACTTTATTAATATCAATGGTTCCTTTGTTTACGCTTAAAGAAACAATGGCATTGTTCAGCATGGCTTTTGCATTGATAATATCAACTTCAGACTGCCTGTAATCTGCTTCCATTTCCATTAACTGGGTCTGTAATTCAGCATCATCCAGTTCCACTACCAGTTCTCCGGATTTTACACTGTCATAGTCTTTTACATTAATGGTTTTAACATAGCCTGAAACCCTGGGCAATACCGGTGTGATCTGTGTTTCCACCTGTGCATTATCCGTGGTTTCATGGGTCATGGCGAAATGTATTTTCTGATAGCCAAAAAACACAGCGATGATCAATACAATACCGATAATGATCATTCTTACCGGGGACTTTTTTTCTTCTGATTTAGATTTAGATGTTGTAGTCATTGGATATAATTAATAGTTTAATTTAATAAATGTGCGTGCATGATTTGTTTTAAATGAGTAACCAGTCTTTTTTTAAATAGTTCATCTGTATAAGGATTTATTTTTTTGTCTTTGTGTATCGTAATAGAACACATGGATTTGGAAAGCATTACCTGGTTAATGGTACCAATCAGGCTGGCAATGGTCAGTTCTGCATCTACTTTTCTGAAGGATTTCTTTTTAATACCCTGATCAATAATCGTTTTGATTATATCAGCATTCTTGGTAAAATGTTCCACAATCCGGGTATGGGTGCCTTCCCGCTGCTGCAGCATCAGCTCCTGATGAATTAACCGGTGGTAATGATAATTAGATAAAATACGGGTTACAAAATGTTCAATTACCTGGTCTATTTTCTGCACATCAGAAATACTGTTATTTAATAAAATTTCCTCCAGTTTTTCTTTCAGGTAGCCAGATCGTTGTTCAATAATGGCTTCAAATAATTTGTCTTTTGAACCAAAATAATAGTTAACCATTGCAATATTTACTTCTGCTTTGGCTGCCAAATCACGGATAGAAGTGCCTTCAAACCCTTGTTCTGCAAAGAGTTGAATAGCTGCATCTATAATATGGTCTTTTTTATCTGTGCTCATTTGATGAATTACTAAACAACAAAATTAAACAATTGTTTGAAATTAAACAAACGTTTAATTGATTTTCTTAAAATTAATATTCCGGTAACATTCAGTTTACATCTTTGTATTTATGATTAGCCTGTTGTCCGATTTCAAAGCATCAGTTTACGGGAAGGATTTTTTGTGGGGGGTAGCCATATCGGCAGCTCAAAATGAGGGGGCGGCATTTACAGGCGGGCGGGGGCCTTCTATCTGGGACCAGTTTGCAAACCGGACCGGTAAAATCAATGGATCTGCCAGGCCCAGTATGGCCTGCGATTTTTATCACCGGTATAAGGACGATCTTTTACTGGCAAAAGCATTGGGCTTTAAAGTGTTTCGTTTCTCCATTTCCTGGAGCCGTATTTTGCCGGAAGGCACCGGAAGGGTCAATAAAGAAGGTATTCAGTTTTACCATAAATTAATTAATGAGATTCTTTTACTGGACATGATTCCTTTTGTTACCCTGTATCATTGGGATCTGCCCCAGGCATTGGAAAAAGAGGGGGGATGGGCTTCCCACCTGCTGGTAAAATGGTTCAGCCGGTTTGTTACTGTATGTGCAGAAGAATTTGGCAGGACAGTTAAAAACTGGATCGTGTTAAATGAGCCCATGGGATTTACCTCGCTGGGTTACCTGATTGGTAAACATGCACCCGGTAAAACCAATGTCAGTTTATTTTTGTCATCCGTGCATAATGCCTGCCTGGCACAGGCAGAAGGCGGGAGGATCTTACGGTTACTGGTTAAAAATGCATATATCGGTACCAGTTTTTCCTGCAGTGAAGTCAGGCCCTTTTCTCAGAAAGAAACAGACCTGCAGGCTGCCAACCGGGTAGATATACTCTTAAACCGGTTGTTTGTAGAGCCTTCATTGGGAATGAATTACCCGCATGACGATTTTCCTTTAATGGATAAATTACACTTACAGGTAAAAGCCTGGAAGTTTACAGAACGTATGCATTTTGATTTCGATTTTATAGGGGTTCAGAACTATTTTCCCGTTACTGTAAAATACAATGGCATAATACCTTATGTTCAGGCCACTGAAGTAAAAGCTTCCACCCGTAAAGTGGCAACCACTGCCATGGGATGGGAAATTAATGCAGACAGCTTCTATAATATTCTCGCCAAGTTTAATGCGTATAAAGGAATACGGTCCATCATCGTCTCCGAAAACGGGGCTTATTTTAAAGATGAACTGAAAAATGGGGTGGTGAATGATATCCAGCGGATCCATTATTTTCAGCAATACCTCAAAGCCATGCTGAAAGCCATGAAAGACGGAATGAAAATAAACGGCTATTTTGCCTGGACCCTTACAGATAATTTTGAGTGGGCGGAAGGGTTTAAAGCAAGATTTGGCCTGGTGCATATAGATTTTGAAACCCAGCTCAGGACCATTAAAAACTCGGGTTACTGGTGGCGCGACTTTCTGAAAGACTGATTTCCCGCTAAAAATACAAGTTATTTCCACATTTTGTACTACATTGTAGTAGGTTGATTTATGTGTTTAGGCTGACTTAAATCATAGATTAACTACTTAATTATTAGTTGATTTGAATATAAATAGCGATTATGAAAACAGCCCGTCAGTTAACCGTAGCATTATTATTGGTTTTAGCCCTCAGTGCTTTTATAGGAGGATATTTTTTGCTTTCAGATACTTCCGGACACCTGTTGCAGTTATCGGTGGATGATTTAAAAGGATCTCCATTTAAGGATTACGGAGCCCCTGCCTGGTTACTGATTGTATTTGTAGGTATATTCAGTGTTCTGGCAGCAGCCATGACGTATAAGCATACCAAAGGTTTTGAAGGTTTTATTATTGTGGAAGGTGCCATTCTGCTGATCTTTATTATCAGTCAAACTATTTTAATCCAGGAATTGCGGTTTACACAGGTAATGCTGGGTTTATGTGGATTTGCCCTGCTTTTATTGGGTAGCCTGATCCGTAAAATTGAAACAGCTCCTGAACACCATCATCCACAGCAGCAAATTCACCATTCACAGGCTAGTGCCCATAAAAAAAGCCACTATCATAAACACCGTAAAAGAGGGTAATAGATTACTAATGTAAATAAAAACAGGAGGGCCATCCGGCCCTCCTGTTTTTATTTAAGATACACTGTAAAGAATTATTTCATCGGCTTTTTTACATATTTTTCCAGCCACTGATCTTCTTCCCAAAGCATATGCAACAGGTTTTCCCTGCCCCGGTATCCATGTGCTTCAAAAGGCAGGAATACAAACCGTACCGTTCCGCCATTACCCTTAATGGCATTATACAACCTTTCGCTGTTGATAGGGAAGGTACCGGTATTGTCATCTGCATCCCCGTGTATTAAAAGCAGGGGTGTTTTAATTTTGTCTGCATAACTAAACGGACTCATTTCATAATACAACTGAGGTGCCTGCCAGTAGGTTCTGTCCTCATTCTGAAACCCAAACGGTGTCAGGGTGCGGTTATACGCCCCACTGCGTGCAATACCCGCTTTAAAGAGGCTGGTATGTGCCAGCAGGTTGGCCGTCATAAATGCACCATAACTATGTCCGCCTACAGCAACCCTGTTAGAATCACCTACCCCCATATCCGATAATTTATGAATCGCAGCCTCAGCATTTAACTGTAACTGGTGTACAAAATCATCATTCGGCTTTTTGTTTTCACCGGTAGCAACAATGGGCATTTCTGCATTGTCCAGCACGGCAAATCCCTGTGTAACAAAAAATACAGGGGAGGCCCAGCTGATCAGTGTAAATCTGGATTGAGAACCCCTGATCTGTGCAGCATCAGCAGCTGAATTAAACTCCCTCGGGTAAGCCCATATCAGCACAGGCAAAAGCCCGTCCTTATCCTTATTATATCCGGCAGGCAGGTACAGGTCGCCGGTCAGGTCCACCCCGTCAGCACGTTTGTAGGAAACCTTTTGTTTCACTACCCCCTCTAACTGAGGATAAGGATTGGTAAAAGCAGTAATGGGTTGGTCTGCCATTCTGAGTATCAGGTTTTTCAGATAATAATTAGGTACATCCTTCTGGCTTTCCTTACGGGTAATCAGGACGAGTTTTTCAGGGTCAATCACCTGGGTCACATATTCAAAATAACCTTCACTGCAGCGCCAGAGTATATTGTTTTGTTTGGAATCCAGGTTCATTTCAGACAGGAATGGCAGGTCGCCCTTAGGAGAAGACCCTGCTGTATTATTCAGTAAAACAGTGCTGCCATTTTTAAGGGTAGTAATTACTTCCCTTCCAAAACTGTTTTTATGCAAAACAGGCCTGCCCGGATCATTATAGGCATCGGTCAGGTTACGTTCATTCAATGTTTCCAAACCACCTGTTTCCGGGTTAAACCGGCTCATGCGGACTAATTGTTTAGATCGCAGTATTTCCGATACCAACGCAATATTGGTATTACCCCAGTAAATACCCTGGTAACGCATTTTTGTTTTAAATAAGGTTACAGGAGCACCATTGAAAGGAGCTGCCAGTGCATATACTGCATCGTGAAAATCCACTTTGTTTTTGATCAGGCCACTGTCCAGTGGGTGTGCCCAGGTAACCGTAGCCGCAACATCTTCCCGCCATTGAAAATTGCGTTCAATATTTTGTGTATTATCATAACCGGAAGGGGTGCCTTCGCCGGAGGGCAATTCTACCAGCAGCTTAATGGGTTTACCCTGCAGGTCAGTCACCCTAACCGTAGATGGAAACTCAAAAGCCGTAACCAGGTAGGAGAAAGGGGCATGAATTGTTTTTACCAGCAGGTATTTTTTATCCGGCGATGGGTCGGCATTCAAATAAATAGCAGGCTGTCCGATCGGGGTTTCAGTCCCGTTTTTATTGATTACCAACTGTGCCGTAGCAAAAAATGCAAATAACTTTTCATCAAAAGGAGATTTGATCAGGTCCTGATAGGTAGGGCTCGGAGCTGTTTTTCCCAGGCTTTGCTGAATAGTGGGGCCATCAGGCATTAATGGCTTGTGCGGGGCTGCACTGGCTGGTTTGATGGCCACTTTATAGAGCAGGGTATGCCCGTCAATCCAGGAAATACCATCTGTCAGCACAATATTTAATGGCCGGGTATTGATTTTAACTGCTTTTTTACTGCTGATATCAATAGTATACAGGTCCACCGATCCTGCATTGGTTTGGGTAAAAGCAACCTTTTTTTCATCCGGGCTGAAACTAACATTTCCGGCTTGTAAAGCAGCAGGCAGTCCGGATACTTTGGTTATTGCTCCGGTTTTAATGTTTTTTACAGAGAAACTACGGATAAAGTTTTGCCTGCTGGGGGCAAAATTATTTGGGTTTATGCGCAGCCCGGCTATTTTATATTCCGGCTGGGCCAGTTCTTCCACAGAGGGATAACTGTTCCGTTCCAGCAATACCATCCATTCCCCTTTACTGTCAATCAATATAGAAGGAGTGGGCTTGGCCAGTAATAAATCTGCAATTACTTTAGGTGGTGTCTGGTAGCCAGTGGCATCCTGTGCAGTGGACAGATTCAATACCATACACAGTAATCCCAGCGCAACAATTAGTTTTTTATAGTTCATCCGGTATTTTTTTTGTTAAGATAAATTATTTTAAGGATTCCCTTTCTATAAAAAATTTGTGCGGAATTTCATCAGGCATTACATTTGCAACCTGAATATGAAAACAACAATACATAACCATCATCATCACTTGCCTCTTCGGTAAGCAGTTGGTGTTTTGTGTAGTAATGATAAAACATTAAAGGGCTTACTTAACAGTAAGCCCTTTTTTTACACCCTGCCCGCTGTCATTAAACCAAAAAACAGCAGGCAATAAAAGAATTGAAAATATGAGCAACAGTAATGTAAACAGCTTATCAGCAAACGGGACTAAAATAAAAGTGGCCATACAGAAGAGTGGCAGGTTATCAGAAGATTCGCTGAAGCTTTTAAAAGATTGCGGGATTGACCTGCGAAATGTAAAAGACAGGTTAAGAACCGAAGCCGACAATTTTCCCCTGGAAGTTTTTTTTCTGCGCGATGACGATATTCCGCAATATGTGGAAGATGGAGTAGCTGATATTGGTTTTGTGGGCGAAAATGTAGTGTATGAAAAAAACAGGCAGGTAGATGTGGTAGAACGCCTGGGCTTTGGAAAATGCAGGTTAAGTGTAGCGGTTAAAAAATCGGACGAGTACACCGGTGCTTCTTTTCTGGAAGGTAAAAAAATTGCTACTTCTTATCCGGTACTGGTAGAGAAATTTCTGAAAGAAAATGGGGTGAATGCAGAAATACATGAAATCAGCGGCAGTGTGGAAATTGCCCCGGGAATCGGACTGGCAGATGCGGTTTGTGACCTGGTAAGCAGTGGAGGTACTTTGTTTATGAATGGGTTGAAAGAAACAGAAATTATCCTGCAATCCCAGGCTGCATTAATTAAAAACAAAAACCTGACCCCGGAAATACAAAGCCTTTTAGATAAAATTACTTTCCGTATAGAAAGTGTAAAAAAGGCCAAAAACAATAAATACATTTTATTAAATGCCCCGAATGAAAAGCTTACTGAAATCATCAGCTTATTACCGGGCATGAAAAGCCCTACTGTATTACCCCTTGCCACAGCAGGCTGGAGCAGTGTACACAGTGTATTAAGTGAAAAACAATTCTGGGATATTATTGAACAGTTAAAAGCAGCTGGTGCCCAGGGTATTTTGGTCATACCAATTGAAAAAATGATTTTATAGGAACTGATAAAACTGAACCCGATGAAAGTATTTATTGAACCCGGTAAATTTTTGTGGGAGGATATTATTCAGCGCCCGGCCATTAATGCAGCCGCTTTGCAAAAGCGGGTAAGGGAAATACTGGATGATGTGAAAGAGAATGGGGATGCTGCTATCCGGGAATATACCCAGCAGTTTGAGAAAGTGGACCTGCCGGATTTCTGGTTTAATGAAGAGGAAGAACTGTTTAATGCCGAAGCATTGGTTTCGGAAGAACTGAAAAAAGCCATCCAGACCGCGGCTGCGAATATTGAAAAATTTCACCGGGCACAGCTATCTGCCCCTGAAATCATGGAAACCATGCCCGGGGTTCAGTGCTGGCGTAAATCTGTGGGGATAGAAAAAGTAGGGATCTATATTCCGGGAGGAACCGCCCCTTTGTTTTCTACCGTGCTGATGCTGGCTATTCCGGCAAAACTGGCAGGCTGTAAAAAAATAGTACTCTGTTCCCCACCGGATATATTCGGGCATTTACATCCGGCCATTGTCTATGCAGCAAAGCTCTGCGGTGTATCCCATATTTTTAAAGTAGGGGGTGTACAGGCCATTGCAGCTATGGCTTACGGCACCCGCACCGTGCCGCAGGTGTATAAAATATTCGGTCCGGGTAACCAGTATGTTACCATGGCCAAACAGTTGGTACAGCAGGAAGGGATTGCCATCGATATGCCTGCAGGCCCCAGTGAAGTCTGTGTAATGGCCGATGAAACTGCCAATCCTGCTTTTGTAGCGGCAGATCTGCTGTCGCAGGCAGAACATGGGCCGGACAGTCAGGTATTGCTGGTAGCCACTACCGAAGACATTATTGATGAAGTACAGATCAAAATCAATCAGCAGTTGGCTGTATTACCCCGGAAAGACATTGCAGCAAAAGCACTGGAAAACAGTAAGGCGGTAGTAATGCGCGACAGGCAGGATGCTATTGCACTGGTGAATGCCTATGCAGCAGAGCATTTAATTATTTCCTGTAAATATGAGGAGGAGATTGCCGCAAAGATTGTCAATGCCGGTTCTATTTTTCTGGGTAATTATTCCCCGGAAAGTGTGGGGGATTATGCCAGCGGTACCAATCATACCCTGCCCACCAATGGTTTTGCAAGAGCCTATAGCGGCGTAAGTATGGATAGTTTTGTCAAGAAAATCACTTTCCAGAAATTAAGCCAGCGCGGGATGCAAAATATTGGCGAAACCGTACAACTGATGGCTGCAGCAGAAGGGTTGGATGCACATAAATATGCAGTAACGGTAAGGCTCAAGGAAATTGAAGACAAGCCACAACGGTTGTAATAATCTGCAAATTACCATTGAAGAAATACGGCCATAAGCAATTCATTCAATTAATTATTGCCCTTTATCTTACAATACCGGTAACCTTTAAATTGAAAAAATAAACCAATGTTCGATATCAATACCTTATTGAGAAAAAATATTCAGCAACTGCAGGCTTATTCCTCTGCACGGGATGAATTCAGCGGGGCGGCAAAAGTATTCCTCGATGCCAATGAAAACAGCCTGGGGTCCCCGTTAACCAAATGGTATAACCGTTATCCCGACCCTCACCAGCATCAGGTAAAAGCAGCGATCAGTGCTATCAAAGGTATTACGCCCGACCACATTTTTTTAGGTAATGGCAGTGATGAATGTATTGATATTCTATACCGTTGTTTCTGTGAACCCGGAAAGGATAATGTGGTGATTTGTCCGCCTACTTATGGCATGTATGAAGTAAGTGCCCATATCAATGATATTGAGATCCGCAAAGCTCCGTTAACGGAAGATTTTCAGCTGGACCTGATTCACCTGGAAAACCTGGTGGATGCACATACCAAAATCATCTGGATCTGTTCGCCCAATAATCCTACCGGCAATTCCATTCACCGGGAAGATATCCTAACGGTGCTGAATAATTTTAAAGGGATTGTGGTCATTGATGAAGCGTATATCAATTTTGCCCGTCAGAAGACTTTTGTCCAGGATTTGGGTGAATATGAAAACCTGGTGGTGTTGCAGACTTTCAGTAAAGCCTGGGGTTTAGCAGCTTTACGTTTAGGTATGGCATTTGCCAGCAGTGAGATCATAGCGGTAATGGACAAAGTAAAACCACCTTATAATATTAACCAGGCTACCCAGGACCTGGCTTTAAAAGCATTGGAAGAAATAGGGCAGGTGAATGACATGATCCGGGAACTGGTGGAAATGCGGGAAGCTTTGGCGGAGGTTTTTAAACAAATGCCCGCTGTAGAGAAAGTCTACCCTTCGGATGCAAATTTTATTTTGATAAAAATCAAAAAAGCAAGGGCGGTGTATGAATACCTGTTAACCAGGGGGATTGTGGTGCGCGACCGCAGTAATGTGCAGCTCTGTGCAGATTGTCTGCGGATAACCGTAGGCACGGAACAGGAAAATACAGTGCTCGTGGATGCACTGTCAGATTTCATTCATCAAACAATTTGAAAGATGTAGTGTTGGTATCTTATCTTTCAATCTTCAACAACAAATCCATGAAAAAATATCTTTTAGTTTGCCTGCTGGCTGGTTTTTCCATATCCCGGCTAATGGCAGGAGAACATGCTCCCAAACAAACAACAACAGATCCAAAGGATAAAGCAGGACTTACCCTGCCTGCAGGTTTTTCTGCTGTAATCGTTACAGATGGGGTAGGCCGGGCCAGGCATATTGCTGTTACTCCCCAGGGCACTGTTTTTTATAAATCCTCCAAACTGGTTAATGGTAAAGGGATCTTCCAGATTATAGAAAAAAGCGGGGATGGTAATACAGGTTCAGTAGTTGGTTTTGGTAATTATGCCGGAACCGGGATGGCGGTTAAAAATGGCTATCTCTATGCATCTTCCGATGAAGAAGTATTCCGTTATAAGCTCAATGAAAAAGGAGAAGTAGTTAATCCGGAATATCCGGAAAAAATTGTGACCGGTTTACTCAACAGGCATGAACATGAAGCCAAAGCCATTGTGCTGGATAATGAGGGCCATCTATATGTAAATATCGGGGCCTATTCCAATTCCTGCCAGGAAAAAGACCGTAATTTCCATAGCCCGGGCAGAAAACCCTGTCCCATTCTGGACTCAGCCGGAGGGATCTGGCAATTCAGTGCCAGTAAGCTGAACCAGACTTATGGAGATGGGTTACGCTATGCTACCGGATTACGGAATGTAGTGGGGATGGATTGGAATACCCAGACCAATACTTTATTTGTAATGCAGCATGGAAGAGATCAGTTGCATGATAACTGGCCGGAATATTATGACGACAAATCCAGTGCCGAACTACCTGCCGAATGTATGTATGAACTACATCAAGGTTCCAATTGCGGATGGCCGTATATCTATTATGATCCTGCACAGCAAAAGAAAATACTGGCACCAGAATATGGGGGCAATGGTAAAAAAACATGGGAAGAATTTGTAAAGGAAACTGGAGCAACCAACACCGTTCAGGATCCTGTTATCGCATTTCCGGCCCATCTGGCACCCAATGCCTTATTTTTCTATACCGGCAATCAGTTTCCCGAGAAATATAAAAACGGGGCATTTATTGCTTTTCATGGCAGTTGGAACCGGGCACCTTTACCACAGCAGGGGTATTATGTGGTATTTGTTCCTTTTAAAAACGGCAAGCCAACCGGTAAATGGGAAGTGTTTGCAGACGGGTTCTCCGGTAAATCAGAAATATTATCCACCCGTCAGGCAGATCACCGTCCATGCGGACTGGCCCAGGGCCTGGATGGTTCCTTATATGTTACTGATGATGTAAAAGGTACCGTTTATAAAATCAGTTATTCAAAATAAATCAATCAGTACAGTTTTCATATCTGCTGCCATTATCCCGGAATTTGAATACAACAATTCCGGGATAACTGTTTAGAAGAAAGAAGCGTACTTAAAAAAAGGTCTATGCATAAAAAATTAATGTATTTAGTAGTCATTTTTATGGGATGCGGGTTAGCATCCTCTGCACAAAAAAAAGGAGAAACTTCCACACAACGCGGACAGAAAATATACCAGCTGGTCTGTTTAAGCTGCCATATGATTGATGGCGGGGGCGTACCGCATTTAAACCCGCCCCTGATCGAATCTTCCTATGTACGGGGGGATAAAAAGAAGCTGATTGGCATTGTATTGAATGGTATGACAGACCGTATAGCAATTGATGATGAATATTACAGCAATAATATGGCACCACATGCCGATTTAAATGATCAGCAGATTGCGGATGTACTTACCTATGTAAGAAGTAATTTTGGTAATAAAGCCGGTCCTGTTAAAGCCGCGGAGGTAAAACAGGTAAGGGCAAAAAAGAATTAAATACAGTTTCATGAAAAGGGTTTTATTTATCGACAGGGATGGTACCTTAATTAAAGAAGTGCCCCCTACCTACCAGATTGACAGTTTTGAAAAAGTGCATTTTTATCCCAACATGTTCCAGTATATGGCAAGGATTGCCAAAGAACTGGATTATGAACTGGTGATGGTCACCAATCAGGACGGATTAGGTACCTCCATATTCCCCGAAGATACTTTCTGGCTCTACCAGAACTTTATCATGGAATGCCTGGAAAATGAGGGTATTCATTTTTCAAAAGTGTTTATAGACAAAAGCTTTCCAGCAGATAACCTGCCTACCCGTAAGCCGGGAACAGGGATGCTGACAGAATACCTGGACCCTGCAAAATATGATCTGGCCCACTCTTTTGTAATAGGCGACCGGATTACCGATGTACAACTGGCTAAAAACCTGGGGGCAAAAGCCATCTGGTTAAATCTTGACCCGGCACTGGGCGGAGCAGAAATCAGTGATCCAGTCAAAGACCTGGAACCTGTTATCGCATTGAAAAGCCTGGACTGGGAAGAAATCTATACTTTTTTGAAATTAGGGCTACGTACGGTGGTGCATGAAAGAAATACCAATGAAACCAAAATAAGGGTAGAACTGAACCTGGATGGCAGTGGCAAGGCAAAAATCCATACCGGATTGGGCTTTTTTGACCATATGCTGGACCAGATTGCCCGCCATGGGAAAATGGATTTGAATATTTTTACCAAAGGAGATTTACATATTGATGAACACCATACCATTGAAGATACCGGCATAGCATTGGGTGAAGCATTTGCTATAGGTTTAGCCGATAAACGGGGCATGGAACGCTATGGTTTTGCATTACCCATGGATGAGGCAGAAGCCAAAGTTTTGATAGATTTTGGGGGAAGAAGCTGGATGGTATGGAATGCCGAATTTAAAAGAGAAAAGATCGGGGAAATGCCTACTGAAATGTTCTTCCATTTCTTTAAATCATTCAGTGATGCCGCCAAATGCAACCTGAATATTGAGTGTAAAGGAGAGAATGAACACCATAAAATAGAAGCCATTTTTAAAGCATTTGCCAAAGCCATCCGGATGGCGGTAAAAAGAGACCCTTTAAGTAATCATTTACCCAGTACCAAGGGGGTTTTATAGAAGTACAAACCTTTGGTTCATGATTGTTATCTGCTGCATGCAACATTTTTAAACAGAAATATATTGATGAAGAATAGACAAACCCCGCAATTGCGGGGTTTATTTTTTGGGCATGAGGTTACGATTTTTGCCTTTTTTACCCAAAAACTGGATAATTGTTACCTGTCACAGCCTTAGCTGCCTATAACTTGAGTAATATCTAAGTAATACCTAATCAATACCTGCCTATCACCAGCCCCTGACCTGGGTATGACCTGGTTATGGGTAACCCCACCAATTGGTGGGGTTGGTCAGAGTCAGGTCATACCCAGGTGACAGGCTGGTGATACTAAGATGATAGATAGATTATACTCAGGTTAGAGTCAGTCTATACGGAAGTAGGTATTTGGTATGTCTATGGGGGTAGTCCGGTAGGGGAGTGAAAAGAGGGTGTTATAAGAATGCGTTGCTTAATTTTGGAAGGGTAAAACAAATATGTTAATTTAACGCTTTGAATTAAGGTTGAAGCTCCCCCGCTTTGTTTATTAGTTTAAATTTATTATGGCAAACTTACTTGGTGCATATGTGTATATGTGACTGAGGTGGATTTATTGTATTCAGATCTTTGTTAAATACATGGGTTTTGAGCAAAGTTGTTTTTAAATCGTTGTGTGCTAATAATTGTTTGGTAGCTTTTCGAGTATTAAAAGCAACCGAATTATTTGATTTATAAGTAGTTGATATTATGTGCATCAATACTTTTTTTTTAGTATTGCGTATATTTAAGAGTTGCCTGCAAGTTTAGCTAGACACCCTAAACCAATTCGATATGAATTCAATTTGCAAAACCTTCAAAGCTTGTTCCTCTGACATACAAAGATGAATTACTAAACAGCCTGAAGTAAAGGAAGAATCAATGACAGATAGGTTTTTGTATGACCTCTCTGAAAAAATACCAACTCTAAAGTATAAGCAGTTTACAAGAACAGAGGAGGGAAGAAAAACAGGTGCTGACTGGGAATGGTGGTTTATTTTTTCAAATAAAGAAGCCTTTGGTGCAAGAGTGCAAGCAAAAAAATTAAAAGACAAAGTCGATAACTATACAGGCATTGCCTATGTTAGCAATGACAGACTCCAAATAGAAAGGTTATTAGATGACAGTGCAAAAGATGGGCTTGTTTCTTTTTATTCATTTTATACATCTGAATCTTCTACGGAAACAATGTGTGGAGGTAGAGAAGTCGGCGAAGGTGTTTTTTTAGGAGAGGCAAATAAATTAAGAGATGAATTTATTTTGCAACCACGAAAGAAACTTGCTCCAGCGGACATACTAAACTTCACAAACCCAATTTCTTGCTTGTTCTGTTGCCCCCTAACATTTGACCATGGAAAAAATATTAAGGAAGGATTTCGGAAACATATAAAAAGATATTTTCCTGATTTCTCAAACAACAGAAGTGAAGGCAGTAAACAAGAAGAACTAGGATTTATGCCTACGCCAAACTACATACTTCAATTTTTATCTGATAGTGCAGAGGACTATTGGGAAACTGAATATCGAACAAGATTTGAAAAAACAAATGCAATAGTTGTAATTGACTTGCGAAATGAAAAGCAATAATTCTCGGTAATTATTCATCAAGATAATTAAATTACCAAAACTATTAAAAATGAAATTGAAAATATTTATATCCAGCAGAAACAACGACAAAGTTGAAATAAAAGGAATTGTTGGAGACACTCTAACGGAAATACGAAAGCACATAAAAAAGCAATTAGAAGACACGAAATTCTTCGACAAGGACTTCTTTGACATTAGAATTAATGAGGATTTCGGGGCAACTACGTCAACAGATAGCTATAACAAATGCTTAGAAGAAGTTAGAGAATCTGATTTTTTAATTGCCCTGTATAGTGGAGCTGCCGGATGGGCTCCAGTTGGAATTGATTTAGGAATATGTCATTCAGAGCTAGATACTGCAATGAATATTTCAACAAGAAAGACTGCAATAATAGACATTTCAAATTATTTTACAATTAAGACGACAGATGCAGATGAAATAAAGCGAAATGCATTGTTCAGCCAATATCTTACTGACCAAAATACTTTTAATAATCCTTTAAAACTTGCAAAAGCTAAAGAAAACAACGCTGGTTTTAAGGAGGAATTACTTGCCGCAATAAAGAATGTTATCTACAAGCATTTGAATGACCGCATAGAGCTTTCAAATATTTATTTCAATCTCGGAGGAAACAACAAAATTTCCTTGAATTGGAAAAAACTGAAATATAGTGACAGAAATAAAAATATTACAACGCTGCTCAAAGAATTACTATCTTTTAGTCCAGACTTCAAAGCATTTGTATGTACATCCTTTTCCATCCCTGATAATATGTCTGTAGAAGATGCAAAATCATTTGCAGGAAGACCATTTCTTAAAGACCAAGATTTAATAACTATACCTAAAAAGGGAAAGCCAGGGAAGTTTGGACCTATCCATTTTATTGGAGTATATGGTAATGCAACTGAAATTCAAGTAAAGGGATTAATAGGTTTTCCGGACATTAGTGCTATTAAGGATGATTTCGGTATTTATGTTTGGGAACAAAATACTCACGTTCAATTAGTATTTCTCACTGAATGTAAAACGCCAGAGTCTGTAAAGTCAAAATTCCTTTTATTCAATAATTGGTGTCGTTCAAATGGAGAATATAATAACATACTCAAAAGAGCGGAAGCAAGATTTCATATTTTAAAAGCCATTAACGAAGCAAAAGCTATCGCGACACCTTAGAAATTAGCAGCATCCCTTCAAAAAACCTGCAAGCAACACTGGCTTCCAGCAATTGGGGGGCGACCAAACGTGTCTTTCAGCGGCAACAAATATCCAGGCAATATATCCAGCGCGACCCAACTCGGCTGGTCTGTAGAATATATCATCAGCTTTTGTATCTTTAGTTCAGCGGCAGTAAGCCCGGGGCGACGGATGATCTTAGCCCAACTGCTTTAAGTCCTGACCGCCGCAAGCATAAAAACCGACACTGTAAACAAATTGACAAACAATTAAATTTAAAAATATGGACATTCAAACAGAACAAAAAGTAAAAATTTGCTACACTAATTACAGAGGTGAAACAGCAATTAGAGAAATCATACCAATTAAAATTTGGTTTGGTTCAACAGACTGGCATCCAGAGAACGGATGGCTAATGGACGCATTAGACGTTGAAAAAAACGCAGAGCGTTCTTTTGCAATGAAAGACATTAAATCTTGGTTTGTATAAATGTATTTATCTGACAAAGATATTAAGTTAAAACTTGAAGAGTTAAACTTTGACTGCAATCAAGTTGGACACCCTTTTAATCAAGATGAGCAAATTCAACCCTGTTCAATTGATGTAAGGCTTGACAACGTATTTTGGAAATCCAAGAAAGGAAAACCATTTGATTTCAGAAAATCAAAACTTCTTGAATTAAAACCAAGACGTTATTGGGAGAAAATTGTGATACAACCTGATGATTTTATCACAATTGAACCTGGTGAAATGTTTTTAGGTAGAATTTATGAAGTTTTTACTATTCCGTCAGACTGTGCAGGAAAAATAGAAGGCAGAAGCAGTTTTTCAAGAATTGGATTAGGTATTCAAATTGGTTCAGATTTCATTAACCCTTCTTGGCGTGGACATATGCCATTACAACTTGTTAATTACAATAAGAACCCAATAAGAGTTTTTCCATATATACATATTTGCCAACTTATTTTAGTCCAACTGACATCTGTTCCAGACAGACAATATGGTGTAACTGAACTGCAAAGTAAATATATGGAAGATGACGGAGGACCTTCTTACTGGTGGAGAGATAAACGTATAAAAAAATTGCAAGAAGATTTTATAAAGAAAAATGTAAATATTCAAATACAAGAAAGAGTTTTCGAAAAAATTGGAATACAAGAACCTGAAATTATCGAGCGATTTGAGAACTTTATTGAAAAGAAAAGTAATGCAGACATTGCAAATGTTGAAGTTGCATTAGGAGCATTTGTAAAAAGTGAAAGAAAACTTGAAGTGAAAAATCAATTTATGGTAAGAGGTATTCAAGTTATGTTTACTGTTTGTGTTTCACTTTCATTGTTCTCAATTAAATTTGGTATTGACGATAAAAATATATTTTTATGGTGTATTCCTTTATACTTAATAAATTTAGTTTTAGCCTATTTTTTCTTTAAATCATTTTTTTATAAGACAAGCCAAAAATACTTTACACAGGACGACATAGAAAAAGCAAAAAATGAATGACGAAAAATGCCAGCAACCAACATCGGTTTTGCGATAGTGGGGCTGAAGTGCTAAATTGAACATTTGGAATTCTATCAAACATTTGTACTAAATTGAAACATTTGTGCCTTGAATTCCCCACCATCTCACTACTGGGAATTATAATTTACTTGACTTTTTCGACTTAATGGCACAAATGACAACTGATTTGACATAAAAACCGCAAACAGCAAAAGTATTTGCAAAAGAAGGGCTGGACATTGTAACATCAGCTATTTTCAACTATCATCAGCAGTTCTGGCTCGACGTTCAATGTTTAGCTTAAGTTCATAACTTCAACAACATATTTTCAAAAGGGCATTTGTACCGGGCTGGATAATCAATGAATTACTTGCCTTCGCAAATACTCGAACGTTAGAGGCAATGCATACGCCGTTTAAATTGAGCATTTCAAAAATAAATTTGACCCATAATGGAATTTAAATTTCAAGATTTTCAGAATGAGTATAAAGATTATGTTGCAATCAAAAATCGAATTCGGAATTCAAGGTTTAATAACCATGCAAATGTTCAACGGAAAGCAGAGTTGAAACAAATTAAAAATGAATTTAAAAACCTCGATGTTAAGATGAGATTGGCATTTGGAATTTCTGAAATAACACTTAATAACGAGTTCGTGTCAGACAAACAAGGAGATTTAAAAAATTGCCATTTATTATATTACAAATTAGCTGACTTATGGTTTGCATATGAAACCTACATAAAACTATATGGACGTGTAACTGGGTTTGGAAAAAATAAAATTCTTTGGTTGGATAAAGCTGTTCACAATGCTTATGCCACCTCTAAAACGATAATTAATGCTTTAAATTTAGTTAATAATAAATTTAATGAGACTTACAATACTATTCAAAAAAAAAAGGACTTAACAGCCTATTTAAATTATTGTTTACAACAAGCAACTGGACAACAACATACTAGAATTACATCCATAATTGTCAAAGTAGAACAAGTACCTTTAAGTCTAACTCATTCAGACGTTCTAACAATTATATACGCTATAAGAAATAATTTTGTTCATAACGGAGAGACAACGTTAGTTCCTAACATCTTTGGGTTTAAAAACAAAAGCAAGCTATTAAAGATTTTATACCATTATTTATGCCTTGTAATATTAAAATCAACAAACCTTACTTTTAATAAAGTATAGGCAACATGAAGTATATAAGAACATGACCCTAACTTTGAATTGTAGTTTTTGGGATGACGAATAGCGATTTTCAACTGCAGCATAAATCTAACCATCAGTTCCAGCTGAAGGAATTCTGATGGGTAGTAGAATATATAAAGATATTTTGTAAATTAGTTGAGCGACAGTAATCCAGGGATGACTTAATAGCATTCCCCAACTGCTTAAATGGTTAGGCGGAAACAGCATAAATTCCCAATCAGAATAATTGAAAATTTCATTGTGTGTCACAGACTTTCAGTAAGACACAACTAAAGCGGATGTTTCAATTAGGGTATAAACTTGCCTTTGAAAAAAAGCAAACAAAAAAAGAATGGGAAGATGTTTTTGCTTTGTGGTGGTGCGCCGCAAGAAATGGACATAAAAGAGCTCAATTTCATTTTGCCACTTGTTATGACCATGGCTTGGGGACGACTAAAGATGTGAATGAAGCATACAAGTGGTATCTTAAAGCAGCTAAACAAGGACACAGAGAAAGTCAATACAATATTGGTTTTTTTTATCGGGAGGGTGAAGTTGTTAAGCAAAATTATAATAAAGCGGTTGAGTGGTTTTCATTAGCAGCATTACAAGGTGACTCAGAAGCACAAAGAGATTTAGGCTATTTATATTTTTACGGATATGGTGTAAAAAAGGACGAAAAAAAGCAGTTGAATTGTATAAACAAGCAGCAGCAAAAAATGACGCTAAGGCTTTTTACAACTTGGGGCATTGTTATGCGGATGGAAAAGGATGTAAACAATCAAACCGTTGGGCAAAACACTTTTTTACAAAGGCACTTGATTACGGACACAAAAAAGCTAAACGAGAACTCAAAAAGTTACAATAGATAAATACTGCTGCCAGCAAAAGTTTTACAAAAGCAGGGCTATACGTAAAACGTAATCTTTGACACAAAAAAAATTTTTACATGGGTGTAACAATTCATTTTGAAGGGCAGCTTTGTTCCTCAGACAATTATTACAAATTAATTTGTATTGCTAAAAACTTTGCTGAACAAAATCATTGGGAATATTTTGAATTTCAGGAGGACTTCAAGTTGTTAGAAAGAGTAAAAGACGAACAAGAATGGAATTATGAAGGCTCGACTAAAGGTTTGCAACTTCAACCGGGCTTAAATAGTGACCCATTAATATTAGAGTTTGACGAGGATTTATATGTGCAAGAATTTTGTAAAACTCAATTTGCAGACTCAAGTATACATATTTTAATTATTAACTTGCTAAGACAAATTCAGCCATATTTTGACAACCTTATTGTTCATGACGAAGGTGAATATTGGGAAACCTCTGACACAAATTTGCTCAAACAACATATTGATACTTGCAATCGTGTTATTGAAGAAATGAAAAAAGAAAATTCCAAAATGAGTGGTCCATATCGACTTCAAAATGGAAGATTTGTTGATTTAATGGAGGACGACTAAATATTGATGCATTCAGACAATCCTATTATGAAAATTAAAAGCAGACTAAGACTTATAGTGGTACCAGTAATTCTATTTGTAATTGGGGGGTGTGGAATTGTGCCGTTTATTTTTGTTCAAAGATTTATTGACGACGATAAATTTTCCCCTGGACAAGATAGTATTTTTTGGATAACACTTTTAGTGTCTTTACTTTTTGTAGCCTTACAATTTTATATTCTCTACATAATTACTACGAAAACTTTATTAATAAATATTAATGAAGAACTAAAGACTATTGGTTTTTTTCAGCCATTTCTTTTTAAAAGAGAAATCTTTTCATTTGAAGAAATAGAAGGTTTTCGTTTTACATCTTATCAATCAAAATCAAATGAATATAAGTGCATAATCTTTAAGATAAGAAACAACAAAACGTTTTCTATTACTGACTTTGAAACTTCTAACTTTCGGGAGATTGAAAATTTTTCTATTGGCAAATTCATATTGACAAAAGGAAAGGATTTTGAGACATTGTCATCAGAGGAAAGAGAAGCTGAATTGATTAAAAATAAAAATTTTGATATTAAACAAGCTAAGGACTATCGTTTTTCTTGTTATCTCAATATTGTACTAATTGTTTTTATTTATTTTATTGACAAATATATTTCATTTGCAGACCGAAGAATTGGATGGTTAGGTTTTTGGGTTTGTATTATATTTTTATATTTTTCAATTGATAAAATAATTCAGGCAAACAAAACAATAAAAGCATACACTCAATATTAGGTTCTGTGCAAATTTGTCTAACAGTATAACAATGAGCATTTGTAATTTTTTCAACTTTTGTTGGGACAGTACTTGCATCGCTTAACTGTTGTACTTAACTTCAAATTTATTTTATAAAACACGGTTCCTGGCAAAGAAATTATATTTCACAACCTGCATAGAGCCTTGCCTTTGGCTGCTAATCTCTAAATGTTATAAATTTTACATCAAATGATATATTCAAACGATGAATCTGATAAATCAATTAGACAGAAAAATTTCTATTTGACAGTCTATCTTTTGCCGATTGCAACAGCAGCAATAATTTGTGGAGTTATTTATTGGTTATCGCAAGCCGGTTATTTACATAGACGAGACGTAGTATTTGGTTATATGTTATCGTTGACTCCTGCAATTCTTGTTTATTTATTCAACAATCGAAATTGGCTTAAAATGCCAGACGGGACTTATCACAATATCAAAGGTATTTCTCAAACAAATATTATAAACTTAAATGAGCCAACAGAATACGAAGCCGAATATTTCTATTCAAAAAAAGAAAAAGCTACTTCTGCTTTTCTTGGATTATTAATTATTGGCTTAGGAATTTGGTTCGGAATAAAAGATGCTAATACAATTCTTATTCCAATCGCAACAATAATTGGTGGGATCTTTTATTTTTACACGGGCATTAAAGGGTTGCTTGATAAAAAAGCAAAATTGAAGCTCGCAAAAAAGGGAATTTGGACAAATAAATTAGGGTTCGTTGATTGGAATAACGTAATAAAAGCACAAGTAATTGAAGATAAAAGTGGACGTACAACTCAAACAATTTTGGAAATTTATTTAAAAGGGACTGTTTATTCTGAAGCACATCAACCGGATGAAAGACTTTCTTTGACAGATATTGATGACAAAGAGATGATTGAAACAGTTATTGATACATTTATAAGTAAACGGAATGAACTTTCAATTTAAAGGAGTGACAAATATTTTAAAAATTGTATGATCAGACCCAAGATATATAATTGCTTAAGAGATAAAGTAAAATTTTAGGTTTCAATTTATTACAGTATACTAAAACGAACGTACGGCAAGCAAAAATTTTATGACAGGACCAGATAAGGATATTAAATTCCCACTTGAAAATTATAACAGGCTTTGTTTTTTAAAGAATGTTGTAAAAAATCCGAACATTATTGTAGGAGACTACACGTATTACGATGATTTTGAAAATGTTGAAAATTTTGAAAAGAATGTAAAATATCATTTTGATTTTATTGGTGATAAATTAATTATTGGTAAGTTTTGTATGATTGCCTCAGATGTGAAATTTATCATGAATGGAGCCAATCATTTGACAAAATCATTGACAGCATATCCTTTTGCAATTTTTGGAAATGGCTGGGAACATGCAATGGATAACAAAGTATATCCGCAAAAAGGTGACATCAATATTGGGAATGATGTTTGGATTGGTTATAATGCAACAATTATGGCTGGTGTAACAATTGGTGACGGGGCAATTATTGCGACAAATTCTACAGTGATTAAGGATGTGGAACCCTATTCTATTGTAGGCGGGAATCCTGCAAATGAAATTAAAAAGCGATTTTCCGATACAACAATAGCGAAATTATTAGAACTTAAGTGGTGGAATTGGAACATTGAAAAGATAACGCAAAATATTCAAAACCTGACAGACAATGATATTGATAAACTAAACGAATAAAATTGGTTCTCTGCTTACGGAATTCTAATGCCGCCCCAATAAACCATGGCAGAGAAGTTGCGCCTTATTTTAAATACATAATTATGAGAAGTTATTTGACAATATTGCTGCTATTATTTAAAATTACTTTTGTCTTTTGTCAAAATTACTCTTTGAATGATTTTAAAGAATCTTCAATTCCCGACATTTACAGTTCTGATTGGCATGAATTGAATAGTGCAACTGATAAAGAATTTATTTTTTCGGTATGCTCAGGTAAAATTAAAATTGAAAAATTCTATGATAATTCAGATTTTCAATATCAATTTGCAAATGGTACTCTTATTGCAATAAATATGGGAGAATTTGGTGGAGGGTTATATTACAAGCCATTAGACACATCTTCTTTTAAAAAGTTATTTGTTAATGGGAAAGATGTAAAGAGTAAAAGACAGACTTTTTTTGGTGGATTGTTGGCACCTCCAAAAAATCCTATAAATGAAGTAATAAAAAATGCATATTTACTTCAAAGTGGAACCTTCAAATTTATTTTTTTATTAAATGACAAACTTTAT
>Ga0208872_1000108_pt1 | contig 83267 bp, 64 predicted proteins | sample CryBogCBH12Aug08_FD_185508 | JGI IMG/M metagenome (GOLD analysis project Ga0208872, IMG submission 185508) | Freshwater microbial communities from Crystal Bog, Wisconsin, USA - CBH12Aug08 (SPAdes) | ecosystem: Environmental > Aquatic > Freshwater > Lake | place: Crystal Bog, Wisconsin, USA...
AGTCGCCGTTCGCTCAATCGACCGGCCACTTTGGTCGCAATGGCGGCGAGTGCACTCGCTTCAGTGATCGAAGAGACCGGGTAGATCGCTTCGAGCGTGCCGAGCAGATAGCGCCACTCAAAGGGTTGTGCGGCATTCTGGGCTTCACGGCGAGTCAATGGGGACATAGAGCCATCGTAAGTGGTGAACGCCACTTCACCCGGATGGGCGCTGTTCGTTCGGGGGCCACACATTTGTGACCTTGTACCGTGAAGGTGCTCAGCGGTCGCTACCTACGCTCAGCCCCATAGTGAATAACTCTCAGGTTGTCACTGGAGGGGACTCGTCATGCCGCAGTCGACCGTGCCAGAAGCGCGTTTTAGCGACCGACCCTTGCTCGTCTTTTGGGAGATGACCAAGGCCTGTCCTCTGGCGTGTTTTCATTGTCGCGCCAACGCACAGTTGGTGGGTGACCCTGACGAACTGTCCACGTCAGAGGGACGACAGCTCATTGACGAACTAGCTGCCTGGGGACGACCTCGTCCCATCTTGATTCTCACGGGTGGTGACTGTCTCATGCGCCACGACCTGACGGAGCTCGCTCGGTACGCTCACGAGCAGAACGTCCCCGTCGCGATTGCCCCCTCGGTGTCACCCCGACTGGCGCAGTCCACCTTGCTCGACCTGCGCGACGCAGGCGTCTCGAGCGCTTCACTCAGTCTGGACGGGGCGTCGGCGGCGACCCATGACAACGTTCGCGGCATTCCCGGACACTTCGCGCAAACTCTCGACGCGATTGATCTCTTGAAGTCGTGTGGCTATAGCGTCCAGATCAATACCACCGTCATGCCGACCAACGTCAGAGAGCTCGCGGACGTGGCGGCGCTCTTGCACGACCACGACGTTGACGTCTGGGAAGTCTTCTTCTTGATCACGACCGGTCGAGGTAGTGACGTCGTCGCGACGACAGCAGAAGAGAATGAGGATGTGTGTCATTTTCTCGTGGACGCCTCGCGTTACGGATTCACGGTGCGCACCGTGGAAGCCCCCTTCTTTCGCCGAGTTGCGCGCGAACGTCGGCTCGAAGATGCGACGCCGTCACGCCTTCTCTACGAGGAGTTGCGTGATCGGCTGATCACACTGTTGGGTCCCGCGAGCGCCCCCGTGAAAGCACCGAGTGCCGCGACTCGCGACGGGAAGGGCATCATTTTTGTCGCGGCCAACGGCGACGTATTCCCGTCGGGCTTTCTCCCCGTGCGATTAGGGAATGTACGTTCGGCGAAACTGGCCGACGTCTATCGCGAGCACCATCTATTGCGTTCCATCCGCGATGCGACGTTCAGTGGCCCGTGCGGTTGCTGCGAACTCTCGGATCACTGCGGCGGATCACGCTCGCGGGCCTTTGCGCAGTACGACGACCCCCTCGCGTCCGATCCTGGCTGCGTGCTCGTTCACGCTCAAGGGTCCGAAGCGTTGGCCACGATGTCGCAGCCGTAGCACCGGCTACGAATTAGGCCACGACGCGCGGATATCGCACGGTCAGTCGACTGAGGTGGAAAGGCGCCGCTAGACGCTCGGCAACGCGAGCGCTGACGTCGGAATGAATGAACACAAGGTTGCCGTCACCCGCGAAGTCGTCGTCGACGATGAGGAGATCACCTCGACGGGTTGTGTGATGTGCGCGAAATCCCAGAGTGGCGAGATACTCCCGAATCTCGCGACCTCCGTGCCACACCTCGACCACCACGACGGGAAGGGCCGAGGCGAGAAACGACGCCGCGCCTCGTAGAACCGCGAGGTCCCGTCCCTCCGCGTCAACCTTGAGGATCGTCACGTCGCCGCTCACGAGCGATTCGTCATCGAGTCGCACGACGTCGACGTCGACCCCTCGCTCGTCGTTCAACGTGGCGCCCACTCCCGTCCCGTCCATGCGGGCGCGACCAGCGCGTTCTCCAACGGCCACCGGTCGTACCGTCGCGGCGGGGAACGTTGCGAGATTCTTTGCCAACTGGATATTCGTCGACGGAACGGGCTCAAAGGCGGTGACCGTGGCACCCGCTGTGGCAGCGGCAACCGAGTACAGGCCAATATTCGCTCCGACATCGACGAGGACCGAGGCCGGACCCACCAGTCGCGCCACGAGTAGTTGATCGCCGCGCTCCGTGAATCCGGTGGCCACCAACATCCCGGAATTTTGATTGGTGGCGGGCACCGTCAGCTCGCCGCCAACCGGCAAACTCACCACGGCCGCCGGTACGCAACGGCGGCGGTATTGCCACATCCACAGCCGCGCAATGGCTCCGGGCGCGGACCATAGTGATCCCGCATTGCGACCAGCGAGGAGAGCGAGAAGTAGGGCCCATCGAAGGCGAGCAACCGCCCCGCGCTGAGAACCGGGATGCAGCCAGCGCAAGAGCCCGTCCATCGTGGCGATGCTACTGATCTTTACGCCACCCCTGAAAACCGGAAGGCGACTACCTGGTCGCCACACCTCACAGCGCGGCGAGGAACTGCAGTAGCCGAAGCCGCAACTCCGTGGCGGCCTCAGGTCGATACGACGGCAGTGTGTCGTCAGCGAAATAGTGCTGGTCACCGTGGTAGAGAAACAGCTCGCCTTGAGCGACGGACGACGTCAGTTCCGTGGCCGCCTGAAGATCTCCCTCGTCTCGAAAGATCGGGTCGTCGCGCATACCGTGAATCTGGACCGGCACCTCCGCCGGCCACGCGCCAAATTCTTCGGCCGGCACACACGAGTACAAGAAGACTGCACCTCGAGCACCGGATCTCGTTTGCGTCAGGGCCTGGGCAGCAACAACTCCCAACGAATGACCGATATAAACCACCTCGCGCGGAAGGCTCTCCGCGGCGGCGCTCGCTCGTTCGAGCAGGACATCGAATCCGGTGGTCATGGCGTAGGACACACCTTCGTCGATCGACGCAAATGTCGCGCCCTCAAACAAATCCGGCGTGTGCACCACGTGTCCCGCGTCGCGCAAAAAGGCTGCGTGTCGCTCGATACCGTCGGTGAGGCCGAGCGCGTGGTGGAAAAGAACAATCTCGGTCATGACGCGCCGCTTCTTTCAACGAGTTTTGTAGTGACCAGGACGTTACAGCCGACCAGCGTCGGTCAAGGAGCGTAGGAACTGTTGGGTGCGAGGATCCCGAGGATCGGCGAAGAGCTCATTCGCAGGGCGCTCTTCGGCAATTTCCCCGTCAGCTAAGAAACACACCTTGGTGGAGACGTCGCGCGCAAAATTCATCTCGTGCGTCGCAATCAACATCGTCATCCCGCTGTGGGCGAGTTCGCGAACAGCGTCCAGGACTTCGGCGACGAGTTCGGGATCGAGGGCACTGGTGACTTCGTCGAGGAGTAGTAGTTCGGGATCCATCGCAATGGCTCGCACCAAGGCCACTCGCTGCTGCTGTCCCCCGGACAGACGATCGGGATACTCACGAGCCTTGTCCTTGAGCCCGAATCGCGCGAGGAGCCCCATGGCTCGCTCTTCGGCATCCGCCTGCGTCACACCGAGGGCCTTCATGGGGCCCAAGGTCACGTTGGAAAGAACATTCATATGGGGAAAGAGGTTGAACGCCTGAAAGACGATGCCCACGTGTCGACGCACCAACTCGCCACGAACCGATTCGTCCGAGAGATCTTGCCCGAACAGTGAGATTCGACCGGCGTCAATCTTCTCCAACATGTTGAGACAGCGCAGGAGTGTCGATTTCCCCGAACCCGACGCCCCAATCAATGTCACGACCTCGTGACGTTGGACGGTGAGATCAACACCGCGCAGGACCGTCCGCTCGCCGAAGCGCTTGGTAACGCCGTGGGTTTCGACGACGGGTGCAGCCAGAGGTTTCACCGTCGTTGTCATAGCCCGACCGTCCGCACAATGTCTTCGGCCGACGCGCGTGCGCGCCAGGGACGACGGGGTTCGCTGCGTGTTCCCCCCGCCAGGCGTGCGCGCACGTCACGAGCCAACAAGGCGTCGGCGAGACGTGTGAGTGGCACGCACACAATGAGAAAGAGAATGCCGGCGATGACAAAGGGCGTGTCGGTAAACCAGATTTGTTCGTTGATCTCGACCTGCCGGAGCAACTCGATGACACCCGCCCCCACGGAAATAATGGCGGTGTCTTTCTGCAAGGACACGAAGTCGTTGATGAGTGGGGCGACCACCACTCGAACGGCCTGCGGCACCGTGACATAACGCAGAAGCTGTCCTTCGGTGAGACCAATGGCCCGCCCCGCCAGCAACTGGGCATTCGGCACCGACATCACGCCCGCGCGATAGACCTCTGAGACGTACGCGGTGTAGCAAAAGACGAGACAAAAGAGTCCGTATTGAAACCACGTGCGGCTGGAGACAAAAGGAAGAGACAGCGCCGGGAACCCGAAGAACACCGCCTGCACCACCAAGATGAGTGGCAGGCCGCGCGCAATATCAACGTAGACGGTGCACAAGAATCGCGGCCCCGCCATCAGCGGGGACTTGGCGTTTCGCACTAGCGCCACGCCAAGTGCGAGCACCAAAATGATGGGCTCCGCCACCAAGAAGAGTTCCACATTTTTCGCGAAGGCGCCCCAAATAGGAGGGATGTTTCGTGACGGATCTCCAAAGACGGTCGCCCGAAGCTGCGAGACGTTAAAGAAGGTTTGTTGGAATGCGTGAGCCCCGGGAGCGAAGACGAACGCGAGAACCACGAGGACGATGATCGTGAACACCGACAGCACCGACAGCGCTCGAGGAGCATGTTGGGCCGCGCGCCAGAGAGCTGAGCGACGCTTGGTCAAGACGCGAGAAGTGGCCTCCGAAGAGGCCACTTTCGCGCTGATGCTGTTAGTCCCGGAGGATTCCACCCGAAAACTCTACGGCTGAATCGTCGGCACCTTGTTGTAGATACCCAGCCATTGCTTGTTGAGCTTCGCGAGAGTCCCATTGGACTTCAACGTCGCGAGCGCCGTGTTGACACACGCGGTCAAGGGGTTGTTCTTCACAAACAGCATGCCGTAGTACTCGCCGTCACTCGGGAACTGGCCGACCTGGACACCCTTGTTGCCGGGGATTTCGCCACTGCCGGGCGTGGCCATGTACTGCGCGTCCGGGGTATCGAGCACGATCGCCTGGATCTGCTTGTTCACGAGAGCCGACACCGCGTCAGCGAGCGTCGAATACACGCGAGGGGACGTCGTGGGCTTGATGTAGTTCTGAATGTACGACAGACCCGTGGAGCCCAACTGGTCTCCGTAGGTGTACTTCTTCAGGTCCGCGGGCGAGTGCTTCTTCGTAATCGCCGAACCCTTCAGAGCAATGATCGACTGCGTGACGTCGTAGTAGCTGTTCGAAAACGACACCACGGCGGCGCGGTCACTGGTGTAGGAAATTTCATTGATGTCAAAGTCAAAAGGCTTGGTACCGGGCTGGAAGGAGTTGTCGAAAGGCTCTACGACCCACTTCACCTTGCTCGCTGAGAATCCGAGTTGCGTCGCGACCGCGTACGCCACGGCGGACTCGTAGCCCTTGCCGTTGGACGGCTTGTTGTTCTGGAACCACGGCGTGTAGGCGGGGCTGTCCGTCGCCACGGTCAATTGGCCAGCCGTGTGCAGCGAGGACGCGTTGTTCTTGACGCAGGTCTGCGCGGCCGTCGGCGTCGACGCGGAAGCAACTGCGGTGGAACTTACGCCCGTCGCAATCGGGGCCAATACCAACGCGGCGGTAGCGGCAAACAAGAGTGGCTTTCTCATGGTGACTCCAAGAAGTTGTTGTATCGGGCGAGAGGCCAAACGACCCATCGGGCGAAACCCTACCAGAACGCTCAACAATTGAATTGGTCGGGCACTGCCGGGTTTTATGACGAATAATGACGAGAAACAGTCCAGTCGTTCTCGCAGCCGAGAACGATCTGCTCGCTCGATGTCAGGCGAAAAATCGCCACCTGGTCGAAGTCTCGGGCAACGCCCACGGCAGCCGCATCACTCAGTCCGCCTACCGCCCAACTCTCCTCGGCGTAGGTCGACGCGGGATCAGACCCGAGGGCCCGATACAGCGGCGAGGCGATCGGCTCGAGGCGAGCGCGCAGAGCCATGTTGCGCTGTTGGTTCTCGTCCAACGACAGTCGGCGAGGTCCGGGGTTCCAGGCGGTGATGACATGAAGATCCTGACCCACGGTCGCAACCGCCTCGGGTGCCGTCATCCACGTTCCGTTGATCTCCACGGTAACGATGGCGGCGACGTACACACTCGCAAAGGGGTGAGGCCCGGGATCAGTCGACACGGGCCGAGTTAGGCCTTGAGTAGTCCGAGGCGAATGAGACTCTCACCCGTTGCCACGATCGACTCTTCTTTCGTGCGGGGCGTCCAGCCCAGCACACGACGCGCCTTCTCGTTACTCGCCACCTTGGGATGGTCGAGCTCCGGCACAATTTGCCGCAGCGGCTTATCGAACAGTGCCGCGATCCGAACGCCAACGTTCGGGATGGATCGCCGCGGCACGCGCCGCGCTGCAGCACCGAGGTGCTCCCTCAGGACGTCTCCCATCTCCTTCATCGACAGAATGCCGTCCGCCGTCGCGAGAAAACGTTGTCCCGCGGCCGCGGGAGTTGTCATCGCGAGCACGTGGGCTGCGGCAACGTCGCGCACGTCCACCGCCTGGAGGCTCAGGTGGGGGTAGCCCGGAATCGCACCATCGAGGATGCGACGGACCACCTCGATCGACGTCGCAAAGTCCCCGCTCAAGACCGGTCCGAAGATACCCACCGGATTGATCACCGATAGTTCGAGGGACCCTCCCTCACTCGCGATGAAATCCCACGCGGCGCGTTCGGCCAGAGTCTTCGACTTGACGTACGGGGTGACGTCGCGACCCGCCACGTCGGTCCAATCATCTTCGGTAAAGACCCGCGTACTCGACGGGTGTCCGTAGCCCACCGCCGCGAACGACGACGTCAGGACGACGCGCGCGACCCCCGCATCGCGGGCCGCTCGTAAGACGCGCAGGGCACCGTCGCGCGCGGGAACGATGAGTTCATCTTCGTGCTGAGGAATCTCCAACGGGAACGGCGACGCCACGTGCAGGACGTACGTGGCGCCCGCGACGGCGTCGTTCCACCCCGCGTCGTCGGTGAGGTCCGCCGCGACAAATGACAGATCGTCGGTAGATGCAGCACCCGCCGCGGTGAGGGCAGCACGCACCGAATCTTCACGGGACAACGAGCGCACGGTCGTGCGAACCCGATATCCCTGAGCGAGTAATTCCACGATGCAATGTCCGCCAACAAAGCCGGATCCACCGGTGACGAGGACGAGAGGTGAGGTCATAGAAAAGTGAGCCTAGACACAGCGTCTGCGGGCGGCGTTACGACGGAGCATCGGTGTGTCGACGCCGATTGGGTGGCACCGTCGTCGGCGGTACCCGTCGAGGAGGCAACTCCGCGAGAAGACGACGCACCACCAGGGCGATGTCGGCACTGGCGCGTTGCACGTGGTCTTCAAGCGCCGGGGACACCGAGCTCAACGCCGCAACCTTGCGGACGAATTGACGAGCCGCTGCTTCCATCTCTTCCTCGGTGGCCGGAGGCTCCAAACCGCGCAGGGCGGTGATATTTCTACACATGGACACGAGGGTACGCCTATGAGTAGACCTCACCCCAGCGTTTCGTAAGAACCGATCGTCCTAGTCAGATGACGTCGTTGCCGAATGCAGTTCCGTCAATAAGAATGCTGCTGTGTTGAGCGCATTGACGAGTTCGTCCGCGTGCAGGAAAAACGCATCCCCGTGGGCGCTCTCTGCATTTTCGGCGACGGCATCGTCCATCGCAGAGCGCAAGTCCGAGAACATGACGGGCTCGCCCCTCACTCCGTGGGCGAGCTGATCTAAGCCGTCCACCATGGAGCGACAGAATGCACGCGTCGCATCGCCGGTGACCAACGTCGAACCCGCGTTACTTTCGAGGCGCAATGCGTGAGTCGCTCGCACCAACCGAAGTCCCACGACCACGAGGCCACGATCAGTGAAGACCGACGAAGCGTCCGACGTGGGCTCCACCAACGCCGATCCGACGGATGTTTGCGCCCGGTCCCACGCCAGTCGAGCCGACCTTGAGAGCCTCGCCAGTTCGTCATCGCTGACGTCGCCACCTTGTACCCGTTCGAGAGTGGCCGCCACATACTCGCCCAGAGCGTTGAACATGTGGGAGAGCGCAGCGTCCACCCCCGGTCGTGCGGGAGACGGCCAGACGATGTAGGCGACGAGGGCGATGGCCCCGCCCAGAGCAATATCGATGAATCGGTCGACCGCTGTGCCGATGGAATCGTGCAACGAGGTGCTCAAGATGATGAGCACCATGCTCGTCACAAAGCCGATGGCGGTCGGGAAGCTCGCCTGCCACGTGGCGTACGCGAGCCAGCCCGTCAGCGCCACCAAGACCACCGTGAGTCCTTCGCCCGGATGGAGAGTACTGACGAGCACTGCCGCGAGAGTTGCTCCGAGCAACGTCCCCACCACGCGACCAACGCCACGACTCACCAATGACCCGTAGTCCGGCTTCAAGATGGTGACCACGGCGAACGGCACCCAGTACGAGCGAGGCATCCCCGCCGCACGAGCGATCAGCAGGGACAACGGCACGGCCACCGTCATCCGAATGGCGTGACGAAAGATGGGCGACGACAGCGTGAGGTTGTCACTCAGCATGTCCCACGATCGACGTCGCTTATCTCGTGGTGACGTGGACGGACCTGTTCGGCGTGGTCGCGCAAGTCGCCAACTTCCCGGTGCTCGCGCGTCGGCAAGTCGTGCTCCCATGGCACGCAGCTGTCCACCTACGGCAACGCATCGTGCCAAGCACTGTTGTTCGAGGATGTCGCCGTCATCAGATGTTGACCCGACTGCATTTCGCAACTCTCTGGTGGCGACATCGACACGCGCTAGTGCGCCACCAAGATCCGCCTGCGCGCGAGGTCGTCGAAGGCCGAGGGACACCATCGCCAGAGCATCCGCGACCGCGGACAGAGTGTCCTCCAAGGCCCGATCGAACTCCGTGTGGCTTCCGAGTTGGCGCCGAGCCCGTAATCCCGCGAGCGTCGTCAACTCGAGACGCGCGCGACGAGCCTGGTCGAGAACCGCCCGCAGCGTCTGCAGGTCACTTCGAGCGAACAACGCGGGCGCGTCGAACAAGCGCTCGGCGGCATCCAGGGCGATGACGACGTCCGCCGTCGACGCATCAGGTGATCGACCCGTTTGATCGACGAGAGCGTCGATGGCGGCCGCGAGTCCCCAACGCTGCGCTCGCAAGGTCGGTGGGAGTCGCAGGACCAGTAGTGCTCCGACCTCTACCAGTGCTCCCAGGAGAACAAAGAGTCCCAAGACCACGGCGTCAGCAGGAGAGGCGACGAATCGACCAAGAACGACGAAAGCAATGACGTTTTGAGTTCCGACCGTGGCTTGCGTGAGACCAAAGGCGACCAGCATTCCGCTCGAGAAACACCAGACCACGAGCAGGGCTACGTGGAGCGCCGCGTGGGAGGCGGTGGCACTGCCCACGAAAACCGACACGGCCATGCCAAACGCGTTGGCCGTCGCGAGCGACACGGGAATCTTGGGCGCACTCACCAAACTCACGATGGCGATCAAATTCGCACCAATTGCCATGGCGATCGCGGCACGAACATTGTCCGCTCCCAAGCCCGCCGCAAATACCGCGATCACGGGCAAGGCCGTGATCGCGCCAATCACGGGCGTCACTTGCCGCAGGTCAGTACGAAACGAACCCTTCATCGCTTTCGTTAAGCCGACCACAACGTGCAATCTACGGTCTCAGGCCCCATGGAATACGTCCCGTGCGTAGGCAGCGCCCCGTGTAGGTCAGACGAGTCAGCACGGGCCTCTCCGCGCAAAAGGCGTACGGGGGGCACCCGACGTCTCGGTGTTCGACGTGATCGACCCACTCCGGATTGATGCTTCAGTCAGATTTAACCTTGCCGATACGTCGCGTGCGCCCGCACCCCTGAGGTAGTGCAAGAATCAGACACTTACCACTAACCGGAGGTGTTCCATGCCCCTAACGTTCCGTTCCACCTTGCGTTCGGCTCTCGCCCTCGCCCTTCCCCTCGGAGCCGTCGCCGCGCTCAGTTTCAACACGGCGGCCGGTGCGAGTGGTGACGGAGCGTCGTGGCCCACGATCGCCAAGCAGGCCTCCATTGCCGCCGAAGTTCCTTCGGCCATTGCGAGCTCGGGCAACCTCACTGTCGCGTCCGACGCCACGTACGCCCCCATGGAGTACATCGCGGGTGACGGCAGCACGGTCGTTGGCGTCGATGTCGACTTCATGAAGGCCATCTCCCAGGTTCTGGGTCTCAAGTTGCAGATGTCCAATGTCACCTTCGATTCGATCATCCCGAAGTTGCAGACCGGCGCCTACGACGTGGGCGCGTCATCGTTCACCGACACCAAGGCACGTGAAAAAGTCGTCAACTTCGTGAACTACTTCCAGGCGGGCGAGAGCTTCTACGAGGCCAAGGGCACGAAGGCTCTCTCCGGTACGGGTCTGACGCAGATTTGTGGTTTGACGGTGGCCGTGGAGTTGGGTACCCAAGAACAGTCCGACGCTCAGGCTGCCAACACGTTGTGCACCAAGGCGAAGAAGGGTGGCGTGACGGTCCTGACGTACAGCACCCAGACGTTGGCCAACGCGGCCGTGGCCTCGGGCAACGCCAAGATTGGTTTCGCCGACTCGGAAGTGACGAACTACATCGTCGCGTCGTCGAAGGGCACCTTCGTGAACACCGGCAAGGTCTACGGCACTGCCCCCTACGGCTTTGCGGTCGTGAAGGGCGGCGCCAACGCCAAGCTCGACAAGGCGATCCTCGACGCAACCAACTACATCATCAAGCACGGCCAGTACGGCACGATCATTAAGTACTGGGGTCAGAGTGCAGGCAAGTTGTCCGCGGCGACCCTGAACAAGGCGATTTCGTAGATCGTGTCATCTGAAGTTCCCGAAGGCGTTCATTCCACGGCGCCTTCGACTACGACTGCCAACAGTGACGAGACCTCCTCATCTGGGGAGGTCTCGTCACTGAAAGTCGTACCCCTGCGCTCTCCCGTGCGGTACGTGTCGTGGGCTCTCGCCGCCATCGTCGTCGCGATGTTCGTCCACACTTTGTTTTCCACGACCACTCGATTTGGTCAAGACGGAATGCAGCCTCGCTTTGAATGGCACATTGTCTTTCAGTATCTCTTTGACCGCGTCTTCGTATACGGAGCCATAGTTACGGTGATCTTGACTGCGACGTCGATGATCGTTGGCGTGGCAATCGGGATTGGTCTCGCTGCGATGAGACTCTCGAAGTTTGGAGTATTCCGAGTGAGCGCCGCGTTATACGTGTGGTTCTTTCGAGGAACTCCTGTTTGGACACAATTGATCTTCTGGGTAAACCTCGCATACCTCTACCCCATCATCTCGGTTGGTTTGCCATTTGGTTCGACGTGGCATTCGTGGTCAATGTCAGGATTTGAAACCAACTTCTTTCTGGTGGCAATCATTGCCCTGGGCTTGAACGAAGGGGCCTATATGGCCGAAATCGTTCGCGGCGGCATCTTGGTCGTCGACCACGGACAAGTTGAAGCAGCATCCTCTCTAGGCATGCGTCGAGCTCTCGCTTTTCGGCGGATCATCCTGCCCCAGGCAATGAGATCAATCATTCCTCCAACGGGAAATGAGACGATTTCCATGCTTAAGACGACTTCCCTAGTCGCCCCTGCTTTGGGTGCAATTTCCATCTTGGGAATAACAACGGGCGACATAAACGAAGCTGCAGTAAATATTCTCTCCAGGAACTATCACACGATTCCCGTCCTCATGGTGGCGGCGCTGTGGTACTTGTTCCTGACTTCTGTGTTGTCAATTGTTCAATACTTCATCGAGCGACACTACGGCCGAGGCTTCGTCTCAACCAGCCACCGACGTGAACGTCGCTCACTTCGAACCGCACTTGAGGAATCACCGCGATGAGCACCGACAATCTTGTCGAGGCTCGTCAAGTTCGCAAACACTTCGGGCGTTTGGAAGTACTGAAAGGCATCAATCTCAACGTTGCGCGAGGCGAAGTGACCTGTCTCCTCGGTCCGTCCGGATCGGGGAAAAGTACATTTCTTCGTTGCATCAATCACCTTGAAAAGATTGATGGTGGCGAACTGCTTGTGGACGGACAACACGTGGGCTATCAGAGAAAAGGCAACAAGCTCTACGAGCTTTCCGACTCCCGCATTAGTCGACACCGTGCTGACATTGGCATGGTGTTTCAACGCTTTAACTTGTTTCCACATCTCACGGCATTGGAAAACATCACCTTGGCACCTACCAAGGTGTTGAAGCAAAGCTCATCCGTCGTAGGGGCGCGTGCTCTCGCGCTCTTGGAGCGCGTCGGGCTGGCCGACAAGGCTGGCTCCTACCCCAGTCAGTTGTCCGGCGGCCAACAGCAACGTGTGGCAATTGCGCGCGCCCTCTGCATGGAACCGAAACTCCTCCTCTTTGACGAGCCGACATCGGCGCTCGATCCCGAACTCGTCGGCGACGTTCTCGACGTCATGAAGTCTCTGGCGAATGACGGGATGACCATGATCGTCGTTACGCACGAAATCGGATTCGCTAGAGAAGTAGCGGACACCGCGTACTTCATGGATCACGGCGTCATCGTCGAATCGGGCAAGCCCCAAGACGTCTTGGTCAACCCCCAGACCGATCGCCTCCGAGAGTTCCTCCGCCAAGTGCTCTAATCCCCGAGGATCAACCGCACTCTCGGCAGTGGCCCACAATGTCGAGTGAATGCGAGAAGGGACGAAAGCCTTCCCGCTCGGCAAATTGTTCAATCATCGTCGTCACTGCCTTTTCGAATGCCGGCGTGGGCGCCACGTCAATCACGTCACCGCAGCTCGTGCAGAGAAGATGGTGATGGTGTTCCGTGAGATCCTCGGCTAATTCGAAGCGTGCGAAATCGTCGTTGGCGGCCACTCGCCGCACCGCGCCGACCGACTGCAGGTCGACGAGGTGCCGGTACGCCGAACTTCGAGGAATGTTCGGAAGTTCTGCCTCAATATCGGAAATGCTGACTGGTTGCCCCACGCGGCACAAGAGATCCACGATGGCTCGTCGACCGGTCGTGTACCGCAAATCGCCCTGTCGCAAGAGGCGTTCGATGAGTTCATGAATGTCGTTCGCGCTCCGAACAGCCACGGCACCTCCCCATTCGATCTCAGTTGTAATGAGACTGAGTCTTGTTCTATGGTCAGCCTATGCGACGCCTCTTCCCCGATCGACGATCGATTCGCGAGATCGCGTCAGCCGTGGGGCTCCTTTCGTTACTTGCCATGGGTTTGTCGGCGTGCGGTGCTGCTTCGCTCACAACGCCTCCCGGTGTCATCCGCGCAGTCGCGGCGGAGAACCAATACGGGAACGTGATCTCACAGATTGGCGGCCGCTACGTCGAGGTCTTCTCCGTACTGCACAATCCCAATGCCGATCCCCACTCCTTTGAGGCCAGTACGCAAGTAGCCCAAGAGATTGGTCAGGCGTCGCTCGTGGTCCAGAACGGACTCGGGTACGACTCCTTCATGGACAACATCGAATCGGCGTCGCCCAGCTCGTCCCGTCACGTCATCGTCGTGCAACATGTCATCGCGGCGCCACCGTCGACCACGAATCCACACTTTTGGTACGACCTACACACGATGGCTCTCGTGGCTCGCGCGATCGAAGTGCGACTCGCGACATTGCAGCCCGACCACCGTGCGTATTTCGTCCAGCGGTTGGCGACATTTACAACATCGCTGGCACGCCTACAAACAGTCATCAACCAGTTCCGATCCACACACCCCGCCGTCGCCGCGGCCGTGACCGAACCAGTCGCGGATTATCTACTCGAAGCGATGGGCTTTACCATCAAGACGCCCGTCGCATTTCAAAACGACGTGATGAACGGGATTGATCCAGCGCCCCAGGACATCAGTGACCAAAATGCGCTATTTACCGCGCGAGAGGTAGAAGTGCTGTGTTACAACCAGCAAGTCATTGATCCGCTCACGATTTCGTTCCAACACAGCGCCCGAACTAACGACATACCGATCGTCGGGGTATACGAAACCATGCCCACTCCGGGCTACAACTACCAATCGTGGATGCTTGCGGAAGTGCACGCGCTCATCGCGGCTGTTGACGACCACGTATCGACGGAGCATCTCTCATGACCACCACACCCACGTCTCGCCCCGTCACTCCTGTACTCGAGGTGCAGGACGTCACGGTCACTTTTGGGGACCGACCCGTGCTTGACCACGTGTCCTTTGACATTGCGCCGGGCGAATTCACGGGTTTGATTGGTTCCAACGGCGTCGGCAAGACGACCCTGTTGCGAGTCATCCTGGGCCTTCAAAAGACGTCATCGGGATCGGTTCGGGTGCTGGGCGAGCCGTTGCGGCACCGTTCGCGCGCTCTCGGATACGTGCCGCAGAAAGTGATCCTCGATCCCGACGTCCCCCTGCGAGCTCGAGATCTCGTGGCCCTCGGTTTGGACGCCCATCGTTTCGGACTTCGTCGTCGGTCGCGCGACGATAAGAACCGTGTTGAAGAAATGCTCGATGCCGTTGATGCACGCGACTTTGCCGACGCGCGTGTTGGTTCACTTTCAGGGGGTGAACAGCAACGGGTACTCATTGCTCACGCTCTCATCAGTCGCCCGTCGCTCTTGCTGCTCGACGAACCACTCGCCAATCTGGACCCAAAGAGCGTCCAAGAAATCGTCGCGCTCCTCCACCGGGTGTCCGTCCAACACGGCGTTGCTGTATTGCTCTCCGCCCACGAGATGAATGCACTCCTGCCCGTCATGGACCGCATTGTCTACGTGACCAATGGCAAAGCGGCGAGCGGGACCACAGAGGACGTCGTTCGCACGGACGTCCTCAGCGAGCTCTATGGGCATCACGTCGACGTACTGCAGCTGCACGGTCGAGTGCTGGTCGTCGCTGAGCCGAGTGCCGATACGGATCACCTACCCAGCCACGCGACCCTTCACCTGGACTGAGTATGAAGTTTCTGTTCGCACCCGGATTTACGTCAAGCGAGCCCGTGCACGTGGCACTGGCCCTTGGTGCGATGGTGGCCATCGTCTCCGCTCTCGTCGGCGTGTTCACGGTCGTACGAAGTCAGTCCTTCGCGGGACACGCCCTCACTGACGTCGCCATCGCGGGTGGCGCTGGGGCGGGATACCTCGGCGTCAATGCACTCACCGGGTTCGTTCTCGGCAGTCTCACCGGTGGCGTTGCCATGGAAACCATTGGCGTACATCGAGTCCGTAGTCGTGATGTCGCGACCGGCATTGTCCTTGGGGCCGCGACCGGATGCTCGGCTCTGTTCTTCTATCTTGAGGCCAATTCCGGCTCAACCACCGGATCAACCCAGCGCATCCTTTTCGGCTCCCTTTTCGAGGTGGCACCCGGCACGCTCCCCGTCGTTGGGCTCCTTGGTGTCGTGACGGTCGCAGCGCTGGCGCTGATTGGGCGAGCGCTTCTCCTGAGTTCGGTGAGCCCGGAAATGGCCACCGTGGGTGGCATTGCCACACGGAGTGTCGGCGTGATTTTCATGATGACGTTGGCGATATCGGTCGGACTTTCGTCGGTCGCGATCGGGGCAATTCTTTCCACGGCGCTGCTGATTGGCCCTGCCGCGAGTGCCCTTCGTGTGGCGCGAACGATACGAGGAGCGATGGTGCTCGCCTGCATTCTCGGCGTCGTCGCTACGTCCCTCGGCGTTCTTCTCGCCTACGACAGTTACAACTGGACGTCTCGGCACTCTCCGTTGCCCGTCAGTTTCTTTGTCGTGGTGATTGTGGTGACGACTTACGCGTTGACGTATGTTCCCTTCCTACGGCGTCGCGCGACGAGCGGGAGGTCGTGAGCGTGTTCTCGGGCTTCATGTTGAACGCGTGGGAGAGCGGAACCCTGGTCGCCGTCGTGGCGGGAATCGTTGGATTCTTCGTCGTTCTTCGCGGATCGGCCTTTCCGGCCCACGCCATTCCAAATGGGGCCTTCGCCGGGGCGGCCGGCGCGAACCTGATCGGCGTCAACCCGCTCCTCGGGCTCGGACTCTTCTCTCTCCTTGCTGCGCTGGGTATTGGGACATGGGGACGAAAGGGGCGGCCTGACGTGGTTACCGCTCTAGCCCTCGTACTCATGCTGGCCCTGGGTGCCGCCTTCTTGAGCCAGAGCTCGGCCTACGAACCGGAAATTTATGCACTTCTCTTCGGCGAAATTCTCGGAGTCAGCTCGGCGCAAATCGTACCGCTCGTGGCCTTGGGTTTCGTCTGCGCCATCGCGATCGCGGTGTTGTACCGACCATTACTCGAGACGTCACTCATGCCCGACGTCGCAGCCGCCCACGGCGTCAATACAACAGCGGTGGATACGGCGTTCCTCATCGTCGTGGCCATGGCTACGACGATGACGGTACCCGTCGTGGGAGCGCTGCTCATCTTTACCCTCATGATGGGTCCTCCCGCAGCGGCGAGAAGCCTGTCACGACGACCCTCGCTCGCGCTCGGACTCTCCGTCGTCATCGCCGTTGCCGTCATGTGGGCCGCGATCGCGAGTGCCTATCAATGGAACTGGCCCGTTGGTTTCTTCGTGGGTACCTACAGCGCGGTCGCGTACGCGATCGCTCGTGGCGTGTCCTTTAGGCCCAGGACAAGAACCCGGACGTTATACACAGCCCACACGCATTGATCACGACGAAACCGGCGATGATCGATCCCACGATCACTCTCGTACTTCGTCGATGCGAGGCCGCGACGACGGCCGGCATGTACCACGTGGGCAACACCGCATCGGCTGTCGGGAATACCGCACACGGCTGAGCATCGGGAGACAGAGGCGCCGACGCGTCGAAGGACATGGCGAGTTCGGCCAATTCCTCGTCGCTGCCGTCCCAACCCACGTCACGAAGTGCGTCATCGCTAGACGACTGAAAACCATTGCTCATACGTGTCCCTTCAACGGCCGCGACGAGCGACCAATGGTCATGGTGCACTCAACGTGAAGTGCGGGTTCCTGATAAATCCCACGATTCCACCCAGTGGATTGAGGACCGTGGCGGTGATAATTCCTTCGCCCACGTCCGCAGCTGGCGTGTGCACGCGTGCACCTTGCGCGACGGCGGTCGCGACCGATACGTCGACATCATCGACGCCCCAATAGACAAGGGGTCCCTCAGTGGGATCGCCATCGGGGAGGAGCCCTAACTCGTAACCGGCAACGCTAAAGCCCACGTAGAAAGGTTCGTCAAAATACGGTTCCTGACCGAGGAATGCGGCCCACCAGTCCCGAGCCACCGACAGATCAGGTGCGGGATAGATCACCGTTCGTAAGCCCTGCAGTTCAATGCCCATGTCGTCATCATGCCACCACCGGCCGGAGATGCGTTGACGCCACTGGCAACTACGAGAAGTGGTGTCCCGTCACGTCATGAGGTGACGAACCGTCGTCTGTGGTGGGGTCGCTGTGAATCAGTGCGTACGACAGGCGAGGCACGTCGTGGAGCAGGTGATGATGCGCGTTTTCCGCGATCTCGTGAGCTTCCAACAGCGTCAAAGTGGCTACCGAGACAATCGTGGCCTCGGCTTCGAGTCGATGCCCAATCCATCTCACGCGAATCGACGACACATCATCGACACCAGGAACGCTCCGCAACACGCGATTGATCTGGTCGACGAGCGCCGGATCCACGCTGTCCATCAAACGACGCACGATGTCACGAGTGGCTTGACGCAGAACGTTGAAGATGATGACCGAGATAACGAGGCCGACGACGGCGTCAGCACTCGACCAACCCGCGGCGACACCAACGGCACCGAGCACGACGGCCAGAGACGTAACGCCGTCAGCACGCGCGTGCATGCCATCGGCCACCAAGGCGGCGGATCCGATCGAGCGCCCCACCCGGATGCGGTACGTCGCGACGATTTCGTTGCCGAGAAAGCCCACCAACCCCGCGGCGGCGATCAATCCGAGGTGAGAGACGTGGGAAGGATGAATAAGTCGATTCACCGAAATCCACGCCGTGACCGCGGCGGAAATTCCAATGATGACGCACACCACTGCTCCGGCGAGATCTTCGGCGCGACCATATCCGTACGTGTATCGCTCCGTCGGCGGTCGACGTTGCAGCCAAAAGGCGAAACCTAGGGGAACGGCCGTTAGAACGTCACCGGCGTTGTGGATGGTGTCGCCCAACACCGCGACAGAGCCCGAAAATACAACGATCACAAACTCAGCCACTGCCGTAAGCGCCAACATCACGACGGAGATCTTGAGCGCGCGCATACCTTCGGCACTCGATGTCAGAGCGCTGTCGATTGTGTCGACGTGGTCGTGTCGATGCCCGACAAACAACGACGTGACGCGGGCACGGAGGCCGTGCTCGTGCTCGTGCTCGTGCTCGTGCTCGTGCTCGTGCTCGTGCTCGTGCTCGTGATCGTGATCGTGATCGTGATCGTGATCGTGATCGTGATTATCGTCAGTCATGCGCACCGCTCGCCTCGTCGCGATAAAGGTGCACGCTGCAGCTATCGGAGTCCATGTAGCGACCCTAACGGTCACGTTCTCGATTGATTAGGAGCCTCAGCGACCCTTCTTGTTGGCGGCATGCTCCGTACGCAACGTTTCCAGGGTGACGCCTCGGCGTTGACCTTTATGGGCGGGATGATGCTTTGGGCAGGCCAAGTACGGGGTCCCTTCGACTTGACGCCCGAGACGGGCGCATCCCCGAACGTGACAACTGTGGTGACGCCACACCGTTAGGGCACCAGCAATCAACGTGGCTTCACCTAAGTCGGAACCGAATCCGCTCCAGAACCCGTAGTAGGGCCCCGAGCCACCAATGCCGGTGTGCACCTCAAACCAGTGCCAGTAGAAGGCGTGCCAGATCGCAAGAATGATGGTCGCCGTCAAGAAAACGACGACGAAGACGCCAATCTTCCATTGAACGGGAACACGGTGATAGGCCGCCACGACGCCCGCTTCTTCCGCGTCGAGTTCCTCGATCACGTCCGTGGGCAGATCGGTCGGCGACATTGACGCAGCGTCGTTTTCGAGGGGAGCGTCTTGCGTACTCACGTCAACCTTTCAACGAATACCTCGGCCCATCTTCGCACTCCGAAGGGCCCGAAATGAACCTCGTTGGCGGGTTCCCGTTCGCTATCTTCATTACCCCCGAAAGGGCGCGACTCCGAAAACATCATCGACGACAAATTGCGGTGCTGACGACCTGAAGAATGGCTGACAAAGTAGCCTCGCGTTCACGGCTTCGGTGATCAATTCAACCTGAGCCGTGAAAAGTCCGTATTTTCTTGTCTAGTTCTTAGGTACGTCTTCTAACTTTCGCTCGTGTCCAAGAACCGATCGCGCCGAGCACCCGCAGGAGTGCAGTGGACGGGAGAGTGGTCGAGCACGCCTCGCCGCCGCGCGCGACCCTCACGCACGTGGGTGGCTGACCTACTGGCGTGGTCCGCGGGAGTAGGTCTTGGTGTCGTCCTAGCAACCGCCATCGCCAGCGATACGGCTCACTCGTTGAGTGCCCCGGGCGGATGGTGGACTGCGATCAGCCGCGTGACTGGTTTCGTTGCCGCCTACTCATTGTTGATCATGGTGTTACTCACGTGTCGTTTTCCGTGGCTCGAACGAAGCGTCGGCCAAGACACGTTGGTGCGTTGGCACCGAAAAGTAGGTGGCTGGCCTTTGGTCTTTGCCGCCGTGCACATCGTGACCGTCACCGTTGGCTACGCCGCCCCCTTTGGCACCGGCCTCCCCCAGCAGTTCTGGCAATTCATTCGTAACTATCCGGACGTGCTGATGTCGCTCGTGGGGTTCGGACTCTTGGTGATGGCGGCTGTTTCTTCCATACGCGCCGCTCGCCGACGGATGAGTTACGAAACGTGGTGGGTGATTCACCTGTACATGTACTTAGGCGTGGCTTTGACGGTGGCGCACCAAGTAACCACCGGTGCCACCTTCATCGGGCACCCGTCGTCACGCTTGGTGTGGATCGGGGTGTGGATAGGAGCCGCACTCGTCATTGTCCTGAGTCGGGTGATCATCCCTTTGTACCGCAACTACCGCCTTCAACTCCGCGTGGAGTCCATTCATGTCGAAGCACCGGGTGTTCACTCCATTGTTTTGCGAGGAAAGAATTTGGACACTCTCGCGGTGTCGGGCGGACAGTTCTTCCAGTGGCGGTTTCTGACTCGCGACCTCTGGTGGCACGCACACCCCTATTCCTTGTCCGCCCTGCCACGCCCGCCATTTCTTCGCGTCACGGTCAAAGCTCTGGGCGATCACAGCCGCACGCTCCCGTCCGTTCGTCCCGGTACTCGCGTCTTCGTCGAAGGTCCCTATGGCGTGTTCACCCATGAGCGCGTCGCGTCCACCAATGTCATCCTTGTCGCGGCTGGCGTTGGGATCACGCCTCTTCGCGCACTGGTAGAAGATCTGCCGTCGGATATTCGGCTACAGGTCATTGTGCGTGCAAGCGACCCCGACACGATTGTCCACGGTGCGGAAATGCATGAATGGGTTGCCGCGCGAGGAGGGGTGTTCGAGACCCTGGTGGGTCCTCGGGACGAGGTGCGCCTCGACGAAGAGTCGCTCGGTCGATTCATCAACGACCCGGAAGATACCGATGTATTCGTCTGCGGACCCGATGAATTCACTCGATCGGTCGTGACCGCACTGACGGTGCTGGGAGTTCCCGCACGTTGTATTCACCGAGAAGAATTTGCCTTTTAGATCATGAGCACGAAGAAAGTCAGCCACCCATGAAGAGAGCACCACTCGTCCTCGCGGGAACTGTCGTGGGTCTCACGGGACTCTTGAGTTTCCGCACACCTACAGCGTCAGTGTCGTTGGGGCCTTTACCCACCACGCCAGGGACCACCACAACGACATCTCCACAGGCTGGAGGATCGGGTCGTGGAACCACCACCACAACGACCCCGCACCAGGGTGGGTCAGGTCAAGGAACGACAACGACTACTACGCACACAGGTGGTTCAGGTCAAGGAACGACGACGACGACGACGACACCGACGCGCGGTTCGGGTGGCGGAACAACGACAACGACGACACCCGCGACCACGACCACCACAGCCCCTCCGGCTACGACGACCACCACGACACCGACGCGCGGTTCGGGTGGCGGAACAACGACAACGACGACACCCGCGACCACGACCACCACAGCCCCTCCGGCTACGACGACCACCACGACACCAGGATCGACTCGTTCCGCGATCGGAGCAAGTGTCAACTATTTCTATGGTGTCATCTCGGTCAAGGTGACAGCACGTGGCACGACCATCACCAACGTGACAATTGCGTCTCTCAGTGACGGAGGCAACTTCCGCTCCCAAAGCATCGACAACCAGTCAATTCCCATCCTCGAGCAGCAGGCCCTGGCCGCGCAAAGCGCGAACATTCAGGGCGTCGGAGGGGCCAGCTATACGAGCGCCGGCTTCGAACGTTCGCTGCAATCGGCACTTACGCAACTGGGCCTCTAGGTGCACTCGCCGGCCCACGAGCGCGTCACAGTCTGGCACCACCGTCTCGACGTCATGGGCACGGTGATCACCACGAGCCTCTTTGACGATGCGGGTTTCTCGGTCGCTGACGCCGAAGAAGTCACGGCTGAGTGCGACCATTGGTTTCAGCACGTCGATGCGACCTTTTCTACATGGAAGCCCGAAAGCCCCTTGTCGCGATTGCGTCGAGGTGAAATCCGCCTTGACGACGTGCCAGGGGAGATTCGCACGGTACTGGAGCTGTGTCGTTCTGCGCGAACCATAACGGGAGGTTGGTTCGATCCGTGGGCCGTCAGTGACGGCGTCGATCCCACCGGTCTCGTTAAGGGTTGGTCCGCGCAAGAAGCACTGCGTTTTTTCATCGACGGACCCGCGCGAGGCGTCATGATCAACGCCGCGGGAGACATCGCCACCTTGGGTGGACCGGCTGCAGGGGAAACATTCCACGTGGGAATTGTGGACCCTCGTGACCCTCACCGACTGTGGGGTGTCGTCGCAGTGCAGGACGCCATTGCCACGTCCGGACTCTACGAACGAGGCCATCATCTTTGGAATCCGAGAACCGGTTCCACGGACGTCGAATTCGCGTCGGCGTCGGTGTCCGGTCCCGATCTCGCCATCGCGGACGCGTGGGCGACCGCGCTCATGGTTGGAGGGCAATCCGCATTCGAGCGATTGGAGCGAACACCCGACTACGAAGGTCTCGCCATCGGCGATGACGGAAGAAGCGTTTCGACATCCGGGTTCGTCTGTTCGCCAGTGACTTCGTAGAGTTCATCCCGCCGAGCCCGCGAAGGAAACTCGCCCGCACGGGGCCATTGAGCGGACGTAGCGACGAGTAAGGACGACTTAGCGCACCCAGGCGTGCGCCTGCGGAATGAAGGCTACGCCGAGGGCGACGCCGAGAACCACACTCAACGCCACCGCGGCGAGGCGAACGTAGGCGCCGGGCACCCAACGGCGGGAGCGTCGCCACAGATCGCTCGCACCATGGCGAAAGGTTTCACCAAGATGACCGAGTACGTGAATGGTCATGCAGCCGAACCACAGCACGAAGCTCGCCTTGTGAATGGTGAGGTAGAGACTGCGCGAGCCCGCAGGAGCCAGCAGGGCGACGACGCCGGAGCCCAGCAGGGTCACCGTCAGAATCACAACGAAAGGCCCCAGAAGTCGCAAGAGAATGAATGGCGGGCCTTTTTGCCGGTAGTCATTGTCACCGAGGTAGTACTTGGCAAATCGCCAGGACGTCACCCCGATTTTCAACACGACTGGTGGAACGAGCAACATTCCGAGTACGACGTGCCACGTCAAGAGCTGGTGGACTTGCAGAAGCGTGAGACCTTCGGCGGCGAGCAGCACGATAAGAATCGCTCCCAGCGAGCTCGTGAGTCGCGTGTTGCCCTTAACTCCGAGGCCCGCTGAGGTGTGGGGCTGATCATCCCCTCGGCGTAAGACGGGTCGGTAGGGAGAACTCATGTGTGGCGACCTATTTCCGAGTCGCGCAGGGGAAGAGAACTACCGAAAGAGCAGAACTCTTCGGAACAAGGCAATCGACGCAAACTCACGTCTACGAACGTAGAAGATCAACCTGACGGAGACCTGAATCACTAGTACTTCTTTGGTAATTCTTAATGTTGAGAGCGCGCGGCCTTATGTGACGTTCCGCCACGAGATGCGGAAAAGTGCTCCCCCTAAAACCGAGGAGTCGATGACGCACTCCCCATTGGTGGACGCCAAGATCTCTGACGCGATGGCCAATCCGAGGCCGGTTCCTTCGAAGTCACTAGGCGCGCGGTGGAATCGTTCAAAGACAAGATCTCGTTCCTGCGGTGGAATTCCAGGTCCTGAATCCTCAATCGTCAACTCCACGCGATTCGCAACGTTGCGGAGGCTCACGGAGACGCGCCCGCCGAAGCCCGCGAACTTGCACGCGTTGTCCACCACCACGCCCAAAAGTCGATCAATGCCCTCACGTGTGGCGATGATGGCACCGTTAACGTCCGTTCCGGTATCGCAGGCCAACGTGACGCCCTTGACCGTCGCCATCGCTTCGTACCGCTCACGATTCTCTTGAACTATCGCCGCGACATCCACCTCGTAATTAGGAGTCGCTTCGGCATCCGCATTGTCGGCTCGGGCTAGCCACAAGAGGTCGTGAACGATGCGAGAGAGGCGGCGACTCTCCGACGAGATGCGCGCCAATGTTTGTTGATATTCCTCAATTGTGCGTTCTCGCCGTAACGCCACGTCAACCTCGGCTTCGATCACAGCTAAAGGTGTGCGTAATTCGTGGGATGCGTCGGCCGTGAAGTCGCGCAATCGTTGACGAGCTCGGGCGACCGGGGCGAGAGCACGATTGCCCACGATGAAGGCGGCCGCAAACATCAGGAGAGCCAGGACGAATCCCGCGATGATTTCCACGCCGATGAGTAGCGACACCAGGTGACGATCGGCGACAGTGCTCTGCCCGGCAATCAAGGTGTACGTGCCCTCGTGACTGACGTGCACGCGATACGTCGACGAACCGAAGGCCACCGTGGTCACGCCGGGCGCGTACGGGTGCGAGGGGATGACCGGGGACTTTTCCGACGTCGCCACCACCATTCCGTGTTCAATAATCCATAATGAAATGGGGGGATCATCTTCATCGTCCGTCGACGGGATCGACCCCCGCACCACGGTTGCCGGGAGCGCACCGCTCGCAAGATCGTGCTGGGCCAATGTCAATCGTGCGGTCAGCCGCGCATCGATCTGGGTCACCGAACGGTGGACGACGATCACGTCCACGACGATCACGCTCAGAATATAGAGAGCAACACCGATCACGGCGGCGGCCATTGCCACCGTGACGACACGTCGCCGTTCGGTCGAACGCGTCATCACGGCGCGACCAGGCGGTAGCCCACTCCTCGAACGGTCTCGATCTTGCACGCGCTCTTCGTTAATTTGGCGCGCAAGCGAGCCATATGGACCTCCATGGTGTTGGAGCTAAACGCATCCGACTGTTCTTCCCATACGTGACTGGCGAACACGCTTCGTGGAACTGTCGCGGGACTTCGTCGAACCAAGACTTCAAGAAGTTGAAATTCGGTCACCGTGAATGCCACGGGCTCCCCCGCCACGGTGGCGTCGTGCGTTTCAGTGTTCATCGTCACGTCCGCACACTGCAAGACATTCTGATGAGCGAGAGCGGGTCGACGCTGCAGCGCACGGACGCGTGCGACAAGTTCGGCGAAAGAGAACGGCTTCGTGAGGTAGTCGTCTGCACCCGCGTTCAGCCCGGCAACTCGATCTTCCGTTGCGTCACGGGCTGTCAACATGAGAAATGGCGTCGCATTCCCTTCCGCCCTCGTTGCTTCAATGAGGGCAAGCCCCGAAAGGTCGGGCATACGCCAGTCAATAATGGCGGCGGCGTAGTCGTTGTGACGCAGAAGAGTCTGAGCGACGGCTCCGTCGCGCGCCACATCGACGACGAAACCCTCTTCTGTAAGACCTTCCTGCAAGATACGGCGAAGACCCGGATCGTCTTCAGCAACGAGCACTCTCATACGTCACTCCTCTGCGCCGAGCACCTGACGGAGGATGGTTACCTCTTCCGTCGCGGCTCTCCTGACGACTCTAGATCCGCTCGGACGGCGAAGGAGAGGGCGTACGGAGCGACGGTAGATCAAAGACGTCCATTGCCCGGCGTAGGCGAGAGGTGTCACCCTCCACACGCACGACTCCAGAGTCGATGGCCTCGTCGAGGGAAATGTCACCGCCCATGATTCGCGCCCAGTCGGCGTGAACGAGATGCATAGTGACATCGCTGTGTTCACCCGTCGTCACCGCCGCGACGCCGTGACGAAGGTGGAGACCCGCGACGCTGGACTCAAAATGCCACGCCACATGGGTATCGACACCTTCCGCTCGTGCGGGATCGACCATCACCCGTAAGAGTTGCACGGTGAACTCTGGCGACATAAACGCCAACGCCAGCGGGTGCAACCGATGTCCGTACAGGCGCGACAGATCGAGAGCGCCTTCCAGCGACAATGCCCGGGTCAAGCACCAACTACGGATGTTGGCGGCCGACGTACGTTGCGCGATGAGCCGCAAAGCTCTCGCCAATCGGTTCCGATCAGTGGCGGTGCTTCCTTCATGCTCGACGAGCCACGAACATAGTTCGACCGCCCAACGAAGATCATCGTTGGCGATGGCCTCCTCGGCTTGCCGCGCCACCACGTCGGCCCCGCCGAAGCCCGCAATGATGCGGTCGGCGCGCTCCGAGGTTGGTAGTGGGAAGAGTTGGGCGGGGTCACCGTCAAACCAACCGAAAAGTCCTGTCCGAATTTGGCGCACGTGATGTTCCACCACGCCATAGAGCTCGCGAGTCAGATAGTCATCCCGGTACAGATCGGGCAGCGTGATCGAGTGAGCCAGCTCATTGCTCGTCAGTCCCTTGTTCGCGCCACGCACCGTTTGGTCCCATAGGAATTGGATGGCGTCCCGGTAGCGCGTGACGCGACGACGGATCTGGTCGCTCCCCGTGAGCGGCGGGCCGTGAGTGCCGACCAAAAATTCTGGGGCAAGAGATAAGAGGTGATCAAGGCCGCGCAAGAGAACTCGAGGGTCGCGGTACTCCTCGCCGCGAATGGCAAAGACGTTAAAGAGCACGGGCCACACGAGGTTGTTGACGGCGACACCCAAGCTGGGAAACCAATAGGTCACCGAGTCATCAGCGTCGGAGGGAGCGGGTGTCACTTCGACGTCCGCGCCCCCAATGCGCAGCGTCGTCGGACCATCGAAGGTATGAGTCGGAGTCACGTAGCCGGGGGTGAATGGCGCGTGACTCGGATTGCGGTAGTGGCGACCGAGTCCGACGTGAATGTTGGCGTCGGGGCCATCAGGCGGCAGGAACAGAGCAAACTGTTCAATAATTCCTCGGGCGTAGGTCGGTCCCACCTCGGCCTGGGCGCGAGTGCGATTCCCGTCGACCCGAGCGTGAGCGTAGATCGGTACATCATCGCGCCCAGCGTCAGCAAAGACAGCCCTCGTGCCCGCTACATAATGAAAATGGGTGTACAGAACGGCGACAATCGGTTTTTGCGTGTGTTCGCGCAGCGCGACGAGAGCCGCGTTCATTTCCTCGTTGGATTCGCCCGTATCGATGGCGATGATTCCCTCGGGAACCTCAATAAAAGTCTGGTTAGAAAGACCGTTGCCCACGAAGCACCACACCCCGTCGCGAACGACGTAGAACTGCGGCTGAAGTACCTCGAGGTGCGCCACCAGATCGCGATGGCCGATGCGGCCATCTTGCATCGTGACCGTCTCGGTCCCATCGTTAGCAAAGCTGCGATGACTGACGATGTCGCCCATGCGCCGAGCGTAACCCTCGAACGTCGATTCGCGTTGGCTATCGCGCATCGACATCATGACGTCGTAAAGATCGGGGGTTTACTCCTCGTCGTTGTAGCGCGCCCCGATGCCCCGAGACTCACCGCTGTTAGCCACCGCGACAGCGAGGTCGCTCAGGAACTCATCGCAATAGGCCTGATGAAGTGGAGAAATCATCATGTGGAGGCCTGAGGGTTCCTTTACGCGATTGCAACACCACCCTCGATCATCCAAACGATCACCAATGGCGAAGATGTCGTCGGTGTCCGAGGTGAAACTCAACAGTGGCCCAATAGGGTCGCCCAAGATCCGCAGACCCGGCAGTTTCTCGATGCCATCACGAAACCGCGTGGTCGTCGCAACGAGATCTTTCATAATGGACTGGTACCCGTTGCGCCCGAGGTAATTCATGATGGCCCACGCGGCGGCGACGGGACTCGCCGCCCTCGCACCCGCCATGGAAGGCGTCCGGTAACCACCCGACGGCCAAAGGTCGTACCTGAAGGTCTGGTACTGCAACCACGACTTCTCCCGATACGTAATCACGGAGGCGCCCTTCGTGGCGTAGCCGTACTTGTGCACATCCGCCGAAATCTGGGTCACACCGGGCAACCGAAAATCAAACAAAGGGACCGGGAGTCCGAGACCCTCCATGAAGGGCAGGACAAATCCACCAATGCAAGCATCACTGTGAAAAGCCGTGCCGTGTTCAAGAGCGATTTCCGACAACTCCGCGATGGGATCCATGACGCCGTGAGGATTGCCGTACGCCGATCCCACAACTAGAACAGTGTTGGCGTCCACCGCTCGAGCCACGGCTGACGCGTCCGCAGAGAAATCATCGCGCAGGGCAGTGGGCCGCACGTCAAGTCCCGTGACGAAGGCAGCCTTGGCGAATGCGGGATGCGCCGATTCCGGAAACACAATGTTGCCGTTCGTCACACCCCGCTCGCGCCCACGTTCGCGACTCACCAATACGGACAAGAGAATGGATTCTGTCCCACCCGACGAAAATCCCGCTCCGGCTCCCTCGGGTGCGTTCAAGAGACTGGCCACCATATCGGTCACGTCTCGCTCCATTGTGGCGAGACTTGGAAAGCGCAAAGGATTGAGCGCATTCTCGAACATATAGGCGACGTTCGCCTCGGTGAGAACGCCGTCGACGTCAGCCCGACCAGTCGGATAGACCAGGCTGAAGGTTCGACCACGACCCCACTCGGCATCGCTCTGCTTGCGGTGATACATCTCGGACACCACATCCACCGACCTACGACCGACTAGCGGCATCGTGGTTCTCGGACGTGGTGACGTCGGACGGGAAGCATTCGTCACAGAAACTCCTTTAGCGCTCGATCTGTACTGTAAGCAATTGTCGCGCTTGGAGCGTTTTGTGAGTGGTCGTTCTAGTCTGACCCGATGCACCTGAGCGTCGTCATTCTCCCAACGGACCGGTGGCGTCACGCGTCGAGGACGTGGCGCCTGGCCGACGAGTGGGGGCTCCACGCGGCGTACACCTACGATCACCTGTCGTGGCGCTCGTTTCGAGAAAAGTCGTGGTTCGCCATGATTCCCACGTTGACCGCGGCGGCGGGCGTGACGGAGAAGATACGGCTGGGTCCGCTGGTCACCACCCCGAATTTTCGACATCCCGTGGTTCTTGCGAAAGACCTCCTCGCCCTCGATGACATCGGTGACGGCCGATTGACCATCGGAGTAGGCGCCGGTGGCCTCGGCTTTGATGCCAGCGCCCTTGGTGCACCGCCCCTTCGCCCGACGGAGCAGCACGCGCGATTCGTCGAATTTACGACCGCCCTCGACCATTTGCTCTCGAACAAAATTGGCAATTTTGAAGGCGAGTGGTTCCAGGCTCGCGACACTCGGCAACTTCCTGGTCCCCGGCAAAGTCCGCGACCTCCGCTACTCATCAGCGCGCTCGGGCCTCGAGCTCTTGATTTCGCCGCGCGCCACGGTGATGGTTGGATCAGCATTGGCGAAACGAGTGCCGGCACTAGGTCAACGTGGGAAGCAATACGACAACAGTCTGAGGTGATATCCCACGTACGTGACGCTGTCGAAGCGACCGAGGACTTCGGTCGCGTACTTCTCGACATGCAAACGGACGAGCACCCTCTTGCGTCTCTCGAAGCCTTCTACGACTGGGCCGGTCGCTATCACGACCTCGGCATTACTGAGCTCGTCGTGCATTGGCCGGTACCGGACTCACCCTTCGACAACGATCTCTTTACCTTCGAAGAGATCGCGACCGTTGGAAGGTCAACAATCGCCAATTGGACGTAGGTCGACACTGGCCCGCAGCATTTCCGGCTCGAGGTTGCTCGCCAACGACGGAAATGACCGCCCTACGACGCGCTCGGCAGAGGCTGAAACGACACTGGCTCCAAGAGCACCCGCACTTCGGAGGGGGCAACGCCATTTTGTTGCAAGAGATGACTGAGGTCCAACAGACTCGGCTCCGGCGCGGGCCCACTCGCCGTCACGAGCACCTGGTCATGTCGATCTGCCACTGATACCACCGTCCATCCCGCATCGTGCGCCCACGTGGTCGCCACCGTTTCAACGACCTGCTCTCGTTGTAACGCCCGATCGATTCTCTTGGAATTAAAAGCCAGCGGTATGACGATCACCACCAGAAGCACAGCGATGAGTGACACGGCGCCGCTTCGGCGAAATGGGGTTGCCGTCTGGCCGACCGCAAGTCGATGGACACCGTAGAACCACATCACGATCACACCACTCGCCAAGATGGCGCAGACGTTCGTGAGAAAGAGCACCAGAGCACCCAGAGACTGATGCGTCGCTCCTGACTCCCACGTCAGCCCGACGACCGCGAGGGGAGGTACCAAGGATATGGAAATCGCTACTCCGGGCAACGTGTCCGAAATATCGGAACGATTGAGCGCGACGGCGCCGACGGCGCCGGTCGCGAGAGCAGCAACGAGATCGATCAGCCGAGGCGAGACGCGCGCCGCGACCTGAGAGTTGGTGGCCGCCACCACGTCGTAACCAATACTGAGACCCATCACGTAGCCAATGGCGACGACACTGACCGCCCCACCGATCACCAGTGTGATGGAACGTCGAAGATTGGTGGCGTCGGCCGCAACGATGGCGAACACCATCCCCAAAATGGGTGTCATCAAAGGAGCCACGATCATGGCGCCAATGACCGTGGCCGTGGAGTCGCCGATGACACCCGCGGAGGCGATAACTCCGGCGAGAAGCAATAGGAGCCAGAACCTCGAGAGCTTGCGTCGTCGATCGGCACCTTCAAAATACAGTTGATCGCGCATCCTGTCGAGGTCGGGCTCGCTCACTCGAAGTTTCATGCCACGTCCTCCTGCGCCCGCGCCGTACAACCACGGTAACGAGAGTCGGTGGGCGTGGGCGAGACCAAGTTAGTGCGAGGCCAATTGCTGGGCGCGAAGTTCAGCGAATTGATTAATGGTCATACCCTCACCGGAGGGAAGGTGATGAGCGAAGGCGCGCAATTCCTTTTCGAGCGGCAGCACCGCTGAGGGCGTCGTGGCCCAAAACTGAAAGGATCGTCGATAGGCAGTGGTGACTTGTCGATGGAGTCGCCACTCACCCACGAAGATCCATCGCAGCGGCGTCTGTCGACCCGTCGTAACCCCGTACATCACGACGACGGGAAAGCCTCGAGTACGAGCGAGATGGACATAAAAGGAACGTGGTGGATGCCCGTTTGTAGCGCGTAGTTCCTGCAAGACGTGGTAGTCGCCTAAGCCCAAGAGGTCCGTAAATGAACCTTGGTGGAACCAGCTAATCCATCCGAGCTCGCCCGACGCCACCGGGACGCCGGCGTAATACTTTTCGAGGAACTCGCCCGCTAAGTATTTCTGCTCGTAGACATCGGCCGAAGCGCGTGGAATCTTCTTGGTCAATTCGACGCGCTGCCACGACACCAGCAAGCTTGCGGCCAACGCGGCGACCGCAACCAAGTGCCACTGCACACTTCCCTCGCGCCGTTCTCGAGTGATGGAGCTTCCCGCAACCAGGGCAACGAGGACGGACAAGGCGACAAGATATTCCTGGTAGCGATCGAATTGGCCCACTGAAGCAAGAAGTACCTGCAGCACGATGGCGATGACTACCGCAATGGCGCCGACGACGTAGGGCCGTCCGGTACGGACCGTGCACACGACCAAAATGGTCAGGCCGATCAAGCAGGCGAGAAGTAAACGATCCTTCGTAAAGGATTGGTAGACGTAGTGCACCGTGTAGCGATTGGTGGCGCCCAGAGAATTCGATCGCGACAACAATGAATTCGGTAACCAACTTCCTCCAAGTGACCGATTGACGATGGCCAATAGACCAAAGGGCACCGCCGTCGATACCAGAATTCCCCACGATGAAATGTTCGCCAACTCTCTGACCCGGTCAGGCGTTGCCGCGAGTCGCCGCACGACCCACAGTCCAACGAATAGTCCCGCGGCCACAAATATGGTTTCGAGCCGAATGCATTCGGCCACGGCGAAGAGTGCGTAGATCAAACCGGACGAACCCACGGTTGCCTCACCGTCGAGGCGTCGCAGCAGGAGTGCCACGGCGCCCACGATGACCGCGGCGTGGGTGACGTGTTCCATTCCGAGTGTGGTCATCGCGGGGAGAAACAAAACAACATTCACCAGCACCACGGTGAGAACGATGTCGACAGGTCGGCGCCAATGAGGTCGCACCACTCGCTGGTTCGCACCAATGATGGCAATGACCGCCAGTGACGCGAGAACATTCAGCACGAGTGGAATGTCGGTCGCGATCGATCCGAAGGGCCGGATGAAGATCGCCAGCATCACCGTCCATAGCGGCGACGACGATGCCGACTCAAAATGCCCGGGATTAATACCCCACGTGAAGTGAGTGGCCAGATTCCTCGCCACGACCAAGTGAATCGCGGCGTCGTCGAGGAGATACACCATGTGATGCCGTGACGAACGATAAATTTCCGCGACATACCACGTGGTCACGGCGAGATACGAGGCTGAACCCCACCAGAAGAACGCCCACGCATTGTGACGATCGCTGGACGTTGCTCGCACGTCGGAGGTGGCTACGTCGTACGAGGTCGTCACGCCGCACACAGTATCTCCCGTTGTTTCAGCCCTCGAAATACCGAGCCAGACCTGCGTTCCCCTCGGAACCACGTCCCACCGATCTCGTGAACGCACGCGCTCCTCGGCGTTTCCTACACTTCGGACCGTGCCGCGTCGCATTCTTATTCCTCTCCCCGACCACGACTTTGACGTCACCGAAGTGGCGGTCCCGTGGAGGTACTTGCAGCGAGCGGGACACCATGTGGTCTTTGCGACCGAAAATGGTGGGCGTCGTCCGCAGGCCGATCCCCGACTCGTAACGGGCGTCATTTTCGGACAACTGGGCGCAGCTGACGAGCCCAAGCGGTGGTACGAGGATTTGCGCGACGACGAGTCGTTTTCTTCTCCGGAGGCCTGGGGCGACCTCAGCACGGATAATTTCGACGCGTTACTTCTTCCCGGTGGCGATGCGCCCGGCATGAAGCAGTATCTCAGTTCGGACATCCTCCAACGGCACGTCGCCACTTTCTGGAGCCACCGCCGACCCGTCGGAGCGATTTGTCACGGCGTCATTGTTCTCGCGCGCACACATGACGTGGAAAGTGGTCGCAGCGTGCTCGCGAACGTACGCACGACGGCACTGACCAAGCGCCTCGAGCGCGGTGCCTACTGGGCCACGTCGTGGCGATTGGGTCGCTACTACCGAACGTATCCGACGTACGTCGAAGATGAAGTTCGCTCGGTGTTAGCCACGCCACAACAATTCGATCGTGGCCCATTTACGCTGCGTCGTGACAGCGACTCCACCGTCGGAAGTGGATTTATCGTCCGCGACGGTCATTACCTCTCGGCGCGTTGGCCCGGCGATGCCTACACGTTCGCGACGACGTTCACATCTATGGTGAACGAGCTGTAAGCGAGGGCCTTCAACGTCCCCATCGATGGCGGCTCCTGGTGGTCTTTGGTACAACCAGCTCTGCAAACTCATCGGGTGCGTGTCGCTCAATGGCGCGCAAGACCGTCGTGACATCAGGATTCACAAAGCTCTCATTGCCCACGACCACGGTGGGAACCGTTTCGTTGCCGTTGGCAATCGAGCGAACGATGGCCGCAGCTTGCGGAATCTCCCAGATGTTCACGGCGGTGGTCGACACTCCCGCCGCATCAAGGGCGGCGCTCAAGTGTCGACAAAATGGGCAGCCCGGCCGCCAGTACATAGTCACGAAATCTTTGGTCGACACACCGTCACCTCCCACTGCACGTTACGGGAGCAGTTTCATTCCCGGAGCATTGCGAGAGCCTCCGGTCGCCGCCTCGCTGACTCCTAGGATTTCACTGTGCCGCAGAATCCCACCATCGCCGTGGTGATTGCCGCCTATAACGCCGCGCACCATCTGGATGAAACGCTCAACTCCGTTTCCATCCAGGACGTCAGTTTCGAGTGCATCGTGGTTGATGATGGGAGTACCGACGAGACGTTCGAAGTAGCGCGGCGCTGGAGCGAACGAGACGCACGTTTTCGCGTCCTCCGACAGACGAATCAAGGTCCGATCTCTGCGCGCAACGCCGGAGCGGCCACGGCCAGCGCCGACTACCTACTTTTTTGTGACGCCGACGATCTTTTGGGAAAGGGTCAACTCTCCGCCTTCATCACCGCACTTGAACAGAATCCTGATGCGATCGGAGCGCTGTGCGGCTTCTCGGTTATTGACGAACGAGGTGGAGCGGCGGAACAAGGCTCCTACCCGACGTGGGTTGCTCGTCCCGTTACGGCCCGACGGGGGCGTCTCGTCGAGAGTCCCGAGTGGAACTTCGCGGCAGCGACGACGCGTCTCTGCTTTCCTCCGCCCGCGGGCGTCGTGATTCGCCGGCGCACCTTCCAGCAACTCGCTGGTTTCGATCCCGTCGTGCAGCGATCGGAGGACTACGAGTTGTGGGTCCGCGGTACGCAGATGGGCCATTTTGTCTTTGTGCCGGACGTGACATTTTCCTATCGCTCGCATCCACACCAGCGCAGCCGCACCTCGGGACGAGCCCACGGCGCAGTCCGGGCACGTGCCATGGTGATGCGAAAGTGCGAATCCCGTACTCGCATTCTGACGGCGTGGCACGGCAGCGTGACGTTCTACGGATCCCTCGCGGCGCAACGACTCCGCGCGGCCGGCCGAGAGAGGTCGTGGACGCTTCTGCGGGCCGCCCTCACCAACATCGGCATCATGGGTTATCTCACCGTGATGGCCACGAGCGCCCTCGCCACTCCTCAGCGCACGCGTCGGCGACGGCTCCTGCCTCCGGTTGCAACGACGACGCGGTAGCTACGCGCGTTCATGACAGCGAGATCCACAGCGACGTGTTGCATGACTCGCTAGGGTGAGCCCGTGAATGCCTCACGACTGGAAGCCTTTAGTGACGGCGTTATTGCCATCATCATCACGGTCATGGTCCTCGAGTTACGACAGCCCGCGGGCGCCACTTTTCACGCGCTGCGTGCAACGGCTCCGTCATTCTTCGCCTACGCATTGAGTTTCGTCGAGATCGCGATCTACTGGATCAACCACCACAGCCTGCTCAAGACTGTCCGGCGACTGTCGGCGGGCGTGCTGTGGTCAAATCTGCACCTGCTTTTTTGGTTGTCGCTATTCCCCTTCGCGACCGCGTGGATGGCGGAGAATCACTTCAGCCGTGACACCGTTGCCACCTACGGCGTCGTTCTCGTGATGGCGGCCGTGAGCTACACGGTGCTCTTGTTCAGCATCATGCGCGACTACGACAAAGACTCCACCTTGCGTCGCGCCATCGGGCGAGACCTGAAGGGGAAATGGTCGCTCGGCGCGTACCTCGCATCGATCCCACTCGCCTTTGCCTGGCCGTGGGCGTCGGTCGCCCTCTTCGTCGCGGTGTCCGTGACCTGGTTTATTCCTGACCGCCGACTCGAAAAGGCGATTGCGGAGAGCGCGCTCTCGGACTAGTCCGAGAACTACTTCATCAAGTCGGGGGAAGTCTCCATGCCCGTACGCCACACCGAGCGTGCGATGATCTTGGACACATCGACGCGGTCGCGGTAGCGCTCCGCCACGTTGCGCGACTCTTCGAGCAGACCTTCGGACAACGTCGTCGGGCTCAAGCCGAGACCGAGGAATCGGTCATTGCTGACGACGAGATCGTTTTCGGCTGCCTCGACGCGGGGGTTCGGCAGATTCGCAACTTCCACGCCGGTCAACTTCGAAATCAACTCGGCGAGCTCACGCACGCGATACGTCTCGGTGACCTGATTGAACACCGATACCTGCTCGCCACGCTCGGGCGGATTGTTCAGAGCGATTTCGATGCAGCGCACCGTGTCGCGAATGTGGATGAACGCGCGCGTCTGTCCACCCGTGCCGTGAACGGTCAGCGGGTGACCAATGGCCGCTTGCATCAAGAAGCGATTGAGAACCGTGCCATAGTCGCCGTCATAGTCAAACCGGTTAATGAGTCGTTCGTCGAGGGCCGTCTGCGGGGTCTGGGTGCCCCACACGATGCCCTGGTGGAGGTCGGTAATGCGCAGGCGGTCATTCTTGGCGTAGAAGGCGAAGAGCAACTGGTCCAGCGTCTTGGTCAGGTGGTAGACCGAGCCCGGGTTCGCGGGGTGCAGGATTTCGCGGTCCAACTCGCCGTCGGGGGTGTTGACCTTCACGGTCAGGTATCCCTCGGGGATCGGAGCCGAACCGGACCACCCGTATCCGTAGACGCCCATCGTGCCCAAGTGCACCATCGCAATGTCCTGGCCCGTCTCGACGATCGCGCACAGCAGGTTGTGGGTGCCGCGAACGTTGTTGTCGACGGTGTACCGCTTGGCCTTGGTGTTGCGCATGGAATACGGAGCCGCACGCTGCTCGCCGAAGTGGACGACGGCATCGGGCTGCACTTCACGCAGCACTTCCACGAGGCGCTCGTAGTCTTCGGCCAAGTCGACGTTGTAGAAACCAATCTCGTTGGAGGTCAATTCCTTCCACACGCGCAGTCGTTCGCCAATCGGGCGAATCGGAGTGAGGGATTCCACTTCCAACTCGATGTCAATGTTGCGTCGGCTCAGGTTGTCCAAGATGGATACTTCGTGACCAATCGACGACAAGTGCAACGAGGTCGGCCAGCCGCAGAAACCGTCACCACCAATAACAAGAACCTTCACGACGCACTCCTTTAAGCGAATGGTTTCGAAACGATCGGGGACCGTGGGTCGCCCAATGCAGTTACTCAACGCTATCAGCGAGAAAAGACGAATTACTGACGATGACGCCTTGTGAGCACCGACGTTTATTACAAATCCGTGACAAAGAATCGTCCGTCGCGAAGTCGTTCGACCACGACATCGGCGAACAGCTCGACAGCGCGCAGACGTGACTCGGCGGGACCCACCCTGTCCTCCAAGGAGACCACGTCAACGTCACGACGTTGCTCCGTGAGTCGTCGCGTCGTGTCGGGATCCACGGATCCACACACCACCAATAGTGGTCCACTCGTGAGGCTCGCCAGAGCTCCGACAACTTTGCCGTCGAGGCTTCCCCAATCGCAACGTCCCTCGCCCGTCACGATGACGTTCGCACGCTGCGCTCGTTGCCGCAATTGTGTTTGAACGGCCACGACATCAAAGCCCGCCTCGAGTTGTGCGCCAAGTGCCCATAATGCACCGGGTATTCCTCCCGCAGCGCCCCCACGATCAACATCAGTGACGTCAACGTTTCTGACGCGTCGGTACACAGCGGCGGCGTCGGCCAACACGCCGTCCACGTGCGGGAGATCGCTGGTCGCCACACCCTTCTGAGAGGCGTAGTCGCGCGCCGAGTGAAAGCGCGCACGCACGTCGGTTGCCACCGTGACCGGGAGGGGTAGTCCCCCTGCGGCCGCAAGTACGTCAAAGGCCCCGCGGCCACCATCGGTCGTTGCCGAACCGCCCGCGCCGAGCACGATGCGGTCCACCCCCAAAGCGGCCACGGCGAGAATCGCGTCAGCGACCCCCGCACTTGATGCTCGCAGGGCCTCACTTGACGAAGTGGGTTGCCAGACATCACGCCCGACAATGGTCGCCACCGACAGAATGCCCGTGACGCCAGTGTCATCTTCGACGACAATTCCGGGCGCGAGGCGGTAGAGACCACCCGGATTCCGGGCCTCCACCGTGAAGGGCACGCCAGTGAAGGCATCAAGGAAACCCTCACCCCCGTCAGAGAGGGGTTGACCGTCCACCTCAAATTCGTCGCCCGCGCGATCGATGACGGCCTCAACCAGTTCGCGCGCGGTTGCCGTTCCTCGAAATTTGTCCGGCGCGATCAGCACCCGGGGGCGTTCCACCCTGCGTACGGCCTACGCGCTCTGCACCAGCGAGAGGCGTCGCAGGACTTCGTCGACGACTCCCGAAGTCGTTGCTTCACCACCCAAGTCAAACGTGCGAATTCCGTCGGCCGCGGCCGACAGAGTCGCGTTCCGGATGGCGGCGGCGGCATCGGCGATGGCGGTATTGCCCCGCATGGCGGCGTGATCGAGGGCGGCCGCACAAGCGAGCAGCATGGCCATGGGATTGGCAATGTTCTTGCCGGCCAAGGTCGGAGCGGTTCCGTGGGGAGCTTCGGCCATGGCGACGGTGGGTTGCAGATTCTCATCCAAACTGAGGAGAACGGACTCCGCGCCCGCGATCGATCCAAACATCGCCAGAACCAAGTCGCTCAGACAATCCCCGTCGCGATTCAAAGCGGGAATCACCAGAGTTTGATCATCGCCTTCGGTCAACAGGCCCGCGTACGCGGCGTCGATCAAGGTGGGGCGATAGGGCACGTGCGCGTGGCGAGCGGCGGCAGCGTCCATTTCTTCTTTCAGCATGCCTTCGTAAATCGCCGACACCGTCCACTTGGGTCCGCCGTATACGCATCCGCCCATGTGATCGGCGGTGCGGAACGAGAACTCGGCCACTGCCGTGCAGGTGCCTCGATCGATTCGCTCCGTGCGCCACGCCGACTCAGTGCTGCTGTTGGCCAGGCCGTCACGTCCTTCCGCAGCGCCGTAGGCATCCCCGACCGCCATGCGGACGACAACAATGGGATTGACGACGGGCACGACGGGCACGACGCCAGGAATGCGTCGTCCGGTGCGCACGATGACCGATCCACCGACACCCTCGCGCAAGATGCGATTCGGGGAACCGACCGATCCGATTTCGGTGGGTGTGATCGTGGCGGCCTTGAGCCCGAGTCCCGTTTCCACCATGGCGGCCGCGGCCTCGTGGACGACTCCGTTATTCGTTCGCTGCCGATTCGCGAGTGACAAATCAAAACGAACGATGTCAACATCCACGCTCAACACACCGGGGGCGAACACTCGAAGAGCCTCTTCGAGTAATTCTTGACCCGTCTCGTCGCCTTCGCACACCACCAGAGAAATTCGTTCCGTCATGACAAAAAGACTCTCACACTCTGGCGATCACCCGACATGGCGAAGGTCCCAATTCCCTAGACTTCGCCGCAAGAAGGAGACGCCGTGACGACCGTTTTGTGCGAAATTTCCCTGGCCGTCGAGCCACTCCGCGCTCGATTTCCCGACGTGGAATTCATCGATATTTCCGAAAGTCTGCCGGACGGCGTTCAGGGGGACATCCTCTTCGGTGGCGTTGGTGAACACAGTGCCGAGGCCATTGCTCGCGGTGTGAGGTGGGTACAACTCTCCTTTACGGGCATTGATCATGCCCCGACCGCCACCCTGCAGGCGGAGATAGTCACCACAGCGCGCGGGGCGGGCGCGATTCCGATTGCCGAGTACGTGATGGCGTCACTGCTGGCGAGTTCACGAGATTTTCCACGTCACTGGCTTCGCGAAGCGCCAGAGCGGTGGAACTACCAACGAACGTCGGCTCTTTACGGGCAAAATCTCGCCCTGTTGGGTTTGGGCGGCATCGGTCGACGCGTGGCCACGCTGGCCGACGCGTTCAACATGAACGTGATCGCCACCCGACGACACGATTCGCACGGCCACGATGGTCACGTGACACTCGTGTCCACGATTTCTGAACTCGTCGCTAACGCTGATCACCTCGTGTTGTGCGCTCCACTGACGCCAGAGACCCGTCACATCGTCAACGACGAGGTACTTCACCAGGTGCGGCCTGGAGTCCACCTCGTGAACATCGCTCGTGGTGGTCTCGTCGACCAGGAGGCGTTGCGTCGTGCCCTGGACGAGGGTCGTGTTCGACGAGCATCACTCGACGTCACGGACCCCGAACCGCTGCCGGCCGGGCATTGGCTGTACTCGCATCCGCAGGTGTTTCTCACGCCCCACTCGTCGTGGACGGGCACACCATTCTTCTCGGGCGCAATCGACATTTTTATCGACAATCTTGCGCGGTATCTCGCGAATGAACCGCTCGAGGGCGTGATCGATCGAGAGTTGGGCTACTAGGACTGCACGAAGCCGTCGCGCAACTCACTCAAGGTCCGCGCGCCCAACAACTGCATCGTGCGGATCAGGTCGGCCTTCACGATATCGAGGACGCGAGTGACACCCGCTTCGCCCGCTGCGGATAGTCCATAGACCCAGGATCGACCCAACAGCACCGCGTCCGCCCCGAGACACAACGCCGCCGCCGCATCCGCCCCGCGGCGAATCCCACCATCCACCATGATCGTGGTCGACCCACCGACGGCGTCGACCACGTCGGCGAGAGCGGCTAACGAATGTGGCACTTGATCGAGCTGGCGGCCACCGTGATTGGACACGATGACCCCATCAGCTCCGAGTTCACGAGCGCGACGAGCATCTTCACCGGTCACGAGTCCCTTCACGATAAGAGTTCCGCGCCACTGCTCGCGTATCCACTTCACGTCCTCCCACGTCGGCGGCTCGACAATCCAGTGCAGGAGGGACTCATCTTCAGAGATGGGCTTACCGTCACGGGTCAATCCCACCGCATTGGCCAGGTTCAAGGTGAAGTGATCGCGGAACGTATTCAACAGCCATCGCGGGTGCCCTACGACGTAGGGAGCCATCTTGGTCATCGTGTGGCGATTGATCCGAATTGGCAGGGCCGAACCGTACTGCAGGTCGCGCTCCCGGTTTCCCGGAACGGGCGTGTCTAACGTCACGACCAGCGCGGTCGCGCCCGAGCGCTGCGCGCGATCCACCAACTGTTCGGCTCCCTGTCGACCGCCGAGAAAATACAGCTGGAACCAGTAGGGGCCGCCCTGCGCACCGTGAGCGACCTCGTCGATCGGGTGTCCCGACATTGAGCTGTGACAAAAAACGGTCCCCGCTTTCGCGGCCGCCCGACGACCTCCGAGGTCACCATCGGGGTGCATTGATCGGGTAAAGCCCACCGGACCGACCAGTACCGGCATGGCAATGTCCTCGCCGAACAGTTGCGTGGCAATCTCACGGCGCTCGGTCCCGATCGTGGTACCGAATCGGGGCAAGAAACGCACCGCCTCAAAGGCGGCCCGATTGTCCTTCATGGATACTTCGGCACCAGCACCACCATCGATGTAATCAAACACGGGCCGAGGCAGTCGACGCTGGGCGAGGCGGACAGCATCATTGACCGTCTGAATCTTCATGGCATTGCGGAGGTCCGCCTTGTTCACGGCAATACCACTTCAAAGCCAAACTGGAAGTCATCGAGGCGAGCGAGCAGGGTCGTAAGTGCCGTGACGTCTCCCTCAACGGACGCCAGTCCCCCGTCGATCAACTCATCGAGCGACTGGTTCCCCGACGCCAACGAGGCGAAGGCGCCGTGAGTAATTGTCAGAGTTGCGTGCGGAGCATCGTGACCACGCCCGGCGACACCGTGGATAACTCCGTGGCGAACCGCCAGCGCCCATTTTTCGTGAGCACGATCGGTCACCACGAGATCGATGTCGATCACGTCCTGGGCCGATGCGGGTCCGTTCAATCGCACACCGAGGAGGTCGACCAGCATTTCGGTCGTCATGGCCGGCACAATGTCCGGTCCGAGAGCGTTGCCCTTCAGCCCTGCCAACATGGTGCCGTTCGACCGAAGTTCTTGTGCTCCGGTGAGGTAGAAATCACGCCACGGTCCCGACTCGGCTTGGTAGCTGAGTTGCTCGAGAGCATCGGCCTGCAGGAGGCGAGCTTCTTCGTTCTCCGGCTCGGCGAACACCAGGTGGTTGACCACTTCGACCACCCACCGGTAGTCCCCTTCGGCGTAGCTGTCGCGCGCCTTATCGAGGAGCGCATCCGCACCACCCATGAACGCCACGTACCGCTGCGCGGCGGCGACGGGAGGATGTGGGTGGAGGTGCGCCGGGTTCCCGTCAAACCAGCCCAAGTACCGCTGATACACGGCCTTCGAATTGTGATTGACCGTCCCGTAATACCCGTGATTAAAGAATTCGTCGTCGAGAGCAGCGGGCAAGGTGAGCTCTTCGGCGATTTCATTCATCGTCAGACCGTGATTCGCCAGACGCAGTGTCTGATCGTGCACGTACCGGTAGGCGTCACGTTGCGATCCGAGGAATCCCAGGGCGTAGTCATGTCCGTGACGCGGCCAATGGTGCGACGCGAACACCACGTCCGTCGAGTCGCCGTAGAGCTCAATGGATTGATCAATGTACTTTGACCAACCGAGCGAGTCGCGCACCTGCGCGCCGCGCAGCGTATAGACGTTGTGAATATTCGCCGTGCAATTTTCTGCCATGCAGAGAGCTCGAAAATCAGGGAAGAAGATATTCATCTCGGCCGGTGCTTCCGTACCGGGCGTTATTTGAAACACCATGCGCACGCCGTCAATGGTGAGTTCCGTACCCGTGTTTTCAATTTCTCGCGTCGGCGCGAGAAGACCCACCGTCGGTAACGCGGGCAGTCCTTTGCCGAGTCCCGTATCTACGTGACCTTTTTCATCGCGCGGAAGAAGCGCCCCGTACATATACGTCGCCCGACGCAGCATTACCGTGCCCGCCAAGACGTTTTCGCTCACGGCCGCTTCCAAGAATCCCGCGGGCGCAATCAGCTCCACAGCCCCACTGGCGACGTCGCTCGCATCCACCACGCCGCGAATCCCGCCAAAGTGATCAGTGTGGGAGTGGGTGTAGATCACCGCGTGCACGGGCTTGGCGCCGAAATGTTCGTTCACCATCGCCATGGCGGCCTCGGCTGTCTCCTGCGCCGTTAAGGGGTCGATGATGATCCAACCGGACTCCCCCGCGATGAAAGTGATATTGGAAATATCGAGCCCGCGAACCTGCACGATGCCCGGGACCACCTCAAAGAGTCCGGCGATGTTATTGAGTTGCGCTTGACGCCACAACGACGGGTGAACCGTCGACGGGGCCTCGCCCTCAACGAAGCTGTAGCTATCGAGGTCCCAGACGGCGTGTCCGAAGCGGCCCAGAACTTGGCGCGGCGCGTCGACGGGGAGTCGTCCACGCGTTGCCTCCGCAAAATCGCGGGTGTCATCCCAGCGCACCCTGTCGCTCGCCAGAGCGTTACGTTCTGCCGTATGGGCCGTTGCGTCCTTGCGGTCCGTGTTTCCCCGTGACGTCATGGCTGCCCTCCCCTGAGGCGCTGTTGGCCCGCCTCGGGGACCAGTTTGGCATCTGGCGACCCTCGCCCACGTCCTCAGCGTCACACGCCTCGCTTCGGGTGAAGGTATCTTCGCGGTCGTTGTGCCGGTTGACGAGGTCACCGCCGGAACCAAGACCACAGCGTCGTCTCGCCCTAGATTGAGGTTTTCGCACTACGACCAAGAGGTGAACGTGACAACGGAGCTCCTGCTAGCACGAGACGGCGCCGTGGCGACGCTCACGATTAATCGTCCCGAGAAGCGCAACGCGCTGTCTGCCCAATTGATGGGCGACATTGTCGATGCCATCTCGGCCCTGGACGCTGACGCCGATATCCGAGCAATCATCCTGACCGGATCAGATCCCGCCTTCTGCGCGGGATTTGACCTTCGAAATCTGAAAAATGAGTTGGCCGGAACTCGCTCCCTCGCGCGTCCTGACGGCTCGCGTTCACGGGGATTGCTTCCCAACCACGACACACCGATCCTCGGTGCCATTAACGGTCCCGCCATCACGGGCGGCCTCGAACTCGCGATGGCCTGCGATTTCATGATCGCCTCGGAACGCGCTCGATTTGCCGATACGCACGGTCGAGTGGGGGTCATGCCCGGCGGGGGCATGAGTATCCGCCTCCCCGAACTCGTCGGAATTGATCGCGCCCGTCGGATGTCGTTGACTGGCGACTTGATCGACGCGGCGACGGCATTGCAATGGGGCCTCGTTACCGAAGTCACGCCGCACGATGCTCTCATGGACCGAGCTCGGGAGATCGCGGCGTCGATGGCCTCGCTGGATCCGGCGCCCGTCGCGGAATTGCGTCGAATGTACGAAGAAATCGGAGCGATGTCCGGCGATGACGCGTGGCAGCGCGAACGACGTTGGAACAGGTCGTGGATGACCGAACGATTCAGCGATCAGGGATTCGAACCTGACGCCATCATTGCCCGCGGTTCACAGCAGACCTCTTCGTAACCACCTTTAACGAACGAACGCCTCGGCCGTAAGCCGAGGCGTTCGTTCGTTGACTAAGGAAGCCTTACGGGCCGTAGACGTAGGTCTCGATCGCCGTCGGTGTAGCGGCAGTGACTCCGTTGTCGGTGTACAACTGGATGTCGTACGCACCCGTCAACGTAGGCAGTGTTTCGGGAACAGTCACTGTGAGGTCATCGACGCCACCCGTCTCGGAGAAATTCGTGACGGTGCCGGCGAGAATGCCGCCGAAGACTGCGACGATGTCACCCGGAGTGCCGAAGTTGACGCCGTAGATGTCAATCGTGCAACCACCTGATGTCGGGCAGGTCGTGGTACCCGACACACTGGTGACTGCGGCCTGACCCGGGTTGATGACCTGCACCGTGAACGGGGCAGCGGGGAAGGGAGTCGAGGAAAGTTCGTTCCCGTTGGTCTCTCCGTACGCCGTTACCACGATCACTTCGTAACTTCCGGGAGTCAGGCTCGGAGACTCGAGAGAGATCTGCGTCGTACCCGATACCGAGAAATTGTTCTTGGACTGCACGTACGTCGACCCACCGGTTCCGAGCGCCTGGAAGACAACGCCGAGAACGTGACTGAAGCCCGCACCGGTAATAACGAAGTTCTTCGTACCCGCGGGGTCGCCCGCCGAGGGGAGCACGAGCTTCGACAGACCCGTGATCACCGGCGAAGGACCGTAGCTGAAGTCCACCGAGTTCGACTGCGCCACCATGCTGGCCACACTGACCGGCACGGTGTCGCCCGTGGGACTCGGGTGGAGGTCAGGGCGCGACGCGAATTGAATTTCGTTGTACGAGATGGACTGAATGGAGTAGTCCTGACTCGACGTCAGCGTCGGGTCACCCATGTCAACCCAATTCGTGGTCATCCAGTTGAAGCCCGTACCGGTGATCACCACGAGGTCCGAACCGTACGGATTGGCCAACATTCCCTTCGACGTCGACTCGTTCGTCACCTTGGTGATCGTCGGCGTGACTTGGTAGTCGTACTCCGTCAAGGTCGGGAACACTTCGCAGTGACAATTGGCCGGGGCGTAGGGAGCACCGGCGTTGTTGTACTGCAGGAATCCCTGCAGTGGCGGCAGCGCCGGAAGTGCGACGGACGTACCCGACTTATTCGTCACCTGAACCTGCGTTTGGCACAATCCAGAAACGGCCGTGTGACTCGCGGCGAGACACATTGACCGCTTTTGAGCGGGAGCGACCGCCGTGATCAACTGGCTACTGACGACCTTCACCGACGTTGCGGGCACCCCGCCAAACGTGACCGTATTGCCCGTCGAGAAGCCCACACCGTGAATCTCGACCGTGTTGCCTCCGGCGGTGGCTCCCGCGTTCGGACCTACGTTGATGATGGTCGGCACGCCGGATGGCTTCGTGGCGGGAAGGTAGTTGAAAGACGGACCCACCGCAACGTGGCCGGAATTGAACGTGACCTCTACGAGCGACGTCGAGGCCGCGGGAAGAGTAGAGCCGAGGTACTTCGGCTGGCCTTCAGCGGACGTGTACGCCACGATGGTCGTTGCCGACTTCACGGTGAAGCTGGAGGCGGGGAAGTCTCCGAAGCTGACGCCCTTCACGTTCACCGTGGCACCGGTCATGAAACCTTGGCCGCGAATGGTCACCTTGGTATTTCCTGCGGCGGAACCCGACGAGGGAGACACGCTGGTGAGAGATGACGTCGTGGATTCTTGGGCAGCTTGGCAGAGCGACGACGCGAGACCGCTGCCATCATTAGCCGCGAGGTTCGGCGTACCGAAACCGGTGGTCAAGTCAAATCCGGTGGTCGCGGCGTACTTGCCGCCATTGGTGGAGAAAATGTCGTTGTTGCCGCTGGTGACATCGTGAAAGCCCTGCGCTGCGAGAGTGGGATTGCCTCCCACCTCGTACAACAGCGGGCTCACAAAACCAACGCCTTGAGCAGTCGAGGGATTGGTGGTGCAAGCCTGCGAAGAGTTGATCTCCGCCAACGCCGCAGCCCAAATCGGGGCCGACGACGAGGTCCCACCAATCGTCCACCAATTGCCGTTGTTGTACACGGTTATTCCCGTGTACTCGTCGGCGAAGGCAGCGACATCTGGTTCGACTCGACAGGCGGTCGCGCCCGACGCGCCGCAGACGGCTGACGTCGACGATCCGGCCACGCTGGCAACATTCTGCTGCCATGAGGGCATCGACCAAATCAGCGACGATCCACCACCGGTAGCGCCACCCGTCGCGCCGTCATTCCACACCTGCTCGGCGGGAGGATTCGACACGCTGAGAGCCGTCGTACCGCCCACCGAAATCACGTAGGGCTGGGACGCGGGGTCTTCCACGCTCAGCAAGGGCTTCGTCGGCTGCGAGCCGTGACCCGAACAGTCGTCGGCGCCGTCGTCACCTGCGGACGAGAAGACCGACTGACCCTGGGCGGCCGCCTGCTCGAAAATCAGATTTTCCGCCGCGAGCGATCCGGGCGAGTAGGTCTTCGCCAAGGTCTCACATTCACCCCACGACGAGGTCACCACCTTGGCGGTGTCGTCGGCAACGATCTGTGCGTAGGTATCAAGGACGCCAGCCGTTGTGCTCGAACCCTGATACACGGCGATCTTGGCGGCCGGAGCCAACGCGGCGACGTTTTCGATGTCGAGCGATGACTCACCCGAGCCGGCACCTACGCCAGGTCCACCATCGATGTTGATGGTGCTGATGTTCTTCGTGTTGTCGACACCGAAGTAGCAATTCTCGAACGTTGCGATGTCAGAGGTCGCAAAAGGCTCAAGTTCGTAAACGGCGATCGTTTGGCCGGCACCAAGGTCACCGTTCGAATAGAGATTTCCGAAACCGTAGGCACTCGCCACTTGGTCGTCAGTAATACCGCCGTAGCCCAATTGTGTGGCGCCCGTGGCACCCGCGCACGCGCTCGGAGCTCCCGCGGCGAGGTGCGGACGCGTTGCGAAGTGTCGCGCGGCAGCCGAGTTCTTCGTCGAGGGACGACGAATCTGGCTCTGCGCAATCGTGGACGAAAGGCGCTTCGCGTTAGACGTTGGTTGCACCAGGTTGTTCAAGCCCACGACCGCCAAGATGTTGGCGCCGATCGATGCAGGAACCTTGATCGACGACGTGGCGGCCATTCCGAGCGAACCGCTCGCCAATCGGTAGCTCTCAAGGTGTGTGTGGAAGGCGTGCGTAATGGTGGCAGCCGTACCGGAGACGTGCAGAGCAATACCGTTGACCACGCGTGGTGAGACTGTCAGCCCCTCGCCGCGCAACGTGGCCACGGTGTTGGCGATGCTGCTCGGTGATGCGCCGAAGCGTGACGCAAACGAGCCCTTGGTGAGGTAGTGACCGTACGTCAGCGAGTGCGTATTCGTCACTGCCGCGGCGTAGGCGGCGAGGCCTGACGCGTCACGCGAGTTCAAGTAGACCGAGAACGACAAGTGCGTGGCACCGTTCACCGTTCCCAGTGCGTGCGCCGACGACGGAGCACGCACGGCCGCCTCAACCACTTTGAAACTGGCGGCGGGGTGCACCGCTGCGCTCACCGGTGTCGCCAGGGCCGCAACGGCCAGCGATACGGTCGCGAACGAGCTCACGGCCATTCGAATTCGACGGGATTGGGCCACAGCGATGTCCTCCGTTTTTGAGCGACTTAACTCTTGGGGAACCTACCACTCACGTCGCCCGCGTTGAACGCGGGAAGTTTCCGGCGTTCGCGATATTTGGCGTGCGCGGTCGGTGGACGTGATTGACGAGAAACCCTGAAGCGCTGAGGAACCGCTCGATTCAGATTCTTGACAAATTTTCGAGCAGAAAAGTCCTTTAAACACTACGATCTCGAACAGTGGATATCGAAGTCGCAAAGTCGGACCTACACGAAATTCGGGTCCGTGCCAAAGAACAGATTGATCTCGCGCCGGGCCAAGGTCGCCTGCATATCGAACGATTTGGAATTTCCGCCAACAACATCACCTACGCGGTCATGGGCGAGGCAATGCGATACTGGGACTTCTTCCCCGCCCAAGAACCTTCGTGGGGTCGAGTTCCGACGTGGGGTTTTGCGAAGGTCACGGAATCGACCCACGACGAGCTCGTCGTCGGCAGTCGAGTCTTTGGCTATTTTCCGATGTCGACCGAACTCGTCATCACGCCCGACCGGTTTGATCACACGGGCTTTTCTGACGTCGTCGCCCACCGCGCTGAACTTCCGCGGGTCTACAACCGTTACGCCTACACGCACGAAGACCCTCACTACGACCCTAAGCACGAGGGTGAGATTCTTCTCCTGCGCCCGCTGTTCATCACGTCGTTTGTGGTTGACGATTTCCTCGCCGACCGTGACTTCTTTGGGGCCACGACGATCATTATCTCGAGCGCTTCATCAAAGACGGCCCTCGGTGCCGCATTTCTCCTTGGTCGGCGAATGGGATTACACGTCATTGGACTCACGTCACGTTCCAATGTTGATTTCACGATTGAAACCGATGTCTACGACGAAGTTCTCCACTACGAGGATGTCGCGCGCTTGCCACTCTCCGATGCCATCTACGTGGACGTGGCCGGCCGGCCGGATATCACGCGTCAGATCCACGACCACTACGGCGAACGACTTCGTTATTCCATGATCGTCGGTGACACCCATTGGGACGCCGACGTGACCGCGGGTGGTCCGATCTCCGGACCAGAACCAACGTTGCTGTTCGCTCCTGATCACATCCATCGTCGTCGACGCGAGTGGGGACGCGCGCAATTCGAGCTCGCCATGGCCGATTCCTGGCGAGGCTTTGTCAAGAGCGTCGGTGAATGGCTCAAGATCCGTGAACTGCACGGACCCGAAGAGATCACCAAGGCGTACCTCGATGTGCTGGAAGGACGTATCGATCCCCGGCTCGGGTACGTCTGTTCTTTCGACGATTAATTACTGACGCGACATCGACGCTCGTTCGTCGGTGGCCGCGCTGTCGGCGCTCTGCGCGCGCGAAGGTGCCAGCAATTCAATGTCGAGACGCTCCAAGTTTCCCGCGAAGGGGAATGAACCCTGATACCTCGTTGATACCTGGGATCCGTGATCTTCCCCGACACTCATGCCGGTACTCGAGATCATCCGCATGACGAAGGGGACACTCAAGGAGCCCACGACGTCGTCGTCAATGATGAGCTCCGCCGAGCCACCAGTTTCCTCACGTCGGAACCGAACGCCCACCACGCTGCTGCCAGCGGGCACCTTTGTTGACGACGCCACTTCGTGGTGCTCACCAAAGATGTTGTAGTCGAAGCACAGTTCGTCGTCCTTGATGTACACCACGACGCCCGAGGCGGCATTGCCGGTGGCGAACAGCACGCCGTCGTCACCCTCATTGCGGTGAATCGTCGCCGAGAGGTCCCAATTTCTTCCCGCAATACTGGGCGAGACCTGCGCCGGTACCGGCGTCAAGGGCGGCCGGTAGGTGTAGTGACGATCCACGGGGTGCGGCGAACGGTCACGGAAGCGAGATCCGAAGAGTTCGATGGTGCGATCGTCGAGAGGAAAGACGCCGTGTTCTTCCGCTTCCACCCACCAACGCTCAACCATCGCCGCAACCCGCTCGGGGTAGGAAGCCGCGAGGTCGTGACATTCCGAGGGATCGTCGTGCAAGTTATAGAGCTCCCACACGTCATCTTCGAAGGGACTCCCGAATTGGTGTCGGGTCACGATCTTCCAACCGTCTTCGTACAGGGCTCGGTGACCCATCATTTCGAAATACTGCACGCGTGGTTCGCCACCCAGCTCGTCACCCGTGAAGGTCGGGGCCAGTGAGCGACCAGCCAACGGCATCTGCTCGTAACCCCGCAGGACGTCGGGCAGAGTGACGCCGGCCGATTCGTAGATGGTGGGCGCAATATCCGTCACGTAAGCGAAATCATGTCGGATTTCCCCGGCGGCCGAGATGCCCTTCGGCCAGTGCGCAATCAGGGGCACATGCACACCGCCTTCGTGCGTGTTCTGCTTGTACCACTTGAACGGCGTATTGCCCGCCTGCGCCCAGCCCCACGGATAGTTGGTGTGAGAGTTGGGACCACCAATCTCTTCCAATCGGTCCACCGCCTCATCGGGGGTCTCCATGATGAAGTTGAAGAACTTCATTTCGTGCAGGACGCCGAAAGGACCACCTTCTTGGCTCGCGCCGTTATCTGACATCAGGAGCACCAACGTGTTGTCGAGCTCGCCGAGACGTTCGAGTTCATTGACGAAACGCCCAATTTGGTCGTCGGTGTGCTCGAGGAAAGCGGCGTAGGCCTCTTGGAGCCGGGCTGCCAATTTGCGATGATTCTCGGGCAGAGAGTCCCACGGTTCGACGCCGGGATTGCGAGGGGCGAGCTCCGTCTCGGGAGCAATGATGCCTAGTTCCTTCTGGCGTGCGAACCAGCGCTCGCGTGCCACGTCCCACCCCTCATCGAAAACGCCTCGATACTTTTGCAAGTAGCTCTCGGGGGCCTGGTGCGGTGCGTGCATGGCACCGAAGGCGAGGTAGGTAAAGAACGGTCGGTCTGGCCGAATGGAGCGGGCGTCGTGGATAAACGAGAGAGCGTGATCGACGAGGTCCTCGCTGAGGTGGTATCCCTCGGCCACTGTCTTTGGCGGCTCCACGCGGTGGTTGTCGTAGACGAGATCGGGGGCGAACTGGTCCGTCTCGCCGTCAAGGAAGCCGTAGAAGCGATCGAATCCACGTTGGAGCGGCCACTGGTCGAAGGGGCCGGCGGATGATGCATTCTCCATGGGGCACAGGTGCCATTTCCCGATTGCGAAAGTGGTGTAGCCCGACTCCCGCAGGACTTCACCCATCGTCGCAGCGTGATTGGATACGTGTCCGCGCATGTGGGGATACCCCGATGAGAAATTCGAGATCGACCTGACACCGACGCTGTGGTGATTACGTCCCGTCAGTAGCGCTGCGCGCGTGGGCGAGCAGAGGGGCGTGACGTGGAAGTTGGAGTAGCGAAGTCCGCCCGCGGCCAACCGGTCGATGTGGGGAGTTGCCAAATCGGACCCGAAACATCCGAAGTGCGAGAAACCAAGGTCGTCAATGAGAATCACGACGACATTGGGCGCCTCCTCGCCCGGGTGAGCGGGCGTGGGCCACCAGGGTGTCGAATCTTTTTGGAATCGTTCGATGCGTCCTTCGAAGGGTTCATACTGTTTCATCGGATCTCCTCGTGTTCGATCTCGTTGTTGTCGTTGTTGTTGACGTCGTTGTCGTCCGTCGATTCACGCGGCGCCAGCAAGGTGTCCAGAACCTCGGTGAGTACTCCCCGTGTCGTGAGTTGCGACAGACCTCGCGTGCGACGCAGGTAGTCGAGAGATTCGAATTGACACAATGCGTCGATGGCCGCCAATGTCGCTCGCCGGGTCCGCGGCGATTGGGCGTTGAGCTCGGGGCCAAATTGCTGCTCGACCTGCTCGAGGAGAGCCCGCTGCGTTTGGCTCACCTGGGCACCAATGGCCGCGACGCGCGCGGCACGAAGACGAGCGGCGCGCGAACTATCGGCCACTTCCTCAAAGAGTCGAAGTCGCGAAGAAACAAACGTCTCAATACGATCATCCAGGGGTCCTTCACCGAGCGGTTCGATGCGGTAGATGGGGTAAACAATTTCAATCTGGCGTTCGATCGCCGCCCGCAGAAGTTCATCGCGATCTTCGAAATATCGGTACACCGAGCGCGGCGACACGCCACTGCGCAGCGCCACCACCTCCGGTGTGGGATCAATGTCCTCGCCAAAGAGTTCGAGAATCGCGTCCAACACCGCTTGACGATTCCGGTCGCGTCGAGCGGTGCGGCCATCACGAACCGGGACGGTGTCGCTCACGCCCAACCGCCGGCGTACGCCACAAATTGACCGGTCGTAAAGCCGCTGGTGCCGTCCAAGAACGCCATTGAAAAGGACGCGAACTCTTCCAGAGTTCCCATGCGTCGCAGGGGCACGCGTGACTCCACTCGAGCGCGAACCTCTGGATCATTCGTCCCCGATGCTTCGTGAAACTCGGGGAAGTCCATGAAATTCGTTCCGAGTGCATTCACTTGCACGCCGCTGGGCGCAATCTCCTGCGCCAGATTCTTCGCCATCATGGTCGCGCCCGCGCGCATCGACGAATACAACGATGCCCCTCGCGTCGGTCGAGCGGCGGAGGCGCTCGTGATCAGAACAATTTGGCCACTGCGCTGCTGCACCATGGGTTCGGCGACGGCCTTGAGGAAGTGATACGGGCCCCGAACACACCCTTCAAAAAGTGCGTCGAGTTGGGCGTCAGTGGATTCGAGGAATTTGCCACCAATGATTTGGCCACTAAAGGCGACGGCCGCGTCAATACGGCCAAAGCGCTCGAGGGCGGCAGCGACGAGTCGCGGAGCGGAGTCGCTCTCGGCCAAATTCCGAGCGCCATCAACGGTAATCACCGTGCTGCCGAGACCTTCCAATTCCTCCACCAGCCCGGTAGCCGGTGCGCCGATGACGAGATCGTGCCCTCGGCGAGCGAACTCTCGAGCGAGAGCGGGACCCACGTAGCTTCGTGCGTCAGTGACCAATGCAACTCGTCGAGCGTTCGTCATGACTCCCCCATCTCGCGGGACGCGATGTCCCAACAATTGACGAGATTACTGCCACATCATTCCCCGCGCGAGCTCATCCGCCCCGTCGCACTCGAGCCTTTAACTCCCGTTCAGCGGCCTGGATAGCGCGGTAGTGCTGCCAGAGCCGGTAACTGCGATTCACGCCGAACAAAGCCGGTAGCCACAAGAACACCGCGTCCCCCAGTCCCACGTCCGTACCGGCGAGGGACATAGCGCACAGCACTAGCGACACCGCGGCCCACACGAGGGAGCGCTTCAGATTCTCAGCGGCGGCCACACGCATCGAGGCGTACTGGTGCAAGAGAAGTGCGATGGCGATGTCGTCATCGATGCCCGGGCCACCGCGTGAAAGGGTTGTTGCCCTCGTACGTTCTTGGAGGAGCCACTGGTCGTACAGGCGCCGTTGCGATGGATCCGACAGCGTTTCGTAAGCCTCCGCTACCGCGCGGAAGGCAGAGGCGTCCCCTCCGGCATCAGGGTGTAGTGACTTCGCCCGTGAGCGATAGGCCGAGCGAATTTCGTCGGTCGTCGAGCGTGACGTGACGCCCAAGACGTCATAGAAATTGTCAGCCACGGCGCCTCCTCGTCGTCCAGTTTCCCACGTGCACAGCACAACGCCGCCGCACCCGAAGGTTGCGGCGGCGTTGTGAAGAAGTGTGACGTGTTAGCCGACGATGCTGAGCGTGAAAGTCTGGTTGACCGACGACACGGAGTTGGTCGCGGTCACCGTCACCACGTAGTCGCCATCAGTACCCGTTGCCGGAGTGCCCGCGAACGTACCGGTGGCGGCGTTGAAGGTCACGGCCGAGGGCAGCACACCAGTTGCGGAGTACGTCGGTGTCGGAAACCCGGTTGTCGCCACCGAGAAAGTCCCCGTGGTACCCACAGTGAACGTCGTGGCGTTGGCCGACGTAAAGGCCGGAGCATCGTTCACGGTCAACGTGAAGGTCTGGTGCACGGACGACACGGAATTGGTCACCGTAATGGTGATCACGTAGGTGCCACCGTGTCCCGCGGCAGCCGTACCAGCCAACGTGGCCGTGCCGTTGCCGTTGTCCACGAAGGTCACGCCACTCGGCAAAACACCCGACTCAGAAACAGCGCCTGCCGGGTATCCCGTCGAGGTGACCGAGAAGGTCCCCGCGACACCCGTGGTGAACGAGACCGCGTTGGCCGACGTAATGACCGGCGCTTGCGTCACGACGAGCGTGAAGCTCTGCGTGAATGTACCGGCAGCGTTCGTCGCCTTAATGGACAGTGCGTAGCTTCCACCCGTGCCGGCGGCCGGCGTGCCCGAGAGCACACCCGTGGTCGCGTTCAGCGTCACGCCCGACGGCAACGTGCCGGTCTCGGAATACGTGGCGGCGGGGAAGGCGGTTGCCGTCACCGTGAACGTGTTGCTCGTACCCTGCGCGAAGGTGACCGAGTTGGCCGACGTAATGACCGGCACCTGGTTCACGGTCAACGTGAAGGTCTGTGTCACCGAACCCATCAGGTTCGTCGCGGTGACCGTGAAGCTGTAGACCCCACCCGTTCCCGCAGCCGGCGTGCCCGAGAGCACACCCGTGGTCGCGTTCAGCGTCACTCCCGACGGCAAGTTACCGGTCTCGGCGTAGGTCGCAGCCGGGAAGCCCGAGGTCGCGATCGTGTACGTACCGGCCGTACCCACCGTGAAGGTGGACGCAGCCGCGCTGGTGAAGGCCAGCGGCTGGTCGACCACCAGGGTGAAGGTTTGCGTCGCGGTACCGACGGTGTTCACTGCGGTGATGGTGACGGCGTAGCTGCCACCCGAGCCGGCCTGCGGAGTTCCCACGAAAGAACCAGTTCCGTTGGCGTTGTCCACGAAGGTGACGCCACCCGGCAAGACGCCGGCGGCCGTCATGTACAGCGCCGGGAAGCCTTGGAGCGACACCGTGAAGTTGCCCGCGGCACCAACGGTAAAGCTCGTGGTGTTCGCTGAGGTGAAAGTCGGAGCCTGGATCACGGTCAGCACAAAGGTTTGCGTGGCCGATCCGAGCGCGTTCGTCGCCGTCACGGTGAAGGAGTACGTACCACCCGTACCTGCAGCGGCCGTTCCGGCCAGGGTGGCCGTTCCGTTCCCGTTGTCGACGAAGGTCACGCCACTCGGCAGGTTGCCGGTCTCCGTGATCGTGTTCGCTGGGAAGCCCGTCGTGGTCACGGTGAACGTTCCAGCCGTTCCCGTGGTGAAGGTGGTGCCGGCCCCACTCGTAATGACCGCCGGCTGGCGAACAACGAGAGTGAAGGTCTGCGTGGCAGTTCCGATGCTGTTCTTCGCCGTGAAGGTCAACGTGTAGCTCGCGCCAGAGTTAATGCCCGGCGTACCGAACAGCGAACCCGTTCCGTCACCATTGTCGACGAAGGTCACGCCGCTCGGCAGGGTGCCCGTTGACGTCCACGACGCACCCGGGAGTCCCGACGCCGTCGTGGTGAAGTTCACCGCGGTTCCGACCGTGGTCGTCACTGAGATCGCCGACGTGATGGTCGGAGCCTGCTGGACGGTGATCGAGAAGGTCTCGCTCACGGCGCCCAACACGTTGGTGGCGGTCACGGTGACGGAGTAAACGCCACCCGTTCCCGCCGCCGGAGTGCCGGCGAAGGTCGCGGTGCCATTGCCATTGTCGACGAAGGTCACGCCACTCGGCAGGTTGCCCGTTTCGGTGAACGTCGCCTTCGGGTTTCCGGTGGACGTCAGCGTGGTCGTGCCAGCCGTTCCGACCGTGAAGGTCGCCCCGGCGCCAGAGCTGAAGGCCGGGGCCTGGAGCACGACGAGCGTGAAGGTCTGCGTTGCGGTACCGGAGGTACTCGTAACCGTGATCGTGATCGTGTAGTTGCCACCGAAACCGGCCGACGGGGTTCCCGAGAACGATGCGGAACCGTCACGGTTGTCCACCAGCACCACGCCACTCGGCAAGGTGCCCGTGTAGGTGTACGTCGGGTTCGGAGCGCCTGACGCCGTCAGCGTGAAGCTGCCGGACTGGCCCACGGTGAACGTCGTGGTCGACGCGGAGGTAATGACCGGGGCCTGAGCCACGACGAGCGTGAACGTGATCGACGCGGAGCCGGTCGTATTCGTCGCCGTCACCGTAATCACGTACGTGCCACCCGTGCCCGCCGCCGGCGTGCCGGAAAGGACACCGGTCGTCGCGTTCAGCGTGACACCCGTGGGCAGCGCGCCAACTTCAGACCACGTGGCCGTGGCGTACGCCCTCGCGGCGAACGTGAACGTTCCCGCGGTGCCCACCGTGAAGTTGGTGGTGAGCAACTGTGACGGGGAGAACTGAGGTGCCGCGTTAACCGTGATGGTGAAGGTCTGCGTGGTTGTTCCCACCGACGACTTCGCCGTGATCGTCACGCTGTAGACGCCACCGGCGCCCGGTCCCGGAGTTCCAAAGAACGAGCCGGTTCCGTCGCCGTTGTCAACGAACGTCACGCCGCTCGGCAAGGTGCCGGCCAGGGTGTACGCCGCGTTCGGGTTGCCACTCGCCGTCACCGTCACCGACTGATACGTGCCGACCGTGAACGTCGCCTTGTTGGCCGAGGTCACTGCGGGCGTCTGGGTGACGTTGAAGGTAAAGGTGATGGTGATCGTGGTCACCACGTTGGTCAAGGTCACCTTGATGACGTAGACGCCACCGGTGCCCGCGGCCGGAGTACCCGAGAGAACGCCAGTCGTCGAGTTAAACGTCACGCCCGACGGCAGGGCGCCCTGCTCCGAGAAGGTCGGTGCCGGGAAACCAGTAGCGGTAAACGTGTAGGTACCAGCGGTACCGACGGCGAATGTCGCCGACGTCGCCGACGTCAGGGCCGGGGCTTGATCGACGATCAGCACGAACGTCTGCGTGATCGTCTTGATCGAGTTCTTGATTGTGATGGTCCAGGAGTAGCTCCCGCCCGCACCCGGTGCCGGCGTTCCGTAGATCACGCCGGTAGTGGTGTTGAAGTTCAGGCCCAGCGGCATGGTGCCGGTGAACGTGAACGTCGGGGCGGGGAAACCGCTCGCCGTGAAGGTGAACGACGACGAAGTGCCCACCGTAAAGGTGGTCGTCGTGGCCGAGGTCACGGCCGGACCCTCGTTGACGTAGATCGTGAAGGTCTCGGTCACGACGGTCGTGAGGTACGTGTAGGTGACGGTGATCGTGTAGAAACCACCCGAACCCACGGTCGGCGTACCCGACAGCGTTGCCGTGCCGTTTCCGTTGTCCTTCCACGTCACGCCACCCGGCAGGGTCCCGGTTTCGGTGAGGTTGCCCTTACCTGAGCCTTGCGTGATGGTGAACGAGCTCGCCGTGCCGACAGTGAACGTCGCCGTCACGGTCGTCGTAAAGGTGACCTTCGTGGTCGTGACGACCAGGATGAAGGTCTGCGTGTAGCTCTTGAACGCGTTCGCGGCCTTAATCGTGATGGTGTAGCTACCCGCCGTGCCCGCAGCCGGAGTTCCGGACAGCACGCCAGCGGCCGAGAAAGTCACCCCGCTCGGCAGCGTTCCAGTTTCTGAGAATGTGGCGCCGGGGAATCCGTAGGCGCTCGCGGTAAACGTGTTCGACGATCCAACCACGAAGGTCGTGGAGTTGCCCGACGTAATCGACGGGTTCTCGTTGATCGTCAGCGTGAAGGTCTGCGTCAACTTGGTGGTACCCACTAACAGCGTGAACGTGAGGGCGTACGTGCCACCCGAACCATTGGCCGGAGTGCCCGCCAAGGTGGCCGTCCCGTCGCCGTTGTCCACGAAGCTAAGACCACGCGGCAGGACGCCGGTCTCCCACAGCGAACCAATCGGGTAACCCGACGTCTTCACGATGAAGGAGGACGACGTGCCAGCAGTGAAGGACGCGCTGGTGGCACTAGTGAATGCCGACGCCTGATTCACGATGAGGACGAACGTTTGCGTTGAGGTCAACGCGCCGCTCGTCGCCGTGATGGTGATCGTGTACGAGCCACCCGTTCCCGCGGCGGGAGTGCCCGCGAGCTTGCCGGCACTGAACGTCACACCGGTGGGTAGTGCGCCCGTTTCGGTGAAGGTCGGTGCCGGGTAACCGGTGCCGGTCACCGTAAAGGTGCCCGCGGTGCCGGTGGTGAAGGTGGTGGTGTTCGCCGAGGTAATCACCGGCGCTTGGTTCACGACGAGGGTGAACGTCTGCGTGACCGTTGCGATGAGGTTCGTGGCCGTGATGGTGATGGTGTACGAACCACCGAAGCCCGCCGCGGGCGTACCCGAGAAGGATGCGGATCCGTCACCGTTGTCCACGAGGACCACACCACTCGGCAAGGTGCCGGTGTAGCTGTAGGTGGCGTTCGGAACACCGTTCGTGGTCACCTTGTACGTGCCGGCCGTGCCCACCTTGAAGGTCGTGGTCGCGGCTGAGGTGAACGTCGGTCCCTGGTTGACGGTCAACACGAACGTCTGCGTCGAGGTGCCGTACACGTTCGTCGCGGTGATGGTGATCGAGTAGAGGCCACCACTGCCAGCGGCCGGCGTACCAGCGAGCTTGCCCGTCGAGGCGTTCAACGTCACACCGGACGGCAACGCGCCCGTTTCGCTGAAGGTCGGCAGCGGGTAACCGGTTGACACCACGGAGAACGTTCCAGCAGTACCAACCGTGAAGGTGGTCAGCGCCACTGAGGTGATGCTGGGCGCCTCGTTGACCGTCAACGTAAAGGTCTGGGTCACCGAAGCGACGGCGTTCTTCGCCGTCAAGGTGAGTGTGTAGACCTTGCCGTAGCCAATGGCCGGGGTTCCGGCGATGGTTGCGGTTCCGTCACCGTTGTCCACGAAGGTCACGCCGGACGGAAGAACGCCCGACTCGGTGTAGGTCGCGTTCGGAACTGCGAACGTGGTCACGGTGAAGTGGCCCGCGGTGCCCACGGTGAACGTGGTGCTCGCGGCCGACGTGAAGGACGGCGCTTGGTTCACGGTCAACGTGAAGTTCTGGGTCGCGGTGCCGAAGGCGTTGGTCGCGGTCAAGGTCACGTGGTACACGCCACCGGTGTTGGCCGCGGGGGTCCCGGAGAACTTGCCCGCCGAGTACGTCACGCCCGTGGGCAGAGTGCCAGACTCAGTGAAGGTGGGCGCGGGGTAACCCGTTCCCGTCACGGTAAACGTGCCGGCCGTCGCCACGGTGAACGTCGTCGACGACGCCGAGGTGAAGACCGGGGCCTGGTTCACGATCAGCACGAAGGTCTGCGTGGCCGTTCCGGCTGCGTTCTTCGCGGTGATCGTGATGGTGTAGCTACCGCCAAAGCCGGCGCGAGGAGTTCCGGAGAACGACGCCGTGCCGTCACCGTTGTCCACGAGAATGACGCCCGACGGCAAGGTACCCGTGTAGGTGTAGCTCGAGTTCGGGTAACCGGACGTCGTCACGGTGAAGTGACCCGCAGTGCCCACGGCGAACGTCGTGGTTGCAGCCGACGTAAAGGCCGGCGGCTGGTTGACGATCAGCGAGAAGGACTGCGTGGCCGTGCCCAACGAGTTGGTAGCCGTAATGGTGATCGGGTAGACGCCACCCGTGCCAGCGGCCGGTGTGCCGGCGAGGACGCCAGCCGACGTCAACGTCACGCCCTTCGGCAGTGCGCCGGTCTCGGTGTACGTCGGAACCGGGTAACCCGTCGCCGTGACCGTGAAGGTGCCCGCGGTGCCCGTCGTAAAGGTCTTGGTGTTGGCGCTGGTGATAGCCGGTGCCTGGTACACGAGAAGGGTAAACGTCTGCTTGGTCGTTCCAACAACGTTCGTGGCCGAAATGGTGATGGTGTAGCTACCACCGCTGTGGAATCCCGGCGTGCCGGAGAAGGTGGCGGTGCCATTTCCCTTGTCGGCGAAGATGATGCCGTTCGGCAGTGCGCCCGATTCCGTGTACTTAGCGTTCGGGTAGGCCTGGGTCGTCACCGTGAACGTGCCCGCCACTCCCGCGTTGAACGTGGTCGTGGCCGATGAGGTGTACACCGGCAACTGGTTCACGGTCAGCGTGAATGTCTGGTTCGCCACGCCCGCTTCGTTGGTTGCGGTGATCGTGAATGTGTAGATACCACCAGTTCCCGCAGCCGCGGTTCCCGCCAGGTTGGCGGTGCCGTTGCCATTGTCGACGAACGTGACGCCCGTCGGCAGGTTGCCGGTTTCAACCAAGGTCGGCAGAACATATCCGGTCGAGGTGACCTTGAAAGTCGTGGCGGTGCCGACAATGAACGTGGTGTTGTTCGCCGAAGTAATCACCGGCGGCTGATTCACGGTCAAGGTAAAGGTCTGCGTTGATGTGCCCGCAGCATTCGTCGCGGTGAGCGTGATCACGTACACGCCTCCCGCGGTGGCTGCCGGAGTGCCCGAGAGAACACCCGTCGTCGCGTTCAGCGTTACACCGGACGGCAAAGTACCCGTCTCAGTGAACGTCGGAGCGAGGTAGCCAGTTGCGGTCACCTTGAAGGTGGACGCGGTGCCCGTGGCAAAAGTCACGCTATTTGCGGAGGTGATAACGGGCGGCTGAATCACCACGAGGGTGAACGTTTGCTTGACCGTCGAAACAGCATTCGCCGCCGAGATCTGCAGTGAGTAGCTGCCACCAGTACCCGCGGCCGGGGTGCCCGACAGCGTGGCAGTGCCATTGCCATTGTCAACGAAGGTCACACCTGAGGGCAACGTGCCCGTCACGGTTAGTTTCGCCGTGGCGTATCCGGTCGTGGTCACCGTGAAGGTGCCGGCCACACTGGTCGTAAAGGTCGTCGTGGCCGCCGAGGTAATCGCCGGGGCCTGACGAACAATGAGAGTAAATGTCTGATTCGCAACTCCCGAGGGGTTGGTCGCGGTCAACGTAATGACGTACGTGCCACCAGAACCAGCCGCCGGAGTGCCCGAGAGAACACCGGTCGTCGCGTTCAGTGTGACACCGGACGGCAACGCGCCGGTCTCGGAGTAGGTCGGAGCAGGAAAGCCCGTGGCGGTCACGGTGAACGTACCGGCCACAGCGGTCGTGTACGTCACGGTGTTTGCTGACGTGATGACCGGGCCTTGCGAGATCGTAAGAGTAAAGGTTTGCGTGGCGGTGAGAGTGCCGTTAGTCGCCTTCAAAGTGATGACGTAGGTGCCACCGGTACCGGCGGCCGGGGTGCCCGAGAGAATGCCGGTACTGCTCAACGTCACGCCGGACGGCAACGCACCCGTCTCGCTGTACACCGGACTCGAAATGCCCGTCGACGTCACCGTGAAGGTTCCAAGGGTGCCGGCAGCGAACGTCGTGTTGTTCGCGGACGTGATGCACGGAGCGATCGTCAACTTGAAGGTCTGCGTGGTCGTACCCGCAGCGTTCGTCGCCGTAATGGTGATCGTGTACACGCCGTTGGTTCCCGCAGCGGGCGTGCCGGAAAGGACGCCCGTGGTGGAGTTAAAGGTGACGCCCGACGGCAAGGTTCCGGTCTCCGAATAGGTCGGCGTCGGGAAGCCCGTGGCGGTCACGGTAAAGGTGTTGGCGGTGCTCACCACGAACACGGCGCTCGCGGCGCTCGTGATTGCGGGGGCCTGGTTCACGGTCAAGGTGAACGACTGCGTCGCAGCGGACACCACGTTCGTGGCGCGGAAACTAATGACGTACGTTCCACCCGTTCCAGCGGCCGGGGTACCGGAAAGAACGCCGGTGGTGGCATTAAAGGTGACGCCCGACGGCAGGGTGCCCGTCTCCGACAAGGTGGGCGTTGGGAAGCCCGTCGCGGTCACGGTGAAGGTGCCCGACGATCCGACGGTGAAAGTGATCTTGTTGGCGCTGGTGATCGCCGGCGCTTGATTGACGGTAAGAGTGAACGATTGGTTCGAGGTACCGGTCGCGTTCGTTGCCGTGAAAGTGACGTGGTACACGCCACTCGTGCCGGCAGCCGGGGTGCCCGACAGAACGCCGGTAGTGGCATTAAAGGTGACGCCCGACGGAAGGGTTCCCGACTCGGAATACGTCGCCGGAAGGAAACCAGTTGAGGTCACCGTGAAGGTGCCGCTCGAGCCAACAACAAATGTCGTGGCGCTGGCGCTCGTGATCGCGGGCGCTTCATTCACGGTCAAAGTGAAGGATTGCGTCGCGGTGCCCTTGGCGTTTGTCGCGGAGATTGTGATCGGGAAGACGCCGTGTTGCGTCGGAGTTCCGGACAACAGACCGGTGGTCTTATTGAAGGTCACGCCAGTCGGCAGCGTTCCCGTCTCGTCGTACGAGATTGTGCCCAAGCCATCAGCGGTGACCTGGAAGTGTCCGGCCGCATTCACGACGAACGTCGTCGAGCTGGCGCTCGTGATCTGGGGCGCGGTGTAGAGGGTGACCGTGGTGCCACTCGCGTTAATGGTCGACAGAGAAATGACGCCCGGCGTCGACGCTGTCGTCGTATTGGTCGCGCCACTCGCCGTCACCACGTTGAAGGAGGCACTCACGCCGGGGAACGTCAACGTCGGATCGACCGTTACGAGAACGCTTCCCGCCAAAGTGGCACCCACACCGGTGTTCAACGTTCCAAAGCCGGAGTTGTTAATCGACACCTTGGTCACCGCACTCGACGTCTCGGTGAGACCACCGTTGACATTGAGTGAGAAGTAGCCAATATCAAATGTGCCGCTGTTGGTGGCCGGAATATTGATGTTGGCCGCTCCGCTGGCCACGGACACAGTGCCGGAGTTCGTAAACGATGACGTGCCGTCGGTGCTGTGACAGGTGGAACCATTGCCGAGGCTCAAGTTGCCACTGTTGGCGAGACGAGCGTTATTGAGGAAGAGAACCTGCGCACCATCTCCGATGGAACCTGAACCCAGGTTCGTCACGGTCGTGCCGTCAAGGGTCGGGGTCGCCGAGCGCGGGATTGTGAGAGACACACTGTCCGTCAGCGAACCACCGGTGATCGACGAGTTGATCGTGAGGTTGTAGACGGAGAGAGAGGCGTTACCGGTCAACGTCAACGGGGCCTCTACGTCCAACGACGACGAAACCGAGTTCGGGCCAGCGGAGACGGGTGCATTCACAACGAGGGTTCCGTGACCCGACACAAGGGTGCTGCTCGAGAAACTGCGTGCCGCATCGACGGTCAGGTTGGTGCCGGTCGCGAGGTTCCAGGGTCCCGCGTCAGGGATATTGGTCGCAATCCCCTTGTACAAGGTGAATCCGCCACTATTTACATTGACGGTGCCCTGATTGGAGAAGTGAGTGTGGGCACGTGCGTTGATCGACGCACCGTCAATGTCGAACGTTGCGCCGAAGCCATTGAGTGTGTACGAGCCCGTGCTGTCGGCGTCACACAAGTCGGTGTTGTCGCCCATGTGGAAGGTGCCGAGATTGTCGAGGACGGAGTGCTGGTTGAAGTACAGCGTCGCGCCCGACGGCAAGGTGACGTCACCTTGGTTGATGAACGTTGCGCCATTCGTCAGGGTCGGCCACTTACCACCCAGCGTGCCCGTGCCTCCCGGGTTCACGATGATGGAACCGGGACCAGAGATGACCGGCACGCCGCCCGTGGTCAAGGTGTCAGTCCGAAGTGCCGTTTGCGTCCCGAGGGTGATGGGGCCGTTGTCGCTCAGGTTGGCGACGGCTGAGGCGGGATCGTTCGTGACGTTCAAGCCACCGTTCCACGCAACGGTCAAGTGCGGCGTTACCGCACCTGCAGCTGCCCACTGGATTCCCTGCACGGTGGTCTGGCTCGAGAGGGTGACATCTGACGTCACAGGTGACGTCGAGAAACACACGACGTCCGAAGAACTCGGCAGGCGACCAGCGGAAGAACCTCCGTCGGTTGATGACCAGTTGCCGGTGTTTTCCCACGCGGAGCTAACTGCGCCGGTCCAATACAAAGAACACGCAGCAGCTGAACTCGACGTGACAATCGGGTTCGTGTTTGCCGGGGCACTGTTGCCAATCGCGTTCACGGCAACGATGGAGAAGGTGGTCGACGTGTTCGCAACCAAGCCGGCGAGACTCACCGACGTTGTTGACGCAGAAACGTGATCGTTGACCGACGGATTCTGAGGCGACGTCACGATGTAACCGGTAACGGCCGATCCGCCGTCGCTGCTCGGCGCGCTCCACGACACGTTGGCACCATTCGCGCCGTTCACACTGGCGGCCGGTGACAGCGGCGCCGAAGGAACGGTGGCGGATGAACCATTCGAAGGAATGTGCGGAGTACTCGCGTGTTGTGACGTGGCGGTGGCGGCACCAGCACTCGTCGCTACAAAGACGGAAGCAGAGCTCACCGTCACCACTACTGCGGTCGCCGCTACTGCGAGACGACCTATTGAGTTCCTAAACGCCGTTGTCACCCGGAACGCCCTTCATGAAGATTGGTACTGCAAATAATTTTCTAAACAAGTCTAGGGGGATGTGGACAGCGCGTCAACATTGAGTTCCCTTGCACTGACATACTGTGCGGACTTTAGATCGAAATCTCCCTCAATTGTGGGTCGACACACGACCTAGAGAACGTGTTGTGGTGGAGCATACTTGCCCAGTTTTCTTGATTGATTAGCCGCACATTGTCCACTAAATGGGGCGGGCGCCCATTTTTTTGTTCAGAATCTGGCCAAGAACACGACGACAAGGTAGTGAACCATATCCGCGCCGCGCTGGCGACGACGCCAACGTTTCAAAATGCCTCATAATCGTCATACTGAAGCCATCTCTAGCGGGATAGTAGAAAATCCTCGATTCGAAGGTCAGCGAGGCGCCGGTGACTGCTCCGCTCGCCAAAGTGCGCCACGCTGATTTGGCGACACACCTATATATATGGTCATCTCTTTTCCGGCGCCGGACGAATACCACCATCAACGGCGCGTGAGACTTGGGGTCGTTAACTGACCGACGAGGGCGCCATTGATTTCTTGATGGGTCGTCGCGTGCGATGCACGTAGCAGGCACCGGCAATTGCGAGATAGCTCGCCCACACCACAATCTGCAAGACCGTGGGTTGTTCGGCGTAGCCCAAGAGGGAGTGGAAGACGTCCCCGAGGGAGCTCGACTCCGACAACATCGTCGATGTATCCCACACCACCGCGTGTCCGAAAGGTAGCCAACCCAATTCCTGAAGATTCTCAACCGCATCCGCGAGCAGTCCCGCGGCAAAGAACATGAGAAGGAGACCCAGGATCCGAAAGAAGCGTCGCATATTCATTCGGCGACCAAAGCGGTAGATCGCAAATGAGCACATCAACGCCACGGCGAGACCGAGCACGGCGCCCGCAAACAGCAGCTTGGTGTTTCCCGGTTGCGTGGCGGACTGGGCGGAGTTCGCAAACACAATGGCGAGTGTGAACACCATTGTTTCCAAGCCTTCTCGCCCCACCGCAGTAAAGGCCAGCGTTGCGATGCCTGTGCGAGATCCTTTGGACAGCGCAATTTCCGAACGTCGCTCGAGGTCACGCGAGAGGGTCATCGCGTGTGACTGCATCCAGAACGTCATGTACGTCAACGCGGTCGCAGCAATCAAGTACGTGACCGTCTCAAAAATGGTCTGCACCCGTGAGCCGTTATAGCTATGAATCAGGAGATATGCCGCCACGCCGCCCACGACGACAAGAACCATTGCCGCGGCCACACCCCAATAGATGTCTCGGAAATGCCGCCGTTGGCCACTGCGATCCAGGTAGGCCAAGAGAATGGCCACGATCATGGACGCTTCAATTCCTTCGCGGAGGAAGATCACGAATGTCGGGATCACGAGACAGCCACCCTGAGAACTCCGGGCTGACGTCGGTCGTCGAACGGGGCGTTCATTTCGTTCAGCCTAAAGCACAAAAACGAGAATTGAACTACGGGCTTGTGCACTGATACCCAAAGCCCGTGAGCACGGTGAGGGGAACGAGCCCGGCGCTCACGCCAGTGGGACAGCCGACGTTCTGTGATCCATCGGTAATAACGACCCAGCGATGACTTTGAAAATGCGCAAAGCCGTAGAAGCTTTGCAACGTGCCGCCCGCCAAGGACGTCGGCGCCACCGAGAACTCCGCCCAGTGATTATCGACGAGAGAGATGTCCGTCGAGAGGGTGAAGTGGGATGCCGGAACATGATTCAAAATCAAATTCTCTGACACCAAGTTCTCAAGTCCGAGGACCGATCCCGTCGGTTCGGCGTGCGACGTGGGACCGAAGAGCAAAATGCCTCCTACCGTCAGGACGATGACGGCGACGAGGACGAGGACCCGCAGAATCGCCGATCGTTCACGCACGCCATCACGAAATTCGTGATCGTGGGGATTGTCAGCGGAAACGTCGGGACTGCTCACTCCCCTAAAGATAGGCGACGCTCACCCTCAATCGGCCCGGGACCATCAAGGTCGCAACGATGACAACGCTTCATTCAGCGCCAGCACATTCACGTACGAGCTGCCGAGAAAACCCCATTGCGGTCCGTGCGTGTTCTGCGCGATGAGCTCATAGAGCCGGGCGGCGGGGATATGGCGAGCTTTCGACACCATCGGCACCTGGACCCGAGCGTCGAGGGGAGAAATATCGGGATCAATGCCCGATCCCGACGTCGTGACGAGATCAGGGGTGGGCGACACGCCCACTGCCCGCCACTCTTTGATCAAGGCGCGCACGTCCGTGACGAGAACCTGTGACCGTGGTCCCAGATTGGCCGCCGATGATTCGCCGGCCGTTCCGTTCAGCGACAAGGGATTGTCGGCATCAGGGCGACCATTGAACCACTTCGGGTTGATGCTCGAACCGCTATTCCACGGTTGACCAATGAGTGCCGACCCGTTGTGTCCCAGGGATCCATCGGCTTGGTGCGAGAAGGTCGCCTGGGCAAACGCCCACCCCGCGAGCGGGTATATGGCTCCGACGATCACCAACATGATCGCGGTGAGGACGAAGGATCGATAGATGGCAGTACGCATTAGTAAGCTCCCGTGGCCGTAAGTACGAGGTCAATGATCTTGATGCCGAGGAATGGGAAGGCAATTCCTCCGACTCCGTAAATCCACACGTTGCGCCGCAGCAGCGACGCCGCCGAGGATGGGCGGAACTTGACGCCGCGCAGCGCCAACGGGATCAGCGCGACAATGACCAGCGCGTTGAAAATCACCGCCGACAAGACTGCCGACTGTGAACTGTGCAGGTGCATGATGTTGAGCGCGTTGAGGGGACGGTACGTCGCCACAAAGAGGGCCGGAATGATGGCGAAGTATTTGGCAACGTCGTTCGCTATCGAGAAGGTCGTCAGAGCTCCCCTGGTGATTAGTAGCTGTTTGCCAATCTCCACGACGTCGATCAACTTGGTCGGATTCGAATCAAGATCCACCATGTTCCCCGCCTCTTTGGCGGCATTCGTTCCGGAGTTCATCGCCACACCCACGTCCGCTTGGGCGAGCGCGGGTGCGTCGTTGGTGCCGTCGCCGGTCATGGCCACCAATTTGCCGCCCTCTTGCTCTTTTTTGATGAGCTGCATCTTGGTTTCCGGTGTCGCCTCAGCGAGAAAGTCGTCGACCCCGGCTTCCTGAGCGATGGCCGCAGCGGTCAGAGGGTTGTCACCGGTAATCATGATCGTGCGGATTCCCATGGCTCGCATTTCCGCGAAACGTTCGGCGATGCCGTGCTTCACGATGTCCTTGAGTTCCACGACGCCCACGATCCGGGCACCATCCGCCACGACGAGCGGTGTCGATCCCTGACGGGCAATCTCGTCGACCACGGCTGACAGGTCGGCGGGAACAACGCCACCGATACTCTCAACCCACTTACGTACCGAGTCAGCCGCCCCTTTGCGGATATGACGATCCCCCCAGTCCAGACCCGACATGCGAGTGGTGGCGGTAAAGGGCACGAACACGAAGTCCTGGCCGATCTCGCGCTCGCGAATATTGAAACGTTCCTTCGCGAGAACGACGATGGAGCGACCTTCTGGCGTCTCATCGGCGAGAGATGCCAATTGCGCAATGTCCGCCAGTTCGCTTTCCGAGACGTCACCTACGGGTACGAACCTTGACGCCATGCGGTTGCCCAATGTGATGGTCCCCGTCTTGTCCAGCAGCAAGGTCTGGACGTCGCCCGCCGCCTCGACCGCACGACCACTCATGGCGAGAACATTGCGCTGCACGAGCCGGTCCATCCCGGCGATGCCAATGGCGCTCAAAAGTGCCCCGATGGTGGTCGGAATAAGACACACCAGGAGTGCCACGATCACCACCACGCTCACCGGCGCCCCGGCGAAACGTCCGAAGGGCTGGAGTACGACGACGACCGGCAGGAAGACAATGGTCAATACCGCGAGCAGGATGGTGAGCGCGATCTCATTGGGAGTCTTTTGGCGATTGGCTCCCTCGACGAGTCCGATCATGCGATCAAGGAAGGTCTGACCGCGTTCCGCTGTGATTTCAATAATGATCCGGTCGCTCAGCACGGTGGTGCCACCGGTCACGGCGGAACGATCTCCACCCGACTCGCGAATCACTGGAGCGGATTCGCCGGTGATGGCAGACTCGTCCACCGAGGCCACGCCCTCTCGAATTTCACCGTCGGAAGGAATGACGTCGCCGGCCTCGCAGACGACGCGATCCCCCTTGCGCAGTTCGTTCGCCGACACCGCCGACTCAGAGCCATCGTCATTGAGCCGACGGGCACTCGTGTCGGACCTCATGCGACGCAATGTGTCCGCCTGCGCCTTGCCGCGTCCTTCCGCCATCGCTTCGGCGAAATTGGCGAACAGCACCGTCAACGCCAACCACACGGTGATGGAAATCACGAAGACCGAAGGCTGACTCCAGCAGTAACAGAGACAGACAATCGTGCCCACGAAGACAACGAACATCACGGGATTGCGGACCTGCACGCGCGGATCCAACTTGCGGACGGCATCGAACATCGCCTGACGGAGGATCTCACGATCGAACAAGCTGCGCTGCTGCGCGACGCCGTGAGCGCGCGGCGCCGGCGTCTCGTCGTGTGGGGTTTCGAGAACGGTCGTCATTACCAGAACCTTCCGTGGCTGAGTTGTTCGACGAGGGGGCCGAGGGCGAGGGCGGGGAAGAATGTCAAGCCCCCGACGATCACGATGACGCCCAGGAGTAATCCGACGAACATGGTGTTGTCCGTACGGAACGTCCCGAGCCCGGCGGGTACCACCGGTTTGGCGGCGAGCGAACCCGCGAGGGCGAGGGCGGGAATAAGAACGCCGAAGCGCCCGATCAGCATCGCGATCGCGCCCGCGACGTTGTAAAAGGGAGTGTTGCCCGTGAGACCACCAAACGCCGAGCCATTGTTATTGGCTTGAGATGTAAACGCGTAGAGGATCTCGGAAAAGCCGTGCGGTCCGCTGTTCAGCGGTCCCACGGTTCCCGCGTGCAACGAGACGGCGAGCCCCGTCAGGATGAGCACCGCCAGAGGCATCACGAGGACGCCAATCCCGGCGAGTTTCACCTCTCTCGCTTGAATCTTCTTGCCCAGATACTCGGGCGTTCGGCCAATCATGAGTCCGCCAATGAACACCGCGATAATCGCGAAGAGCAGGATTGTGTACATACCCGATCCCACGCCACCGGGGCTGACTTCGCCGAGCATCATCCCGGAGATGAGTGCGAATCCACCCATGGGCGTGAATGAGTCATACGCGCTGTCCGCCGAACCCGTCGATGTCATCGTCGACGACACGCCGAAGAGAGCCGACGACGTGTCACCAAATCGCGTTTCTTTGCCTTCGGTGTTGCCGACGCCGGCGTAGGTGACGCCGGCGTGCGCCACCGCGGGATTGGTCTGGTGCTCGGCGTAGCTCGCGAGACCCACCCACGCACCGAACAGAATCGTCATCGCTAAGAGAACGGCGACACCTTCTCGCATCCTGCCCACCATGCGACCGAACACGTAGGTCAGCGCTACGGGAATCGATAGCAGCGACAACATCGACAAGAAATTGGTGAGGCCCGTCGGATTCTCAAAAGGGTGTGCACTATTGGCGTTGAAGAATCCGCCACCGTTCGTACCTAGTTGTTTGATGGCCTCCATGAACGCGACCGGACCCAGGGCAATGACCTGCGTGACACCCGTCAAGGAGTTGTGAATGGTGACCGGACCGCTGAGGGTGTCGATGGCACCTTGGGCCACGAAGATGATGCCGAGCACGAAGGACAGAGGAAGTAACACGTAGATCGTTCCGCGCACCGTGTCGACCCAAAAGTTGCCGATCGTGGGCTTTCCCCGATTGGCGAATCCCCGAATGACCGCGACCGCGACGCCGAGTCCCACCGCGGCGGAGAGGAACTGATGGAACTCGAGTCCCATCATCTGAGAAAAGTACGACATTGTCGTCTCGCCGCCGTAGTTCTGCCAATTGGTATTCGTAAGGAAACTCACCGCCGTGTTGAAGGCCAAAGCGGGGGTGACGTTGCCGAGATGTTGCGGGTTGAACGGTAGGTGGCCCTGGGTCACCAAGAAGATGTACGTCACGGCAACGGTGACGCCCGAGAACATGACGGCCGAGAGCGCGTATCGCTGCCAGCTCTGTTCGGCCTCGGGATTGGTGCCGAGTAACCGATAGATCGGGCGTTCCAGAAAACGAAGGAATCGCACGCGACCCTCGTAGACGGCCACGAGGTAGGCGCCCAGGAAACGCCAACAGAGCGCGAGACCCACGACGAGAGCAATGATGGTGAAGGCGAAACTCATGATTAGAACTTCTCCGGCTTGATGAGGGCGTACCCCAAGTACCCGAACAGCCCGACCGCCAACGCCAGCAGTATTCCTTGACTGAGACTCATACGCGGTCCAGTGCGGCGATCAGTCCAACGAAGGCAGCAACCATAACGATCACGCCTGATAGTGCGAGTGCATTTCCCATGTCTCCAGTGTCCCGAAGGACACCGTCAACGCGTCATTAACGACGCCACGTGGGCGTTAACAAATCATCAATCTTGAACAACGAGTTCGTAGCCGATACCGGGGTGCGTCACCAGCATGGCGCCGTACTCCCCCAACTTCTTACGAAGGCGGTGTGAGTACACCCGCAGATAATTCGATTCCGTCGAATAGGACTGACCCCAGACTTCGTGGAGAATCATCTGCTGCGTACACACGCGCCCTACGTGTCGCGCGAGGAAGGCCAACAACTCAAATTCTTTGGCGGTGAGACGCAAGTCCTGTCCCGCCACGAGGGCCATGTGATGCACGAAGTCGATCTCCAGTGGCCCGATCACGGTTTCGGGTTCGATGACGTCCTCGTGCACCCGACTACGCCGCAGCAACACGCGCAACCGGGCTTCTAGTTCCGCCATACCGAAAGGTTTCGTGACGTAATCGTCGGCCCCGGCGTCTAACGCTTCGACCTTGCGCGCCTCACTCCCGAGGGCCGACAACACAATGATGGGCACATCCGAAAAAGACCGCACTCGCCGGCAGACGTCCACGCCGTCGATATCGGGTAGCGACATGTCGAGGATGATGACATCCGGTTGCGAGAGCGAAGTCTGAATGACACCTTCTTCACCCGTGGCGGCGGTGACAACCTCGTACGAGCGCGCCCGGAGCCCAATGCTGAGAGCCCGCAGGAGTGCTCGGTCGTCATCGATGACGACAATGCGCTCACCACTCATTCGTCGAATTCCTCCGTCGCGCTCACTGGCAGCGTAAAGCTGAAACGAGCGCCACCGCCCGCTGAATCATCAACACTCAAGGTCTGCCCGTGGGCCGCTACGAAGGACGTCGAGATCGCGAGGCCGAGTCCCGCCCGACCGCTCCCCGCCCGTCGATCCAGCATTTTGAATATCCGCGCGCGGTCGTCGGGGGCCACTCCCGCGCCTTCGTCGCTCACCGATACTCGTACGCGTTCACCGTCAAGGTGTGCACCCACGGTGATCGTGGTGCCCTCGGGGCTGTGTTGGGCGGCGTTGGATAAAAGGTTCACCAACACGCGAGTGATCAGCACGTCATCAACATCCACGAGAGGTAACGACGGGTCGATCTCGCGTCGAACAACGTGATTCTTGAGTGAACCACCGGCCGAACGAATGGCGTCATCGAGAAATTCATTGACGGCGTGAGGTCCTTGTCGCAGTGACAGACCGCCCGCCTCCAGGCGCGCCATATCCAACAGATTCGCGACCAAACGGGCGAGATCATCACTCTGGTCCTCAATCGTGGCGAGCAGGTCGTCCCGATCCTCATTCGTCAACACCGAGGACGAATCGCGCAAAGTCGACACGGCCAATTTCATCGACGCCAGTGGCGTGCGGAGATCATGCGACACGGCGCCCATCAGTGCGTTACGCCATTGATCGGCGGCTTCTAAGACCTCTGTACGTAGCGCTTGCTCACGCAATTGACTGCGCTCAATCGCGAGAGCCGCCTGGTTCGCAAAGGTGCCGAAGAGTTCTCGTTCGTAGTCATTCAAGTCAGCGCCCGCCACCACGATCTGTCCCACTGGGCGGCCATCCGCCGTCAACGCCACCCGGCTGATCGACGCATTACTGGACAACGTCAGAGTGTGTGGCTGGTCGATAGTGGTGACCAGCGACCGCTCGTCGCCACTTAACGTCCCGGCCTCGGCCGCGATGGTGAGTCGATCCCCCTCGGGTAACAAGAGGGCAACCCAGCGCGTCTCAAACGTCGCACGGACCGTAGTGACCACGAGGTGCAAGAGATCTTCGAGAGGCAGAGCACTAATCATCTGTTGCGTGACTTCGAAAAGTCGGCGGATAGCGACTTCTCGCTCGTGCGCTTGTTCGCGGGCTGTTTGCTGAAACGCGACGACCCGCGCCACGATCAAGACCACGATCACGTAGACGACGAGGGCGAGCCAGTTCTGACCGGCGCCCACGCTGAGTGTCCCGTAGGGCGGAATGAAATAGAAGTCGTACGCCACAAAGCCGAGGACGACGGCGACAGCACCCGCAGAAAATCCCCCCACCGACACACCGATGACCACTGGGATGATGAGAATGAGGGCGTCCGTCGCCACCGAGACGTGGCTGCGCACGCTCAGCAGTACCCCGACGACGACGATCAACGTGACCACGGCCGCGATGATGCCCAGCCACGTCTTTCGATTCACGTTCGCACTCCTTGGAGACGATGCGCCGCGTGTACGGTCAATCGTTAGCATCCTAGAACCGAGGTGAAAACGTGGCTGAACTTCCCGTCAACGGTGTCGAGCGTGACGACGAGGACGTGGTCGTTCCCGCGGGTCGCTTTCGCCTCTACTTAGGTTCCGTGGCCGGCGTCGGGAAGACCTGCGCGATGCTGGACGAGGGCTACCGCCGTTTTCTTCGTGGCACCGACGTCGTGGTGGGGCTCGTCGAAACGCACGGGCGACCGAAGACCATGGAGATGCTGCACGATCTCGAGGTCATTCCTCGCCGACGTGCCGAGCATCGCGGAACGTCATTTGAAGAAATGGATTTGGACGGCATCTTGGCCCGCCGGCCCAGCGTGGTCTTGATCGATGAATTAGCGCACACGAATGTCCCCTACGCGTCGCGACACGACAAGCGCTGGGAGGACGTGCTCGAAATTCTGGATGCCGGAATTGCCGTGATCTCGACCTTGAACGTTCAACACATTGAATCCATTGCCGACGCCGTCGAAACCATCACCGGCGTCAAGGTGCGCGAACGAGTTCCCGATTGGGTGGTTCGCCGGGCTGATCAAATCGAGTTGATTGACTCCTCGCCCGAACAATTGCGACGTCGCATGCTCCACGGCAACATCTATCCGCCCGCCAAGATTCATGACGCTCTCAACGGTTTCTTCCAAACCAGCAATCTCGCGGCGCTGCGCGAACTGGCCCTCAGGTTCGTCGCGGACGACACCGAAGAGTCCCTTCTCGAATACCTACGCGACCGGCCAACTGAACACGTGTGGGAGACCACCGAGCGCGTCATCGTTCTCGTCACGGGCACCGACGGTGACGACGCCGTTTTACATCGCGCCGCCCGCATGGCGGCACGAATGAAGACAACGCTGGAAGTTATTCTCGGAGCCACCAGTGAAGTAACGACGGCCCAGGATCGCCGCTTCGCCGACCTGACCCACGTCGCTCACGACGTCGGCGCGCACGTGACGACGATGGTGGCCGACGACTTGGTGACATCCCTCGTCGAACACGCCCGCCAGGCGCACGCCACTCAACTCGTGATCGCGGCCCCGCCCCGTGCGCTCTTCGGCGGCCTGAAACGCAGTTCACCCCTCGTTCGACTGCTTCCGCTCGCCGCCGACGCGGGCATTGACGTGCACCTGATTGCGACGTCGCGATAATCGTTAGCGAACGAGCGGCTTGTACTTGATGCGGTGGGGCTGATCCGCGTCGGTGCCCAGTCTCTTGTGCCGATCCACTTCGTAATCGGAGAAATTCCCCTCGAACCATCGCACTTCGGAGTCGCCTTCAAAAGCAATCACGTGCGTGGCGATGCGGTCCAAGAACCAGCGATCGTGGCTAATGACCACAACACACCCGGGGAACTCGAGGAGTCCATCTTCGAGGGCTCGCAGAGTATCGACGTCCAGGTCATTGGTGGGTTCGTCCAGCAGCAGGACGTTTCCTCCGGTGCGCAGAACCTTGGCGAGTTGCACGCGGTTGCGCTCACCACCCGAGAGGTCGCCGACACGCTTTTGCTGATCGCTCCCCTTGAACCCGAAACTGGCCACGTAGGCGCGGCTGTGGAGCTCGCGGTGACCCACCACAATCCGGTCGGTACCACCACTGATCTCGTCATACACCGTGGCGTCGGCGTCCAGATTGTCGCGCGACTGATCCACGTAGGCGAACTGCACCGTCGGGCCGACGTCCAAACTGCCGACATCGGGGGATTCCTGGCCCACGAGCATCTTGAACAACGTGGTCTTTCCCGCACCGTTCGGTCCGATCACGCCCACGATGCCTCCGGGCGGAAGAAGGAAGGACAGGTTGTCGATCAAGAGGCGATCGCCAAAACCCTTACCCAAGCCTTCCGCGGTCACCACGAGGTCACCGAGACGCGGACCGGGCGGAATCGAAATCTCCAGGCGATCGGCTCGACGATCAGCGGCCTCGGATTCCGCTACGAGATCGTTAAAGGAGTTCAGGCGAGCCTTGCCCTTTGACTGACGCGCTCGAGGCGACATCCGAATCCATTCGAGCTCGCGCTCCAACGCCGCCTGCCGCACGCGGTCGGCCTTTTCTTCTTGGGCCAAACGTGCTTGCTTCTGTTCGAGCCACGACGAGTAATTCCCCTCCCAAGGAATTCCTGCGCCCCGGTCCAACTCAAGGATCCAGCTTGCGACATTGTCCAAGAAGTAGCGGTCGTGCGTAATGGCGACGACGGTGCCCGCGTAATCCTTCAACGTTCGCTCCAACCACGCCACCGATTCGGCGTCGAGGTGGTTCGTCGGCTCGTCAAGCAGAAGAAGGTCGGGCTTCGATAGGAGAAGTCGACAGAGCGCGACGCGGCGACGCTCGCCGCCGGACAAAGTGGTGACGTCCGCATCCGGCGGAGGAAGGCGCAAAGCGTCCATGGCGATCTCGAGCGTTCGCTCTAGCTCCCACGCACCGAGCGCGTCAATGCGCGTTTGCAAATCACCCTGTTCGGCAAGCAGCGCATCAAAGTCGGCGTCGGGGTCGGCGAAGGCCGCGCACACTTCGTTGTACCGATTGACGAGATCGCGCTGTTCGGCCACCCCGTCGGAGACATTTCCCACCACATCCTTGGTGGGATCGAGCTCGGGCTCTTGCGGTAAGTAGCCCACGGTGAATCCGGGGGTGAGCCGCGCCTCTCCCGTGTAGCCGTCATCGAGGCCGGCCATGATCCGCAGGAGCGACGATTTACCGGAACCGTTTGAGCCAATTACCCCAATATGCGCACCGGGATAAAAGGAGAGATTGATTCCCTTGAGGACTTCGCGATCGGGCGGGTAGAACCGCCGAAGGTCGCGCATGGTGAAGATGAACTGGGCTGCCACGGTGAACAGTGTGGCACGATCGCGTCGCCGTCTCGACCCTTCACCCGGTCGCGGTGCAGAGATTGACGCCTTTCGCTTGCAAGACCTGAGTAGCGGCGGCAGTCAATGTGGCACGCGAGAGATGCCCACTGTTCACCGCGTTCACCAACGACGCGCTGATGGCGGACGCCTGTTGGACGGCCGTGCCGGAGTGAGGGAATCCGAAGAGAATGCTGTCGGCGCCCGCCTCGACGGCCGCCGTTGCCGCGGCGGTCACGGAGAGGTGCGCCGCGCTCACCGCCCCCGCTGACAATGAGTCGGTCATGATGAGGCCCTTGAATCCCAGTTGCTGACGCACGATGCCCTGGAGGACGGCCGACGACACGCCCGCGGGAAGCGAGGTGACACCAGGTATCGACGCGTTGCCAATCATGATCGCGGGGGCACCCGCAGCGATGGCGGCGACGAAGGGGCCGAGGGACGTCTCTTGCACCGTCGTCCACGACGCCGTCGCGGCGGATCCGTCATCAGTATTGGGGGACGTGCCCCCGAGTCCGGGAAAGTGTTTGATGACGGGAACCACGTGCGCGGCCAGGAGGCCCTTCATGAAGGCCACTCCCGCCGAGCTCACGATCGTGGCGTTCCCGCCAAAGGATCGGTAGCCATCCGGGTTGGACGCCGACGGCGGTGCGTTCGTGCCGTCAATATCGAGCACCGGAGCTAAGTCCATCGTGATCCCGAGACGACGCATCGCGAGGCCAGCCTTCGTCGCTGCGGCGGTGATCGAGGTCGGTGACATGGTCGACGCCATCGTGCGAGCCCACGGGAGTGGGGGCAAGAGGTTCGACAACCGCCACACGCCACCGCCCTCGTTGTCCGTCATGATCAACAGACCGCGATGACCGAATGAACGGGACTGCAGGGTCGCGATCACCGACGCGATATTGGTTGGTCCGGTAGCGCCGAACAGAATAATCCCGCCGTAACCACCGAGCGCGATCGGTGTCGCGCTCGCCAGGGACGCGGCGTTGACGGGAACAACGATCGTTTGGTTGGCCAAGCTCGTCAGCGACCACGTCGACAAGACCGACGCGGTGCTACACACCGTCGTGGTCGTCACACCCGTCGTCGCGTCCGCCGATGGTGTCGTCGATCGAGAGAGCGGAAGCGCGATCACCAGTGCACTAATAATGACCAACACCACCACTCGCCGCACCACGGTGGAAGGCGACTTAGAAGACATTTGGTGGCAGTGGCGCCGTGCAGTGCGAACTCTTCACCGCACTCGATGGCGAAATCGGTCCGTCAATTTTGTACACGCGCCAGTAGGACGGACGTCCGAGTCCGGTGGCCTGGAACACGAGTTGGGTATTGGGCACACACCCATCAAACATCGTCGGGTAGTACTCGTTGATCGGATAAATCGCACCCGTGTTGGTGGGTACCGTAATCACGTAGCGAATGCCGTGTTGGTACGGATTATCAATGATGGTGAAGTAGTTGCGGTCCGGCGAGGTGGCAAAACGGCGCGGGTAATGCGACCCCACGATCACGCGACCACCGTAGGTGGCGTCGGTCAAAATGGAGTCGTCGGGCAGGTTCTGCGCGTCCAGCCATTGCGCCACGGCAGTAGGCGCTTCGAGCTGCACGTCGGACAACGTGGCCCCCTCCTTGCCGACCATGAGTTGGTGGTACGGGTATTCCTGGAGCGCCATTGCGGGAATACCAATGGTCCAGAAGGTTGTGCCCATCGTCACGATCACCGCGACACACGCCACGAAGGAGCCCGCGTGACCGTTGACCGCGAGTTCCGCGCCCACCACCACGACGAGAGGAACGGCGAGGATCAGGTAGCGCAGGAAATCGAACTGCAAACCACTGGTCAAACCGTAGAGGTCAAAGAGGAGCGGCAGCCCCACGATCGCGATCGCTCCCATGCGAACAGACCACCGACGGAAATAGATCGCCACTAACAAGAAGAAGATCTCGACGACGAGGAATGGCGCCAAGTGCATCAACCGATTCGAGACAGTCTCTACCTGAACCGACGCGATGATGGGCGAACCCGCAATTTTCACGAGGGAGGAGTTTCCGTACACACTCGAAAACTGCGCCAATGGAGTTCCGGTCAAGCTCCACGAAAACAAGATGAAGGTGCCGAAGAACATGATCGTCGGCATAAAGACGATCAAGAGGTGGGCGAAGATGGTCTGACGGCGGGCGGGCAAAGGACGATCGACGGTCGCACGCCAACGAATAATTGAGACCACGCCGGCCATGGCAATCGTGGCCACGATGGATTCGTACCGGTCCCACGAGGCCAGACCGACAAGGATCGACGCAATACCGAGGTCCATCGTGCGACCCCTGATTTCCCAACGAGAGAAATAGCGAAGCGACGCGATCAATAACGCAATGTAGGGAATCTCACTCATGCCGTTGGTGCAGTAAATGAGAATCAGCGGGTTGAACGCGAACCCAAGCGTCAAGACGGTGGACGTCACGCGAGAGACGCCCCGCTCGAGGAGGAAGTGGTACAGCATGTACACACCCATCGCGCCGAACGCGGCGGTCACGATGGAACCCGCAATCACCTCGGTGACGAGGGGCCGCCATATGTGCCCGAACCACAGAAGAGGGATTTCGGGGACGACCGGAATTGGACCCCACACGAAACCGATCGCCGCGAGGTGTGGTTGAAAGCCTTGCGCAATGGTCCACGCACTAGCAACACGCGATAGGGCGTCACCCATGAGCACGTGTCGATTGGCAAAGAACAAAGCGCAACTGACGTACGCGGCGAAAATGTACGTCGGCCAGATAAAGAAGAGGGCGCGTCGAACCATGTCGAGGGCACCCAAGATGGTGTCGGCAACGTCCCAGAGACTCGCGTCCCGACGAGGTGTCGTGAGCGTGGTCATTCGCCCGCCTCGGTCAGGCCGTGTTGCGTCTTTTCCCAATAGGACGGCTTCACGATGAGCTGATACACAGCCTTCGTCGCCGCGACCGCCATCAGGAACCAGTAGAGCGGGAAGAGCAGGCACGCCCACACGAGATGTTCTTTGCGCATCTTGATCATCGCGAGAATGCTCGAGAAAATCACGAGGGCGTTACCGAAGAAGAACATGGCGGTACCCATGTACACAACCCAGGGAGGAAAGACACCCGAAAGAAAACTGGGGAGTCCCACGAGGAAGAAGATGGTGATGAGGCCCGCGAACAGGTTCACTGCCGCCAGCGCGGGGGTGAGTCCAATAACCGTCGTCATGCCGAGCACACCGCGAAATCCCACGTGTTGGAAGGATTGTCGGGGACGCCGCATGTGGACGAGCCACGTCTGCAAGTAGCCCTTGTACCAGCGCGATCGTTGCCGAATCCAATTGACGGTGTCGGAATTCGCTTCCTCCATCGTGACCGAGTCGAGCACGAGCGTGCGATATCCGTTCTGCGCCAATCGCAGTCCGAGGTCGGCGTCCTCGGTCACGTTGTAGGGATCCCAACCGCCGAGCTCGATCAATCGATCCGTGCGCATGTGGTTGGACGTTCCTCCCAGAGGAATCGGCATGTTCAATGCCTGAAGTCCCGGCAAGATACAACCGAACCAGGTGGCGTATTCGATGCTAAAGAATCGTGTCAGCAGATTTTGACGGTCGTTGAAGTAGTCGAGGCGAGCCTGAAGACAAACGACGTTGTCGGGTGAATTCTCGAACATGGCGACCGCGTATCGCAGTTGGTAGCGCTGCGGGATATCTTCGGCGTCGTAAATCGTGACGTACTTACCACGAGCAAAGTTCAACCCGTAATTGCACGCCTTCGGCTTCGTGCGGGGCTCCGACGGAGGCACCAGGAGCACTCGCACACTCTCGGGTAACTCAACTTCCAAAAGCGCGTCCAAGGTGCGGTGGTCGTCTTCTTCGAGCAGGAGCAGGAGCTCCAGACGGTCATGGGGGTAGTCAATTTCGTCCACCGCACGAACCAGGTTGCGGATCACTTCTGGTTCGTCGTACGCGGGCATCAAGATGGTGTACATCGGCAGGTCGTCATCGGCCACGAGGTGCGACAGGTCTTGTTTGGGTGGGTCCGACAAGATGCCCGTGAACGTGATGCGCATACGTCCGTACACCGTCAAGCTGTAGAGCACGACGAGAAAGGCCGAGAGAATCGACCCGGTGATCACCGGGTCGATAATGAACCCCGCCGCCAAGACAACGACCACCGTGATCCAAAAGCGTTTCTGCCAGGGATAGAACGCCACCTTGGCCATCACGTCGTCGTTGATGCCCTCCAAGCCATTGCGCGCCGCCTCTTCTGCAGCGATCCGGACCTCTTGGGGAGGCTGCGGAAAGCGCTCCGAAATGCGCTGGTAGTACTCGAGTGCCGACGCGTCGCTCATGCGTGCACCTTGGAGTGTTTGATCAAATCAGCGTTCGTCGTGTTCGGATTCATCGCGAGCGCCGTCTGCAGCACTAGGGGAAAGGGTTCGCACAGCAAGTGACGATTCGCCAAGATGCTGCCGAGTGTGTACCCCGCGTCGACGCCCACGTACGGGGTGACACCGATCGGCGGAATTGATGATCCGACGGGACCCGTCGCGATGGTGACGGCCACGCGCTGATACGTGTTGCGATGTTCCTGCAGCCACGAGACAAACTGCCAGCGAAAGGCGTACACCTGGTCAAGGTACAGCGTGGCGGTGACCTGACGACGGCCATTGTGAAACGTCGAAATATTCGGACACGCCGGTTGCGGAATGGCGAGCATCGTGCCCATCGGGTACGTCAAAACGGTCCACTTGTTTTTCCCGGTGATGGTGGTGACGAGATACTCAATCGTGGGCGTCGGCGATGGCAGCGACCACTGCGTGACGGTGAGCCCCAGACTCGTGCGGTAGTGGCCCTGCACGGTGCCGTGGGGCGTGGTTAACGACGACACCGGTGTAAATGTCGCGGTCGGTAGCAATAGTTCGACGCACGCCGCACCGACGACGATGGCCATCACGGGTAGCCATCGTTGACGAGTGAAGGGAACGTTCGGCATCGCAATGGAGTTGCGACGCGGCGTCACCGCTCGCACCACCCACCATGAACCAACCGCCACGATCAATCCCGCGGTGACGCTGACCATCCAGTCGGGTCCGCCAATCACCACGGCGACACCCGTGGCGATGACGATGACCGGCACCAGGGCGACGTAGCGGCGCCAGATCCGAACATGGGTGTAGGGACGAGCGAGCAGCCATGGCGAGATGCCGAGGAGTGCGCTCACTATGGCCACGCGTGTCGCCGTTGGATGGGTGCCCGTCGCCAAGATCTGCACGATCGGGGCGGTCACGACCGACGTCACAAAAATCGGTGCGCCAATCCACAAAGCAAATCGCGTTCCTCCCAGCAGCGATGCGATTCCGAGGGCGCACACCATCAAACCGAAAGTGTCCGGCCGCCACAACCAAAAGTGGTCGGCGAAGCGCCCGGGCAGCCAATAGATCATCCAGACGCCCACGCCACAGAGCGCAAACGCAAATATCCAGTCCGTCTCGCTGTCACCGCCCAATGTGCCACCGGTGGATGACGGCAAACGGTGCGAGAGGAGCAGAAATCCCAGAGTCATGAAAGCCGCGAGAGCACCGCCGGGTGCGGCCATTGACGTCTTTTGATGCACGTAGATCGTCACCGTATTCCAGCCGGCGATCAGGAGCAGCGCAATGAAGACAGTTGCTCGCGCCTTCGATCTATCGAATCCGCTGAAGCTAAGAAACCGGGGGTTCATCACCCTGGTCACCTCTGGCTGCGTCCGTGCCCGGCGATTCACTCAGTGAGGGTGACGCTTCGGAATTCGAACTCTCGTCGTCCGGGCCCGGCACCGCCTCATCCGCCGCGGTCGACGGCTCGTCGACCGCTGGCGTCACGTCCTCTTGCGAAGGGGACTCGACGTGACTTGCTTCCTCGCTCGTGGACGTTGCGTCATCGGTCGGTGCACCGACACTCTCGTCGCTCGTCGCGGCGTCTTGTGCGGCGTCGCTCGTCTCGGCGTCTTGTGCGGCGTCACTCGGTTCAACCGCCTTGTCGCCTTCGGTCGAAGCGGTTTCGTCGGACGGGCTGGCAGGGTCACTCGCCTGCTCATTATCGGCGAGTGGATCATGCATGTCCGACTCGTCATCCGCGGCGGCCTTCGCGTCCGTCGGATCCTCCGTCGGCCCCGAGCGCCAGAATCGCAAGCGGTTGAGGAGTCGGCGCAAGAAAGGAATCAGCATCAAGAAGAACAGAATCGCGAATGCCCCGAGAAGGAACAGTACGAAAGGACGCTGGAGCCACTGGACCAACACTTCGGTGGTCTTGGGCAATGTGGGGGTAACGGTAAAGGCGGTGAGGAGTTGTCCATCGGGACCGACGACCGCCGTGTCACCCGCCAGAGAGACCCAACCATTGCTCTGTTGATTGAGCGCGTTGATGAGCTCTTGTGCGCCCTGCCCCTTGTTTTCGAGCAACGTCACTACACCGGCTTGGGTGGAACTGTGGCCGATCGACAAGAACGACACGTTCGGGTCAGTGATGATGGTGCCGTTGCCCTTGTTGTCCGTGAAGATGACCGTGCCATTGATGGGTGTGACGGGGTAGAGCTTCTTGGCGAGTTCGTCCGTCGGTCGCGCCACGATGATTGCGGGCGAGGCTTGGTCCCACGAGGAGGGACTGATTGCCGTCAAGCTCAGCGGGACCGTGGCCGTGCGCTGAATACCGCAGACGAGTTGCACCGCGAGCTGGAGATCGTGGAAGTTTGGATCGATCACCACATTCGCCGCCGGTAGGAGCAATTGCGGCATCGCGGCAAATCCATTGGCGTTTAGTGGCGCCCCCGGCGTTAGCGTGATGACCGAACTGGAGTCGACGGAAACCGCCAACGGCGACAATTGAGCACACGCGCCCTCGTACCCAAAGAATGAAACGACGATGGCGATGTTGACCGATCTCTGAATCTCCTGCCACGGCAACGTTGCGGTCATCGACCAGGACCCGTTCGGCTGCAACTTTGTCGACGTCACGGGAATGTTGTTGATCTCGAGGGTCAACGATGCGGCTGTACCCAGGGGCGGAGCTTGAGCGGCTCCGTGGAGATTCAAGATCGCTCCCTTGAACTCGTAACCCACCGTGGCTTGCGTGAAGTTCAGGGGAATCGAGAAGTTGCCAACGCCGCTCACGACCTGGGTATTGATGCCCAGCTGTTCGAGGGTGAGAGTGGTGCCAGGATTCTGGGCGGCGCCTTGGACGAGCAGGCCTCGCACAGAGTCAGTCTGCAACAGTGCGGCAATTCTCGAACCGAGAAGGCGCACCTGACGAGCGAGCCCCTCACCCGAACCCGAAATAACGAGACCCACACGCGGGTCCGGGTTCACCGTCAACGCCGCGGGAGCTGCGGGGTCGAACGTCACGACTCGGTCGAAGCGGGAGGGAGCCTTGAGATTCGACCACGGTTCGTCGGTCGATACCAAGACCGCGTTCAGCGAACGGTTCACGTTGTTGGCCGACGTCATCGCCGTTACTTGAGTGGCGGCACCGGCCACGTCATAACGGAAGCCTGTCGATACGCGTAGGAGAAGTCGGTTGATGGGTCCTAAGAGGTAGGAACCCACGCTGAGTGGGATGGGCTGCGCCACGTAGCCCACCGACAGCGGCGCGGCGCGAATCACCACGCCGGTCGTATTGGGACCACAGTTGGCCGTGTAATTCGTTTCGCGAATATAGGAGTTGATGACGATCGTGACGGTCTTGCCCATCTTCCCGTCGATGGGAATGAGCCAGTTCTGCGTCTTGGTGAGATCCGTAGGTGACGTCAACGTCGCGAGTCGCGTGTCGTTATTCGTCGCGTCAATGGCCTCCAGTGAGCCGCCCGCGATGAAGGTCGGCCACGTCAGTTGAACCGACAAATATCGCCACTTGATGCCCGGAGCTGGGGGCAATACGAACGTGGTGTTGCCCACCAGACCCGTGATCTGGTTCACGCTCGGAAGACCCAAAATTGACGGCGCGATCGTGGCCGTTGCCCCGTTGTGGGTCGGCGCCGTGCCCGACGTGGCACTGGCTACCGGCGTGACAAAGCCGGACGCTACACAGAGCGCCAGAAAAAGGCTGAGCACAACAGGGGGGAGAGATCGCCGAAATGGGTTCAATTCCCCACCTCACTCGGGACAATGTCCCTCGGCGGATCCGAGCCGTGATGCGTCAACTGTGACCTTTCAGGATCGG
>Ga0208872_1000117_pt1 | contig 80949 bp, 75 predicted proteins | sample CryBogCBH12Aug08_FD_185508 | JGI IMG/M metagenome (GOLD analysis project Ga0208872, IMG submission 185508) | Freshwater microbial communities from Crystal Bog, Wisconsin, USA - CBH12Aug08 (SPAdes) | ecosystem: Environmental > Aquatic > Freshwater > Lake | place: Crystal Bog, Wisconsin, USA...
GACGGTCCTCTGCCTTTATTTGATAAACTTTGTTTTTTCGTGCCATAATTGCATTTGTAATAATAGGTTATATGCAATATAGCTTTTTTCTTATTTATAATGAAGGACTAACCAAACAGAACACTAGTTCCATATTGACCTTACGTTTGCCATGCATGACCTCCGAAAGGCGCGTATCGGTAATTCCCAGTAGTTTTGCCATATCCTTGCGTTTCATTTGCTTCTCAAACATTTTGAGTTCAATCACGTCAGGCAGGGTTTCCGGATTTTTGATCACTAATGACATCGGCATGGCAGCATGACGATCTTCGTACTCTTCAATCGCTTACTCTTGCTGAATTGTTGCAGGGTCGATTTTATCATAGGCTTTATGGGTGCCGATAAACTGGATGAATACAGTTCTTGAAGAGAAACGAAATCTGACAACAATCCGGTAATGATTCCCCTTTATGTTGCATACATAGCGTTCGTTAGCAATATAGTCAGCAGTCAGAAATGTTGTTTTTAATTCGGCAAGGTTTCTCCAGTCTGCCGATTTTACCTTGGCATACCATTCATTGAGTGCTGGTATTGCATCCGGGTGGTTTGCTCCGAAACTGTTTAAGGCTGATTTTTTAATGATAACCATCATTGCAACCTTTGTCCTGATTATTACTAAAATCGAAAAGATATTACATTATTCAAAAATATTTACAGCCAGGGCGACTTGAGAGTCAACCTTTGCCTGGCGAATCCATTCGCTAAAAGAAAAAAGTCAGTTTACGCCAATAAGGAGAGGTGTTTACACCTTCTCAACAAAAACTCAGTTTCGCCCACAGGTAGAGTCAAAACTAAGAGATATTGCCCTAAAGCTCAACAAGAAGTTTCCAGTCGCTCGACGTTGCGTGCGGAGCACCCAATGGCTGAACGAATGGATGATTCACCAACCTGATCGATTCTTGCTGTTGGTTGAGGTTGAAGCGCTGGCAACGGAATCAGTTTTTTATTTTCTGAAGGATGAGAAATATAAAAACGTGGATTTAAACCCTGATTAAAATTCTTTAATCGGTCAGTTTTGCGACAGGAAACTTGATGGTTTGACTGCACCCCAGTATAGTAACCCATCATGATAACGAAACATGCCTGGACATGGGAAAAGATAGAACCTCAAACACTCTTCATCCCTTCCTTTCGTATTGACCGAACAAGGCGTGGCCATGTTATCGGCAGTCCTGATGTGTAAGGTAACTGAGTAAGATTGACTGAATGCAGGTATTAGGCACCTCCCTGATTTGTACGGCAAAATTTTACTCATTGTTTTGATACCCATGTCATGTACCTTATCTCCATACAAGAAAAAAGGAGTAAACCGATGACAACTATAGCAGTGCGCGAATTACGGGCAAATCTCATGAAAGTCTTCGAAGAAATAAAACATGGTGCGAAAATTCAGATCACGTCACGCGGAAAAGTAGTAGCTCAGCTTGTTTAAACAGGATTTGAATATTACAATCTCGGCTTGTGGATAATATAGGCTACAATTCCCCACACCAGAAAGTCATTGTCATCGGTGATCTTGATCGGCTTGAACTCAGCATTGGCAGGCATGAGGTAGAGGCCATCTTCCCGCACAGCCAGGCGTTTGACCGTAAACTCACCATCAAGAAAGCAGACGGCAATTGCCCCATCCTTTGGCTCAAGTGCCTTGTCGATAATAAGCAGATCACCCTCTTCAATGCCCGCATCAATCATTGAGCTGCCTTTAACCCTGGCATAGAATGTTGCTGCAGGGTGCTTGATGAGTTCAATGTTCAGGTCAAGAGAGATCTCCAGATAGTCCCCGGCAGGTGAGGGAAAGCCAGCCGAGACCTCTGTTCCGGCCAGAGGCAGCTCAAGCTTGGTTGTAAAGTCCGCGGTAAAAAAGTCCAATACGGGGCCGGAGTGTATTCTGGAGAGTCTCATGGAAATGGCTGCTATTTCTTGATATAAGCGTTAAGTCCTATGGTTACCGGCTTGCCTTCAACCATTACCGAGGTAACGGTGTTGCCGTGTGTGCTTGCAACAACAAGCGTTTTGCCTGATGAAGAGGGAGTAGGTGTTTCCAGATCAATTTCTATGCAGAGTTTTCCGTTTTTAATCTCGACGTTCATTGCCATGGAAGTAGTTTTTTTTGTTATATGGTCAGAAAGGGGAATATAGAAAAAAGGGAACTGGCATGATCTACCAGCTCCCTTTTTTACTTTAACGATATGCTCTGTCAGTGGCTATTATTACCGCTCAGCGCTCTGTGTGGTGCTTGCGACTTTTGATTTTATGACGTAATCTTCTTTCTTCTTCACGCCGTGCTCTCTCTCTCTCATGCCGGCTCTCATGTTTGTTGAGTTTCTTCTCATGGTGTGGTCTGCCCTCCTCAATACGAGTTCTTCCAACTTCAGCCTGAGCATTGGTATGGGGAAGAGTGAAGAGCATTCCTACTATTCCTGCCATTATCCAGATCTTTTTGTTCATTGTGATTTTTCTTTTCATGTTATTTAATAGCAAAAAACTTCTCTTGTTTTTATTTCCAGCTCTTGAATATCGAAAAAAAGTAACTGATTTACACGTTGTTTCCTGACTATTTCAACAAGGCTGGTTGATGATATTAATAATCATTAGTTACAATTTTTTTACAAGTGTTTAGCTGGATTGATGGAGGCTGAGTTGGTGGAGTGTGGATTGTAATTTATTTTGTTTATTAAGGGCCATAGCTGGTTATTGGTTGGTCTTGCTTAATTTGAATGAAGTGCATGAGGAAAGTTGTTTATGTAACCGGAGGGGCAAGGAGTGGTAAAAGTTCTTTTGCTTTGCGGCTTGCTGCGGGGTATGACAAAAGGGTTTTTTTAGCAACGGCTGAGCCTTTTGATGATGAAATGCAGAGTCGTATCGGCAAGCACAGGGAAGAGCGGGGTGGGCAGTTTATAACGGTTGAGGAGCCACTCTATCCTGAAGAGGCTCTCCGGAATCTGCCTGCTGGCACGGAGGTTGTGCTGCTTGACTGCTTGACGGTGTGGGCTGGAAATCTTATGCACTATTTTGAGGATGAGGGTGTGATCACCAAGAGGATTGATTGTTTCCTTGAGGCTTTACGTCAGCCGCCATGTGATATTATTCTTGTTTCAAATGAGGTAGGAATGGGTATTGTGCCGGAGAATGCTATGGCCAGAAGGTTTCGTGATATAGCGGGCATTGTCAATCAGAATGTTGCTTCTGTTGCAACGGAGGCCTATCTGCTTTGCAGTGGTCTTCCGCTCAGGTTGAAGTAGCAGAAGGGGATTAATGGGTGTAGTAACCGATAACTTTTATTTGTAATACTATTATGCAGGAAGAGTTGCAACAGCTTTTACATTGTATTCAACCTGTTGACCAGTCGCTCAGTGCGGCGGCGCAGGCACATCTTGATGATCTTACCAAACCGCAGGGGAGTCTAGGCCGATTGGAAGAGATTGCTTTGAAATATGTTCTGGCAACCGGTTCGCTGGCGCCGGTGCTCTATAACAAGAAAATCTGCTGTTTTGCTGCTGACCATGGGGTGGCTGCCGAAGGGGTGTCGGCTTATCCTGCAGAGGTTACGCCGCAAATGGTCTATAATATGCTCAATGGAGGAGCGGCAATTAATGTTTTGACACGTCATGCTGGCGTTGATCTTGATGTTGTGGATATGGGGGTGAACCATGATTTTCCCGATATGCCGGGGTTGGTTAAACGAAAGGTGAATCCGGGAAGTTCCAATATGGCGATTGGGCCGGCCATGAGTGAAGAGGATGCTCTGCAGGCACTGCTTAGTGGTGCCGAGCTTGCGGTTGAGGCTCATAAGGCGGGGTACCACATTCTTGGAACAGGGGAGATGGGTATTGCCAATACCACTCCAGCCACAGCACTTTACTCGGTTCTGCTCGATCTGCCGGTTGAGACTATTACCGGGAGGGGTACCGGTATTGATGATGAGCGTCTGACACATAAAATTTCCGTGATCAAGAGGGCTATCGAGGTTAACGCTGCTCAATCTACTACTCCATTTGGTGCTCTGGCTGCGCTTGGTGGGTATGAAATTGCTGCAATAGCCGGGTTTGTGCTTGGTGCTGCAGCCTGCAAGGTTCCCGTCGTGGTTGATGGCTTTATCTCCTCTTCTGGAGCTGTTGTGGCCCTGAAGCTTTGTCCTGCGGTTGATGACTATCTCTTTTTCAGCCATCTTTCCAATGAACAGGGACACCGGACTGTGATGCAGAAGCTTGGCGCAAGGCCTATTCTTGATCTTGATCTTCGTCTTGGTGAGGGTACGGGTGCCGCACTTTCCATGCAGGTTATTGAGGGTGCTTTGAAAATTTATAATGAAATGGCGACATTCAGCGGGGCAAAGGTCAGTGAAAAAAGTGAAGAGTAATCAATGCTGAGCGGTTTGGTAACAGCCTTGAGAACATTGACCGTGTTGCCGGTGCCGGGAAAGGATACTGAAACCTTCAGCAACTCTCTTTTCTGGTTTCCGGTAGTAGGATTGCTGCTTGGACTGCTTCAGGCAGTGATCGGGTATGCTGGTTATTCTGCGGGCTGGAATGAACTTGCGGCTGCGCTTGTGGTGCTTGGCGGGATTGGCTTGACGAGGGGCATACATGCCGACGGTCTGGCTGATCTCGCCGACGGCTTCTGGGGTGGAAAAACCAGAGAAGCTGCACTGAGGATCATGAAGGATCCAAATGTTGGTTCATTCGGTGCTCTGGCCATTTCGGGCATGATGCTCTTAAAGTGGATTGCTGTGCTTAAACTTGTTGCCATAGGGGCTTTCGGTTTTATTGCCGCCGGTGTGCTGCTTGCCCGCTGGGTACAGGTTCTTCTTGCTTCAACCCTGCCCTATGCCCGAGCAGAAGGCGGTACGGCACACTCATTTGTGAATGGTGCGGGATGGCGGCACTCTCTTGTTACCTCTCTTCTGACTCTCCTGTTTCTTTGTCTCCTTCTTCATTATAACCTCTATGCCGTTGCTGTTGCATTTTCTGCTGCTATTTCCGTGGGAGTGGGTATCGGGATGTTGAGCTACCGGAAAATCGAGGGGGTTACCGGTGATGTGCTTGGGGCCGGTAGTGAGTTGACTGAGGTGTTGGTCTGGATTTCCGGGGCGCTCTACTCTATTAATTGTTGATTTGAGAAATGCGGGTATTTAATTTCTTTCAACAAGAGAATATTTAATAGGTGTCAATGTATTTCTTATGCAAGCCACCAATCAAGTGAAATGGGATTATGTTTCACTCTTCTCTTGCATCCATAATCAAGAAGAAAAGGCTATTGTATGGGGAGGGAAAGGTGATGCGGTCGCCCGAACGCTCATAGATTTTCTTCTTATGCAGCCGAAAAAGGTGAATCCCCCGGATTTTCAATGGGCAGCAGCAATCAGGCGTTCTGATGGTGTAGTTATTGCCTCGGCCTCAACCATGCTCAACGGTGGTTTGTATTGGTCAATAGATCATGATGCGAGCCTGCGCCCCCAATTGCTGCTCGGAGTGAGTCCCGGCGATGTTGTTATGAGTCGAAAAGGACCGACTACGCTTAATCACAGTTATATCAGGGAGTACCTGTCAGGAGAGCGAGACGATCGAAAGACTCCATACAATGAAGTCCATCGGATACCGGCAGGGGTTTTTGCCCAGTGGAATTCGATCGATAGTACGCCTGAGGAAACTGAATGGAGCGGTCCAGATATTTGGGCCGAACCGCACCTGGAAGGCAGGCATGCCAGAGACGCTTATCTCAGCATATTTGACGCAACCATTGCCAGGCTTATCGAAGGCAACGCCCCTCTTGCTTCAATGTTATCAGGCGGCTTGGATTCTTCTTTCGTCGTCACAGCTCTGGCACGCTTGACCACACCTGATCGTCCTGTTCACGCCTTTGTGCATGCCCCCCACCCTGATGCCGGCCTCAGTGCTATCGGTAATTGGGATCCTGATGACAGTGAAATCGCAAAAAAAATGGAGGCAGCATATCCTGGCCGGGTAGTGGTCAGCAAAATCATAAACATCGATTTAGTGCAACCACAAGATGCTGCATTGCGGGCCGCACGGCGTTCATGGATACCGACATTCAATCCTGGGAATCAGATATGGATGGATGCTATTGCCGAACAGGCTGCCGCTATTGGTGCATCAATGCTCTTTTCAGGTCAAAATGGGAATGCAGCGTTCAGCCATGAGCACAGCTACGCAGCCTCGTATTACTTGCGACGCGGGCGCATTGATCAGCTGACAAAGATGGTTTTCGCAAGAGCTGATTCAAACATCTCTCTCTATCAGGCCGCAAGAAAAAGAGTCCTGGGACCACTGATCAGCCCTTGGAGATCACGAAATAAAAATCCAAACGCAGAGTATAAAAAACTTATCGGGGTTCCCGATTCTAGCAGAGTCAACGTAAACTCGCAATCACAGGGTCGCAGGCAGTTCCTGGAGTGGCTTTCACAGTCATACGGTGCACTTTCTGCCGCAGGTTGCCCTTCCGGCTGGTTTTTGCCGGTTGCCGACCCATTCACTGCAAGTGCAGTTTTGGCAATGGCGGCATCAATCACTCCCTACCAGTGGTTGCAAGGGCCGTATCCGCGCGGGTATGCTCGTTTATTAGGAGACGGTCGGGTTCCTGACGACATCAGACTTCGCACACGTCGTGGCGGTCAAGCCTGGGACACCTGGTTTGTGATTCGAAATCAGCGGGAGCGATACCTTGATGAGTTGAAACTTGTACATCAGAGTCCAGGTCTTGGAGGGTGGGTCGATACTGCTGAGTTGCAAAAAAGAGCGGAACAATGGCCTTGGGGTGAAATCCAGGGCCCAAGCCAGATTGAAGTCATTGCAATTGACCGGTTGTTATCTTTGGCTGCGTTTGCGCGCATGACAGATGAGAAATTGAAATCGAAATGTACGATCTCTAAGGGTTAAAGCGGGAGGTTGTTTCAGTTGCCGATTCAGCTCAAGCTCGACGCAGTCAATGAAAAGCATAGTGTGTAAAGTATTATTTAACCATGTTCCTAAACACTCATTTATGAGTACATGTTGCAATCAGGAATTATTAAGATTTCTGCGTTCTGATATGGAGGAATTTCTCAGACAGTATAAGGGCTTGGATGTCTTTTACTATCACCAACCCGGCAATGCAGGGGACTCATTAATAGCGGCTGCAACTTATCAGGCTTTTTCTCGATTCAAGGTCAGGATTAAATATATTACTCATTTTACCCCTGTCATTGATGGATCTGTTGTGTTTCTTGGGGGTGGTGGCAATTTTGTGCCACTTTATCACGATATCAGGTATGCTTTTAAAAAGTTACTCAGCCGGGCGGAGAAAATAATTCTTTTGCCCCATACTATCCGTGGAAATGAAGATATACTACTTATGCTTGATGGCAGATGTATTCTGTTTTGCCGGGATGTAGAGAGTTTTGAACATGTGCGGAAAGTAAATCCCTTTCTTGATGTCAGGCTTGCTCATGATATGGCGTTTCATCTCGTTGTTGAAGAACTGCTGAACGATCAGAAACTTATGAGAGCGGGCCAAACAATTTTGAACAATAAACTTCGTGAAGTAGGGCTTTCAAAGGAAATAATTCAATCTTGGCCAAGCATTAGGATGTTACGTATGGATCTGGAGTCAACTCATAGCCATTCATATACGGACGTGGATATTTCCAATCTCTTGGCTATCGGGGTTGATCCTCTGAATGCACCCATAGCGGCTTGGTGTTTTCTCACGAGCATTAGCATTGCCCATTTAGTCTATACAGACCGCCTGCATGTGGGTATCGCGGCAGCCTTATTGGACAAAGAGTGTATCATGAGAGATAATTTCTACGGCAAAAACAGTGCTGTGTGGCGACACAGTCTTACAGGCTTCCCTAATCTGCGCTTCGCGGTTCGGTAGAAATCATCTGATTTTTGCAGGTGGGTGAAAGGAAATTATTCATGACAGATAAGCGATTGAACACCAAAATTATTGTTTTATCGAAGAGTGATGGCTATGAGCATTTCAACTTTTATTTAACGCATCACTTATAGTGCTAAAGCGAATTCAGTATATATCAGCAATTATTGAGTAATCGCATTTGTACCGAGATCGAATTATGTCAATCACCTCTTGCGAAAGAAAGTCATTGGCTGAAGGTAGACGACCGGTTAGGTGGAAGTTTTTGCGCAATGCACCAATCGTCATTTTGTCGGCACCAGGGAATGTATTGTCGGGGCAAGCGTATTGCTGTGTGCCATGAGGGCGAACCACAACAACGTTGCACCCAACCAGATTGGCAAGCTGATGTTGCCAGTCAGGGGAGTCGAAGTTGAGTATATAGTCATGTCTGCGACCAGCCAAAAACCAAGTCTGAGACTGTAAATGTTCATCAAGATGTAGATCAGGTATAAGGGCTACAGCTCTGGAGAAATCAAGGAATGTCAGCCTTTCGATCTCAAGCTCTCCATTGCAAGAACCTTTAGCCAATTCGGGCAGAGATAATGTAATGGAGGGGTGCATCACAACAGATCGCCATACTACTGGGCGCAGATTCTTCACTAATTTATCGAGGAAAGCGGATACAAATCTTTTAACTGGATCGCGAATAATCACAAGAGAGCGTCCCTGCTGAGTTTCATTACATGCATAAGGTCTCGCTAACACACGATGAATCTCATCAATATCCATTGGATTAACAACAACCCCTTCTCGGCTAAGCAGGGTGGCCTTAACCGTCGAACAGGCATTCTTTGGAATAATAGTGTACCGGATGTCCGAGCTTGGGAAGTAAAGCAAATAGCTCGGCTTTTGTACATCCACTATCAAGCTGCACTACTACAACCGGAACCATCACCATATGACCCACAGGTGTTGCGAACAGCCGTAGCATTCATAACTTCCACCATGGATGGATCTGCCCACACACGCTTCTGGCGGGCACTTTCACTTCTTTCAGCATGTTGCTGAGAACTATCAATAGCTTCTGGCATATATTTTTTTGATATCATCTGTGACCTCCTCAGGTTTTTTGTTTTCACTGAATGTTACGAAGTAATTTGCAATTTTTCCAAACTTTGCTGCAATATAAAAGCGATTGGTACGCCATTGTATAGATTCTCGATCAAGACGCGGAGTGTTAGTTGTTACCTGTATCACTGCGGTTACTGTATCAAGCCTGGTAATGTAACCGATGGAAGTCGGTTTGGCTAAGTTCCGAAAAAGATGGAACAAAGCAACGACAGGCGTTTTTTCTGGTAAAAGTAAAGTTGAGGGTTCATTTTGCACCATAACCTTTCCATCGGCATAGCCTGACAACAATGGCCCCGACAATTGTAATCGATTTGCAGCGTCATTCCTTAGACGAGCCACCCCCCCCATAGGAGTGATCTTTAGTTCGCCATCGTTAATTGATGCCATGCAAGCGTCGTCATCAAGGAGTGCCCAGTTGTGGCGACGAGCCAAGAATTGGCCAAGCGTTGACTTCCCAACGCCACTCACCCCAGCAAGCAGTACATAGCCTTCAGGAGCTTTGAGCAATGCAGCGTGAAGCGGAACCTCTCCCCACATCGAAGGCAGACGCGACAATAGCCCCGTCACAAGGGAGTTGGCTACATCACGACATGGCTGTGCCGACTGATCATGGTTAGCCAGCTGGCTTATGTCAGGATGCACCGTTAATCGTGTTCCATTTTTCGGTACCCATACAGCAAATCCTGTGCGGGGTAAAACCGCCCAAAGCCCTTCCACTGCACGCAGCATGAAGATACCCCAACGTTCATTTCCAGCACACAATGGGCCCTCAGGCATGACCGGATCAGATGACCACTCGAGTAGAACATCCCGATGGTTGGGTTCCAGGTCATGGTTAACCCGATGGAGCAGTTTCAGCTCATGTGAACTGAAGATGTGGCGGTCAAACAATCTATAGCAATAGAACATCTCTATCAGTTTACGCCTCTACTACAAACCCTTTCTCAAGAGCCTCCTTCAGAAATATTGCAACCGCAGCCTGGCAACGCTTAGGCTCCACATCGTACTCATCAAGGAGTACAGATAAAATTTGCTCCTCAGCCCATACTTTGTCTGATAAGAGATCCCATATCCTTTTTGCGACGTCGTTAAACTCAAAATAAGCCAGCGATTCAACGTTCATGAGAATGAGAGAACCGTTAACTTCTGCATGCAATGCATCAGGACTTTGCTGATAGGTCATCAGAGTTGCTCTGGATTAATTGATGAATGTGTTAAATGAGAATAGGTATGGAAGCATTCAAGTGCTTCCTGCATAATATGGTGGCGTTTGCTAAGCGATGGCAGATCGCCAAGCACGCTACTAGGATGACGTCGCGCAAGAAATTCAAGTTTGGTCGGTATAGAAGTTTGAGTAGCTCCCCACCAACCATAAGGATGAATGCCGGCAGCAAGGCAACGAACCATATATTGAAGGTTCGCACCACTGTCCCAGAGATGGGCTTGCCGTTGAAGTTTCCAGGATGGGTCCTTTTCAGGAGGAAGCACATGGAGCAAGTGCCAGCCTGTAACCTCCAATGTAGTAACCACGGGGTGCGAACGCCAGTATTGCACGCCAATATTGGCAAGTTCACCTATTGGCCCAATTACCCCACCAGGAAAAAGCCATCCCGTTTCATGGGGTGGCCAATGGCCAACAGGTGTGGTCAGGTGTTTAAGGCAACAGTGCCAGTCCGGTGCACGACGGTCAAGGCCTCCATAACATGGCAGCATAAGCAGGCGGGTAGGGACAGTCAGAGAATCAGCGTGGGAGTCCAACCAGTCAGGGTCAACAAACTCATCGGCATCAACAGCAATCAAAAGGTCATCAGATTGCATATCCCGTACACCTAAGCCTATAGCATTGCGCTGTATCATTTCTCGTTGGCGCATCGTTGCGCCAGGATTGTTATCGGCTGGTAGATCTGTCACAATAGATCTGAACTGTTCTGGTTTCAGAGCAAGCAGATCAATCCAGTCTTTACCAAGGACTTCGCGTGGTTTGCCGCGGAATGTACGTCGCCCCTCAACAATCAGAACGCGATCAAGCTTGTGAAGCAGCAAGTCAACCATGCCGCGGATGAGATCCACTTCTCCGTCAGCAGTGATTGCGAGCGCAATTTTTCTTCTCATAACGTAGCTGACTAAAAAAGTAAACTTATTATGCTATAAAGAATTTGTTGTAATCGGCAAACGACAGCAGGAACATCATATTATATTGATAATAATAAAAATAAGGTTGAAACTTTCCTATAGATTTACTAAAAACCTGGTTCTACTACATCAATGCCGGAGTTTGTGCAGGCCACAGCATCAAGCACTCTGGTCACGTGCTGCATCGCCTTCAATCCATCTGTCTATGACCTCTATTCGCTTTTTTTCTGCCAAAATCGCAGCATTTTTAAATGCAATAAGGAATATTTTCGGCAGGTGATTCCTGATCAATAAACTGAGTCGCTTCAAGTAGAGCCAACGGAAGCCTGGAGAGTTAACTGAAGTCGTGAACAGTGTCGCAATTTCTTCCGATGCAGGAAAGATGCGTTTGAATAACAGGGCTATGCGCTTCAGGAGTGATCGCTCATCAACCATTCTGACAATATTTATATGAAGTTTATCTGTTTTCGGCTGATCGAGAAATATAGCCTCCATCGCTAAAGTATGTATAAGAATGTCGTCGTCGGCAGGGCATAGTTCGTCGAGCACCCTTTTTGGTACTTGCGAGCCGAGATGCTTACGGATGAGCTCCAGCATCAGCCAGACGCTACGATTCCAAGCCATCTCTCTGGCTCTTGTAACAACATCATTCCAGTCGATGGGGCGGGCTGGTTTTGCAATGAGGCGGGCAATATCAAGCAGAGCCCTCGGGCCAACGTAATTAAGACGATGATGGTCGGCTGCATGAAAACAGAGATAGAGCAGATGGTCTTCGATGCACAGGGTTCGGCAAGGCATACCCGCGATTGTGTAGATTTCAGAGCGTTGCCAAAACTTTTCTTCATCAACAGGCTTTTCAATCGGCGAGAGTGTCAACGCCCAGTGGATGTCAAAAAAGGCCTTCCGTGTTGGATGAATCAGCGGAAACTCATTGCCAGCTGGAGCAAGATCGCAAATATTGGCAGTATTCGACGGGACATCAAAGCCGCGTTCTATAACAAGTTTAGTAAAACGAGGCATATCCTCAGAACGCAGCAAAAGATCTATATCACCAGTAGCTCGGGCTTTCAAGTCACGGTAGACGACTTCGCCCAACCACAGCCCTTTGAGCAGCATTACAGGAATATCTACCTCTTTGAGAAGGGTAAGCATCTTGCGCAAGTGGGCCTGCTGGCGGAGATTATTCATCAGTGTTTTACGAACAATTTCACCAAGCTGATCCAGGCAGACTTGCGGCACTATCTCACGGTATTGAGAATCAGCATCAAGAAACTCTTTTACTTGAAAGGCCATACGGAAACGAATTGCTTCCGCGGTGAATTCATGCCAGTCATCAGTAGAGAATGCCAATAACCGGTCAGGATTGGGCAGTGAAGGGTCACAGTGGAGAATCTCCAAAAGGAGATTGCTAAATCTTGTGTTCACAGAAGTTGCCAATGGCGATTCTTTATTAACCAATGCAAAGAATACCGTATTCAACTAAATATACCCCAAAAGATGTTGCTGCGAATAAAGTAATTAATCGTTTTCGTTGAGAAGAATATCATCAGCCGATAATCCGCCGGGTACCTCAAATACATTGGTTGGGGTGAATCCATAAGCATTCTCGCCACCAGTGATAGCTCCACACTTCCCAAGCAGCCAGGCATGAGCCTCCCACTTTTTATCTGTCGATATCGGGTCTAGTCTCATTCCAATAACAACCACACCACTGCGTCCTCGGAGTCGGAGCATAATTTGTCCTGCCGAAGCCTGAGCAAGGCATGTTGGTTGAAAAGGCAGGCGCCGGCATGCCCTTCTTATCGCAATTGCAACTGCACATTCCTCGATAACGCTCAACCTTTGCATGGTCGTAACCGTTTTTACTCCTTGCCAGTGCTTGGGTATGTGAGCGTTGCACCCCAAAAATCCAGACCACCAGGCGATTGGAATAAAGCGCTGTGCAAAGCCAAACACAACCAGAAGCCATAAAGCTTCTGCGGCACGCATATAGTCACGCCAGTTACGCATAAATTTGGATATCTAAATCCTAAATGATGGAGTAACATCTCTCAGAAAAAGCCATAGCGCGGTCCATTTACCAAGTCGCAAGCCATTTGAATTATCTGAAATTTCTATGCAATTTAAACCGATTCATTCAGGTTACCACTATGGCTGTTACGTTTTAACAGGAACTATCACCGTGACTGAAAAACAAAATATTGTTTGGCATGATGGTCAGGTAAAGGCGTCTGAGCGTCAAGCGCTGACTGGGCATAACCCTTTTGTACTCTGGTTTACGGGCCTCTCGGGTGCGGGAAAGTCGACCCTTGCATTTGCCCTTGAACGCCAGCTCATCAACAAAGGAATAGCCTGTTTTGTACTGGATGGAGATAATGTTCGCCACGGTCTGAACCGCGACCTTGGTTTTACACCCTCTGACAGGGCTGAAAATATTCGCCGGGTGTCAGAAGTCGCACGACTAATGAATGATGCTGGTCTTGTAGTGCTAACCTCATTTATCTCACCATTTCGTGAAGACCGTGCCAATGCCAGGGCCATCATCGGTGATGAGCGTTTTGTGGAGGTATACCTGAACACATCTCTTGCAATCTGTGAGCAACGGGATATGAAAGGGCTCTACCGCAAAGCATGTGCAGGTGAAATTCCCGATTTTACGGGGATCTCCTCGCCATATGAATCACCAGAGGAGGCTACATTGACTCTCGATACAGCAAAACTCAGCCTTGAGGCTTGTATCGAAACTCTTGCGGAACTGGTAACAAATCGCTTTGGAATAAAGGCCATATAATGTATGCCGGCACGAAGAACAATATTGGAGCGACACCAAACCGTTTACAATTCATAGCACTCGGTTGTGCTGCCAATTCACGAGTTACCTCGTGGTTGCGACTAAAACAGCAACTATTATTTCGACTTTTTACTAAACAATGAAATTAATAAGGAGATGAATATGCTTGATACAGAAGTTAGGGATGATCAGGGATTGATATGGCAAAAACCTACTATCAACGATTTCATTAGTAAGAAAAAACAGGTGTACGAAGAAAGTGTTGCATTCCAAATTTAAAAGGTAACCCTAATCACAAATGAGTAATCACAAAAGTCAAGAATCTGACGCAGACATTGGGCTATGTTTACGTAACCTATATTGGACTGAACCTGCACTAATACAGTTGCAGGGGAAGATGGACGCACAAGGAGTAGGTGATTGTACGAATGGAAGTTATAATGCTAACACGTGTAATAATGGCGTACATGCCGAATACCAGTGCGGAGGGGGCTCCTTCGGGGGCGCATAAAGATTCTTTTTCGAAGCAACAACACATTACAATAGCAAGGTAACGGGTTGATGGCTCAGGTTTGCATTTTATTAATCCACCTGCTCCACCTGCGAATGTAAGAGAGCGGAAAAAGCCAGGGGTGTCGCACAGGGTAGAGTTTGACAACAACTGTTCGAGGTGGCACTATGAGGCGAATGGTCAACCATACGTTTTCAAGAAAACTGGCGCCATGCGGTAAGTGGGCTCCGATCATGAAGTCCAGTCGTTTGCGTCTGAGGGTGATTAGGTTCCATGCATCAAGCTCCTCAGCTGATGGGGCTGGCCACGTTGAAAAGTTAGCATATGCATCCGGTAAGCGTAACCCGTACCAGGAACGGGCAAGTGTCAGTGCAACTTCTACGGCCAGGCGGGCTCGCCATGCCACGCATCGATTTTGTAACAGTAGCCACTCCTTCGGCTCCTTAAGGCTTTGGGCAAGCATGAGGATATCGTAAATCCAGATGAGGCGCATGTCGCCATCATGCATGAACGCGTTGTTGAGCGCTCGGTGGATTAGGGCGTCGACAGGGTTCAGTGCTTCAAAGGTCGAACTGTCAGCGCTGACCTGCACAGCGTTATCGAAAAGATTGTCTACATCGCTCTCCTGCAAGAGCCCGATTCGGATCAGTTTCCAGTGGAGTTCGATCGAGCGAAACTGCTGCCCATGCTGACTGCTCGTGAATTCTTCATGGTGGCTGAGCGCTTCCACGTCTGTCCCGAACTTCCGTGCATCACAGGTGTATCCCAGTTGCGAAAGGATCTCCTTCGAGCGCGTCATCTCTTTCGGATGCACCAGAATGTCGAGGTCCGATCCAGCTCTCAAGGCGGTATCCGGGTAGACCATTCTGGCAAGTGCTGGCCCCTTGAGCACAATCATGCGTACCCCGGCTTCACGGAAAGCTGAGGTCAGCTGCTGCAGTTGCCCCTCCATATACAGTGTCCTGATACGGCTCCACTGAAACGAGCCTCTCAGGATATCCATCACCTCTCTTGGTGGCCGCATCTTTTTAGGCACATGTCCGGCATGCCAGTAAACGAGCGGCAGTACCCAGTGGGCTTTCAGTATGGTGATCAGTTTGGTCCATTCATCTGAGTGTACTTGGGGAGCGGGTTGCGGAGCTCCGCTGAGAAGGGCAAGGAGGTAGCGTATGAGCTCCTCTGGTAAGGTCAGCAGGGCGTCAGGTGGTTCACCGCAGAACCGCATGTTGGGATGGAGGTGCTGGACGTCACGAAAGAGGTCAAGTGTCGTATGGGAAGAGGCCGATGTTGCTGGCGCATTCTGTTTCATTCATGCAGCAGTGATTGGTCAATGAAGAGCCTGAATGGGCGGCGTATTTGCCACTGAACCGCTCCGGGACGTCGGCGTCCAATGACCTGTTTACCCAAAAGCAATTGAGCTTCCTGACCGGATGGTCTGGTGAAGTGAAGAACCCTTGGTTTTGCCCATGAGGGAAGGATGCGGCTCAATATTCCTGCTTCAGCAAGGCGGTGATAGAGCGGGTGGAGCGGGCGGGAAATCGTCCGGTCGGCATATTGTATCATCCATCGCAGTCGGGCATAGAGTATGCCTTTTCTTCCGCCTGTAACCTTTATGGTTGTTGCACCCCTGCTTGCAGTCGTAACACAGCCCATGATCTCATGAGGTTGCAGGTGCCAGGGATCGATCTGGTTGTTGTTGTCGCCTCTTGTCATGACACCCCGGGCATCAACTGCGATAACCCGGTGGGTGATGGTGCGTTCATTGTCTTGCGGCCTGAAGACGATGACATCGCCCACAGTGATCTTCAGTGAAGCGTAAGGAACAACACGAAGCCGGTCTCCAGCTTTGAACGTAGGGTTCATGCTCGTGCCGTTGTAGTTGTATTCCTGTTTGTTGACGTTTACCATCCGAGAACCCTTTCGATCTCTTCCCAAAACTTGCCGTTAAGGCTGACGCCGAGTTTGTAGGCCGGTATGGTGGTAGCCATGGTGCACGCGTTGTTGAACACCTTGCTATGGGATGCTCTTTTGAACTCGTCGTTGACGTTGCGGAGATACTTCCGCCAGGTCTGTACCGAGGCTTCATTCATCATGACTGCACCCTGTCCTTGCCCCAACGGTTCAGCTATCTCCTCTTCGGACTGGTAGATGAAGAATACAGCATGAAGCGGCACAGATTGCTGGACGTTCCAGGTTTTCTCCGATCGTTGCCAGAGGTAGTCGCTCCAGGTGGGAAAGGGGTGGGCCTGGTAGTTCCCCTCATTATCGAGCACAACAAGCACCTCGTCATCGCAGAGGGCATTCCACTGGCCGGGGATGCGCCTGCTGCAGGTCGATTTGCCGGTACCGCCACTTGCCGCCAGAAGAACCCCCTTTCCCTCATGCTCAATCAGTGCGGCATGGAATGGCAGTCCTCCGCCATCGATGCCCGTCTGGTAAACAGGGTAAAGGAGGTACCACATGGCAATGATCTCGATTTCGTCACTCTCTGGTGGATCGAGCGTGCAGATAGTGTCATCGCTGCCGTTGCAATGCCACGCTTTCACCGTTCTCATATCATGGCATGCCCACTCATCGCTACCCTTGCCAAGGATCTTTAGTTGCGGTCGAAGGTCGGCCTGATGGTCATCAGTTGCACAAATAATCTGATGCTGGGTACTGTTAGCTTCGGCAGCCTCAAGCTCCATGATGGTGCCAGCGTTCTTCAGCCATGGATCAAGTGTGCCGGACAGCGAGGTGATAAGCCAGGTTTGCTGATTGGTCAGTCGCAGCTGATATCCTGTGTTGAGCATAGTGTTCATGCCTCCCTTTGTTTAATGGAGATTTATGGCTTCAGACGGGTTTCAGGGAAGAGGCCTGCTGTTCTGGCTTCTTCACAGTACCAGAAAGGAGCCCATAAATCTTTCGAACTGTAATAGTTCTGTGCAACGCAACTGCCCAGACATATTCCTTTCATAAGACAGTCGCCACAGATGCCTTTGAGTTTTGCTGGAAATCCTTCTCGCAGTTCGTTGAGCACGGCAGAGGTTTTCCAGACCTCTTCAAGTCTATTGGTTGCGGCATGTCCGAAGACCATATCGGGCACGGTTTCTCCGATTCCGCATAGCGCATATGAGCCGTTGGCAAGTACGCCAAGGATGCCGAGGATGCCGCAGAGCCCGCACCCTTCGCCATTGTCACCGAACATCTTGCCGAGAGGTCGGAACGCCATAGGGTGGCTGTAGAGCAGCCTGAGAGTGGTTGTTTTCGAAAGCGTATGCTCCACCCATGCACCAAGGTCGATAAGTTCCTGAATGCTCAGGGTCTCATTGGCCTCATGCATCGCTTCGCCCCGGGCGGTAGGCTGCACCAGATTGAACTTGACCGATCCCGCACCGTTTTGTTCAGCAAGTCGCACAACAGCCTCCATTTCGTCGTTGTTGCGGCGCATGATGCTCATGATCACCTGCGGCTTGAAGCCGGCTTGCACAAGGTTTCTGACGCCCTGCCATGCAGCATCGAACGACCCCTCAACACCGCGTACCCACTCATGGGTTTCTGCCTTGGCACCGTCGATGCTGACCGAAACAAAAGTGTTCTTGCTTGCCCCCTTCAGTTGTACCGCCAGTTCAGGAGTACAGAGCACACCGTTAGTCTCCACCTTAAGGCGCAACTCCTCAGTGCGGACAATCTCGATGAGTTCGCTGATCTTCGGATGCAGTAAAGGTTCGCCACCAGTGAACTTAATACCGTTGAGGCCCATCGGTTTCGCTTCCGCGATGATCGAGCGAAACAGGTTGGGATCAAGTGCTGAGAAAGCTTTGTCGGGCGCTTGGTATTTCGGGGCAATCCAGCAGTGGCGGCATTTGAGGTTGCAACCTTCAGTCAGGTAAAAATAGAGCTGCCGTAAGGGATAGGTGCGCTGTTCCTTGCCGTCGGCGACGGTTGGTTTCTCAAGGCATTCAGTCGGGTTGGTACAACTGGTCATGTGAAAACAAGCGATTTTAATTTCCGAATTCAGCAGCAGTCTTGTTGTGGTTGGTTCCTCCGCTCCGGTAGCCTGCCACCTGCTTCAAGAAAGCGTTTAAGGCAAGCGTCTGGACTCGGATGATTCTCTTCTCCGGTGAGCGTGTAGGCCAAAGCCGGGCAGTTGCCTCGGCAGTAAGGAATGTAAGGGCAATCTTTGCAGAATTCGAAATCAGCAAGGGAGATGGTGCGGCGCTCGCGGAGCCTCAGTAGTTCGGGGTGGTGCTGCCAGGTTTCCTTGAGGTCAACTTGGTTGATCCGTCCAAGCTCGATGTGGCTCATCTGGCTGCAGGGAACCATCTCTCCATCAGCCCGCACAGCCATCTTTGAGAACACCCCGCCGCATGAACGAAGCTGGCCGCAGTCGGCATGGCTTTCATCTCCATCACGCCGTGCAGTTTCCATTTCCAGCCAATGCTTCGCCTCGGCAAGTGGTCCTGCAGCGGCACTGATGCGCCCGTTATAATGTTCGTTGAGGAGTAGCAAGGTCTCCATAGCTCTTGTCCGCTCCTCAATAGTCAACTGCACGTCCTCCGAATGTGAGCGGCACTGCCCGACGTAACCGGCTGAGTTGGTCGAAAAGCTTGGCAACCCGATCTCTTCAAGCAGGAACCGGGCAATCGCTTCAAGGTCGTCAACATTGTGCCGATGGATCGTTACCCTGACGGTCATAGGAATGCCTTGTGCCTTCAGCCGTTGCAGTCCGGCAACAGCGCGCTCAAAGTTCCCTTCGCCACGAAACGCATCATGCGGACCGGGCCATGAGCCGTCAATGGAGACCTGCACACTGTTGCATCGTTTTGTGGAGGCAATGTAGGCAGCCATCTCCTCAATAACGAGAGTCCCATTGGTCAGGATGCTGTAACGCATCTTGTTTTTCACGATACCGTCTATCAGTTCCCTGAAGTCTTTTCTCAGAAAAGGCTCACCTCCGGCAAGCGTAACGTCAATGACCGCACAGCGGTTAAGCTCCTCAAAAAAATGAAGCCAATCTTCAGTTGGAAGATCTCTACCGCTATTACCTTTGCTTTCAAAATGATAGCAGTACGTGCAGTTCAGATTGCAGCGGTTCGTGATAGAGAGATCCACCGATCTCGGGGTGAGCATAGTTCGCATGGGTCTGTCACCTCTGTTGGGCGGCATGCCCGGCAAGACCTTTCGCGAGGAGGTCGTCGAGGAACTGCTGAACATCTGTCTCGGCGTCATCGGGTGCATTCTGGCACTCAGACCGGAGTTCACTCACGATCTCCTCAAAACTGTGTTTCCCGTCAAGCCGCTTATAGATAAAGACACTGACCGGGTTCAGCCCGTATGAATGGCTCGTATCAGGATCAAAAAGTATGGCCCAGTCGTCAAATTCCTCCCTGAGAACTATCAAGGGATTGGCAATCAATGCTTGTGATGATGGCATGATTCAAAAAACCATTTGAATGAAAAAGTTTTCTTTCACATATATTTTATATATAATATAAAAGGATCTGTGTAGTTGTTTATCATTCAAACAACCAAAAAGAAAATAAAATGGAAAATCCCTCAGAAAATCAACCAAAAAACATTGGTATAGACCTCTGTTTACAATACACTGTACCTCTTCTTGTAAAGTTAGAAGCGGCCGAAACCGAAGTAGACGGCACCGGTTGCGGCGTCGGATCGCAGCAAAGCATCTAATCAATAGGTTTTGATTCGCAATAACACAGGTCAACCAAATCGTTGACTCCCCCTCGCTGCAAGCGCTGCCATCGTGCAACATACTCCCGGAGCCTCTTCATCGTGGCTCCCTGCTCATAAAGCCAGCGAGTACGTTCCAGCAATCGCTGCAGGGTTGTATGCGATTGGGCGGGTTTCCGTGAAGGTGTAATTCTGTACCCAAAAAATAACTGCTGATGCCTGCTTCATTAGCGGGTAGTCCACCAATCATCCCCATAATTGTAGAACAGCTCTTCACCTTTGCGGATATTGCGCAGGGCATAGAGGATCATCTCCGGTCCGAGCTCTGTGTCCTCTCGATAGTAGGCGACATTGGGGGTCGATGAGTGGTTGAAGAGCATGCCGTAGCCCATAACCACCAAGCGGGCAGTTTCACTGTTGCCGTAAAAGACATAGTTGACAAGCTCGCCCCCGATATCCCGGTTAGTGACCTCAAGCGCAGGGCAGCGCTCAATAATTGCCCCATCTTTTATGTTTTCCGTTGCAAATGCACCCCGTCCGCTTATTGTTGAAGCTTTGATGGCGACAGCACCTCTTTTGATGGAAGAACTCTTTTTATGCAGGAAAATGCCGATAACAATACCGAGTAGTATGCCTGAAACCAGGAGTGCAGGAATGATGACGATGAGGTTGTTGTCCATAGGTTTTTGTCTTGATCAGCTACGCATGGGGCTGCAAAAGCAAAATGTAACATTTTATCTGGTTTTAGTGTTGATGGATAATGCCTTGCCGGAGGGAATGATGAGTATGTTTTTTTAGTTTTCTAAGATACAGTTGTTACGACTCTTATTTCCGGGAGTTCAGGTTTATTGCATGGTTTGAATGGCGGACTAAAAAAGGCGATGATTTTTTTATGCTTGACAATTCTTCAGACAACGATCATTCTCAGGCAGTGTTGAGAATCACAGACCTTTCGAAATTCTACATGATGGGTGAGGTGAGGGTCGAAGCGCTTAAGCATCTATCTCTTGATTTTTATGCCGGAGAACTTGCTGTCCTTCTGGGTGCTTCCGGTAGCGGTAAATCGACATTGATTAATATTATTGGTGGTCTTGATACTCCTTCATCAGGAAAACTTTTTTTTCACGGGCGCGAAATTACTGCTGCGACGGAAAGTGAACTGACAGCTTACCGCCGCCGGTCAATCGGTTTTGTGTTTCAGTTTTATAATTTGATTTCAAGTCTTTCAGCGCTCGAAAATGTGCAGCTTGTTACGGAGATTGCTGAAGATCCTATGTCGGCAGAAGAGGCGCTCAAGCTGGTAGGGCTTGAACATCGTTTCAACCATTTTCCTGCCCAGCTTTCAGGAGGGGAACAGCAACGTGTGGCCATTGCGAGGGCTGTTGCAAAGCGCCCTGAACTGCTCTTGTGTGATGAGCCAACCGGGGCACTTGATTTTCAGACAGGAAAACTTGTGCTTGATGTTATTGAGAAGGTCAATCGAGAGCTTGGTACGACCACACTGATCATTACCCATAATGCCTCAATTGCCGGTATGGCTGACAGGGTGATGCGCCTTCGCAGTGGGGAGCTCTCTGAGGACAGGAGAAATCTTACTCGTCTTTCACCCTCGGAACTTGTCTGGTAGGTCGAACGAATGAAGTCCCTTCAGAGAAAACTGCTGCGCGATCTGATGCGTCTCAAGGGTCAGATGCTTGCCGTTGCTGCTGTTGTTGCCTGTGGTATTTCTGTGTTTGTTTCAATGAGCAGTGTACAATATTCACTTGAGGCTTCGCGGGCGCGATATTACAGCAGATTTCGTTTTGCGGATGTTTTTATGCAGGTTAAGCGTGCGCCGGAGTTTTATCTTGAAACAGTGAGTCGAATTGCCGGGGTAGCTTCGGTGAATTCCCGCATTGTCGCTGATGTGACGCTTGATGTACCGGGACTTGATGAGCCGGCTACGGGAAGGTTTGTCTCAATACCCGAGTATAGAACGCCAGTATTGAATGATCTTTTTATCAAGAGCGGGCGCTATATCGATCCCGGCAAGCCTGATGAGGTAGTGGTCAGTAAACCCTTTCTTGAGGCAAACAGACTTGTTCCCGGTGACCATATTGGTGCCGTGATTAATGGCAGGAAGAGGGAGTTGCTCATTGTCGGCATGGGTCTCTCTCCCGAGTATATCTATGAGGTGCAGCCGGGCGCATTTTTTCCTGACAAGCGCAGGTTCGGTGTGTTCTGGATGAGCCGCAAGGCGCTTGAATCGGCGTTTGATATGAGTGGGGCCTTCAATGATCTCTCCTTGACGCTTGCTAACGGTGTATCGGAAAAGGATGTTATCATGCAGCTTGATAACATCTTTACTCGTTATGGATCGCTTGGAGCTTACGGACGGAGTGAGCAGCTCTCTGATCGCTTTATTACAGACGAGATCAAGCAGGTGGGTATACAGATTACTTTTCTTCCAGGTGTTTTTCTTGCTGTGGCAGTTTTTTTGTTGAACATTGTTCTTCGTCGACTTGTAGCAACGCAGCGTGACCAGATTGCTGTCCTTAAGGCTATAGGCTACTCCAATGAAGATGTGGGGCTTCACTATCTTGGTTTTGCCATGATTCCTACGGCTGTCGGCGCAGTTGCCGGCACTGCGCTTGGAGCATGGCTTGGCAGGGGGCTGATGGATATGTATGCTGATTTCTATAACTTTGCCGAGCTTGTGTATACCTTTCGTTTTGAGAATGTTGCTTTCTCGGTTCTTTTGAGTTTTGCTGCTGCTCTGGTTGGGGCACTTGGTGCGGTGCGGAAAGCCGTGTTGCTTCCGCCCGCGGAAGCAATGCGTCCGGATTCTCCTGTTTTGTATAAACCGGGTTTTTTCGATCGTGCATCATTGCGCAAAAAAATGCCACTCTCACTACGGATTATTGTCCGTAACCTTGAGCGTCGTCCATGGAAAGCTTCAATTTCAGTGCTTATGATCTCTCTTGCTGTGGCCATTCTTGTAGCAGGCCGCTATACCTATGATTCGGTTGATCGTATGGTTCAGGTTGAGTTTACCGAGAAACATCGTGAGGATGTGACCCTGATTTTCAATAATCCAAAATCTCCTTCGGTTGCATGGAACCTTGCTTCGCTTGACGGGGTGCTTGAACATGAATATTACCGGGAGGAACCTGTCAGGATGCGCTTTGGTCATCGTTTTCGTCGCCAGTCCATCAAGGGAATGCAGTCGGCAGAGGGGCTCCAGCATCTTGTGGATAAAAACGGACAACACTTCACCCTTCCGCCTGACGGAATTCTTCTGACCTCTGCCCTGGCGGGTATTCTTGGGGTCAGGCCTGGTGACAGGTTGCAGATTGAATTTCTCCAGGGCAGGCAACTGCATCGCGAAGTGCTTGTCAGTGGTACCATTGATGAAATTCTCGGACTTTCTGCATATATGAATCTTGGTCAGCTGAACCGTCTTGCAGGGGATGGCGGGGCATTGAATGCTGCTTATTTGCGTATTGATAAAACAAAAGCAGGAGCGCTCTACACAACGTTCAAGAAAATGCCTGGAGTGGCCGGAATTATGATGCTTAAGGCTCTGCAAGAGAGTTTTGAAGAGTTGATTGCCAAAAGCATGACCACCTCTACACTTATCCTGACCTCTTTTGCCTGTGTTCTGGCTTTTGCTGTGGTCTATAACGGGGCGCGGATTTCGCTTTCTGAGAGGGCCCGCGAACTTTCGAGCCTTCGGGTCTTGGGAATGTCGCAGGGAGAAATTTCCTTTATTCTCCTTGGAGAACAGGCGTTGCTTACCTTGTGTGCCATACCGGCTGGTTTTATGATCGGTATTGCTCTATCTGCCCTGCTTGCCCATGCGCTCAGTTCAGAACTTTATCGTCTGCCGCTGGTCTTCAGTGCCTATAACTTTCTCTTTGCCTTTACGGTTATTGTTGTTGTATCGGTTGTATCAGGACTTGTGATCAGAAAGCGTCTTACAGCTCTTGATCTTGTCGAGGTTTTAAAAACCAGGGAGTAGATAATGGTAGTTTCCAAAACACAGCGCATTGCAGCGATATCACTTGCGGCAGTAGCTCTTATCCTTTTTTTTGTTTTCAGGCCCTCAGCCATTCCTGTCGATTCAGCCGAAGTACGGCGTGGGCCTTTGCAGATTACTCTTGATGCAGAAGGAGTAACGCGTGTGAATGACCGTTTTGTCATTGCCGCTCCGGTAACAGGGAAGCTCATGAGAATAGCCCTGAAAGAGGGTGACCATGTACGAAAAGGAGATGCTGTGGCCGGAGTGGTGCCGCCTGAACTTAATGCTCGTGAGTATCGTGAAGCTTCTGCAAGGGCCCGCTCAGCCAGAGCAATGCTTGACGAAGCAGTTGCCCGTGAGAGAAGCTCTCTTCTTGGTGCAGCACAGGCAGATCGTCGTTCAGCCCGGTATCGCAAACTCTATACCGATGGTGCGGTATCAAAGGAGGCTTTTGAAATTGCAGGGAATGAAGCTGGTGTACTGAAAAAAGAGGTTGAGGCAGCCCGTTCTGCCGTTGAAAGTGCACGCTACAGTTTTGAGGCTCTACAGGCAGAGGTTGACCGGATGATATCGGGAAAAGCTGTGAGAGTTGTTTCTCCGGCGGAAGGGAGGGTTCTGCTCATTCATGAAAAGAGTGAGCGGCTTATCAATGCGGGCTCTCCACTGCTTGATATCGGTGATCCTTCGGCAATTGAAATAGTCATTGATGTTCTCTCTTCCGATGCTACAAAGGTGCGACCTGGTAATCGGGTTGTAATCCGCGATTGGGGAGGTGAAAAGGAGCTTCAGGGAGTGGTAAAAACCATTGATCCTGCTGCGTTTACCAAGACATCTGCACTTGGTATCGAAGAAAAACGGGTGAATATTGTGGCTGTTTTAAAAGAGTATGCACCTCTGCTTGGCGACAACTTCCGTGTTCAGGCAAAAATTGTACTCCGGGAGGCTGGAAATGTGCTGCAGGTACCAGTGAGCAGTCTTTTCAGGGGGAGAGATGATTGGCATCTTTTTGTGATTGAGAACGGGAGAGCTGTAGAGAGGAGTGTGAAAATCGGCATGCGTGGAACCTATCAGGCAGAGGTGCTGTCTGGAGTGAGGGCTGGTCAGAGGGTTGTGGTGCATCCTGCCAATGAGCTCAAGGATGGGATATTTGTTACATTGCAGGAGTAAAGAGCCAGTTGTGCAGATATGATAATCCCGATTTAAAATTTTTATCAAACATGTTATCGGCTTATGTTACGTCCATAGAGGGTGACCTCATATTTTTGTTAATTCAATTGGAGCGACTATCGTTATTCAACAACGTCCCCTATTGGTTATTATTGGTGGAGGGGCGGCAGGGATGCTGGCAGCAATTGCGGCGCGGCGGGTGGCGGAACTTTCATGTATGGATTTTTCCATAACGCTTTTGGAGCGTAATTCCCGGCTTGGAACGAAAATCGGGATATCGGGGGGAGGGAAGTGTAATGTAACCCATCAGGGCACTCCGGCAGAGATGCTTGAGCAGGGCTTTCTTCGCACCAATGAACGGCGTTTTTTGCGCAATGCTCTTTACGGGTTTTCAAGCAGTGACCTTCTTGAGCTCCTGCATTCCCGGGGAGTGGAGACTGAGGCAAGGGCCGACGGGAAGCTCTTTCCTTTAAGCGGAGATGCATCTTCCGTGGCCATGGCGTTTGAGGAGTTGCTGAAGGAGTTGTCGGTTCAGCTTCTTTTTTCCAGCAGGGTAAAAAGTGTTGAGCCAAAGGGGGGCAGGTTTCTGATTACTACCTACGCTGAACCCTTGACTGCGGATGTTGTTATTCTGGCTACAGGGGGCGTCTCCTATTCAAAAACAGGCACCACAGGTGACGGTCTTGTGATTGCCCGAAAGCTGGGTCACTCCATCAAAGAGCCTTCGGCAGCTTTGGCGCCTCTTTTTACCCTCAAGGCTCCTCCCGCCTCTCTTTCAGGTGTATCGCTTCGTTCGGCAGGGCTTGTTGCTTCTGCTGGCGGCAAAACTATTGAGCGGCGCGGTGACCTGCTCTTTACACATCGCGGTTTCAGTGGTCCTGCTGCACTGTCGCTTTCGCGTGAAATCGCGGAGCTCTGCCGTGAGTTTGGTGGTGCCCAGCTTTTTGCTGATCTCTTTCCTGAACATACACCTGCTGAACTTGATAAGCTGCTCCTTCTGCATGCACGGAAATATGGTGCCCAGATGGTGCGAAAGTTCCTGCAGATATGCCCCATGGCTCCCTTCAAGGGTGCATTCAGCGAGGCGCCGCATGGAACTATTCCCACCGCTCTTGTCCCTTTTATTATTCGCCATTCGCTTCTTGAAATCGACATAACCTGGAGCACACTTCATAAGGAGCTGAGGCAGTCACTGGTTGCCGTGCTGAAACGGTTTCCGCTTGGCACTGTTCGTGACGTACAGCTTGATCAGGGCGAGGTTTCTGCTGGTGGGGTTGCGCTTGGAGAGGTAAACCCCAAAACCATGGAATCAAGAGTTGTACCGAAGCTCTTTTTATGTGGTGAAGTCCTCGACTATGCCGGTGAAATAGGCGGTTATAACCTGCAAGCCGCATTTTCCACCGGCTGGACAGCCGGCACCAACGCTGTTAAAAAGTGCTCAGCACTATTTTTACGAGCATGAAAACGCTGGCTCTTTTGTTGCGGTATTCATTTTTCTTATTTCAAACTTGGTGTGTTCGAGGTCGAAGGTGAATTTCGGGTTGTCGTGAAAAATGACCCGTTTCTTTTCGAACCGAACTTTCATGGGAATACTTACTTTTCGTTCATCACCGCAGACGTTGTTTTTTACTCCGGGATGGAAGAGTTCCGTGTCATTCTTTACTGAAACGTGCACAGCGTGGTCAACGGTACTGAGCGCCTCAATGCTTCCATCTTCTGAGAGCTGTACAGAGTTGATGTCGCCATGTATCCCGTTCGGCTCGTTATCCCATGAGGTTATGACGCCTATAGGGGTTGAGATGTCAATTTTTTTCTGTGGTTCGAACGAACGGATTGCACCTGATTCGTAGAAGGCAAGGCCTTTGCGCACAGTGATCTCTCCCATTGGGGTTGTTACCGTGAGTGTCTGACCTGGCCATAGGGTTATGCTTTTCAGTGCACCGCTTTCGTAGAACTGCAAACCAATCAGCTTTGCCGTAAGAGGACCTACCGGAGAGTTGAAGGTAATATCTTCAGCAAGGGCAAATTCGTTTTTCCATGACCAGAAGCCGCTCAGCTTGCCGTCGAGCGAAAATATTCTTTTGATGCTGCCGCTTTTATGAAAAGTTACCAGCTCAGCAGGGATGGTGCCGACGGGTGTTTGAAGGGCGGTTTGTGATTGCAGGGCGATGGACTTTATTGAGCCATCCTTGTGGAAATACATTGGCTTTACCGAGCGTCTTCCCATATCTTCGGCTTCGTATTGGGGCACAAGAGTGCCGTATGGAGTTTGCAGGCTGTTTGGTTCGGTAACAAGACACCCATCTGTCTTGCCATTCGAAAAGAGGGTGCGGAACTCTACTCCTGATAAATCCCCGTATGGTGTGCTGAAGGTAGTCATGATTATTGCGTTTAGTGCTGTGGTGTATAAACCTTTCCACATATATCATAGCAATAACTATGCCGATAATTTTTATCTTATTTTAAGTTATCTTATTATAACGTATTAGATCTTGTTGTGATTCGGGAGAAATTGATAAGAATAAGCACAAATTGGTGGGAAGATGGTTACTGCTCTACATTATGGTAGGAAATAAGATATCCACAGAGAGCGTTACCTCTCTGTGGATGGAGCAACTCTATTTGCCGTAGAGATGCATGGTGTTGACTGGTTTCCCTTGCAGTTTCAGGTAGTAGAAGAGTTGTGCTTTGTGCTGGTTAAAATGGTCAATCATCTGCAACAGGCGTTTTCCAAGGAGTACTGGAGTTGGATCCCATGGTGCTGAAACCTCTTTAGAGGCGAGATCTTCCTCGCTGCACAAGGCGATAGAGTCAAGTGCAATTTTTTTATTGGTTGCAAGCAGTGTCAGTGCCTCGTCAAGTGTAGTGACAGTTTGTAATTTTTCGGCTGGAGGAGGCGTTTTTTCAGCTTTTTTGTCATTCATATCACTGTGTGCAGGTATTTCCCACTGACCGGTAGTAAAGCCTTTTATAGGCATACCGCACGACTGGCCAAGGTGAAAAAGCAATTGTCCTGTTGTCATCCAGTTATTGGTTTCCGATGGTTTCCATGACAGATCGTTTTCGTTGAGAAAATGTACAAGGCGCTCGGCTACCTTGTAACCGTCATTGATTTGCTGCTGTAAAAGTTCGTGCCAGTTCATGGTAGATTTTTTTTAAGGGTTCTTACTCTTGAATAAATATCTCATTCCTATGGTCAGTTCCATCTGTTTGGCGTTGAGTGTAAAAACAGAGTCGTTGAATTTAGGTCCGCCCATGCCGATTTTGGGATTAGTAGATATGCCACATCCCTCTTTGGGCATGCCGAGCCAGTTTTTATCCATTTTTCCATTGCTGTTTTCATCGTGCAAAACGCTGATGGCATAGGTGCCGTAGGGAATTTTTTCAAAGACAACGGTATCCTCAGTGCGGGTGATTTTTTTAATAAGTGTGGAATAAGAGATTTCAGGTGTATCGGGAAATCCTTTTTTCGATGCATAGAGTGAAACACCAAGCATGCCCTCAAGGTTTCTCAGATCTTTGATATGTACGATAATACTGCCGGTCTGGGTAGGATCGACAGTTGATTGAGGGGCGTTTTCGGCCAGAAGTGGTATGGTTGCGGTAAAAAAGAGCATAACAACAAGTGCGAGGAGTTTTTTCATGGCTTACAACATGCTTTTCGGTTTCTGAAATTGGTGTGCTTACTTTCTGCCTTTCTGGTACATGGCGGCAAAGCAATATCGATATTCCGAAATTCCCTTACAAGAGTTGGAAAGAAGTTAACAGGATTGCAATCCCCTCAGAGAGACTTTGCGTACGATCAGGGTGACAGATGGATGGAGGAGGAGATTAGCATATTTGGGCGAAATAACGTAAGTTTTTTAAAACATTGCTCCGCAAAAAGACAGATAGAGCACCTTGCTGCAATCTCAGAGCTTGGTGTTTTTTTTATAAATCAATTAGTCAAAACAGCCATGACGGAAGAGAGTGCAGTTGTACAAATAAAGCCGACAGCTCAACCGGGTATTCCTGGAATAGTCAAGCTGGTTCCTGTGCTTGCGATTCCTTTAGCTCTTCCGTTGGTTCTGCACGCGGTACACGGTATTGCAGTAGGTGGTATAGGGGTTTTGGCTGCAACGCTGGCACTTGGCCCGAAAGGCAAGGAGCTGATTAAATCATCTGGTGATGTGCTCTACAAGATGTTGCCTGTTGCAGGGAAGAGAGGAACGGGGAGAGAGAATGGGTAGATATCAAGTACTCCCTCTCTGGCTGATTGCAGCAGCTCCCTGGCTCCCGGAGTGCCAGCCTGCAGCCTCTCTCTCCAGTGTTCAGGTTCGAGGATGACCTGACCCGTCTGATTTATACCATTTTTTGAGAATTGTCTCCGCATTTGTGATTCCCTCTACTTTCGATGAAGTGACGACTTCTGTAAAAAGCAGCATATTTTCATTGGCCAGGCAAGTGACTCAAAGGCTGAGCAGCCTGGTTTGAGTGCTTGTGTGAATAAGTTGAAGAATGGGGATACTTTGATTGTCTGGCGGCTTGACCGGTCGCTGCGGAATCTGGGAAACAGATGAGTATTTTGTCATGAAATAGGGCTTTTCCGGCTGTCAAGATAGGGGTTACTGGAGGAGAGGTATTGTTGCACATACTCTTTTATGCCATCCTCAAGTGAGGTGAAAGCCTCGCTGAATCCTGCCGCACGAAGTTTGGCGATCTCCGCGCAGGTGTAATACTGATATTTGTCGCGTAAGCTTTCGGGCATGGGAATATAGTTGATAACTGGCTCCCGGTCTAAAGCAGAGAAGGTTGCCTTGGCAAGGTCTTTAAAGCTTCTTGCTGTTCCTGTGCCGACATTGAAAAGTCCTGCCACTGAAGGGTTTTCAAGCATCCATGCCATAATTCTGGTGCAGTCCCGGACATAGATAAAATCCCTCAACTGTTCCCCATCACGGTACTCTGGTCGATGCGACGTAAAGAGATTCAGTGATCCTTTTTCGCCGATCTGATTGAATGCCTTATAGACCACGCTGCTCATATCTCCTTTGTGATACTCGTTTGGCCCGTAAACGTTGAAAAATTTCAGACCAGCAGCTTTGTCCAGAATCTGTTGCTTGATTGCCCAGCAGTCAAACAGTTGCTTGGAGTAACCATACATATTAAGGGGGCGCAGACCTTCAACTCCCTGAATGCTGTCGTCATACCCGTTTGATCCGTCACCGTATGTTGCGGCACTTGACGCATAAAGAAGCCGCACATCATGAGCCATGCAGAACGATGCAATTTTTTTTGAGTAACCGAAATTATTGTTCAACAGGTGGTCAGCGTCAGTTTCCGTGGTCGAACTGTTCGCACCCATGTGGATAATGGCTGAAATATCCTTGAGTGCATTTCTGTCGAGGAGATCGGGAAGAAGATCTATTGGTATTAAGTCTGTAAAATGAAGACCGGAAAGATTGCGCCATTTTCCTGTTGTGGTCGACCCAAGATCGTCAACCACAATGATGCGCTCCTCACCCTTACGGTTAAGCTCCCAGAGCATGGCGCTGCCGATAAATCCTGCACCGCCGGTTATAATGATCATGGAAAAAAAGATAGAGTATGATTAATGCAAAGGTAAGTCGAATATAAAGAGGCCGCCATAAAAACAAAAGGCCGCTTTACATTTAAGCGGCCTTTCTGTGAAAAGAGATTCAGGCTGAAGCTTGAAGCTGACCGTCGTTAGCCAGAAGTTTTCTGCCCCAGTAAAGCCACAATCTTACTGTTTCAACAGGTTTTCCTACTATCTCAGAGATCTGACGGTGTTTCAGACCGGATATCTCCTGTAAAAGAACAGAGAGCTTGATATCGGCCGCCCATTGTTTCAGCGATTCAACAAGCTGAAGATTGCTGTTGCAATTTTTTCGCCCGATGCAGAAATCAGTGTGCTGTCCAAACTGGTCAACATAACATCGTCTCAATGTTTTGATTAAATCCTCCTCCCGCGTCATGGTATTGGCGTAGAGATAGGTTTTGTTTACCAAGTCATGAGATGCACCCTCAGTTCCGGTCATCCAGTAAGCAAGGCTATATATATCGTCAAGAAGATCAAGAGGTGTTTTTTTTATCCGTGTCATGATTGCTCCTTTATATTGGATAAATTTAATCCTGATTTAATGTATAAATAAAAATAGGGATTGTCCAGATTATTTTCATGAATTGTGTGAAAAAGATGCTTTTTTACACAATGACAACAACTCTTGTCACTTTATGCTTCAAGTTTTTAAGATTTACAGTACAAACACAGTTACACCATGCACAACGATATACAGCGTCTTCTTAATCCTGCACTGCAGAATATTGCTACATACAAGGTTGAGGGCGGACAACAGGCTGAGATCAAGCTCAATCAGAACGAAAGTCCTTTTGATGTTCCGATGTGGCTCAAGGAGGAGATTATCCGGGAGTTTATCAAAGAACCATGGAACCGCTATCCGGATATTCTTCCCTACAGAGGCATGAAGGCCTATGCGGATTTTCTTGGAATTTCCCCTGATTCAGTGATGATGAGCAACGGATCGAACGAGATGCTCTATACAATTTTTCTGGCATCACTTGGTCCGGGCCGAAAGGTGCTTATTCCTGACCCATCGTTTTCGCTTTATGAAAAAATAGCACTGCTTCTGCACTCTCAGATTGTCAGTGTGCCCATGCTTCCAGATCTTGATTTCGATATTGATGCGATTCTTCGTGCTGCGCGTGACGAGCGGGTGGACTGTATCGTTCTTTCAACACCGAACAATCCCACCGGAAAATCCCTCTCCTTTGACTCTGTTCGTCTGATAGCAGAATCCTGCGATGCCATCGTGCTGGTTGATGAGGCCTACATTGAGTTTTCCCGCCAGCGTTCTGTTCTTGAGCTGATTGATGGACTCCCGAATCTTGTTGTCCTTCGCACCATGTCCAAAGCTCTTGCTCTTGCAGGTATCAGGATTGGTTTTGCCATTGCAAATCCTGCATTGATGGCTGAGCTGGCCAAACCGAAAATTCCTTTTGCTTCCAGCAGGCTTGCAGAAATAACATTAACACATGTACTTGCGAATTATTCACTGGTTACCGACGCAGTATCGTATATTCTCCATGAGAGGGACAAGCTCTATGACGAACTGCTTGCCATAAAGGGAGTTGAACCCTTCCTGAGTGATACTAATTTTTTAATTATCAGGATCAGAGATGCAAGGGCTGTTTTCCAGAGCCTTCAGAGTGAAGGTATTCTGGTGAGAAATGTTTCCGGATACCATTTAATGGAAAACTGTCTCAGATTCAATGTTGGCCTTGTTGAGGAAAATCAGTGCCTCATTGAGAAACTCAGGACATTGTAAGGATGCTCGATTTCAAAAAACTGCATGGCACAGAGATGAACAGGCTCAACGCAGAAGAGTATGCAACAGCATCCAAACACCCAATTGTTCTGATGCTGCACAATATTCGAAGCATGTGGAATGTCGGATCAATGTTTCGCACTGCTGATGCTGCAGGTATAGAAAAAATAATTCTTTCCGGTTATACGGCAACACCGCCAAGAAAAGAGATCAGTAAAACTGCGCTGGGAGCCGAAGAAAGTGTACTATGGGAGTATTATGCTGATCCGCTTGAGGCTCTTGAAGTGGTTAAGAGAGAGGGATGCAGGATATGCGGATTAGAGATTACAGAAGGGAGCAAGCCTTATACGGCGGTTGATCCCGCTTGTTTTCCATGCTGTCTTGTCGTCGGTAATGAAGTTGGCGGTCTCGACAATGATGTGCTTGCCAGGTGCGATGAGGTGCTCGAGATTCCGCAGTATGGCACCAAACATTCGCTCAATGTAGCGGTGGCATCAGGCATTGTATTGTTTGAGATGGTGAATGTTTTTCGCAATAGGGTGTAACTTTTTGTTTTTTGTTTTTGTTTTGTTTACTTAGAGATTAAACGTTTATAACTGCGGCCTTCAATGCTTCATTACAAGACATACGAGTTGGATGACTCCAAGGCCCCTTGGGTGGTGTTTGTTCACGGTGCCGGGGGTAGTTCTTCTATATGGTTTTTACAGATCAAGGAGTTTATCAGGCATTTCAATGTTCTACTTGTTGATCTGAGAGGCCATGGCAAGTCAAAAAGCATCGTTGGGCACAAGGAAGAGCGTCATTACGACTTCGAGGACATTACCCGCGATATCATCGAAGTGCTTGACTTGCTTGAAATTCAAAAAGCGCACTTTATCGGTATATCACTTGGAACCATTCTCATCCGCAACCTCAGTGAAATTGCCCCTGAAAGGGTTAGCTCAATGGTTATGGGTGGCGCTATCATAAGGCTTAACATCAGGGCAAAGGTTCTTGTCACCCTTGGCAACATGTTCAAGAGATTTGTGCCCTATATGTGGCTCTACAGCTTTTTTGCCTGGATTATAATGCCCAGTGAGCGGCATAAAAAATCGAGGCTTCTCTTTGTCAATGAAGCCAAAAAAGTTGCACAGAAAGAGTTTATGCGCTGGTTCCGCCTGACCTACGAGATTACTCCGCTTTTAAAATACTTTGAAGAAAAAGATACCGCCATTCCTACACTCTACCTTATGGGTGAAGAAGACCACATGTTTCTGCCCGCTGTCCGCTATATTATAACACGGCATACCAACTCATGGCTTGAGGTGATTGTGAATTCCGGACATGTCTGCAATGTCGATCAACCAAGAGAGTTCAATGCCCGCGCCATTGCTTTTTTGAAAAAGATGTCCGCTGCAGCGCCTCCTGCTCCTTCTGACAGCTCACTTGTCAAGCTTGCTGCCTGCTAAATAACCGGTTTGTTGTAGTTGTTCATGGCGTGCTCGATCCCGTTGATTGCAAAGTCGAGAGCGGCATCCCTGCAGACAGGCAGCACCTGATCCACTACCTTACGCTCATCCTCACTGAATCTACCAAGCACAAACGATGAAAAAGAGCTCAAAGGCTGTTCATTGAGCCTTATACCTATTCTCAACCGTGCAAACTCCTCGCTGCCGACACATTCGATAATATGTTTCAGCCCATTCTGCCCCCCGGCAGATCCTTTTGCCCTAATGCGAATTGAGCCAGAAGGAAGGTTAAGGTCATCGCATATAACAAAGATATCCCGAAGCTCGATTTTATAAAAATTCATGGCTGCTACGACAGCATGGCCTGAAAGGTTCATAAAGGTCATAGGCTTGACAAGGATCACAGACTCCTTTCTATGGGAAAGTTTCGCACTGAGATATTTTCCTTTTCCTCTGCTGAATTTTGCTCCAAAAGAGGCTGCAATAATTTCAACAACATCAAAACCGATATTGTGCCGTGTACCAACATACTGGGATTCAGGATTCCCAAGACCAACAATAAGTTTCATAGCGCAAACAAGTTATTCCGGGCGAGCAAGCCGGCTTTTTTTTCCTCAAGAGTGCAAACAGAACTGCACAGAATATAGAGAGAGGCGGAGCAAAATCAGTAACAAAAAACACGTATTCTGATCCTGTAAAAAAAGAGGAGAAGAGTGATGGGATAAATAGTATGAAACCTGTAAGAAGTTCTACAAAAAGGTATTGAGAATCATGAAAAAAGTTGCAAATTATAGCTTCCTGTTGTTGACAGGGCTGTTCTTTGCCATTGGTTAGCTGAAAATATTTTTTGCATGAGTCAAAAAAAAACAGTGAAAAAAAAGCAATGAAAACATCGTTTAAAGAAAGATGGTTAGCCAGAGCTGTACCAGTTCTGGGAGGCCTTGGTATTTTGCTGCAGGCGCCAAATGCCTGGGCAAGCGAGGCTGATTTATTGTTACCTGATCTCCACTCAGTAACATTCCTTGGAGGCATACCGGGGAGTACGCTTCTGATGTGGGGTCTTGTTGTCTGCCTGTTTGGTATGGTTTTTGGAGCCATACAATACATGGGCATCCGCAATCTTCCTGTTCACAGTGCCATGCGCGAGATCAGCGAACTGATCTATGCAACCTGCAAAACCTATCTGATAACACAGGGTAAATTTATCCTTGTCCTCTGGGTTCTTATCGGCGCAATTATTGTAGCCTATTTCGGTTGGCTTCGACACCTTCCGGCAATCAAGGTTATTTTTATTCTTGTAGCCAGTCTTATCGGTATTCTCGGCAGTTACATCGTTGCCTGGTTCGGCATGAGGATCAACACCTTTGCCAACTCAAGGACAGCATTTGCAAGCCTCGGCGGAAAACCATTCCCAACCTACGCAATTCCGCTAAGGGCAGGCATGAGTATCGGTATGCTGCTCATCAGCATCGAGCTCTTTGTTATGCTCTGCATTCTTCTTTTTGTACCTCGCGACTTTGCCGGCCCTTGTTTTATAGGGTTTGCAATCGGTGAATCTCTCGGTGCCTCTGTTCTCCGTATTGCTGGAGGTATCTTTACAAAGATTGCCGACATCGGTTCCGATCTCATGAAGATCGTCTTCAAGATCAAGGAAGATGATGCCCGCAACCCTGGTGTTATTGCTGACTGTGCCGGTGACAATGCCGGTGACTCGGTTGGTCCTACCGCCGACGGTTTTGAAACCTACGGCGTTACAGGCGTAGCCCTGATCTCCTTTATCCTCCTTGCCATCAAGGCACCTGAAGTGCAGATCATGCTGCTTGTCTGGATCTTTACCATGCGACTTGTCATGATTTTCGCCAGCGCAGGCTCCTACTGGGTCAATGCCGCTTATGCCAAGATGAAGTACAGCAATGCCGCTGAGATGAACTTTGAAAAGCCACTGATCACTCTCGTATGGCTTACCTCCATTGTCTCAATCATCCTTACCTACATAGCATCCTACTACCTTATCAGAACACTCGGCGATGGCACCATGTGGTGGAAGCTTGCTTCGATTATCACCTGCGGAACGATTGCCGGTGCACTGATTCCTGAACTGGTAAACCGCTTTACCTCCACAGAGTGTGCCCATGTTCGTAACGTTGTCCAATGCTCCAAAGAGGGAGGCGCAGCCCTGAACATTCTTGCAGGTCTTGTTGCCGGTAATTTCAGCGCCTACTGGATGGGCCTCGCCATTGTCAGTTTGATGGGAGCTGCCTACGGCCTCAGTACTCTTGGCATAGCAACTCTCGGTTTGACTCCTGAGCTGATTGCTTCGCAAGGGATCCTTACTGTCGGTCTTACTAAGGTGATCATGCTTGCACCTTCGGTCTTTGCTTTCGGTCTGGTTGCTTTCGGCTTCCTCAGCATGGGACCTGTTACCATTGCAGTTGACTCTTACGGTCCAGTAACCGACAACGCTCAGTCAGTCTACGAGCTTTCGCTTATCGAAACCATTCCGAACATCAAGCAGAAGATCCAGAGCGAGTTTGGTTTCCAGCCAGACTTCAACAACGCCAAAAGGTACCTTGAAGCCAATGATGGCGCAGGCAACACCTTCAAGGCAACTGCTAAACCGGTGCTTATCGGTACCGCTGTGGTTGGTTCTACCACGATGATTTTCTCGATTATCATGATCCTGACCAACGGACTTGCCGATACGGCAGCAATTGCAAAACTATCCATTCTGTCGCCTCCGTTCCTCCTTGGCCTCATGATGGGCGGTGCAATTATCTACTGGTTCACCGGTGCCTCAATGAACGCTGTCACCACCGGAGCATACTATGCAGTGGAATTCATCAAGAACAACATCAATCTTGACAGTTCCGTCGAAAAAGCCTCCATTGAGGATAGCAAGAAGGTTGTTGAAATCTGTACCAAGTTTGCACAGAAAGGAATGATCAACCTCTTTCTTACCGTATTCTTTACGACACTGGCTTTCGCCTGCCTTGATTCATTCTTCTTCATTGGCTACCTGATCTCCATCGCGCTTTTCGGTCTCTACCAGGCCATCTTTATGGCCAATGCCGGCGGTGCCTGGGACAACGCCAAGAAGATTGTTGAAACCGAACTCAATGCCAAGGGCACTCCGCTTCATGATGCCTCAATTGTTGGCGATACGGTTGGCGATCCATTCAAGGACACCTCTTCAGTTGCCCTTAATCCGATCATCAAGTTCACCACCTTGTTTGGTCTTCTTGCCATCGAACTGGCCATCGAACTTCCTGCTCAGCTCGCTCTTTCTCTGGCAGCAATCTTCTTTGCCCTCTCGCTGGTTTTTGTACACCGCTCCTTCTTCTCCATGAGAATCAAGGTTGACGAACATTGACCTTTCGGTTATGTTTTTATCAACAAAAGAGCTGCAGCAATGCGGCTCTTTTGTTGGTATTGAAAAGGAAGGAGTTCGGAGAGCACAAAAAGATCTGACAAGCAAGAGCTCAGTGTCTCAGGACTTAAATTTTTCGTTAGTTTTTTTTGAGAAAATTGCAACAATAAGGAGAGCGTTATATATATTTAAGTATATAGAAAGTGTTTTGATTATTAATCGGGTTGAAAAATCCAGCAATCAGGTCTGAAAAATGAGAAAATCTTTTCGCATTATTGTTGTTGCATTTTTTGCTGTAATAGTTGCACTCCCTTCGACTTATGCGGCTAAAAATTCAAAAAATCTCTATGCAACTGCTGCGGCAAAGCTTAAAGCTAATAATGCACAGGGTGCCATATCTGATTATACAGTTGCTATTGATCGTAACCCAAAAGACACGTATGCTTATCTCCACCGCGGGATTGCAAAAGGTACTATTAACGATTCCCAGGGAGCTGTAGCAGACTACACAAAAACCATAGAGCTCGATCCCAGAAATTCTTTGGCCTATTCCAATCGGGGAATTGAAAAAGAACAACAGGGAGATGTTGCAGGAGCTATAGCGGATTACACAAAGGCAATTGAGCTTAACCCTAAGTACTCTTTGGCTTATAATAATCGTGGAAACGCAAAAACAAAACTTAAAGATAACCAGGGAGCAATAGCGGACTACACAAAAGCTATTGAGCTCAACTCGAAATATGCGTTAGCATATACTAACAGGGGAACTGCAAAAGGCATAATCGGAGATAAGGAAGGTGCCATAGCTGACTATAAAAAGGCGGCACAGCTTAATGACCCTGATGCAAAACAATGGCTGTCAAACAAGGGGCTATCCCCAGATGGAAAAGAGTAAGATATTCATTGTACTGTTCTCTTTTCTTCTGTATTTCACCTCCCTGAGGGCGGAATCCTCTGAAAAGCTTCAGCAACTCGCTTTTTCAGCTGGGCAGGGGCTTGTTAAGTCGCACTATAACTTTGGAGTCTACAACACAAGCGGCCAGGGGCTCAACAACAACTATGCAGAAGCACTGATATGTTATCGGCTTATGGCGGCAGAGGGTCTTGCAGTTGGTCAGAACAATCTTGGCGCTGCCTATGCCCATGGTCACGGTGTCACTCAAAACTATACAGAAGCGGTTAAATGGTACCGTCAGGCTGCAGCCAAGGGTCTGGCACAGGCTCAGTTTAATCTTGGAGTAATGTATGAACATGGTCAGGGTGTCCCTAAAAGTTATGCTCTTGCCTCGCAGTGGTACCGACTTGCTGTAGCGCAGACCGACGCAGCAACCCAGCCTGATCTTGCACTGATGGCTGATATGAAACAGGGGATCAGTCAGAGTGATATTGCGGATGTTAAGAGCTATCAAGAGGCTGCAGAAAAAGGTGTTGCTTCGGGGGAAAACAATCTCGGTGCCATGTTTGAAATGGGTAAGGGAGTCCGTAAAGATTATGCCGAAGCGTTGCGTCTTTACCGTCGGGCCGCATTGCAGGGACTTGCACAGGCTCAGTATAACATTGGCGCAATTTACCAGAATGGTCGGGGGGTTCCGCAAAACAATGAGGAGGCCATACAATGGTTTCGTTTAGCCGCAGCACAGGGTCTCGCCCAGGCTCAGTATGCGCTTGGATGGATGGTTTCTCAAGGTCAGGGTGCTGTGCAAAGCGATTCTGAGGCAGTCAAATGGTTCACCATAGCCGCCAGGCAGGATGTGGCAAAGGCCAATGCGATTTACAAAAGTGGTCAGAAGTTCAAAAAGACATACTCTCTGGCAGCAGAGTGGTATAGTTTGGCTGCTGCAAAGAATATTGAACAACCGCTTTTTAATTTTGACAGTGGGTACTACTCCCAGGCTCGGGCTAACGACAAAAACCATCGTGAAGCTGTTGAATGGTACAGTCGTACCGATATTCATGGAGTTCCGCAAGCTCACTACAACCTCGCGGCACTCTACTATCAGGGCAAAGGGATCAAACAGGACTTTGCTGAAGCGGCAAAACACTACGGTCATGCTGCAGCCCTTGGGTTTGCCATGGCCCAGTCCGATCTTGGTGCGATGTACTATCAGGGAGAGGGAGTCCAGCAAAATTACAAAGAAGCGGTTCGATGGTTTCGTCTTGCGGCCAGACAAGGGCATGCACTTGGTCAGTTCAATCTTGCGAGAATGTACTATCAGGGTCAGGGTGTACGCCAGAACTTTGCTGAAGCAAAAAAATACTACCGACTGGCGGCAATCCAGGGTCTTCCACCGGCTCAGTTCAACCTTGCCAACTGGTACTATAATGGAGGAGAAGGAGTAAGACAGAACTATGCTGAAGCAACAGGATGGTATCGGCTTGCAGCTCAGAAAGGACTTCCCCTCGCTCAGTTTAACCTCGGGGCCATCTACTATAAAGGAGAGGGAGTTCAGAAAAACAATTTTGAAGCTGTTCAATGGTACTGGCTTGCAGCTCAGCAGGGGCTTGCCAATGCTCAGTACAATCTTGGTTGGATGTACGCCAATGGTGAGGGTGTGCAGAAGAACAATGCAGAAGCCCTGAAATGGTTCCGTATGGCAGCAGATCAGGGCGATGCGCATGCTCAGTGCAATCTTGGCTGGTTATACGCTCAAGCACTTGGCGTTCAGAAAGACTATACCGAAGCCCAAAAATGGTACCGTTTTTCAGCAGTGCAGGGAAACCCGAACGCCCAGTATTATTTAGGCGAGATGCTGGAAAAAGGGGAAGGATTACCCCAAAATAAAACTGAAGCCCGGCAGTGGTATCGATTAGCAGCCGAACAGGGGCTGTCGGCGGCCAAGGCAGCACTTCTGATACCTTAAACTTTCAATTCAGCGAAAATGAAGCCTCGAAGGCACACGCGGCTAATGAAGAAAGGGATAGTTCAACCTTTAACGCCTGTTACAGTAATTCTCTTCTTTATATATCTACTTGTTTCAACACCATGTGCGTTCTGTCAGGGAGGCGGAGCAAGGGAACGGTTCAGGAGTGCACCAACTCACGCTTCTACAGCTGTTTTATCAGATGATGAATTATATTTGTACAGATTGATCATGAATTACCGCCAGGATAGAGGCTTGCCCTCTATTTCCTTATCACCAAATTTGTCCTATGTTGCCAGACTTCATGCTCGTGACCTGCAGCTGCATCCGCCATCAGAGCCATGCTCAATGCACAGCTGGTCTATGTATGGCCCATGGAACCCTGTCTGCTATACTGGCACTCGCAGCGCAAAGTACATGTGGAGCAAACCGGCCGAGCTGACAATGTATTCAGGTAAAGGGTATGAGATAGTTGCGTGGAAAAGTGACAGGATAGATATGGATCTTGCACTTTCAATGTGGATTGACTCGCCAGAGCATAATAACGTTATTCTCAATGCCGGGATTTGGTCAAGGTCTCGATGGAGGGCTATCGGCATAGCTGTCTCAGATAACTACGCCGTTGTCTGGTTCGGCGAAGAGCCCGATTACGACAGATAATAAAAACTCCCAAACTATCGACGATTAGTCCCATCAGTGCTATATCTCCTCTTTCCCGCTCAGAACTTTTTTCTCTTCAGTCGCAGCGAATTGCTCACCACTGAAACGCTGCTTCCTGCCATAGCAAGCCCTGAAAAGACCGGGTTGAGAAAGATGCCCCAAAGAGGGTAGAACGCACCTGCGGCCAGCGGAATGCCGATAATGTTGTAGATAAATGCCCAGAAAAGGTTCTGACGGATAACCCTCATGGTGGCACGTGAAAGGGTGATTGCCTGAGCAACTTTGTTGATATCACCCATAAGCAGCGTAATACCGGCACACTCCATGGCCACATCAGTGCCTGTTGCCATTGCAATCCCGACATCAGCCTGGGCCAGAGCTGGTGCATCGTTGATTCCATCTCCCGCCATGGCTACCTTTTTTCCTTGAGCCTGAAGCTCTTTAATCTTGTTCGCCTTTTCCTGAGGCAGTACTTCAGAGATCACCTCGTCAATGCCAACCTGCCTTGCCATGAAGTTTGCTGCCAGGCGATTGTCACCGGTCAGCATGATAACGTTGAGCCCTTTGCGCTGAAGTGCAGCAACCGCCCTTTTTGCCTCCTCCTTGACGGTATCGCTCAAAGCAATCAACCCTCTGCATACCCCGTTCCGCTCAATCACAACGACCGTCTTACCCTCTTTCTGCAGTCGCTCCACATCAGGTAAAGGTTGTTCTTTCTCTGACGGCTTTCGTACCATTACCGTAACACGATCAATCACAGCCGAAACTCCTGCACCCTCAAGTGCTTCAAATGCTGAGATCTCGCTCAAGGTGAGCATCTCTTTTTTTGCCGCATGAACAATAGCCTCTGCAAGTGGATGTTCCGAGCGGCTTTCCACACTGGCAGCTGATTGCAGCAGGGAGGTGATACTTGTTTCCCCGTCAAGTGTGATGATATCGGAAACCTGCGGAGATCCGGTAGTAAGAGTCCCGGTCTTGTCAAACACCACGGTATCGACGGTACTCAGTTTTTCAAGACTTTCAGCATTACGGATAAGGATTCCGTATTCAGCCCCTTTGCCAATACCGACAATGATCGCTGTGGGAGTTGCCAGACCAAGCGCGCAGGGGCAGGCGATAACAAGAATACCGATAAGCCCCGAAATAGCGTAAGAGAGTGCGGCAGAAAATCCCAGCAGATAGCTCCCGATGCTGAGCCAGATGATAAAGGTAGCCGCAGCGAGGATCAGTACAACCGGCACAAAAACTCCCGCGATCTTGTCGGCAATGTTCTGTATTGGAGCTTTCGACCCCTGGGCATCTTCGACCATTCTTATGATGCGGGCAAGCAGTGTATCAGAGCCGACGTTTGAAGCCGTGAAGGTAAACGATCCCTGTTTGTTGATGCTGCCTCCGATCACCCGGTCACCCACCTTTTTATCAACAGGTATCGACTCACCTGTTACCATTGATTCGTCAAGAGAGGAGTACCCTTCACTAATTATCCCGTCAACCGGGAGTTTCCCGCCAGGTTTGACAATGACAGCATCGCCTCTTCTGACCTCTTCCACAGGAATCTCCATCTCTTTTCCCTCTCTCATCACAAGGGCTGATTTTGCCTGCAGGCCAATCAGTTTCTCGATAGCCTCACCGGTCTTCATCTTTGAACGTGCTTCAAGATATTTTCCCAGCATAACAAAGCCTATAACGACGATGGTAACATCGAAGTAGGTATAGTCCGGTATCTGCAGCAGTACTCTTATTGAGGGAATCAGTGTAATAAGAGCGCTGTAAACAAAGGCCGTCACGGTACCGATACCGATCAGTGTATCCATGCTTGCTGCACCACTTGTAACGTACATGGCTAAACCATGCAGGAAGGGAGCTCCTATACGGAAAACCATATAAGTGGCAATGACCATGGATATAATGTTCAGCAACTCCATGGGAATCGGCAGGTTCGGGATAAAGGCGAAAAACCTTGAGCCGGTATCCCACATCATAAGGATAAAGACCAGCAGAGCTACTGGCAAAGCAAACTGCACCTTGACAAACTGCTCCTGAAGCTCTTTATCCTTCTCCTCTTTCAGGAGGAGTGCCCGGGGCGTGGCATTCAGCGTGAGGTTGGAGCTCTCCACCGTTTGTTCTGCGTCGAAAGTAAAGCCGTATTTGCTGATCACATCATTGATTGCCTCCTCCGACAGCGGCATGTTCTCAAACTCAAGCTTTGCCTTTTCAGTGGCCAGATTGACATTGACCTGAGTAATGCCCTCAACCTTTGAAAGCTTTTTGGTAATGATTGCCGCACAGCTTGCACAATGCATGCCTTTGACGATGTAGCTTCTCGTCGTCATGGATGTAGATTACTCTCAGGAATGTTATACCACTCTTTGCGCCACTCCCTGAGCATTCTGAGGCTTTCGTGGAGAGCATGCTCAACCCTCTCTGCATTGTCCAGCACATCGTTCCTGCTTGATTTCAGGCGGATCTCCCGGGTCAATTGTATTCCGTTTTCATGATGTGCGACAAGGGCATTCAGAAAGCGCAGGTCAAATGTTCTGTTATAGCTCCCAAGATGCACACTCTCGGGCTCCTGCACCGGTTTTATGTCACTATACCACTCCTTTTTCCATCGGTATAATTCCGCTATAGCCAAAGGTTCGGTTTTAAGGATATCAGCACTCAGCCTTTTAATTTCAGGTTTTTGGCTGATGCCTGCTTGTTCAGCAAGGCGAAGAGCTTCCCTGTGATGGGATATCATGGCATCCAGATACCGTAGGTCAACCCATTTATCCGCCTGTCCAAGATCCATCATCTTCTTGTCGTACATGGAGAGACTATACTGCGGAGTGTACCAGTAACCAACACCGATTCCAGCTACAGCCGAAATAATGGCCAGCGCCACCGCCAGAGATATAGAAATTTTCTGCATTAGCTTATAAGTCTCATTAGTCCCATTCGTTTCATCAGTCTCATCAGTCCCATTCGTCCCATCACCCCTATTTCACAACAATAACCCCGCGATTTATGCCCATGGCACAGGTTATTTTATAAGAACCAGCATGTTGAGGGGTAAATTCCATGACAATTTTTTTTCCCTTGATAATAGGTTCAGGTTTGTCCCACAATCCAGGCACCATAATGGTATTCATGCATCCTGAAGCGGTATCGAGGGGGTTGACCTCAAGACGTACCCTCTCACCTGTTTTTACGGTAAAGCTGTTTGGCGCAATATTTTTGCTGTTCGAATAAAGTATTGTAAAGGTTTTTACACTGCTGTTTTGAGATGCAACTTTTTTTGTAACGTTTGCCGGTGAGTTTTGGTCAGTAGCAAAAGATAGTGTCGGCGTTATAATGGTCAAGAGCGTTATAATGTTCAGTGTGCTTTTTTTCATGGTTTTGGTTCTCTTATAGTTGATCTGGTTACATTCATCAATGATCATCATTTTTCATGCCAGATCAAAAAAGCCAGTTATGACGTGCCTTTTGATGTTGTCTGATTGAGAGGATATGGAGAATATTCAACACAAGCAAAGCATATTCTTCAAAACAACACTATACAAAACTTAATAATACGGGGATTTGTTTTATATCATAGAGAATGCAATGGAGCTATCAATACAAATTTTTTAAGGGAGAGAAAAATGAAAAAGGCATTGGCTGTATTTGTGGGTTTGATTCTTTTCAGCGTTTCTGCTCATGCAGAGCCGGGCGATGATATGAAATCTATGAAAATGGATAGGCCATGTAATAATATGCCTCAAAAGTGTCCGATGATGGGTGACCAGCCCATGCCCATGAAAACTCCTATGAGCGGGATGATGCACTCCATGATTGATATGATGAAAATGCAGCAGAAGATGTTGAAAGGGCTGACGGCGGCGGAGAAAAAGGCAATGGTGATAGAGATGGACAAAAAGATTGAACGGATGGAAAAAATGATGGCTGATATGCCCTGTATGCCTCCATCCCCATCTCTTCACGAACATGAGGCGATGGGGAAGTAAAGAACACGAGTAGTCAGTGCTTCATCCCTGAATGGTGCAGACGGCCTTTTTTAAGATCCCGTGTTTTCATCAGCACAAAGATGACCGGTGTCATGATGAGCACATGAACTGCAGAGGAGATCATTCCACCGATCATGGGTGCGGCTATTGGTTTCATGACATCAGCTCCGGTTCCTGCTGACCACATGATGGGAATAAGTCCGAGGAGGGCAACAGCTACGGTCATGAGTTTGGGTCGCAGTCGGAGCACGGCGCCTTCAAATGCCGCATCGTAGATATCCTGTTCGGTGCATGGTCCGTTGATCAGCTTTTTGTCAAGAGCTTCGTGCAGGTAGATTACCATGACCACACCGGTTTCAACAGCGATACCGTAGAGGGCAATAAACCCTACCCAGACAGCAACGGAGAGGTTGTAACCGAGAGCCGAGACCAGATAGACACCGCCAACGAGTGCGAAGGGTACCGAGAGCATCACCATTGAAGCCTCCAGGGCCGAATGAAAGGTAAAGAAGAGCAGGATGAAGATGATCACCATACCAAGTGGAATCAGCACCTGTAATCGTGCCTTGGCTCTGATCTGGTTCTCCCACTGTCCAGACCAGGTTATGTAATAACCGGCTGGCAGCTTGAGCTTTTGTTCCAGCACCTGTTTGGCTTCGGTCACAAAACCTCCCATATCGCGTCCACGGACGTTAAGATAGACCAGTGAACGCAGAAGTCCCCCCTCGCTGTTGATCTCCGGTGCACCGGTGGAAATTTTCAGTTTCGTGACCAGCGAAAGCGGTATCTGGGCACCTTCCATACCGCTTACCAGAATTCGGCGGATGGAGGCAATGTTATCGCGGTAGTCGCGCAGGTAGCGGATTCGGATGGGGAAGCGGTTGCGTCCTTCGACGGTGGTGGAGAGCATATCACCTCCAAGGGCGGTCTCAATGACATCCTGGATATCTCCTACATTGACACCGTATCGGGCTGCAGCCTGCCGGTCAATATCAATATCCAGGTAGTTGCCGCCTGTCACCCGTTCAGCCACCACGTCAGCCGCACCGTTGATCGGCTTGAGAATTGTTTCAGCCTGAATGGCAAGATCCTTGAGCACATTGAGGTCATTACCGAAGATCTTCACCCCAAGGTCAGTGCGCACGCCGGTCGAAAGCATGTTGATGCGGTTGATGATCGGCTGGGTCCATCCGTTGCGCACACCGATCTGTTGCAGCTTTGAGTCCAGTTCTGCTACAATGTCAGCCTTGGTCAAACCCTTACGCCATTGCTCTTTAGGCTTCAGGATGATGATGCTTTCAAACATGGAGACCGGAGCCGGATCGGTGGATGTTTCAGCCCGTCCCACTTTGCCGAGTACATGCTCAACCTCCGGAACGCTTTTAATGATGGTGTCCTGCACCTGAATGATCCGTTTGGCCTCCGTGATCGAGACGTTGGGCAGGGTTACCGGCATATAGAGCAGCGACCCTTCATCAAGTGGCGGCATAAACTCCGAACCAAGATTCATGAACAAGGGTACCGCGATGGCGAGAGCCAGCAGATTAAGTGCTATTGTGGTTTTTTTCCATTTCAGCACCCACCGGATCACCGGGGAGTAGAGTTTAATGAAAAAGGTGGAGACCGGATTTGAACTCTCAGCAGGCATCTTGCCGCGCATGAAAAAGAACATCAGCACAGGCACCAGCGTTATCGCAATAATGGCCGATCCCATCATGGAGAAGGTCTTGGTAAAGGCAAGGGGGTGGAAGAGTTTGCCCTCCTGTCCCTCAAGCATGAAGACTGGCACAAAGGAGAGAACAATGATTGCCAGGGAGAAAAATATCGCACGTCCGACCTGCTGAGCCGAAGTAATGATAACCTCCAGCCGTTTTGCTGCACGCTCTTCCGGCGGCATCTCTGAAAGGTGGCGATAGCAGTTTTCCACCATAATCACCCCCGCGTCCACCAGCACGCCAATGGCAATGGCAATACCACCAAGCGACATGATATTGGAAGTGACTCCCATAAGCTTCATGGTGATAAACGCAATCAGCACCGAGATCGGCAGGGTCAGCACAATCACCAGCGCACTTGGAAAGTGGAGCAGGAAGACCAGAATGACGAGTGAGACAACGATTGACTCCTCAAGCAGGTTTTCCTTCAAGGTATCCACTGCCCTCGATATCAAGTCAGAGCGGTCATAGGCGACCTTTATCCTTACACCAGGAGGCAACCCCTTCTCCAGTTCCGTTATTTTTGTTTTTACCCGGTCAATCACCTCTTTGGCATTTTCGCCGTAGCGCATTACCACGATGCCGCCAACCTTTTCCCCCTCGCCGTTCATCTCCAGCAGGCCACGCCGGATGGCTCCGCCAATCTGAACGGTACCAAGATTTTTCAGGTAGACAGGGGTGCCGCGCATGTCAGCTCCAACAACAATGTTTTCCAGATCAGCTTTCGATTTCACGTAGCCACTTCCCCGGATCAGGTACTCGGCATCAGCCTGTTCGATAAGCCTGCCTCCCACATCCTTGTTTGAAGCCTTGACCGCTTCCATTACTTTGCCAACCTTGATGTTGTAGGCAAAGAGTTTGTTCGGGTCAAGATCAATCTGATACTCCCGCACGAATCCGCCTATTGAGGCTACCTCAGCAACTCCCTGTACCGTGTTGAGCTGGTAGCGCACAAACCAGTCCTGCAGGGTTCTGAGCTGCTCCAGATCATATCCCTTTCCCTCAATGGTGTACCAGAAGACATGCCCTACGCCGGTACCGTCAGGGCCAAGCGTTGGAACCACCCCCGATGGCAAAAGCGACGCCGCATAGTTCAACCGTTCAAGCACGCGGGTTCTTGCCCAGTAAATGTCAGCCTTGTCCTCAAAAATGACATAGATCATGGAAAAGCCGAAGGCGCTCGATGCTCTAACGGCACGAACCTGAGGCAGCCCCTGCAGATTGACCGCCAAGGGGTAGGTGACCTGGTCTTCCACCACCTGCGGCGACCGACCGGGATAGTCAGTAAAAACAATTACCTGGTTGTCGGAGAGATCAGGAATGGCATCTACCGGCGTGTTATAGACCGACCATCCACCCCAGGCAATGACAAGGGCAAAAAACATCAGCACAATAACCCGGTTTCGGGCGGAATACTCTATGATCTTTTCTATCATTTCAGTTGGGATTCAGAGTCAATGAGGTATCCGCCCGATACTGCCACCTTGTCGCCAGAGTGGAGGCCTGATAAAATTTGAACTTTTTCGCCCGACTGCTGCCCAACCTGAACCGACCGTGATTCAAACATTCCCGGTGAGCTCTCCACCCAGACAACCTGGCGCTTGCCGGTATTCATGACAGCCGTTGTAGGTACAACAATCGACGGAACAAGCGGCACCTTGATGATTGCGTTGACAAACATCTCCGGCTTCAGTCTCATGCCGGGATTGCCAAGCTCAACCCGAGCCTTGACTGTTCTGGTCTTTGGATCGAGAAATGGATAGACAAATGCAATTATTCCGGTTGAAGGTTTGTCAGGGAAAGATTGTGAGCGAATTTCCACCTGCTGACCGATGTGAATATTCGAAAATTCATTCTCATAGAGCTCCATCTCCACCCATACGCTTGAGAGATCTGCGATGTTGAAGAGTACCTCTCCTGCTGCAACATACTGCCCCTGCTGAACCATTTTTTCAATGACCACGCCTGAAAAAGGAGTATAGATCGGGATTCTCATATTTGGCTTGCCACTCTTTTCAAGTTCCGCAATCTGACTCTCCTTGACACCAAAGAGCAGCAGCCGCTGTCTGGCAGATGTCACGAGACCTTCACCATTCTGGGAGATGGAGGCGATCGGTGAGTTTTTCAGCTGTTCACGACTTTTAAGGGCGAGAATGTACTCCTGCTGGGTTGCAACAAGATCGGGAGAGTAGATCTCTGCCACAGGCTTCTCTTTGCTGACGAAGGCTCCAACACTGTTAACATTCAATTTTTCAAGGCGTCCGGCAATCCATGCGGTGACTTTGGCTTGTCGCGACTGATTGTACTGCACAATGCCGGCAGCGTTGATCTCCTTGTTCAGGGTTTCCGTTTTTGCCTCAACCGTAGCGACATTAGCCATAACCCGCTGTTTCTCTGACAGCGAAACATGCTCGTGTATGTCCGCCTGCTGCATCTGATCCGCCGGCTTGGCGACAGCTTTTACAGGAGTATTAATTTTCTTGATCAGCTCCATACCGCATACCGGGCATAGGCCGGGTTTCTCCTTTATGATAAAAGGATGCATGGAGCAGGTGTAGAGCTGCTTAACCCCTGCTTGATCAGTTGCCTTACCGCCCTCTTTATTCTGCCACAGATACCAACCTCCACCGCCAACGACTGCAAGCAGAATAATTATCAGAGGAATTGCAAATTTCTTGTTCAGTGCCATGGCTCTTGAGGTTGGTATCGTTATTTGTGAGGATGTTCGTGGTTTTCAAATGCAGGTGTTGAAGGTCTTAGTGTCACCTCACAGCCCACCACAGCTTCAAGTTGCGCAAGCTTCATCATATATTCAGCCTTCGATTCGTAAAGTTCCCGTTCATAATTGAAGAGGTTCATCCTGCTGTCGAGCAGTGTCAGAAAATCCACCTTGTTGACCCTGTAACTGATAAGTGCCGATTCCAGAGATTGTTCCGACTGAGGGATAATACCCCCTTTGTAGAGTTCAACCTGTTGACGACGTCGGTCAAGCTGGGCAAGGGTTTCGTTGATGGTATAGTTTATGCTGTTCTTCAAGGCATTGAGCTCCTCAGTTGCCATGCTTGTTTCAAAGGTTGATTCCGCCACCATTGCCCGGCGTTTTTGCTGCTGAATGGGCAGGTTGAACGAGAGTCCGACACTGAACATGTTGTAGCCCGGGTCAGTAGCCATGCCGGATGCTATTGGTTCGCGGAACATATACTCTGCGGAGATGTTGAAATCAGGATAAGACTCCTTTTTTGCCAGGCTGCAGGCCGCTTGAGCCTTCATGATAAGACTCGCCAGACTTTTCACCTGAGGGCGATTATTGAGAGCGCTCTCGTTCAGTTGTTCCCGGGTCATTATGATGCGGGGGAGCGTGAATTCAGCAATAGAGCCGATCGGGATATTTCCCTGTCGATTGAGCAGGTAGTTGAGGTTGGATTCAAGGCTTTTGCGTTGCTGCTGGAGGCTGATCTGCATGTCGAGCATCTTTGACTTTTCAAGTCCCGCCTTGTAGATATCCTGCTGCACTCCCTGACCGACGGAGTATTTCAGCTCATTAATGGTCAGAAAATTAGAAAGGATTTTCACGTTTTTATCAATAACCCCGAGCATCTTGTTCACGGCCCAAAGCTGGTAATAGCTCTCCTTCACCATTTTTGTCAACTCAAGCTTGCGCTCTTCAAAGGCCCACTTGTATGACTCTGCTTCACTCTGCGCAACTTTCTCCCGCAGAGCGCGTTTTCCCCAGAAGGGGAGTTGCTGCGATATGCCGACTACCTTTGCGGAGTTGGGATCCAGGTTAAAAACTCCTGGTTCATGGGACAGCATATTCTGCAGTCTGAACATCACCATCGGATCATCGAGCGCCTTTGCCTGCTTTGCTTTACTGGCAAACATCTGCCACCGTGCTTCCGAAGCTTTCAATTCAGGGTTGTTGGAGAGTGCCGTGCCAACAAGAGCAGCAACGTCTTCCGCCGGGTCGCTCAGCTCTGCCGACCTTGCCAGTGCAGGTATAAGAAAAAACTGTATAAGTAAGGCAAATACCAGACGCTTTTTCATAAGATTTCGTGACAATAAGTTGTCGATCTACCTCTATATACACACAAAGCGTGCCATTCCCCGTTCATCACGGTACTACTGAGCTAAGCTCTTCAAGGTGTGTACATTATGGAGAATATTCTTCACTTGAAGGAGAATAATCCTCATAGTCGATCCAATTCCCCCCCTTGTTATCGATACCACCTCCGCCTCAATCTGGAGTCGTCCAGTTTTCTACCCTGAAGCCATCTCCAATCATACTGAAAGCTTTATCACCCGTAACAAGATTGGCATCGACTGCTTGAGCATGAGCGGCAATCATAAGATCAATGGGGAATAGCGTCACACCGTCGGCTTCGCATGTCGCGCGGAGATCTCCATAGACAGTGGCAGCATTTTTGTCACCTTTGTGATATATGTCAAGGTATTCATCATCTGTGCCGCACCGCAATAGGGGGACGACATTTTTATCGTACACTTTCTCCAAACAACCCCTCTCCAAACTCAATCTTTCACTGCACAGGAATAAATAGAGGTGCCCATAATCCCCTTCAGTCTCACTCAATGCATAAGTGTGTGAGTACTGGCGTATCATAGACATTCTGTTTGTTCTAAAAAATATTATGTCTTGCCTTTCGTGGCAGGGTAGTATAAGGTCTGTTACAGGGATCAGTCTAATTATTTAGGCGCCATAACAGCACGAGGAGAACCTTATGCACGCAAGCAACCTCTTGGGTTCGACTAAACGAATCGGGATTGGTCTCTCTTTCATCATTTTCCCGATAGTTTTTGTCTTTGCCTTTTCGGTTCATCCGGGTTTACTCCATCCTCACTTTCTTGGTTCATGGTTTAATCGCTATTCAACAACGTCACTGTTGGCTTATTTGATACTTTTCAATCCGGTAGATGAGGGTATGGCGGGGAATTCTTAGAAAACGGGCGGCGGCAGTCTGGTTCCATGCATTGCGCTCCAATGCCTCTACTACAATCTCGCGTTCAAGTTGCTCAAGAGAGTAGCCTTCATCAGGCAGCCTTACCACTTCATTTTTTCGGGTTTCTTGTTCTCGGAATTTATCCGGCAAATCGCTGTAACTGATCACATCACAGCTCCGCATGATAAGTAGCCGTTCGACGGTGTTTTCAAGTTCTCGAACATTTCCAGGCCATGAGAACATGGTGAGAGCTTCAAGTGCCTCTTTTTCAAATGATATCTTGTTGTTGCAATGCTTGGCAGAGAAATATTTGAGAAGAAGCGGAATATCCTTGCGTCGCTCGCGGAGTGGTGGTAGATGGATTGGGATGACCGAGAGTCGGTAAAAGAGATCTTCCCGAAAAGCACCCTCTGCGATGGCTTTGTCGATGTTCAGACTGGTGGCAGACAAAACACGAACGTCAAGCTTCTCAACCTTTGATCCCCCCACAGGCTCCACCTCCTTTTCCTGCAGTACCCTGAGCAGTTTTGGCTGAAGCTCAAGCAGCAGTTCACCCACCTCATCAAGAAATATCGTCCCGCCATCCGCCAGTTGAAATTTTCCTCTCTTCTCTTTTACAGCTCCAGTAAAAGCTCCTTTCACATGCCCAAACAGCTCACTTTCCAAAAGGTCACGAGGAATTGCCGCACAGTTTATTGCGATAAACGGTCTATCCCTCCGTGAACTGTTGGTATGCAGGGAGCGGGCTATCAGCTCTTTTCCTGTACCGGATTCTCCTGTAATAAACACGGAAGCTTCGGTGTCGGCTACTTTGCGAACCATTGCAAAAACCTTCTCCATTTCAGGCGATGAACCGACAATGGAGCGGAAATCAGCTTTATATCTCAACTCATCTTTCAACCGCTTGTTCTCTTCAGCAAGCCCCGAGAACTGGAGTGCTTTCTTCACCGTCAGTTTGAGAGCATCCCTGTTGAATGGTTTCGTTATGTAGTCGTAAGCTCCGGCCTTCATGGCCTCCACTGCAACGTCAACCGTGCCGAATGCCGTGATGATAATAACAAGTGTATCCGGTGCACTCTCCTTGACGGAATTGAGTACCTTTAAACCATCCATGCCTGACATTTTCATGTCGGTGATGACAAGGTCAGGCTGAAGCTGTTTAAACATTTTCAGCCCATCCTCTCCTGATGCCGCAGTCTCTACCTCATACCCTTCTTCCTGAAGATTATATTCAAGCACTCGCCGAAGCGAGGTGTCGTCATCAATAACCAGTATTTTTGCTTTCACACTCTTTCTCCATTGATTGTATCCTGTATCGGTAATCTGACGGTGACGGTGGCGCCATGTTCAGGCTTACTTTCAATCAGCAGTTTGCCGTTGTGGCTTTCAATGATTTTTTTTGAGATGGCCAGTCCCAGTCCTGTTCCTTCGGGCTTTGTGGTATAAAATGGTTCAAAAATTTTTTCCAGCTTATCGGCTTCAATTCCTGGCCCTGTATCCTGGAAACTGATATCACAGAAATCGTTTTCAGAAACCGATGTCGAGATGGTGACGTTTCCACCGGGTGGTGTTGCCTGTAAAGCGTTGATAACAATATTCAGAAAGGCTTGACGAAGTTTTTCACCATCAGCATTGATGATGACCGTTACAGGTTTTTGGAGCAGCACAAGGCTGACCTTTCGATCTTTGGCTTCATTGGATACCAGGGTAACAATGGTATCCAGTTCTTGCTCTATCTTACAGGGCTGCATGGCAGCCTGTTGGGGGGGAGCCATGTGCAGAAAATCCTCTACAACCCGGTTCAGGCGTTCGGTCTCCTTGATCTGAATTTCAATGAACTCGTACTTTGGATCGCCTGGTTTATAGTCATCTTTAAGAATTTCAGCAGTTCCACGAATGGAGCCGAGCGGGTTACGTATCTCATGAGCTAAAACAGCAGCCATCTCGCCAAGGGTTGAGAGCTTCTCTGCACGTCTCAACTCTTCTTCAATGACAATAATCTGCTCCGATTGATGTTGCAGTTTCTGGTATGACTCCTTCAACCCCTTGGCTGTTTTTTCCAGTTCAACGCTTCTCTCTTGCTCCCGTTGCGACAAGAGACCCGTCACTCCGCCGACAGTATTGTAGATGATTATTTCCATATATTTTTCCATCTCCATGGTTAAATGCCCACCCCACTGGAAGAGAATGTGAGGAGCATAAACTATGCTGACGATTAATGAGCAGCAGAGCCCTCCTCTCAGTCCAAACCAGAAGGCTGCGAGTATGATTGGCAGATAGTAGAGGCGCTGGAAAATATCATGCAGATAGTGGAGATGAAGAGGCGTCAGGTAGTGAAGCAGAGTGATGCCAACGATACATCCAGTCAGGATCAATGTCTGGGAAATGTTTTTTTCCATATTAATCGCCGGGCAGGCCATGGCCTGCCCTTACAGTTCATCCCTCGGTTTGGAATTCAGAGGTAGTATGGAACGCCAGTTCAGGGTAGTCATCCTTGGCGATTTTCAACATCCATTCGCTTTCAGCAAAAAATACAGGATGATGCTCCTTGTCGAGTGCAATGGCGTTCCATTTGCGTCGAAGAAACTCTTCAAGCATCTCCTTGTTGCTGCTGGTAATCCAGAATGCCTTGTGGAATCGCAGGGGAGTGAAGTCGCACTGCGCACCGTATTCGTGTTCAAGACGGAATTTGATAACATCGAACTGCAGCTCTCCCACAGTGCCAATAATTTTTCGGCTGCCATGCTGTATAAAAAGCTGTGCAACGCCCTCCTCGGTAAGCTGCCGGACACCTTTGTCGAGCTGCTTTGCCTTCATCGGGTCGCGGTTTTCAAGTGCTTTGAAGATTTCAGGTGAAAAACTCGGGATTCCACGGAAATGAAGCATCTCACCTTCGGTAAGGGAGTCGCCGATTTTCAGTGAACCGTTGTCATACAGACCGATCACATCTCCTGGCCACGCTTCATCAATGACACTTTTTTCATTGGCCATAAAGTGCGTGGGGCTTGAAAACCGTATTTTCTTTTTCAGCCTTGTATGGTAGTAGAACTTGTTGCGCTCAAACCTGCCGGAGCAGATTCTGAAAAATGCGGTACGGTCTCTGTGGTTCGGGTCAAGATTGGCATGAATCTTAAAGACAAATCCACTCATTGGCTCTTCCGCAGCTTTTACCATGCGTTCAGTAGCCTCCCGTTCAACAGGGCTTGGCGCAATAGCAAGAAATGTTTCGAGCAGCTCCTTGACGCCGAAATTGTTGATGGCACTGCCGAAAAAGACCGGTGCAAGCTGCCCGTCTCGATAAATCTTTTCATCAAATGGATCATAAACTCCCTCAATCAGCGTTACTGCTTCACGGAGTTTTTCGCAGAAACTTTCCGGGATCCATTTTTCCAGTTCAGGGTCGTAAGGATCCTTGACCTTGATCAGGCTATCGCTGATACGGGTGGTATTGGCTTCAAACAGGTTGAGCTCTTTTTTATAAAGATTGTACACTCCCTTAAATGTCTGGCCCTGGCTTATCGGCCAGGTCAGTGGCCTGACTCTGATATGCAGTTTGTTTTCAAGCTCGTCGAGCAGTTCAAAAGGGTTTCTGCCTTCACGATCCATCTTGTTGATAAAGATGATAACCGGAGCATGGCGCATACGGCACACCTCCATCAGCTTTTCCGTCTGCTCCTCCACTCCCTTGACGCAATCGACTACAAGAATAACGCTGTCAACGGCGGTCAGTGTCCTGTAGGTATCTTCGGCAAAGTCCTTGTGTCCGGGTGTGTCGAGAATATTGACCCTTTTGCCTGCATATTCGAACCCCATGACCGAAGTTGCAACCGAGATTCCCCGCTGCTTTTCGATCTCCATGAAGTCACTTGTCGCTGTTTTACGAATCTTGTTGCTTTTGACGGCACCTGCTGTCTGAATTGCTCCGCCAAAAAGCAGAAATTTTTCTGTCAGCGTAGTTTTACCGGCATCAGGGTGGCTGATGATAGCAAACGTTTTCCGTTTAGCGGTCTCTTTTATTAAATCCATTGTAACTATTATTGCTCTCTCAGTTTCAAGTGCACGACCATTGCATTATCCGTAAAAAATAGTGTAAAGTACTGTATCTATTGGTAAAATCCTTCAGGTATCCATTTTAGCGCAATGATAACTGGTGGAAAAGATACAAAGAACCATGATAATAAACAGAATCTCTCTTTATCGATCGATCTTGATTTCAGAATTCTCTATTTTTGTTCATCTTGATTTTGAAAAAATCGCTATAATAGCTCAGCATTTTAACAAATATAAGCACTCTACCATTATGAATTTTAATCCCTGGCACGATGTTGAGATAGGAGAAGGCCAACCGCATATCGTTAATGCTATTATCGAAATATCAAAAGGCAGTAAAACAAAGTATGAGCTTGACAAGAAAACCGGAATGCTGAGGCTTGACCGTGTGCTTTTTTCCTCTATTTTTTATCCGGCCAATTACGGTTTTATACCGAAAACTCTCGGCGATGACCATGATCCACTGGATATTGTCGTTATTTCACAGTGCGACATTGTGCCGATGTGTATGGTAAGAGCGAGAGTAATAGGCGTTATGCGCATGGTAGACCATGGTGAAGGTGATGACAAGATTATTGCGGTTGCTGAAGATGATATCAGTTTAAGCAATATTTATAATATTGATCAGTTGCCACCCTACTTCAATTCAGAGTTGCAGCACTTTTTTGAAGAGTATAAGGCGCTCGAACAGAAAACGGTTCTTGTCGAGGATTTCCAGGATGCTGAAATTGCCCGTCAGAGCGTTTCGCATGCCATTGAAAACTATAAGCGTGTCTATGCATAAGCTGTGGTGTTCCGCGGCCTTGAATTGGTCATATATTGGCCGGTTAAAAAATTTGGGACAACCTGATACATGTTATGATCTCATTGACGCCTGAAGAACTTGCGAAAAGAGCGGAAGGAATAAAACTTGTTATTTCCGATAATGACGGTGTTTTTACGGATAACGGTGTTTATTATTCAGAAAGGGGAGAGGAGATGAAACGCTACTCCATCAGGGATGGCATGGGTGTTGAACGTCTTCATAATGAAGGCATCGATACCTGCATCATGACTGGTGAGATTTCGCCAAGCATCAGGAAACGTGCTGAAAAACTTGGTATCAAGAGGCTCTATCTTGGGGTTACGGACAAATTTTCCATGTTTGAAACGGTTCTTGCTGAAACCGGACTTCAAAAGCATGAACTTGCCTATATCGGTGATGATGTCAATGATGTGGCAATTATGAAAGAGATTGCAATTGAAGGGCTGACAGCCGCCCCTGGTGATGCCACTCTTTTTGTGCTTCCCTTTATTCACTATCGCGCGCAATATAATGGAGGATATGGTGCATTCAGGGATTTTGCTGAATGGCTGATAGCGCTCAGACAATCCTGATCTGATGGGTTGCCAGGAGAGTTTTATGGTATATATTTTTTATTTGAATTAAGCAGCTCTTTATAACAACATCGATTCGGGGGCTGAAAGAGAGCCCGGATATCGTTTTATCCAAAGTAATGTAATGGCGGAAGTCACCATAGGAAACAGAGGAGTAGGGGAGGGCCACCCCGTTTTTGTTATTGCCGAAATCGGTATCAATCACAACGGGTCGATGGAGATCGCAAAAAAACTTATCGAAGGCGCTGCTCTTGCCGGATGTGATGCTGTCAAGTTTCAGAAGCGTACTCCGGAGCTTTGTGTGCCGAAGGATCAGCGGGATATTGAGCGTGATACCCCCTGGGGACGCATGAAGTACATTGATTACCGCTACAAGGTTGAGTTCGGGCATGAAGAGTATCAGGAAATAGACCGTTTCAGCAAAGAACACGGGATTTTATGGTTTGCCTCCTGCTGGGATGAGGATTCGGTTGATTTTATGGAAAAGTTTAACCCGCCCTGTTACAAAGGTGCTTCAGCATCGCTCACCGATCATGCTCTGCTGAAGAAAACTGCCGAAACTGGAAGGCCACTTATTATATCGACCGGTATGTCAACAATGGAAGAGGTTGAAAAAACCGTTGATTTTCTGGGAACTGATAACCTGCTTATTGCCCATACCAATTCAACCTATCCATCGCCGGTTGAAGAGCTCAATCTGCGGATGATCACAACCCTTAAAACCCTTTATCCCGGTGTGCCGGTAGGATATTCAGGTCATGAAGTCGGGCTTGCCACCACCTGGGCTGCAGTCGCCCTCGGAGCAACTTTTGTTGAACGCCATGTCACTCTTGACCGTGCCATGTGGGGTTCCGATCAGGCAGCTTCGGTAGAACTCTCAGGTATGGCAAGACTTGTTTCAAACATTCGGGATATTGAAAAAGCGCTCGGCGATGGTGTCAAGCATCTCTATGCCGGTGAGGCTGCGGCACGTAAAAAATTGCGGCGCTCCTGAAGGCTGTCAGGACTCTCTGCAATTTTAATTTCAGGTACTTGTTATATTTCCTTATCTCCATTAAATTTACCCTTCAATTCATCGGCAGTTTTTCCTCTCACTGAGAGTTGGTTTAGCTGCCGGGTCTGAATATAATGACATAAAGCATACAATATTATGAGCAATAACAGTAATAACGGTACAGTGCCTGTTCAGGAGTTTGAATACAAGGCTGAAATGAAGCAGCTGCTCGACCTTATTGTCCACTCACTCTATACCCATCCGGAAATATATCTCAGAGAGCTGATTTCCAATGCTTCCGATGCATTGAGCAAAGTGCGTTTCAACTCCCTCACTGATCAGGATATTATTGATAGAGAGGCTGAACTTGCTGTAAGGATAAGCATTGACACGGCAGAGCTTACCTTTGTTATAGAAGACAGCGGCGTTGGCATGACCGAAGAGGAGCTGATTGCCAACCTCGGCACAGTAGCCAAATCAGGGACACTTGGCTTTATGCAGGCATTGAAAGAGCAGCAGAAAGAGCTTGATGGCAACCTGATCGGACAGTTTGGTGTTGGCTTCTACTCAGTATTTATGGTAACCGATGAAGTGACCGTTGAAACGAGAAGTGCCAAGCCCGGTTCGGATGGCTTTCGCTGGCGTTCCTCAGGTCAGGGAACCTACACCATTGAAAAAATCGACAAAGCTGAAAGAGGAACAAAAATATCGTTCAAGTTTAAAGAGTCATCCAAAGAGTTTGCCGAAGAGTACCGCGTTGAACAGATCGTCAAAAAATATTCCAACTTTGTTGATTTTCCAATCTATCTCGGCGAAAAACAGCTCAACAGTATTACTGCGCTCTGGCAGCGGTCAAAAAGTGAGTTGAAGGATGATGAGGTCAATGAGTTCTACAAGTTCATTGCCAATGACTATCAGGATGCTCTTGATTATCTGCCGGTCTCTGTTGAGGGTATGGTAACCTTCAAGGCTCTTTTATTTTTACCGAAAGAGGCTCCGCCGGAGATGCTTTACCGTCAGGGCGATCTCGAAAACCGTGGCCCGCAGCTCTATGTCAAAAAAGTGCTGATCCAGCAGGAGTGCCGTGATCTTCTTCCCGAGTACCTTCGCTTTATAGCTGGCGTTGTAGATACCGAGGATCTTTCGCTCAATGTATCGCGTGAAGTTGTTCAGTCAAGTCCGGTGATGGCAAAAATCCGCCAGATTCTTACCGGAAAGATTCTTGGCTGGTTTGAAACCCTTGCCAAAGAGCAGCCGGAGAAGTTTAAAACCTTCTACAAGGCTTTCGGTCCTGTGATCAAGATCGGTTTGAATACAGATTATACCAACCGCGAAAAGCTTATTGAGCTGTTACGCTTTGAAAGCACAAAAACCGGAGCGGATGAGTATGTGACTCTCAAAGAGTACTCTGAAAGAATGGGTGCTGACCAGAAAGAGATTTATTATCATTCCGGTTCAAGCCGTGCACAGCTTCTTGCTCATCCTAATCTTGAGTATTTTCAGAACAAGGGAATTGAGGTTCTGCTGCTCAGCGATCCGGTAGACGTTTTTGTGATTCCATCAATCCATGAGTACGATAAAAAACCTCTCAAGTCTATTGAAAAAGCTGATATCGATTTTTCAAGTCAGAAAAATGAAGCAGCTGAACCGCTTCCAGAGAATCTTCTTAATCCTGTTCTTAAGCTCTTTCGTGAAACCCTTGGCGAAGGGGTTGAAGATGTCATTGAATCTCACCGGCTTGTCAGTTCTCCAGTGACGCTTGTAAGTGGCAAGGATGGCCTTGACAGCCAGATGGAAAAGATGATGAAGATGATGAAGAGTGATATGCCTGCTGGAAAAAGAATTCTTGAGGTCAATACTTCACATCCGATTATCCGGAATCTTGCCGGGATGATCATGGCCAATGAAAATAATCCACTTATCAGAACAGCCATGAAGCAGCTCTATGAAGGTGCACTGCTTCTTGAGGGAGGACTTGATTCAACCACTGCATTTTTATCGAGAATGAATGAGCTGATTGAAGCTGCAACGCTCTCCAGATAAGAGGATTCAAAACTTTTCAACTACTGAATTTGTGAAAAAAGGAAGCGATTTCGAAGCAAGGCAACTCGCGGTTTTTCAGAAGAATGAGATAACCGAGCATTATATCTACAAAAATCTCTCTGCCAGGGTCAGTGGCGTTAAAAATCGCCGTATACTTTTCCAGATTGCCGATGATGAGATGCGTCATTACAACGTATGGAAAACCTATACCAGAAAGGATGTCAGTCCAAGTCGTTTCAAGGTTTGGTTTTACACGCTTATCAGCCTGGTATTTGGTTTTACCTTCGGCATCAAGCTGATGGAAAATGCAGAGAAAAATGCTCACGATATCTACAGCCGCATTCCCGGTTCATTTACGGAGATCAACGGCATTATCCGCGATGAGGAAGAACACGAACAAGCCTTGCTTGTGCTTTTGGACGAAGAGCGCCTCAAATACACAGGCTCCATTGTCCTTGGTCTCAATGATGCCCTTGTTGAGCTTATGGGTGTACTTGCCGGCCTGACCTTCGCCCTGCAGAACACCGCTCTTGTGGCTTTGACGGCATCAATTACCGGGGTTGCAGCAGCCCTTTCCATGGCTGCATCCGGGTATTTGTCAACAAAATCAGATCCGGGAGGCAAAAATCCCTTTATTGCAGCACTCTATACCGGCGTCGCTTATGTTATTACCGTACTTTTGCTGATTGCGCCCTATCTGTTTTTGACTGATCTTTATATATGTCTCGCCCTTGCCTTTGTTGTTGCGGTATGTATTATAGGGTTTTTCAACTTCTATATCTCAGTTGCGCGCGATCTGCCCTTCAAAGGTCGTTTCTTTGAAATGGTTGGCTTAAGCTTTACCGTCGCTGCGCTGAGCTTTCTTGCCGGTTATGCAATACGTTTTGCATTTGGCATAGTGATTTAAATCAGCACTCAGCACTTAAAAGAAACCCCACAATCCTCCCCATATCGACCGGTTCAGCCGTGTTTATGTGCATACTGACAGCTATTTCTTCCGTTGTCAACGCTTCCAGCTTCTCAAGCTGTGAAGCAAGCACGGCACTGTCGGCTTCTGATGCATCGTTGCCCATCAGATAGCGCTTCTTTACTCTTTCCATTAAAACCTCTCTTGGCGCATCCAGGTGTAGAATCCGGCAGGGACACTTCCACTGTTTTGCAAGTTCAATAAAAAGGTGCCGGTTTTCAGCTTTGAGAAACGTTGCATCCACAATCACTCTCAGTCCACTCTCAATGCAGAGAGCAGCAACATCAAACAGTCGTCTATAGGTCTGCCGACCAATCTCTTCCGAATAGAGTGAAGCTTTTGTTTCCTTGTTGCTCCGATCAAGTGCATGCATACCGGCAAGCCTTTTTCGCTCGATGTCTGACCGGATATGCAGCCCATGTATTGTCTGGGCAATATCGCCTGAGACTCTTGTTTTGCCGCTGCCTGAAACTCCGAAAGTCAACACCAGCAAGGGATTTTCTTTAAGGGTGTATCGCTCTGCTGTCCGGAGGTATGAACAGTGCTCTTCGAGCACCTTTTCCCGCTCACTCTCTTCTGTTGTCTGAATGTAGCGGATAGCGGAAACCTTAACCCTTACCATAGCTCTGTAGAGTCCATAAAACCGGAGCAGGGGCAGCGCCTCATAATCACCGCTCTCCTTCAGATAGTTATTCATGAGTCTCCATGCTAATGCAGGGTATCCGGCATGTTCAAGATCCATGAACAGAAAACAGAGATCACTGATGACATCAATAATACTGAGGTTTTCATTGAACTCGATACAGTCAAAGATATATATCCGGTTTTTCCACCAGACCATATTGCCGGTATGCATGTCCCCGTGGCATTGCCGGATAAATCCGCCTTGTTTTCTTGCAAGAAAAAGAGGATAGAGTCGTTGATGTTCTTTGAGAGTCCACGCTTTGAGAAATGCAAGCACACAGGCTTCATCACTGTTTGATACCACCGGTTCGGTATGGGTGAAATTATCCAGAATGGGTTTGATAAGGTTATCAGGATGCCCGAATCCTGTTTCAGCCTCTACCGAGGTAATGTCCTGATGAAATCCAGCGATAAGTGAAGCAAGCATATCGATATGCCCATTGTCCAGCATGCCTGAGGAGAGCATCCTGTCGAGCTCCATTGTCCGGTCAAAACGGAGCATTTTAACAGCATAGTCAACAATTTCGCCCTCACCCTCAACAATAAAACTCTCCCCAGCCTTGACAACAGGTACAACTGAAAGGTAGATTTCAGGACAGAGCCTCTGGTTGAGGCGAAGCTCCTCACTGCAGTAGTGCAAACGCTTCTCCAGTGTTGAAAAATCAAGAAATCCGAGATCCAGAGGTTTTTTTACCTTGTAGGCATACTTTGCTGTAAGGAAAATCCATGAGATATGGGTTTCAACGACCTCGATTCTCCCCGTTGGATGAGGATATGCTCCCGGATGGCTCAATGCCTCAACAAAACTCTTCATGCTCGCTCTTTGCTATGATTTGTGCCTTAACAAACAAATAGATTAGGTAAAAAATATTGTAAATTAAAAGTTTGTTGCAGGGCTATTCTGTAAGTCACTCTTTCCATTCAACCCACGCCTATGATACATCTTTCAAAGATACTCTGCCCTACCGATTATTCCGCCACTTCGGACAACGCTGTCCGTTATGCCGTTGAATTTGCACGTAAAGTTGGCGCTCATGTCAGGTTTCTGCATATCCTGACATCCGGAAATAGTGTGGAGAAAATTCCAGCCAGCCTTGAAGACTCTACTGTTTCTCAGGACGAAGAGGATGATGTATTGCCAGAAAATTTCTCCACGATACTGATGGCAGAAAAACGAAAAGGGTTGAGTGCCGATATCCGTGTTCTCAAGGGCGAAGCTCATAAGGTTATTGCTGAACAGGCAACCTCCTGGGGTGCCGATCTCATCATCATGGGTTCCCATGGCAGGAGCGGACTGCATAGACTCATTATGGGCAGTGTAGCTGAAGAGGTATTCCGCGCTTCCGATATTCCCGTCTTACTGGTCAAGCAGGATGCCGCCAAAAAAATCGTTACCGATTGACATTTCAAATCAAGAATTCCATAATTATTTTAACAAAGACCATGAAAAATTTCAGGGAATCCATACTTACTCTTATTACTGAAACATCGGCAAACCTTCCGAGTGATGTCCGATGTTCCATTGCGAAGGCTATTGAACAGGAAGATCCAGCCTCTCAGGCTGGGCTTGCCATGTCAACCATATCGGTCAATATCGATATGGCGGTGGACAATGTCTCCCCGATCTGCCAGGATACCGGTATGCCGACCTTTTTCATTCATACCCCTCGCGGAGCCGACCAGCTTCAGATGAAACGGGAGATAGAAGGAGCAATTCAGGAGGCATCAAAAACCGGTAAACTTCGTCCCAATGCTGTGGATGCCATCACGGGCAAAAATTCAGGCAACAATCTCGGTTTTCATTTTCCGGTTATTCACTTTGAACCATGGGAAAAGGACGAGATAGAGGTCAAGCTTATTCTGAAGGGTGGCGGCTGCGAGAATAAAAATATCCAGTACTCTCTACCTGCGGAGATTCCCGGCCTGGGAAGCGCCTCACGTGATCTTGATGGTGTACGCAAATGCATGTTGCATGCGGTCTACCAGGCTCAGGGCCAGGGCTGCAGTCCAGGTTTTATTGGCGTTGGCATTGGCGGAGACCGTACCAGTGGATTTGAACTGGCCAAAAAGCAGCTCTTCCGAAGAATTGACGATTGTAACCCCGATACAGAGCTTGCCAGCCTTGAACACTATATCATGGAAAAAGCCAATACGCTGGAGATTGGTCCGATGGGGTTCGGTGGAAAAGCCACTCTGCTTGGTTGCAAAATTGGCAAATCGCACAGGGTTCCCGCAAGCTTCTATGTTTCCGTTGCCTATAACTGCTGGGCATACCGGAGGCTTGGTGTGCTGCTTGATCCCGCGACAGGCGCTATTACTCGCTGGCAATATCGGGATGCTGACGAGATTGTTCGCATGGCAAAAGGTGAAGGCATGCCATTGACCGGCAGAGAGGTGACGCTTCAGGCTCCGGTCACTGAAGATGAGATTCGAAGCCTGAAAGTCGGCGATGTGGTGCTCATCAACGGCACCATGCATACCGGACGTGACGCCTTCCATCACTATGTCATGCACCATGATCTTCCCGGCCATCTTGACACTGATGGTGGGATTCTCTTTCATTGTGGACCTGTTGTCATGAAAAATGAGGATGGCACCTACAGGGTTACAGCTGCAGGGCCAACCACATCGAGTCGTGAAGAGCCATATCAGGCTGATGTTATTAAAAAACTTGGACTGAGGGCTATCATAGGCAAAGGTGGGATGGGCCCGAAAACTCTGCTGGGGCTTCAGGATCATGGAGCTGTCTATCTCAACGCCATTGGAGGCGCTGCCCAGTACTATGCCCGCTGTATTGAAAAGGTCACTGGTGTCGATTTTCTCGAAGAGATGGGCGTACCTGAAGCAATGTGGCATCTGGAGGTGAAATCCTTTCCTGCTATTGTCACCATGGATGCACACGGTAACAGCTTGCACAGCCGGATTGATGAGGACTCCTTCAATCAGCTCACGACATTTACCGAGGAGAGCCACTGACAATTCAATGCATTGTTTAATAGAAAAGGACAGAGGATATGAAAAAAATAAAATTTATGGACGTCTCCTTTCGTGACGGTTTTCAGTCATGTTTTGGTGCAAGGGTAAAGACAGAGGATTTTCTGCCTGCCCTGGAAGCGGCGGTTCATGCTGGCACCTGCCATTTTGAGATTGGTGGTGGTGCCCGCTTTCAGAGTCTTTACTTTTATTGTGAAGAAGACGCATTTGACATGATGGATGCTGCCCGCAAAATCGTCGGGCCGGATATCAACCTTCAGACCCTGTCGAGGGGAGCAAACGTTGTCGGTCTTGTATCACAATCACGGGATATTATTGATCTTCATGCCCGACTGTTTAAAAAGCACGGAATTACAACAATCAGGAATTTTGATGCCTTGATGGATGTCCGCAATCTTGCCTACTCGGGTCAATGTATCCATGATGCAGGGCTTAAACATCAGGTAGTCATTGCCATGATGGGCCTTCCTCCCGGATTGAACGAGAGCTATTGTCATACATCGAAATTCTATCTCGACAAGTTGCAGGAAATACTTGATGCCTTTATCCCATTCGATAGTGTTGCCTTCAAGGATGCCTCAGGAACCACAACCCCTGCTGTTGTCTACGAGACTATTCAAGGAGCAAGAAAGATGCTTCCCAAAGATACTGAAATCGAGTTCCATACGCACGATACCGCAGGCATGGGTGTTGCCTGTAACTTTGCGGCAATTGAAGCTGGTGCTGATATTATCGACCTTTCGATGGCCCCAGTGAGCGGAGGTAGTGCCGCTGTCGATATTCTAACTATGTGGCAGAGACTCAGAGGTACAGGATATACGCTCGACATTGATCATGAAAAATATCTTGAAGTCGAAGCGCTCTTTATCGATCAGATGTACAAATATTACATGCCGCCCGAAGCCACAGCGGTCAATCCAGTTATCTCTTTTTCCCCGATGCCCGGCGGAGCCCTGACGGCAAACACCCAGATGATGCGCGACAATAATACACTCCATCTGCTGCCCGAAGTCATTAAAAATATGCGTGATGCTGTGGTAAAAGGCGGTTTTGGTTCATCGGTTACACCGGTTTCTCAGTTCTATATTCAGCAGGCATTTGCCAATACCATACAGGGCCCCTGGAAAAAGATCACCGATGGATATGGCAGGATGGTGCTCGGTTATTTCGGCCAGACACCTGCCCGCCCGGATAGTGAGGTAGTCAGGCTTGCGTCTGAACAGCTCGGTCTTGAGCCAACTACTGAAGACGTTCACGATATCAATGACCGTAATCCTGAACTTGGGATATCCTGTAACAGGGAGCTTCTTAAAAAAGCTGGATTACCGCAGAGTGAAGAAAATATTTTTATTGCAGCAACCTGCGGAGCTAAAGGTATCGCCTTTCTCCAGGGAGAATGCTCTACCGGTATCCGTTACAAGGCCGATATTGCCGTTGAAATCAAGGCAAAAACAAGAGAAGAGGTGGTTGCGGCATACCATGAAGTCCACAAGCACGATGTCCACCAGGAAGAGGTCAACAAAAGACTCCTCGATCTCTTCTCTAAACCTGCGCCCCAGGAGCCCGCACCGGCATCCTCTACGGGATCAAAAGTCATCTCAATGGCGGGTAATTTTACCGTTTTTGTCGACGGGGCCCCCTATACAGTAACCTTTGCCGATGGATCAGCCATAAACCCACAACCAACACCTCTCACCCCTCACCCCTCCCTGCTCACTACCCAGGACTCAGCATCCGGTACTCAGCCCTCATCCCCCGGAACACCTGTTGTGGCAGTCATGCCAGGCAATATACATTCGATCTCTGTCAAGGTTGGTGATGAGGTCAAAGAAGGGGAAGAGGTTGCGGTTATCGAGGCCATGAAAATGGAAAACCAGATCAAATCCCCTTGCTCAGGCAGGGCGCTGACTATTTCAGTCGATCAAGGTGCAACTGTAGCCATTGGAGATGTGCTGATGACCATCGGGTAGTGCAACCATGTTAAAGTTACTGTTTCAGAATCACTTCGCAATCAGGATGAAGTTCGATAAAACGTTCAAGTTCAGTTCCGGGAATATGACCTGCCGAGAGTTCCAGTTTTTCAAGGTACTGAAGATGCATGATCGGGCCGATAGAGGTGATCGGAGTGTTCGATATATCAAGCTCCTCGAGGTTGATAAGCTCTTCCAGAGGATCGATAGTAATGAGTGGCGTATTAGCGATGCTCAACTCCCGAAGATCAGAAAGGTTTCTTAGTGGCTCAACGCTTGTGATACCCGTTTTGTTGCAGCGGAGATATTCAAGATTGTTCAGCAAAGAGAGTGGCGATAAATCGATTACTTCGGAACTGTTAATTCCCAGTTCGATAAGATTTTCAAGTCTCCTGAGCGGTTCAAGAGAGGAAATTTCTGTCTGGTAGCAACTGAGTTTTTCAAGATTGACAAGATCCTTTAGAGGGGAAAGGTCATTGATAAGCGTTTCAGAACAATATAACTCCTCAAGATTGAGAAGGTTGCGTATCGGTTCAAGTGAACTCACTTGAGTGCTTGAGATCCAGAGAAGTTTCAGGCTTTTAAGGTGGCGAAGGGGCTCGAGCGATGAAAAGTTGCAGTCAAATGCATAGAGACGCTGCAGCTTCTCCAGATGCAAAAGAGGCTCAAGATTTTCAATCGGTGATTCATCACAGCGGAGCTGCTGGAGATTTTCAAGTACCCTTACAGGCAAGAGATTATGAATTCTCCGGTTGTCACAACGCAGATGTGTCGTTTCAAGAAAGTCAAGTAACTCTTGATCCGATGGTTCACGGAGAACTTTCAGGGTTGTTTTAACAATATCTTTCCAGTCATCGGTCAAGGAATTCCACCATTTTTTCCGTGCAGCGTTGCTTTGCAGCAGCTCAGATTTGGTAATGGTGCAAAGGTACTCAGATTCATCGGTGCGTGAGGGGGCTTTTTTTGCATTATCCTTGCACTCGGAATCGTCAGAAATACTTGCAGGTATGTTTGTGCTGAAATTGAGCTTTTCAGTAAGGCAGTACGTATACCATGCTGCTTTTTTTTCCTCAATGTTGTGATGGTGCAATTCTCGGGATTGCTGGTCAAGGGAGGAAATATCTTCAAAAATATCATTTCCGCATCGTGGACATACAGCGCTGTTCGCAGTTAGGGGATAGCCACAGACCGGGCATTGATTATAGGTATTTTGCTCCAAAATTCTATGGTGGTTAATTCATTGAACAGAAAACAGGGGAGTGTAGTTAAATAATAAGAAAAAAAGCGTTACCGCCATAAAGGTAGAAAAAAATAGATGTTTAATTTTTTCTGCCGGTACATGCCGCACAATAAAGAGAAAGCCGTGAATAAACTTTTTGAATGCAGAGTTTGTTGACCTGAAATAGGCAAAATTAATGTTTTTTTTATGGAGTTGAGGCGAGTAACACAGCTTGAGTGCCCTTGATTAAGTGATTAAAAACGGAGAGATTGTTATGGTTAAGAATGTTGTGCCTGAAATGCCATCAGGCGGGTTGTATCCAGAGCAGTTGCTTACTTTGTCAGATGAGCCATGGTTGCTCAGGCGGGAGGGTTTTCTCGGTACACCGAAAAGCATTCAGGTCAACGAGTCGCTCTTGACCATTGGCAACGGTTATCTCAACATCAGAGGATCTCTTGAGGAACTGCCGCCTGGCCATTGCGGAGGTATGTATTTGAGCGGGATTTACGATAAATCCGAAGCCGCTGTTGAAGAGTTGGTCAAATGTCCGATGTGGACTGATGTATCGATATGGAGTGAGGGAGAAAAATTCTGTCTCTCAACCTGTAAGTCCCTCAGGCATGAGCAAGTTCTTGACATGCAAAAAGGTACCCTGCATCGCACCACTACTGTCAAGAATCCTTCAGGAAAGACCATCACCCTTGAAACGATACGCCTTGTCTTTATGCACAATGTGCATTTGGGCTATCTGCTCGTAAAGATCACCCCAAGGAATTTTTCCGGCCCCATTCGCGTGCTCAGCGGCTTGAACGGAGAGGTGTACAACAGAGGCTATTTCCCTCGGGAACAGCTTAAGCATCTGCAGCTTGAAAGAATCGAACGCGGCAGGGCTTTTATGTACCTTGAGATGAAAACTCGTGAACACGGTATACATATTTCAGAAGCGGCTTCATGGAAGCTTGTTTCACCCGGGCTTCACAGCTATAACTGGGAGCCGAGAATCTACGGTGAAAAGTTTACAAGTGAAATTACGTTTGACGCCCACGAAGGAGAGAGCTATGTTTTCGAAAAACTGGCAGTTGTTGCCACAAGCAGGGAAATCCCTGCAGAAGAGATGTTCAAGGGGACCATCAGCAAACTGAAATATTTTGTGAGGAGCGGAGCGGCAGCCGAAATAGCAGCTCATCTTCAGGTCTGGCAGGAAAAATGGAAACAGGCAGATATTGTTCTCAATGGGGATGCCAAGGCCCAGCATGCCTTGCGATTCAATATCTATCAACTGCTGATCAACGCTCCTGTTCAACCGGCTGGTATTGGTGCAAAATTTTTGAGCTCCGAAGGCTATCTCGGCCACGCATTCTGGGATACCGAGATTTTTATCCTCCCCTTTTATATCTACAACTTTCCGGAAATTGCTCGGAACATGCTCCTTTACCGGTACAATACTCTTGCCGGAGCAAAGCAGAATGCCCTTAAAATGGGCTATAGAGGGGCTAAATATGCGTGGGAATCAGCGACTACCGGCGTGGATGTTACCCCAAGATTTGCTTCAAAACTTGAAAAAACCATACGGCTGATCTATACAGGGACAGAAGAAGATCACATAGTGTCAGATGTGATCTACGGAGTGGAAAAGTATTATCGAGTCACTGCCGACGAAAGCTTTCTGTTGGATTACGGACTTGAAATGGTCTTTCTTACCGCCAGATTCTGGGCTTCGAGGGTTATTCGGGAAGGAGAAAATTATGAGATTCGTTGTGTCATAGGTCCCGATGAGTTTCATGAGCATGTCAACAATAACACCTATACCAATTTTCTGGTGAGATGGCATCTCAGGCTTGCGGTAACGACCTTCAGGTTTATGGAGCAAAACAATACCTCGGTTCTTGATGAACTTGCAGCCCGTTTAGAGCTCTCCAAAGATGAGGTTGATGCATGGCTCGATATCAGCAGGCATATCAAGATATTGTACGATGAGGAAACAAAGCTGTTTGAGCAGTTTGACGGTTACTTTACCCTGAAGGATTATGTCATTGAGGAGCATGACCTGGACGGCCAGCCAATGCTTCCCCGTGGTGTTACTGATTACAATATCCAGTCCACCCGTCTCCTTAAACAAGCCGATGTCATCAGTATGATGATGCTCTTTCCTTATGCATTCAGCTTTGAGCAAAAGAAAGCGAATTTTGATTTTTATGAACAACGGACAGCACATAAATCCTCATTGAGCCACTGTATTCATGCCATGGTTGGGCTTGCCTCCGGGTGTCGCTCAATGGCATACAATTATTTTATGAAAACTGCCCTGTTTGATCTGGATAACCTGCATGGCAATACAGCGCTGGGTATTCATGCCGCCGCCGTGGGCGGTACCTGGCAGACGGTGATCCATGGTTTTGGCGGCTTTTCGATCAAGTCCGAAATGTTGGTGCTGAAGCCATGGATGCCGATCGAATGGCAAAGTCTTTCGTTTTCTGTACGGTGGAAAACGAGAATGGTTGAGCTGACGATTTATCAAGAGTATGTTTCAGTGCTGATACGTTCGGAGGAACAGATCTCGCTGCCGCTAAGCCTTTACGGAAAAACATATAAATTGATGACCAACCAAAGGTATGATCTTCCCGAGCAAAGAAAAAAAAGGAGGGACTGAACAATGGAAGTTTAAGAGATGCCGAGAGCGTGCTGTCTGGGGTGAGCAGTGCATATGGTTGTCAATACCAGCGAAAGATCCCGAAAAAATGTACTACTTTGACCATTAAAACCCATAATGCAATTTGAACTACGGATGGAGTGAATGCATATGGCGTTACGTCACGATGTCACCCTGAAACGCTGAATGGTCTCTATCTCTATGGATTTTGTGCACTTACACGCTCATACGCATTATTCGATGCAGAGCAGCCCTGTTTTCCCTGGTGAAATGTTTTCCACTGCACTAAAGTTTGGCATGAAGAGCATTGCAGTGACCGATTATTGCGCAATATTCAATATGCCGGAGCTTTTCAATGAGGCCAAACATGCCGGAATCAAGCTTATTATCGGCAGTGAGCTTCTCCTTCTTGAAACAGATGCACACCAGACCAACCGTGTTTCTGTATCTCCCTCTCTGGTGCTTCTTGTTAAAAATGATGCTGGCTACCGGAACCTCTGCATACTCCTCTCCAGGGCAGCCAAAGATGGCTTTGTCAATGGCATGCCACATATTGAGAGCCGTCTGCTCGAAACCTTTCATGATGGACTTGTCTGTCTTTCCGGTTACTCTTCAGGAAGAGTAGGAAGGGCGCTTCTTGCTGGAGCAATTGATGAAGCAGAATCATTTACTGAATACTACAGGGAGATTTTTGGCGATAACTTCTATCTGGAGCTTCAGCGTCACGGCACTCCTTTCGATGACAATCTCAACAGTCAGACCATTGCCCTCGCACAAAAATTTTCAGTAGAACTTGTTGCCACCAACAACGTTCACTATCTCGAAAGAAAAGATGCCGGTTGCTACAGGGCGATGGTTGCCAACAGAACCAAGGAAAAACTTTCCAACCAGAATCTTCTTGCCCTACCGGGAAGCGATCACTATCTGAAATCCTCTGAAGAGATGAGCCAGTTGTTCAGCGATGAACACCGGGAGCTGAGCAACACCCTGCTGATTGCCGAAAAGTGCTCCTACAGCTTCAGCAACAAAGAACCGGTTGTACCACATTTTCCTCTTCCAGAGGGATTCAAGGATGAGTTTTCCTATCTCCGGTACCTGACATGGGAAGGGGCAAAAGAGAAGTATGTTGATTCCGAAGCTTATGGCATCACTGCTGAGGATGTCAGGTCGCGCATTGAGCTTGAGCTCGGTGTTATCGAAAAAATGGGGTTCAGCTCCTATTTTCTCATAGTCAGTGATCTGATTGCCGCATCCCGTCGTCTCGGCTACTCGGTCGGACCGGGTCGGGGTTCAGCGGCAGGCAGCATTGTTGCCTATCTTACCGGTATAACAAGGATTGACCCACTGAAATACAAGCTGCTTTTTGAGCGCTTTTTAAATCCGGAACGCTCCTCCATGCCGGATATCGATATTGATTTCACTCCGGTTGGCAAGCAGAAGGTTCTTGAATATACGGTGGAAAAATATGGCACAGAGAGTGTTGCAAAAGTCATTGCAATCGGTACGCTCGGCGCCAAAGCAGCCATACGTGATGCTGGCAGGGTTCTTGAAGTTCCTCTCTCTGTTGTGGATAAACTCGCAAAACTTGTTCCTGTCAGGCCCGGCATCACCCTTGAAAAAGCTTTGAGCGAAGCCAGGGAGCTGAAGGCTTTCTCGGAAAGCACTCCTCAAATCTGTGAGCTTATGACCCATGCCCGTGCTCTTGAGGGTCGGGCGCGTAATGTTTCAATGCATGCCGGAGCAGTTGTCATTACCGACGGCCCGCTTGAAGAGCAGGTGCCACTCTATGTTTCCAACAAGATCGAAACCGAAGTCCGGAAATTTGCCGACGAATTTGATCTTGACGAACCGGATCATGTCAGAGGTAAATCCTCCGACGGTATCGATGAGAAACAGGTTGTTACCCAGTTTGACAAAAACTGGATTGAAACAGCCGGACTTCTCAAAATTGACTATCTCGGACTTGAAACCCTTGCCGTTATTGACGAAACCCTTAAAATGATCAAGCGACGGCACGATCTCGATATCGAGCTTGAAAAAGTCCCCATGAACGACCGGAAAACCTTCAGGATTTTTCAGGAAGGCAAGATGGCCGGTATTTTCCAGTTTGAGTCATCCGGCATGCAGAGCTATATGACGCGTCTCCAGCCCACTCAGATCGGCGATATCATAGCCATGAGTGCGCTCTACCGTCCAGGTGCTCTCAATGCACGGATCGATGAGCGACGCAACGCCGTCGATCTTTTTGTCGACCGTAAGCATGGAAGGGAAGCCATCGATTATATGCACCCTATGTTGGAGGAGATTCTCAAGGAGACCTATGGAGTTATTGTCTATCAGGAACAGGTGATGCAGATATCCCAAGTTATGGGAGGTTTTTCTCTGGCCAAGGCGGATAATCTCCGCAAAGCCATGGGAAAAAAGAAGCCTGAGATCATGGAGAAATATAAAGTTGATTTTGTTCAGGGCGCTATTAAGCAGGGAGTGCACGATACGCTTGCCACAAGGGTGTTCGAGCTCATGGCAGAGTTTGCCGGTTATGGGTTCAACAAAAGTCACTCCGCCGCTTACGGGGTTCTCGCCTACTGGACAGGATATCTGAAAGCTCACTACACGATTGAGTTTGTAACCGCCGTTCTGAACAGTGAAATAGGTGATACTGAACGGATGAAACACCTGACCGATGAAGCAAAAAGCTTTGGCATAGCAACCCTGCCTCCCTCAATCAATAAAAGTGATGCGCTTTTTTCTGTCGAAGACCTCAACGGTCGTTCCTACATTCGCGTAGGACTCAGTGCCATCAAACAGGTCGGGGGGGCAGCACGGGCAGTTGTAACCTCAAGACTCCGCAGAAAACGTGATTTTGTAAACCTTTTCGACTTGGCGGTATCAGTTGATTTGAGAGTCATGAACCGTAAGGCCCTTGAGTGTCTGATTCTTTCAGGAGCATTTGATGAGATCGACAAGCATCGTGCCAGACTTCTGGCCAATGTCGACAAGGCAATTAAATTCGGTCAGATGCAGAACCGCTCGGTTACCCTCGGTCAGTGTGGCTTTTTTACCGCAGAGGAGGGGGCTCAGTTTGAGGAAGAGCACTATCCGGATATGGATCAGGCTGATCCAATGCCGGAAGCTGAAAAGCTGCTCCATGAAAAAAAACTTGTCGGCTTTTACTTGAGCCACCATCCACTTTCACCCTATCGCCGCGATTGGCAGGCTTTTGCAACACTTCAGCTTCAGACAAAGGAGGTGGTTGCGGCAAAACAATATAAAGTAATCGGAGTTATCGTATCAGTGAAGCCCTACCAGGACAGGAAAGGAAAGCAGATGCTTTTCGGTACAATTGAGGACTTTACAGGAAAAGCGGATTTTACTGTGTTTGCAAGTCTCTTTGAGCAGTATGGCCATCTTATCAAACCCGAAGAGGTACTCATGTTTGTTGCCGAAGGAGAGGTGAGCGGTGGCATGCTTAAACTGCTGGTCAGAGAGGTGGTGCCAATAAAAAAAGTCAGAAGCAGCCTGACAAAAAAAATTGTTCTTAAGATTGATGCCGATGACCAGATGCAACTCGAAAAACTTGCCGGGGTAAAAAAAATATTCACCTCTCATCATGGCGGAACACCAGTCGATTTCGAAGTAAAAGCACAGTCAGGAGAGAATATTGAAACACTCACCCTCTTTGCCCGCAACACGCCGATCGACCCTGCCGAGAGAACCATAGAAAAGCTCGAGGAGCTTCTTGGCCCCGACAATGTTCGGATTTCAGGGTAGCTCGATTTATTTAATTAATTATTTTTATTACTTTCATCACTGATCTATTGTATGGATATTCAGTTTTAAACATTCACTAATTCAAATGGGTACAATAAAACAATGAGCGGTAAATATTTTGTAGCTACAGACCAGAATTTCAAGGCAGAGATCCTTGAGTCAGATAAAGTTGCTTTGGTTGACTTCTGGGCAGCATGGTGTGGCCCGTGCATGATGCTCGGTCCTGTTATCGAAGAGCTTGCTGGTGATTACGCAGGAAAGGCTGTCATTGCAAAACTCAATGTTGATGAAAATCCAGCAACTGCAGCGCAGTATGGTATCAGAAGCATTCCCTCCCTTCTTGTGTTTAAAAACGGTCAGGTTGTCGATCAAATGCTTGGAGCCATGCCGAAAAATCAGATCTCAAAGAAAATCGACGAGCATATCGGCTGAAGGCCTTCTTAGCAACGTTATTCGTTATCCCGGCGGCGGTCGTCGGGATGCGCGGAAACCCCTCCCTGTAACTACATACACAAAAGCAACCATGGACTGTGAAGTACGCGATATAATTATTATGGGTACAGGCCCTGCCGGATATACCGCTGCCATCTATACTGGGCGGGCAAACCTAAAACCTCTTGTAATCGAGGGATTCCAGCCCGGTGGCCAGCTTATGATCACAACCGAGATCGAGAATTTTCCCGGTTTTCCAGAAGGCATCCGTGGCCCGGAGCTTATGGCAAAAATGCGCGAGCAGGCAGCAAAGTTTGGTGCAGAGTTTAAGAGTGGGAGCGTGACTGAGGTCGATCTCTCAAGAAGTCCATTCTGCCTTACGCTGGAAGATGGCCGTGAATTTTTTACCCGCTCACTTGTTATTGCTACCGGTGCAAATGCCAAATGGCTCGGTATAGAATCAGAAAACCGGTATCGCGGCAAAGGCGTCTCAGCCTGTGCGACCTGTGATGGATTTTTTTTCCGTGACTGCAATGTCTTTGTTGTTGGTGGAGGCGATACGGCAATGGAAGAGGCTCTCTATCTCACCAAATTTGCTTCCCATGTCACCCTTGTTCATCGCCGCGAAGAGTTCAGGGCATCAAAAATCATGACACTCCGTACCCGTAAAAACCCGAAAATCAGCACGATGCTCAACGAGGTCATAGATGAAATTCTCGGGGATGGTCAGAAGGTAACCGGAATTCGCCTGAAAAATGTTCTGACCGGTGAACTCGCCGTTCACCCATGCGATGGAGTCTTTCTCGCCATTGGTCACTCGCCCAACGCTCAGCTATTCAAGGGGCAGCTCGATACCGATGATTATGGCTATATTCTGACAAAAAAATCATCAACTGAAACCACTGTACCGGGTGTCTTCGCCTGCGGAGATGTTCAGGACTATACCTACCGCCAGGCAGTTACCGCTGTAGGAACCGGCTGTATGGCAGCCGTCGATGCCGAACGCTTTCTTGAATCAATTCGCTGACCTTTTCTGCATTGTTCTCGGGAAGTGATGAAAATCACAGCATCTCTTCCCTGAGGCTCTTGAAAAAGTCATTCAGCACCTCATTGAACCCATATGCAAGCTCAGTTGCTTCCGTTTCCTTCTGCGAAAACCAGCGCAGCATCTGCCCCTCATGAAGGACCATACGCTCCACATCAAACTCCGCCGCCTGGCTATAAACGTGCTCTGTCCGGTCTGAAAACTCATAGACTCGGAAAAGCGTGCATCCCTCAACACTAACTTCAATCTCTTCCAGCATCTCCCGTACAATACACTCCGCAGGTGTTTCACCGCTTTCAACATGACCTCCCGGCAGATCCCACATATTAGGGCAGGCAATTGAGGGTTTATCATCTCTCAGCACAAGCAAAACCTCATGCCGGCGGTTGAAAAAAATAATACTCGTGCCAACGTGTCGCATAACAATTTTTTTAATCAATTATTACACCTTCCTCATCAAGCTGCGGGTATGGGTCACCGTTTTGCTTCAGTTTCCGGCTTAGTTGAGGATAGGAAAATTCAAAAAGCATTCGTTCAAAGCATTCCGGCTCCAGCTGCGGTACACTATACATTCCCTTTTGCGCCCGCTGGCGCTGTGCTTCAAAGAGAATGACCGCCGTAGCTACTGAAACATTTAACGATTCAAGCATGCCAAGCATTGGTACCGTGATGGTGTGGGCCGCTCCCTTAATGGCCTCTTTTGAAATGCCATCCCATTCAGCACCAACTACGAGTGCCGTAGGTGCAGTATAGTCGATCTTCCGGAAATCCAGGCCATCCTCCATGTTTGAAGCGACAACTATCTGCATCCCATCTTCCGATAATTTGCTGTAGACCATTTCAATGTTGTGGTAGAGGTTCAGGGTCGACCATTTACTTGCACCGGCGGCAGCATTCTGTTCGGTATAAATGGTTTTACGGTATGAAACGGCATGGATTTCACAGATGCCGACACTGTCACAACTTCGTATAATTGCCGAGAGATTATGAGCTTTATTGACATTATCCATGACAACCGTCAGATCAGGTTGCCGATGAAGCAGCATTTGACGGATTTTTAGAAATCGTTCGGGGGAGATCAATATATTGATAGAAGATTGTTGAATTGTTGCGCGCTTTGTTTAACCCTAAGAAAGCAATTTATTTCCTTTTTCCTCAATTCGTAAAATTATGAGCCTTCGTAATAAAAAGCATCCCCAGCTTGAGCGTCTGCTTCAAAAAGCAAGGCCAGTTACTCTTGATTCATCCTCAAAAATTCTTATTCTCAGCGATCTCCACATGGGTAATGGAGGCCGGCGTGACGAATTCCGCCGAAACGCCGAACTGGTCAGAACCATGCTCGGGAGCTATTATCTGCCTGAAAAATACAGTCTTGTTCTCAATGGCGATGTTGAGGAGCTCTTTAAATTTCCACTTGAAAGTGTTGTGGCAGAGTGGGGCGATCTCTACGACCTTTTCCTCAAATTCCAGCACAATGGTTTTTTCTGGAAAACCTACGGCAACCATGATGCCGAGTTGCTCGAAGAGAAGGATTACCCACTTGCATCATCAATGGTAGAATCGGTGAAATTCCACTATGACGATGAAACTATCCTGATTCTTCACGGACATCAGGCATCGGTGCTCTTGTGGGAGACCTATCCAATAGTCAGCCGTTCCGTGGTCTTTTTTCTCCGATACATAGCCAAGCCAGCAGGCATTAGAAACTTCTCAACAGCCTACAACAGTCGCCGCCGGTTCGCTATCGAAAAATCCATTTACGAGTTTTCCAATCAGGCGAAAATTGTCTCTATCATTGGCCATACCCATCGCCCACTCTTTGAGTCGCTCTCCAAGGTCGATTTCCTGAACTTCAGGATCGAGGAGCTCTGCAGAGCCTACCCTTCGGCGAACAGCGAAAAGCGCGCAACCATTGAAAGAAAAATTTCCTCATTGAAAATTGAACTTGCAGCCTGCTATAAGCGAGGAAAAAAAATTGGTCTGCGGAGCGGTCTCTATAATAACCTAACCATTCCAAGCGTTTTCAACTCCGGTTGCGCTATAGGTAAACGAGGTATCACTGCCCTTGAAATCGAAGGCAACAAAATCAGGCTTGTCTACTGGTATAACGGCAAGCAGAGCCGCAAATTCACCAGCGACCGCGACAACCGCCCAATGGAACTCGGCTCAACCGGCTTCTCCCGCATTGTGCTCAACGAAGACTCACTCGACTATGTTTTTTCCCGTCTCCATCTTCTGGCCTGAACGGCTATATTGGGAATCAATAGTTCAGGTACCTGAATCAGAGGCGAGATGGTAACTGTTTTCCAGATAACTTCATAAAAATCATTGTGAAAGATCATAAAACTTTCAATTTTAATGTTTTGTTGTGATATTGAAGTGAAGATAACTTTAATGTGAATTATGACTCTGCCCCATTCAGAGCGACCAGCAGTTATGAAGGATTGTAACGCTAAGATATTACCCCTACTAAAGGGTCTTTGTGTTCATCAACTCTTTGAAAAACAGGTCGTAGAGACTCCAGATGCTACTGCTGTCATTTTTGATGACGGTATTCTCACTTACACAGAACTTAATTCCCGTGCTAATCAACTGGCACATGCATTGATTGCGCTCGGTGTCGATGCAGATGTTCCTGTTGCTATCGCACTTGAGCGCTCACCAGAGGTTATTATAGCGTTACTTGCTATTCTCAAGGCTGGCGGGGTTTATGTTCCCATAGACCCTGATTATCCTGCTGGCCGTCTTGCTTTTATGCTTGAGGATTCGGGTGCAAGAATAGTGATCACCAGGGAGTCTCTGCGCAAACGGTTACCTCAAATTTTGGAGCATACTCTTTGTTTTGATGGAGAGTGGATCAGCGTCACAGCAAATCCTGATAACAACCCTAAACGCATTGTTTCTCAGGGATCTCTTGCTTACGTTATTTACACATCAGGCTCAACCGGGAAACCAAAGGGTGTAGCGGTGGAACATCGGTCTATAGTTCAGCACTGCCAGACTATTGAAGCTTGCTATGAACTTACACCTCAAGATCATGTCTTGCAGTTTGCTTCACTCAGTTTTGATGCTTCGCTTGAACAGATATTGCCCACACTCTGTGCAGGGGCCGCAATAGTATTGCCACTTTCCAGCTTGCTTTCGCCTGATAATTTGAACGAGTGTATACGTACGAAGGGAGTGACAGTTATGGAACTTCCTCCGGCATTCTTTCAGCTATGGTCTTCGTCATGCGAAGACGGCATCTCTTCTATGCTACGCCTTATTATTCTTGGTGGTGATGTGGTTGCGCCAGGGATACTCACGATCCGTAAAGGTTGGTCCAAGCCATGGCCTCGATTATTGAATAGCTATGGACCAACCGAGGCTACGATCGCAACGACTTGTTACGATATTCCAGAGGATCAATCTGGAATTATTGTGCCGATAGGTCGCCCACTTCCTCATCAAACTGTTTACGTTCTTGATAAGCATTTGCAGCAAAAACCGATAGGTGTCCCCGGTGAACTGCACATTGGTGGCCACAGCCTTGCCCGAGGCTACTTGAACCAGCCGGAACTTACTCTCGAAAAATTTATTCCCGATCCCTTTAGTCATGAGCCTGGTGCTCGCCTCTATAAAACTGGCGATCTTGTGCGCTATCGCTCTGACGGTAATCTTGAGTTTCTTGGACGTCTTGATAATCAAGTCAAAATCCGCGGATTTCGCATCGAACTTGGTGAAATCGAAGCAACACTTGTCACCCATCCGGCAATTCGAGAGGCCGTTGTTATTGCCCGTTCGGAAGAATATGGCGAAAAGCGCTTGGTAGCTTATATTGTTGAAGCAAATAGCCTCGACAAACACGAGAGTGTACTTACCAATAGAGAACTTCGCTTTTTCCTGAAAGCGTCGCTTCCTGACTACATGCTTCCCGCAGCTTTTGTTTTCCTTGCGGCGCTGCCGCTGACCATAAATGGCAAGATTGATCGCAAGGCGTTGCCCGAACCAATAATTGAGGCATCGACCACCTCTGTTGAACCTCATGACGAACTTGAAGAGTTTCTTGTAGCTCTTTGGGGTACACTCCTTCATCAGGTAAATCCAAGCATTCACGATAATTTTTTTGAACTGGGTGGCCACTCCTTGCTTGCCATCAAGTTAGTCTCCAGTCTGCGTGATGATCTGGGTATTGGAATACCTGTCCGCTGGATTTTTGAGACACCGACTGTTTTTGAGCTTGCCGAGCGCATTCGCTCTTTCAATCGAAGTGATGAGTCGGTTGTATCTATTCCGCCGAATCGCATTCTTCCTGGAACGACACTGATTACCCCTGATCTCCTGCCACTGGTCACCCTTTCGCAAACCGAGATTGAGCAAGTTGTGCTTACTGTTGATGGCGGTACGGGAAATATACAGGATATCTACCCTCTTGCTCCGCTGCAAGAAGGCATTCTTTTTCACCATCACTTACAAAGTATCGGAGATACCTATCTCAACTACACTTTATTTGCCGTTGATACCTTTGTGCGTTGCGAAGCTTTTATTTCTGCGTTTCAATTGGTTGTCGATCGTCATGACATCCTTCGTACTGCTATCGTTTGGCAAGAGTTGCCAGATCCGGTGCAGGTTGTCTGGCGCCATGTCGTGTTACCCGTTGAGATCCGGCACTTTGATGCTATAGCAGGGCCAATTGCTCATCAATTAGTGGAAGCTTTTCACCCCCGGCATACCCGTCTTGATCTATCTAAACCGCCATTACTGCGTATTGTTCTTGCAGAGGACGGCGAGCACTGGTTAATGCTCTTTCTGTCGCACCATCTGATTATTGATCAAACGACGATAGATATCATTTTCAAAGAGATTGCTTTAATCATGGAAGGAAAGTTAGAGCAACTTGCGCCACAGATACCTTTTCGCGATTTTATCTGCGAGGCACGTGGAGGCAGCACGAATGAATCACATTCAGCTTATTTCTGCGACATGCTTAAGGACATTGAGACAACAACTGCGCCGTTTGGGTTACTTGATGTGCGGGGGGATGGCTCAACAATTGTTGAAGCGCACCGGAATATATTACCAGAACTTGCGGTACGGATACGCACAGCGGCTCGACATATGAGTGTTACTCCAGCAG
>Ga0208872_1000118_pt1 | contig 80241 bp, 56 predicted proteins | sample CryBogCBH12Aug08_FD_185508 | JGI IMG/M metagenome (GOLD analysis project Ga0208872, IMG submission 185508) | Freshwater microbial communities from Crystal Bog, Wisconsin, USA - CBH12Aug08 (SPAdes) | ecosystem: Environmental > Aquatic > Freshwater > Lake | place: Crystal Bog, Wisconsin, USA...
GCCGCCTTCATCGGCAACGGGAAGAAATAATCAACCACCACTCTTAACTTTTTAAAAATATGTCAAAGCAAGCTGTTGGAATGATTGAATGCAAAGGTTTCTGCGCCGCCGTGGAGGCCGCCGATGCTGCGCTCAAGTCCGCGAACGTCACCATCACCGGCTGGGAAAAGGTCGGCAGCGGTTACGTCACCGTGTTTTTCCGGGGCGATGTCGCCGCCGTCAAGGCCGCGACCGATTCCGGTGCCGCCGCCGCCGCGCAAGTTGGTGCCGTCGTCAGCGTCCAAGTGATTCCGCGTCCGCACGACGGATTGAGCGGCCTCGGCAAGTGGCTCGAATAATCCTTTGTTCACGCGGTGAAAATTCTCGTCGCCAATATCGGTTCGACCTCGCTCAAGTGGCGGTTGTTTGATTTTGCAAACAACGCCGAGCGCCTTTTGCACAAAGGCGGCTTCGAGCGCGTCACCGATTATCCCAAGGCGATCGAGGATTGCCTCGCCGAATTGAAAAAGGCCAACGCCATCACCAGCGAAAGCGAATTGAGCGCCGTCGGTTTCAAGACCGTCATCGCCAAAAATGTCACCGGCTGCGTGCGGCTGGATGAGAGCGTGTTGCAGGCAATGACCGATTACAACGGCCTCGCGCCCGCGCACAATCCGCCTTACATCACGGGCATCAAACTGTTCGCGCAGCGGATGCCGAGCGTGCCACTGATTGCGCTTTTTGAAACGGCGTTTCACCAATTCGCGCCCGAGGCCTCGCAGCGTTATGCCGTGCCGCAAGCGTGGTTGGACATCGGCGTGCGCCGCTGGGGTTTTCACGGCGCGAGCCACAAGTTTATCGCCGAACGCTCGGCGGAATTGCTCTGCCGCCCGGATGTGGCGGAACGCGCGCGCCAGCTTTATGTCAACAATGGCGCGGCGAAAATTTACGGCGCACCGTTGCGCGTGATTTCCTGCCACCTCGGCGGCAGTTCCAGCGTGACGGGCATTTTGAACGGCGCATCCATCGGCACGAGCATGGGCATGAGCCCGCAATCCGGTCTGCCGCAGAATAATCGTGTCGGCGATCTCGATGCCGAGGCGCTGCCTTACGCGGTGAAAACGCTTGGTCTCACAGTTGAAGAAGCGCAAAAGCAGTTGAGCAAGCAAGGCGGTTTGCTCGGCGTTAGCGGTGTTTCCAACGATGTGCGCGACATCGCCGATGCCGCCGGCAAGGGCAACGCAAACGCAAAACTTGCGCTCGATGTTTTTGTCGCGAGCACGCGGCATTGGATTGGCAGTTACTTTTTGCAGTTAAACGGCGCGGATGCGATTGTCTTTACCGCCGGCACGGGAGAAAACCAGGCTAACATCCGTGCGGCGATTTGCGCGAATCTGGAAAATCTCGGCATCAAGATTGACGCGGAGAAAAATAATTCCACGCGCGCGACCGAAGCCATCATCAGCGCCGCCGATTCCACCGTGAAAATTTTTGTGATTCCCACAAACGAGGAATTGGTCGTGGCGCGCGAGGCAAAACGATTTTTGGAAACAAAGAAGAATTAAATTTACCGACAACTCTCAACTCTCAACCATCAACCAAATAAAATTATGCCACAAGCCATTGGAATGATCGAAACCCGCGGACTCGTCGCCCTCGTCGAGGGCACGGACGCGATGCTCAAAGCCGCCAACGTCGAACTCGTCGGCCCCATGACGCAGGTCGGTAACGCCCTCGTCACCGCGTGTGTCGTCGGCGACGTCGCCGCCGTCAAGGCCGCCACCGACGCCGGCGCGCAGGCCATCAAAGCCATCAAGGGCGAATTGGTCAGCGTGCACGTCATCGCCCGCCCGCACAGCGATGTCGAAGCGGTGTTGCCGAAGAAAAAGTAAGCGGATAGGAGTTGGCAAATGGAAGTTGGGGGAATTTGTTTTCCCTAACTCCCAGCTCCAATCTCCTAACTCCTAAATTTATGTTCCTCGCCAAAGTCGAAGGCCAGGTGGTCGCCACCAAGAAAGACCCGAACATGTCGGGTCGCAAACTCTTGTTGCTCCGCCCGCAGCTCGTGGACGAAAAAGACCCGACGAAATTTCGTCCGGGTGCCAACACGATTGTGGCCGTGGACAACCTCGGTGCCGGCGAGGGCGAACTGGTTTTGTTCTGTCAGGGCAGCAGCGCCCGGCTCGCGCCCGGCATGAAAGATTGTCCGATTGACGCCGTCGTCATCGGCCTCGTGGACAGCGTGGATGTGTTCGGCAAGGAAATTTTTAGCGCAAAGAACCGTTGATTGAATTATGAGCGCCGTGAATGAAAATTTGATTCGTGATGTGGTCGCCGAAGTGCTGGGCAAATTGGGCGGCGGCACTGCGACCGCGACTGCCAAGCCGTCGCCGGCTCCAACCGCGCCCGCACCGAAAGCGGAGTCGTGCGGTTGCAGCGTGAAAAAATCTGCCGCCAATCCCGCGTTGCGCGGCAAGTTCGGCGTGTTCGCCACGGCGGAAGAAGCGTGTGAGGCGGCGCAGGAAGCGTTTTTGCAGTTGAAGGAAAAAGGTGTCGAAGCGCGGCGCAAGATTGAAAACATCGTCAAGACGCTCGCCGAAAAAAACGCCGAGCCGTGGGGCAAAATCGAATTTGAAGAAACCAAGATCGGCCGGCTCGACCACAAGATCGCCAAACTCGGCTTGATCAAATTGGTGCCCGGCGTGGACTGGCTGCGACCCGACGCGCGCAGCGGCGATCACGGCATCACGCTGGAAGAATACACGCCGTTTGGCGTCGTTGGCGCGATCACGCCGAGCACGCACTCCATTCCCACGTTGAGCGGCAACATTGTCAACATCTGCGCCGCCGGAAATTCCGTGGTGTTCAACGCGCATCCGAGCGCGGCGAAATGCGCGGCCGTCGCCATGCGCGCTTACAACGAGGCGATCTATCGCGAGACCGGCATTGAAAACATCGCGTGCATCATCGAGAAGCCGTCGCTGGATTCGTTCAACGCGCTGTGCAAAAATGAATTCACCCGCCTGCTGCTCGTCACCGGCGGACCGATGGTGGTGAAGGCCGCGATGCAAACCGGCAAGCGCGCCATTTGCGCCGGCCCGGGCAATCCGCCCGTGTTTGTGGACGACACCTGCTGCCCGACGCGCGCGGCGAAGGCGATCATTTCCGGCGCGGCGTTCGACAACAATCTTTTGTGCATCGGCGAGAAACAAGTGTTCGTCCTCGAACAGGTTGCCGACAAGCTGATGCAGAAGATGTCCGAGAACGGCGCGGTGAAATTGAATCCGTCGCAGTTGGAAAAACTCACGAAAGCGGCGTTCACCATCACACCCGGACAAGGTGGCGGTTGCGCGCAAGCTCACACGAACAAAGATTACATCGGCAAGGATCCGTCCGTGCTGGCGCAAGCCGCCGGCATCAATTTGCCGTCGGGCACACAGTTGCTCTTCGGCGAGACCGATGCGATGCACCCGTTCGTGCAGGAAGAGCAGATGATGCCGATGATTCCCATTGTGCGCGTGAAGAGCGTCGAGGAGGGCATCGCGCTGTCACTGCAATCGGAACACAATTACAAGCACACCGCCATCATCCACTCACACGACGTTGAAAACATTACCGCGATGGCGCGCGCACTGGACACGACGTTGTTCGTGAAAAACGGCCCGTCGCCTGCCGGCCTCGGTCTCGGCGGCGAAGGTTATTTGAGTTTCTCGATTGCCACGCCAACCGGCGAAGGCATCACGAATCCCCGCACATTCACGCGCGTCCGCCGCTGCGTGATGGTGGATAATTTGCGGATTTACTGAAATGCAACTCGCGCGCGTCGAAGGCAACCTGACTGCGACCCGGAAGCATCCGAGTTTCGACGCGTGGCGCTTGGTGATCTGCCAGCCGATTAGCGGCCAAGGCGAACCGGAAGGCGTGCCGATTGTTGCGATTGATTCGCATGGCGCGGGGATGCATCAGCAGGTGATTATTTCGTCCGACGGCAAGGCTGCGCGCAAAGCGGTGGGCATGGATCGTAGTCCCGTTCGCTGGCTGATCGTCGGCATTGTGGACGAACATGAGCCGGGAGTAAGAATTTGAAACTGGGAACCGTCATCGGTCGCGTGACCTTGAGCCGCAGCGAGAAATCGCTGACCGGCGGTCGCTTCCTCGTCGTCAGCCCGTTCAGCCGCGAGCAATTTGCCAAAGGTTTGGACGCTGGCGCGGGCATGGGCAAGGATCCGAGCCTCGTCGTGTATGACGATTTGGGTGGCGGCGTGGGTGACGTGATCGGTTATGAGGAAGGCGCGGAAGCGTCGCAGCCGTTCCCGCAACCGACGCCGATTGACGCGATCAACTGCGCGCTGGTGGACGAAATGTTTTACAGTCCGTGGAAGGGTTGAATTTAAATCAAAATAAAATTTATGAGCCAAGTCATCAGTGTCCGTGACATTCAGGAAATGATCCGCAGCGGTCAGGGCGTCAACATTCCTGCCGATGCCATCGTCACGCCGTCCGCCCGCGAACTCTTGCAGGACATCGAGACCAACGGCGCGCGTGTCATCGCCACCGGAGCCGCCGCCGCGACGATCAGTGCTGACAAACTTTCGCCGCCGACCAAGAAGCTGAACTCCAAGTCGCCGAAATCGGAACTGGAAGCATTTTTTAATTCGCCCTACGCGAACAATCTGAAGGAACAGATTTGCGCTATGGGCAAGCGGCTTTGGGCGCGCGAATACGTGGACGGCAACGGCGGCAATATGGCCATCCGCGTCGGCGAGGACATCGCCATCTGCACGCCCACACTCGTCAGCAAAGGCTCGCTCCAGCCGTCGGACATGTGCCTCGTGGATTTTGAGGGCAACCAGTTACTCGGCACCAAGAAACGCACCAGCGAAATCCTGATGCACTTGCAAATGATGAAGCGGCAGCCCAAGGCGGTCGCCACCTGCCATTGTCATCCGCCTTACGCGACGGCGTTTGCCATTGTCGGCGAGGCACCGCCCACGTGCATGTTGCCGGAGTATGAAGTGTTTTGTTCCGTTGGCGTCGCGCCGTATCGCACGCCCGGTTCGCCGGAAATGGGCAAACTCGTCGCCGAACTGACCGACCAGTATAACACCATCCTCATGGCCAACCACGGTGTCGTGACGTGGAGCCACAACAACATCGAGGAAGCCTACTGGCGGATGGAAATCATCGAGGCTTACTGCCGCACGATTTGCGTGGCCGGCCAGCTGGGCAAGCCGATCAACACCTTCACCGGCCCGCAGATGAAGGAAATTCTCAACATCAAGAAATCCCTCGGTTATGTGGACCCGCGGTTCGGTATGAAGGAATGTGAACTGTGCGACAGCGGCGAATGGCGTCCGGGCGCGACCTGCTCCGCTCCGCAAGGCGGCGAGCCGACCATCGGCCTCGACCCTGAAGCCGAAGCGGCGGTGAAAGCCATCACGGATCAGATTTTGGCGCAGATGAAGTGAACGATTTGGAAAATAAAAACGGCGAACCAATTTGGTTCGCCGTTTTGCTTTTGAAATCAATTACTCGACCGGCACCAGTGTGTTGAACGGCTCGGCAGGCAGACCAGCCTTGTTGAACAAGTTTGGCTGAGCCAGCTGATTCCACGCGAAGCGCACGGCGGCGGGTTGATCCACGTCGGCGGCGGAAACTTCAATTGTTTCTTTCCCGGTAATTTTTGCCTCGGCGGGAATAAATTTGCCGTCGGTGCCGGCAATTTCAAACCAGGTCAGCGGCTGGCCGTCTTTGCTGATGAGTCCGCCGTGCGTGTGCTCAAATTCCAGCACAGCCTTGTTGCCGGCCACTTTCATCTTCTCGAAGGCCGGGCTTTCGCAGGGCACCTCCTTCTCGTAGGTCTTGTCCAAGGCGAGCAGCGCGAGGCGGTGGCCGACGCTGGCCTTGTCGCGCGGATGGATGTCGGCCAGGTCGTCCACTAGGTCGGTGGTCACAATCATGCCGGCGTTTTTGATGTGGCGGGCGGCGCGGGACTGTTGCACCCAGAACCGCGGCAGTGGGTCGGTGTCCGCTGAATAATTCGTCAGGTTTTTGATGTATTTGAAGGGTGCGATCTGCACGAAGTAGAAGGGAAAATCGCCTTCGTTCCAAACCTTGCGCCAGCCGCCGACGAGGGCGGCCATCTTCAAATCGTAGTTGGTTTCGCCGTGGTTGGATTCGCCCTGATACCAGAGCGCGCCGCGCAGCGCGTAGCCGGTGAAGGGCGCGATCATGGCGTTATAAAGCACGGACGGCGCGGAGTTAGGAATCTTGTTGGTGCCGAAATCCGGCGTGGTGATGTTGGCGAGCGACGGCACGGATTGAAAACCTGCCGGCGGTGTCCACGGCTCGATCTTGGTACCGCCCCACGACGAATGGATCAGGCCGATGGGGACGTTGAGGTTGGTGTGCAACTCGCGCCCAAAGAAATACAGGGCGGCGGAGAAATGCACCGAGTCAAGTGCGTTGGAATTGCATTCCTGCCAGGTGTGGAACTTTTCCAACTCTGTGAGCGGTTTGGCGGACAGCATCTTGTCCGCCTGAAAAAGCCGGATGTTTGGATAGTTCGCAGCCGCCAGTTCTGCCTCGGCGTTGAGGCACGTTTTTTGATGGGACTGGAGGCCGATGGGCTTTTCCATGTTGGACTGGCCGGAGCCGAGCCAGACTTCGCCTACGAGGATGTTCGTAAAAGTTTTTGTTTCGCCCGCTTCGACCACCAGCGTTTGCGGTGAGAATGAGGCTTTCATTTTGCCGAGCTTCACGAGCCATTTGCCATCCGCAGCGGCGCGGGCGGTTTGCGTCTGACCGGCAAATTTCACGGTCACGGACGAGCCCGGCGCGGCCCAGCCCCAGACCGGCACCGGCAACTGTTGTTGCAGCACCATATTGTCGCCAAAGATGGCGGGCAGTTTCAATTCAGCCTGGGCGGAGATTTGGAATGACAACAGGGCGCCAAGCAGCACGCCGGTAAGACGGAAAGGTTTCATCCGCACATTTTGCAAATTTGCCGTTGGCAGGCAAAACTATTTTGCCAGTGTGTGTCTGATTCTGTTACAATTCCGAAATGCGAATGCTCATCTGGCTGATTGGTGGTCTGGCGGCGTTGTCGATGTCGGCGGCAGAACGGCAATTCAATTTTAGCAACGAATTGGAGGGCGCCAAGCCGGCAAATTTCTCCACCGGGCTATTCGGCACCGGACAGCCGCCGGTTTGGAAGATTGTCCTCGACACGGCTTCCTCCGCCTTTGCGCCGCTCACCGACAAAGCTCCGCCGGTGTCGCGCCGGGGCGTGCTGGCGCAGACGAGTCAGGACATGACGGACGAGCATTTTCCGTTGTGTATTTATGACGGCGAGGTGTTCCGGGATTTCAAATTCACCACGCAGTTCAAGATCGTCAGCGGCGTGGCCGAGCAGATGGCAGGCGTGGTGTTTCGCTATCAAAACTCATCGAATTTTTACGTCGTCCGCGCCAGTGCGCTCGGCCGTAATGTCCGCTTTTACAAGGTGGTGAATGGCCTGCGCGCCGATCCCATCGGGCCGGAAATCAATGTGACTGCCGGCGACTGGCATTCGCTCGGTGTGCAATGCGAAGGGAATCAGATCGCCGTTTTCTTTGACGGCAAGCTCGCGATGCCGCCGCTGAGCGACAACACTTTCGCGGAGGGGAAGATCGGCTTCTGGACCAAGTCGGATGCCATCAGCTATTTCGCTGATGCCCAGATCACTTACACGCCGCGCGTGCCGGTGGCGCAGGCCATCATTGATTCCATCATGCAACAACAGCCGCGCATTCTTGGCCTGCGGATTTACACGCAGTCGGGGGCGGATGCCACGCACATCATCGCCAGCAAAGACCTGGCCGAAATCGGCCAGCCGGGAACGGACGCGGAACTGGCGGCCATCCGCGACGGCACAGTTTCATTCGGACGTGAGCCGGATGCGGTGCTGGTGAGCCTGCCGCTTCATGACCGTAACGGTGAATTTATCGCCGCTGTGCGTGTGAAGCTGAAATCTTTCTTTGGCCAGACGCAAGACAATGCAGTGACGCGTGCCCAGATAATTGTAAAAAAAATCCAAGAGCAGATCCTCTCGGCAGATGACTTGAAAAAGTGAGCGGGTTGCTTTCCCGGGCACCGGCAGTTGACTGGCTTTTTATTGCGGCAACGCGACCGGCTTCGTGCGGCGCACCCCGCCATGCACCAGCACTTCGCCGTTTTCGTTGACGGTCAAATGCGGGCGACCGTTGAAATTGTCATAAACTTCCTGTTTGAAAATCGTGCCATCGGGGTTGATGACGCAATAATCAAAAGCCTGCGAACCCGCCTGCCATAACACATGGAGCCGGTTCACGCGATCCACCTGCGGTTCCGGTTGGCTGAAGGACACCATCGGTCCCAAGGCCGCCACTTTAAGCGATTGTGCCGATGCCTTGTCGCTCAATTGCACATACAGCCGCAGCTGTTCACGCAAATAATTCGCTTCAATCAGTGCGTATTTCCGGACCAGAGGCGCGGCGCTGGTGCCATTGGGCACGCCAAAGTCCTGCGACCACAGTTCCGCGCCGTTGATCAGGTCAAACTGGCAGACCGGGCTGACAATGGACGCGCCCCAGTCCTTGATGCGCAAGGTCGCGGTCAGCTTGTAGCGCCCCGGCTTGTGTATCGTAAAATATGGCTGAATGTCCACGCGCTTGGTGGCCATCTGCGACGATTCCAGGTCAAACGGGCCAAACACCGGCACCTCCGAGTTTTTGACGACCACAAAACCATCCACCGATTCGACACTAAACGTGAGCCAGACCGGATCTGCGCCGAGGTGCAGTTGCTGGCCGGAGCGGTTCGTGATCTTGACCGCCAACGGCACTGCTTCGCCCGGCAAGAATTGTTCCTGCGCCGGCACGACTTCAACGCTGACCTGCGCCCAGCTGCGGAAGAACGTCAGCACCGTCAAAATAAGAATGGCCAGAATTTTCATTGGTTGGCTGAACAAGTTAAACCCTCATCCGCCCGAAGCAACCGGTAAATTGATGGTGCCATTCATTTCAGTTTTTTCTGCAGGATGTCCGCAATCTGAATGAACGCCTTGCCCGCCGCGTGATTCGGCGCGGAAACGACGATGGGCGTGCCCCGGTCGCTGCCCTCGCGGATGGCGGTGAAAAGCGGAATTTCTCCGAGGAACGGCACGTTTTGCCGCGCCGCCTCTTCCTTGCCGCCGCCGTGGCCGAAGATTTCCACGCGTTCGCCGTTCGGCGTGGTGAAGTAGCTCATGTTTTCCACGATGCCGAGGATGGGCACGTTCACCTTGTTGAACATCGCAATGCCTTTGCGCACGACGCCGAGCGACGCCTCCTGCGGCGTGCTGATGATGACGCCGCCGTCGAGCGGCACGGTCTGGCAGAGCGAAAGTTGCGCGTCGCCGGTGCCCGGCGGCAGATCCACCAGCAGAAAATCCAAGTCGCCCCATTCCACGGCGAGGAGAAATTGCTGAATCGTCTTGGTGATCATCGGTCCGCGCCAGATGACCGGCTGGTCGTCGCTCAGCAAAAGGCCGATGCTCATCACCTTCACGCCGTGCGCCAGCGGCGGGACGAGCCGTTCCTCGGCGCTGACGGTGGGTTTTTCATAGACGCCCATCATCAGCGGAATGCTCGGGCCGTAGATGTCGCAGTCCAGCAAGCCGACTTTCGCGCCGAGATGTTTCAGCGCGCAGGCGAGGTTTGCCGAGCAGGTGGATTTGCCGACGCCGCCTTTGCCGCTGGCGACGGCGATGATGCGTTTCACGCCGGGAACTTTGTTCTGGTTGGCGAAAGCATTTCCGGCCGCGGCGGCGCCGGCGGCGGGCTGCCGCACTTCGACGATGGCGTGGCTGACACCGGGAAGTTTTTTCAGGATTTGTTCCGCCTCGGTTTTGATCTGCCGCGCGGCGTCGGGATTGGGCGAGGTGAGTTGCAGCGCCACGCTCACCGCGCCGTGGGCGACGGAAATTTCCTTGATGAGGCCGAAGGAAACGATGTCGCGCGAAAAGCCGGGATATTTCACGGCGGTCAGCGCCTGTCTGATGTTGTCTTGCGAAAGCATGACGGACAAAATGCCATTTGTCCGGCGCAACGCAAATTTCATTTCATGTGCCGACGCCCGGCCTGTCCGCCACGGCGCGCTTTTGATTTGCGCAACCGGCCCAAACATGGGAGATTGATGCCCAATTTATAATTAGAATCATTCTAAATATGACGCCAAACGCAAACAACGGGACGGAATCGCTGGTCGCAACTTTTTCGCAGGTGGATCCGGCGGCGCAGCCGAAATGGCTGCTGCCGGTTCGGAAGGCGGGCATCGCGAGCTTTGCGGAACAGGGCTTTCCGAAATTGAGCGACGAGGACTGGCGCTTCACCAATGTCGCGCCGATTGCCAAGCTGAATTTTTCGCTCGCCGGTCAGGCGGTGGTCAATGGCGCGGAAACCGAGGTGCTGACCGACTCCGTTTTTGCCGCGCTGCCCGGTCACCGGCTCGTGTTCGTGAACGGATTTTTCTCGGCCAAACTTTCCAGCATCAAGGCCGTGACCGATGGCGTGCGGATTGAAAGCCTGGCCGCCGCGCTTGCGAAGGATGCCGCGCTTATCGAAAAGCATCTCGGTAAATACGCGCACACGGCGGGCAACGCCTTTGCCGCGCTGAACCAAGCGCTGTTTGCGGACGGCGCGTTCATCTTTGTGCCATCGGGCGTGACCGTCGCCGAACCGGTGCAGTTGATTTATATTTCCTCCGCCAAAAAATCCGGCGAAACGGCGTTGCCGCGCAATCTCATCATTGCCGAGGCGAACAGCAAAGTCACCGTCGTCGAAAGTTATTTGACGACCGCCAGCGTGGCGTATCTCACCAACGCCGTGACGGAAATTGTCGCCGGCGACAATGCCTTCATTGAGCACGTCAAAGTGCAGGACGAGGCGGCGGAAGCGTTTCATATTGCCACCATCGCCGGCGAATTTGGCCGCGCGAGCAACGTGAGCGTCCATTCCTTCGCGCTCGGCGCAAAGATTTCCCGCAACAACATCCGCACCAAACTCGCGGGCGAAGGGCTGGAATGCATTCTGAACGGCTTGTATCTCACGAAAGACGAGCAGTTGGCCGACCATCACATGATCGTGGAGCACGCGCAGCCGCATTGCGCCAGCCACGAATATTTCAACGGCATTTTGGACGACAAGTCGAAGGGCGTTTTTCATGGGCGCATCTTGGTTCGCGAAATCGCGCAGAAGACCGACGCCAAGCAGACAAACAAAAATCTGCTGCTCTCCGACGACGCCAGCGCCGATACCAAGCCGCAGTTGGAGATTTATGCCGACGACGTGAAATGCACGCACGGCGCGACCATCGGCCAGTTGAACGAAGAAAGTATTTTCTATCTGCGCTCGCGTGGCATGAGCCAGGACACGGCGCGGCAGATGTTGATTCACGCCTTTGCCGGTGAAATCATCGAGCGCATCAAATGCGAGCCGGCGCGCGAGGTGATTGACAAGCTGGTATGGGACCGGCTCGAAGCGAATCCGCATCTGCTGGGAAAGTAAAAATGTTCGACGACATCAACGACCTTTATCAGCAGGTCATTCTGGATCACTGCAAGAAGCCGCGCAATTTCCACGAGTTGGAGCAGTGCACTTGCTCCGCGCAGGGCTTCAATCCGCTCTGCGGCGACAATCTGAAATTGTTTCTCACGCTTGACGGCGAAGTCATCAAGGACGCCGGTTTTGTCGGCTCCGGCTGCTGTATTTCCAAGGCGTCGGCGTCGCTGCTCACAGAAAATGTGAAGGGCAAAACAAAAGCCGAGGCGGAGCAGATATTCGAGCGCGTGCGCGAACTGGTCACCACCGGCAAGGCTGAGGGCGATGTCGGCAAGCTGGCCGTTTTCGCCGGCGTTTACAAATATCCGGCCCGCGTGAAGTGTGCGATTCTTGCATGGCACGCGCTCGTCGGCGCGCTCAAGGGCGAGGCTGCGCCGGTCAGCACCGAAAACGAACAGACGTGATTTGATTTTGGCCGCCGGAACGGCGAAGATGTTTTTATTATGAGCGAAGCAAAAATTTTGACCCGCGACGTCGAGGCCGCCGTCGTGCCCATCGGCACCAAAGTGACGCTGCAAAAAGGCGAGACCGCACACATCACGCAGTCGCTCGGCGGCAGCTACACCGTGGTCGTCAACGGCAACATGTTTCGCATCGCCGAAAAGGACGCGGACGCGCTCGGTCTCGAAGTGAAACCGGCCACCACCGCGACCACTATCCCCGGCGGGCCGCTCACGCAGGAGGAACTGGAGAAAAAAATCTGGGAACAACTCAAGACCTGTTACGACCCGGAAATCCCCGTCAACGTCGTTGATCTTGGCCTCATTTACGACTGCCACCTCACGCCCATCGGCGAAAGCAATTTCAAGGCGGACGTGAAAATGACTTTGACTGCGCCCGGCTGCGGCATGGGTCCCGTGCTCGCGCAGGACGTGCAGAACAAGCTCGTCTCGCTCGAACCGATTGACGAGGCGAACGTCGAACTGGTCTGGGATCCGCCGTGGAACCAGAGCATGATGACCGAAGCGGCGAAATTGCAACTGGGCTTGCTGTAATCATGAGTGCCTCGCCTGACTGGGCCAAGTTGCGCGCAGACTTTCCGATCCTGAACCAGCAGGTTCACGGCAAGCCGCTGGTTTACTTCGACAACGCCGCCACGTCGCAGAAGCCGCGCGCGGTGATTGACGCGCTGGTGCATTATTACGAGCGCGACAACGCCAATGTCCACCGCGGCATCCATGAATTGAGCAACCGCGCGACGAATGCCTTTGAAGCGGCCCGCACGCGCACGGCGAAATTTCTCAATGCCAAATCTGGTGACGAAATCATCTGGACGCGCGGCACCACCGAAGCCATCAATCTTGTCGCCGCGACATGGGGCGCGAAACATCTCAAGGCTGGCGACGTGATTTTACTCACCGAGCTGGAACATCACAGCAATTTGGTTCCGTGGCAATTGCTCGCGCAAAAGACCGGCGCGAAGATCGCCTACATTCCCGTCACCGGCGACGAAGGCACGCTAGATTTGTCCAAGCTGGATTCCTTGCTGACCTCGCAGGTGAAGTTGCTCTCGCTGGTGCACATCTCGAACTCGATGGGCACGGTGAATCCCGTCGCGGAAATTTGCGCCCGCGCGCGCAAGCTCGGCATCGTTACGCTGGTGGACGGCGCGCAGAGCGCCGGGCATCTGCCGGTGGATGTGCAGGCCATCGGCTGCGATTTCTTCGCGTTCAGCGGCCACAAGATTTGCGGCCCGACCGGCATCGGCGCACTTTACGGTCGCACGGAAATTCTAGAATCCATGCCACCGTATCAGGGCGGCGGCGAAATGATTTTATCCGTCGGCTACCACAAGACGGAATTCAAGCACGCGCCGCACCGGTTCGAGGCGGGCACGCCAGACATCTCCGGGCCGATTGGTTTGCACGCAGCGATGGATTATCTCGACGCCATCGGCCGTGAAAAAATCTGGCAGCATGATCAGGAACTGGCGAATTACGCCTACGAGAAACTTTCCGCACTGAACAACATCCGCCTCTTCGGCCCGAAGAAAAACCGCGCCGGACTCGTTTCGTTTTTGCTGAAGGACGTTCACGCGCACGACGTCGTGACGCTGGCGGATCAGGGCGGTGTGGCGTTGCGCGGCGGGCATCACTGCACGCAACCGCTCATGCACAAGCTGGGCGTGGAATCCACCGCCCGTGCGAGTTTCTATTTCTACAATACGAAGGACGAAGTGGATCGCTTCGTAGAAGTCATCCAAGAGATCCAGAAATTTTTCGGACAGTGATCCATGATCCAACCTTGGAGTCGTCATTTTTTTGGGAATTGAAGACGTTTCGTGGCATGAGAGCCACGGGCCGGACCTGGGCGGCGCTTCTCCTTTTTTTAATTTCCCCCAATCCAGTGCTCGGCAATCAAGTTCAAGGCAGTTTTCCAGATGTCTCCGTCAGTCCCTTGTGCAGTTTGGAGTGCCGGTGGCCGTAGGTGAAATAGATCACAAAGCCGATAACCATCCAGACGATGAGCCGCAGCCAGGTGTCGCCCGGCAGCGCGGACATCAGCCAGCCGCAGAAAAGGATGCCCAGCGGCGCGACCAGCCAGACGGCGGGCGTGCGGAACGGGCGGTGGATGCCGGGATTGATTTTGCGCAGCACCAGCACGCCGCCGCAGACGATGGCGAACGCCAGCAGCGTGCCGATGGAAACAAGTTCGCCGAGCAGGCCGATGGGGAACAGTCCGGCCACGAGCATCGCGACACCGCCGGTGAAGATTTGCGCGACCCACGGCGTCTGGAACTTCGGATGCACGGAACTGAAGATTTCCGGCAGCAAGCCATCCTTGGCCATGCAGTAGAAAATGCGCGGCTGGCCGAGCAGCATCACCAAAATCACCGACGACAATCCGGCAATGGCGCCGATTTTCACGAGTGTCCGCAGCCACGCCAGATTTTTGCCGAACGCATCCACGGCCGCGGCGATGGGCGCGGGGACGTTGAGCGTCTGGTAATTAACCACGCCGGTGAGCACCAGCGCGACGGCGATGTAAAGCACGGTGCAGATGCCGAGCGAGGCGAGCATCCCGATGGGCATGTCGCGCTGCGGATTTTTCGCCTCCTGCGCGGCGGTGGACACGGCGTCGAACCCGATGTAGGCGAAGAAAATCACAGCCGCGCCGTGCAGCACGCCGCCCCAGCCGAATTCGCCCGGGCCGGTGGCTGGCGGGATGAACGGATGCCAGTTGTGCCGGTTGATGAAAGCGAGGCCAACGGCGATGAACGTGAGGATGACCATCATTTTGATGGCCACGATGACGTTGTTGAACGTGGCGGATTCCTTGATGCCAAGCACGAGCAGCAGGGTGACGGCCAAAATGATCAGCATGGCCGGCACGTTCAAAATGGCGGTGACTTGCGCGAGCGTGGCCGGGTCGGCACCTGCCAGTTTGATTTGGCTCAACAAATCGGGATTGATGGCCGTCCAGCCGTCGTTGATTTTCAAGGCTGCGGCCAAGGTGGCGGGAATTTGAATCAGATGCGTGCCGATGGCAGCGGAAAATTCCGGCGGGATGACGATGCCAAAATCTTTCAAAAAAGAAACGACGTAGCCTGACCAGCCGACGGCCACGGTTGAGGCGGCAAACAGATATTCCAAAATCAAATCCCAGCCGATGATCCACGCCACGAATTCGCCGAGCGTCGCGTAGGCATAGGTGTAGGCCGAACCGGACATCGGGATCATCGCCGCAAATTCCGCGTAGCACAGGCCGGCAAACGCGCAGGCCAGCCCCGCCAGCACGAATGAAATCGCGATGGCCGGACCGGCGTATTTCGCGGCGGCGTGGCCGGTGAGGACGAAGATGCCCGCACCGATGATCGCGCCGATGCCGAGCGCGGTGAGGTTGACCGGGCCGAGCGCGCGCTTGAGGCGCGTGTCATTTTTGGCCTCAGCCTGCAGGTCGGTGGCGTGTTTGCGTCGGAAAAGTTTCATGAGGAAATGACCGCTTCTGTTGGGGCGGTTAAATGCCGCTTTCCGTCGCCGTCGTCAAGCAAATGCGGTTCTGTCACGCCGTCGCCGTCTTACCACTGCCGAACAAGCTCTTGAACCACGCCCACGCCGCGCGGATGCCGACGTCGCGCACGCCCGCAAACTGGTAAATTTTCGCAATCTCCTCCTCATGGCCACGGTAACGCGGCGGTAGCAGAATCACCGTTTTCGCCGAGTCGCCTTCGACGCGCAGGATTTCCGAATAAAACAAGCCGCGTCCGGCTTCGTAATTGCCGGCGGGCAAAATCAACGTGCGCGGCGGCAGCACGAGCCACGGCCGGTAGTTGAAGACGAGTTCGCCTTTGTCGTTGCGTGCCAGCTTGCCATAAGTGCGCGTGGGCGTTTTTTCGATCTGGCGGCCGAGGAACATCTTGTTTTCCTTCGCGTCAGGTTTGAACCGACCTTTCCGCCCGGTGAAAAAATCCCAGATGAAAACGAGGCCAAAGTGCGAGAGCCGGAAGCTCCAGCCGGCGATGAGATAGGAAATCAAGATGACGATGAGCGCCCAGATCAGGCCGATCCACGGATTGACGAACGACGTGCCGGCGACGCTGGCAAGAATGGCGGTGCGAAAGGCTTTGAGCGCCGCGTCCACGGTGGTGAACGGGCTCAAGAGAATGAGAATGTTGATGGCATTGGACGCGAGGAACACGATGAAAAACGCCGCCATGGCGACGGGCACCATCAGCGCGTTGTAAAACCAGTGCAGGTCAATCGTCGCGAAACCCATGGCTGCGAGTGAGGCGCTCGTCTGGGCGGGTGCGTGGAAAATGGAGGCGGCAATCGGCACGAACGCGCCGGTGGCGACGAGCCCGGAAATTTTGTGCTCGGCGGTTTCCGCCACGTCGAACGGCTTCTTGAGCGCGGTGGGGATGACGATGCCGGCGGAGTCTTTCAGAAAACACGCGCCGACCAGCAGCATCGCCGGCACCCAGAACAGCGGGTTGGCGAACCACGGCAAGTTCGCCTTTTCCTCCGGCGTCTTGGCCTGATAATAATCATACGCGCCGACCGCGCTGACGCCAAGCATGGGCGAGATGGCCACGCCGGTGATCATGGAGACGGTCTCGCACAATTTTTTCGCCGAGGGATTGGGGTCGGCGGGCTTGGCACTTGCCGTTCCGGCGACCGCCGCCAGCGGCAGCCAGAGCAATCCTGTGACCACGAGCAGAAAACTGATTCGCTTCATGGAAATATCTTCGGCCCAATGGCTGGCGAGTGTAAAGCCCAATCCAAATTCTTGAAATCGCGTGTTGACTTCATGCGTCCATTTGATAATTTCCACGTCCCTTTGTTTAAGATTTTGAAATGAAAACGCATTTGCCGAAAGTGAATCTGGATCAGCGCAAGTGGCATGTCATTGATGCCGACGGCGCCGTGCTTGGCCGGTTGGCCGTGCAGGTGGCTGATATTTTGCGCGGGAAAAACAAGCCCGTTTACACGCCCCACCTCGACGCCGGTGATTTTGTCATCGTCGTCAACGCCGAAAAGGTTCGCGTCACCGGCAAAAAAGAGACGGACAAGGAATATATGACCTATTCCGGCTGGAAGGGCGGCGAAAAATACGCCACCGTCGAGCAACTCCGTGCGAAACATCCCGAACTGCTCATCGAACGTGCCGTCAAAGGCATGATCCCGAAAAACCGCCTCGGTCGTGTGCTTCTCACCAAGTTGAAAGTGTTCAAGGGGCCGAAGCATGATCATCAGGCGCAGACGCCCGCCGTGCTCGCCGCCGCCAAATAATTTCTGTTATGGCCACGAAAACCACCAACGAATTCCTCGGCACCGGCCGTCGCAAGACCGCCATCGCCCGCGTCCGTCTCGCGACCGGCAGCGGCAAGATCACCGTCAACGGCCGCGCGTTTGAAAACTATTTCCCGCTGGACACCCAGCGTGCCACGGTTTCCTCGCCGCTGGCCATCACCGGCACGGCGGACAAAGTTGACGTGCGCGTCAATGTCGTCGGCGGCGGCCCGCTTGGCCAGGCCGGTGCGGTGCGTCACGGCATTTCCCGCGCGTTGCTTAAATTCGACGCCAATCTGCGCCCGGCGCTGAAGGCGGAAGGTTTCCTCACGCGCGACCCGCGTGAACGCGAGCGCAAGAAATACGGCCAGCCCGGCGCGCGCAAACGCTTCCAGTTCTCGAAGCGTTGATCGTTCGGAAAATTTCCAAAACCCGCTGGCCGTTGCCGGCGGGTTTTTTATTTGCAGAAACCAATTTTACGAATTGACACGAATTCAATTTGTGAAAATTCGTGTAATTGGCGTCTTTCGCGGTTAAATTTTTTGAAGATGAAAACGAAAAAAGTCGCCATCGTCGGTGCGTCGGGCTATTCCGGCGAAGTCCTCGTGCAATTGCTGCTGAATCATCCGCACGCGGAGCTTGTCGCCGTTACCTCGCGTGCGAACGCCGAGCAGACGCTCGCGCAGGTGTTTCCGAAATTTGCCAGCCACCCAAAATCCAAGACGCTCCGGTTCACCGAGCCGAACGCCGAGGTTTTGGCGAAGCAGGCCGACGTGGTTTTCCTCGCGCTGCCCCACGGCGTCGCGGCGGAATTCGCCGTGCCGCTAAATGCCGCCGGTTGTGTGGTCATTGATTTGAGCGCCGATTTCCGGCTCCGCAGCGCAGACATCTACAAGGAATTTTACGCGCACGAGCATCCCGCGCCGGAGCTGCTAAAAAAGGCCGTTTACGGTTTGCCGGAGCATTACCGCGAGGAGATCAAAAAAACTTTGCTCATCGCATCGCCGGGTTGTTATCCGACGAGCATTTTGTTGCCGACGATTCCGCTCTTGAAGGCCGGACTCATCAAGCCCACCGGCATCATCGCCGATTCGCTGAGCGGCGTCAGCGGCGCGGGCCGCAAGGCGGAGATTGATTATCTCTTTTGCGAATGCAGCGAAAGCGTGCGTCCCTACGGCGTGCCGAAGCACCGGCATTTGTCGGAAATCGAGGAACAGCTTTCGTTCGCCGCCAACACGAAGGTGACGATACAATTCACACCACATTTGATTCCGGTGAATCGCGGCATTTTGACCACGCTTTACCTCGCACCATCGGAACATTTCAACGATGCCGCCGGTGCGGAGGCGCTCGGGAAAAAAATCGCCGCGTGTTACCAAAAATTCTACGCGAACGAGCCGTTTGTGCGGCTGCTCGAAGGCAAAGCGTTGCCGGACACAAAAAATGTCGTCGGCACGAACGTCTGCGAAATTGCGTGGCGGCTCGATCCGCGCACGGGGCGGCTCATCGTGATGAGCGCTGAGGATAATCTCGTCAAGGGTGCCAGCGGCCAGGCCGTGCAAAGCTTGAACATTCTGAGCGGCTGGCCGGAAACCGCCGGCTTGGTCTGATTGTGCCGAAAGTCGCCGCCAAACCCGCGAAGTGGAATGCTGCTGAATACGCGGCGAACTCAACCGTGCAGCAGAGCTGGGCGCGCGAACTCATCGCAAAGCTCAACCTGCGCGGCGATGAACAAATCCTTGATGTCGGCTGCGGCGACGGCAAAGTAACGGCAGAACTTGCCCGCAACGTGCCGCGCGGCCAAGTCGTCGGCACCGACGCCTCGGCGGAAATGATCGCTTTCGCCAAAAAATCTTTTCCGCCTGAAAAAAATCCAAGCCTGAAATTTGACGTCGCCGACGCACGGGAAATCAGCGGTGGAAAATCGGCAAATTCTTTTGACCTCGTTTTTTCAAACGCCGCGCTGCATTGGGTGGACGACCACGAACAATTCCTGCGCGGCGCGGCGGTGGCGTTGAAGCCGGGTGGACGGCTCGTTGTCTCGTGCGGAGGAAAAGGCAATGCCCACGACGTTTTTCTCGCGCTCCGGCCGGAGATGCGGCTGAAGCGCTGGCGCGAGTTTTTCCGCCGGATGCCGATGCCGTATTTTTTCTACGCGCCAAGCGATTACGAAAAGTGGCTGCCGAAATTCAGCTTCAAAATTCGCACGCTGAAACTCGCGCCAAAGGATGCCACTTACACCGGCGCGGATGGTTTCGCAACCTGGCTGCGCACGACCTGGCTGCCGTTTGTCCAGCGCGTGCCGGAAAATCTACGCGAAGGGTTCATCGCCGCCGTCACACAGCGTTATTTATCCAAGCATCCGCCAGACGCCTCTGGCCAAGTCCACGTCCGCATGGTGCGGCTGGAAATCGAGGCGGAGAAAACTGAGTTTTAAGTTTTTAATTCTTAATTTTTAATTGGCGCGCAGTGAATCTTTTCTTTCCAACTCAAAACTAAAAACTCAAAATTCAAAACTGAATTTACGATTTGATCATGAAAATTAAATTGAAAGAAATCAACGGCTCCATCGTCGCTGCTACCGGCTTCCTTGCCAGCGGCGTGTTTTGCGACATCAAAAAACTCGGCACCGGCAAAGGCTCCAACAAAGGCCAGAAGCGCGACCTCGCGCTCATCGTTTCCGAAGCGCCGGCGACCGTCGCCGGCATGTTCACGACGAACCAGGTTTGCGCCGCGCCGGTGAAAGTCTGCGTCGAGCGCATGAAAAAAGGAACCGCGCAAGTCGTGGTCGTGAATTCCGGCAATGCCAATGCCTGCACCGGCAAGCAGGGCATGGCCGACGCGCGCGAAATGGTGGCGTTCACGGAAAAAACCTTGGCGCTGTCACCGGGCCGTGCGCTGGTGGGTTCCACCGGCCGCATTGGCGTGACGATGCCGATGGACAATGTCCGCGCCGGCATTCTCGAAGCCGCGATGGAACTCGGCACCACCGCCGCGCACGCGGACCGCGCGACGGAAGCCATCATGACCAGCGACACCAAGCCGAAACAAGTCGCGGTGGAATTCCAGCTTGGAGGCAAGACCGTTCGCATCGGCGGCATCTGCAAGGGCGCGGGCATGATTCAGCCCGGCATGAGCTCGACGGGCGCGCGTCCGGCGGCGTTGCCTGGTGGCCGTGCGCAAGCACTGCACGCGACGATGCTGGGCTTCATCACCACCGACGCGGCGGTGGGGCAAAAGGTATTGCAGGCGGCGTTAAATGAAGCGGTGGCGAACAGTTTTAACCGCATCACCGTGGACGGCGATATGAGCACCAACGACACGGTTTTGGTTTTGGCCAACGGATTGGCGGGAAACAAGAAATTTAGTTTGAGCAGCACCGCCGGAAAATTATTCCAAGCCGCGCTGAATCATGTTTGTCTTGAGCTGGCCAAGAAAATTGTCCGCGACGGCGAGGGCGTTCACCGCGTCGTGACCGTGCGCGTGAATGGCGCGAAGACGATTCAGGACGCCGATGCTGCCGCCCGTGCGGTGGCGAACAGCGCGCTGGTGAAGACGAGCTGGCACGGCGGCGATCCGAATTGGGGCCGTATCATTGACGCCATCGGATATTCGCCGGCGACGGTGGTGGAGGAGAAAATTGACATCGGCTACAGCGCCATTGGCGGAAAGAAAATTCTTTGGAGCTTGAAGCGCGGCCAACCGACGCAGGCGACCTTCAAGCAGCTTTGCGCCGCCGTTGCGCCGAAGGAATTTGAACTGCACATCAATCTGAACCTCGGCAAGGCCAACGCCGTGATGTATGCCGCCGATTTGACCGAGGAATATGTGGATTTCAACAAAGGCGACGTGACGGATGCCAGTTCGCTGGGCGGTTGATTTTTAGCCACAGATTCTGAAATAAAAAAGCCGCCGGATTGGTCCAGCGGCTTTTGTCTTTCAATCGGAAATCGTAAATCCGAAATCGTCAATCAGTAGGCGGCTTGCGCGCCCTTGATGTTCTTCTTGCCCATCCACGGCATGAGCGCGCGGAGCTTGGCGCCGGTCTTTTCAATCGGATGCTGTTCACCCTTCTTGAGCAGCGCGTTGTATTTCTTGTAGCCGGTCTGGTATTCCTTGACCCAATCCTTGGCGAACTTGCCAGATTGGATGTCCTTGAGCGCCGCCGCCATGCGCTTCTTCACAGACGCGTCAATGATCTTCGGGCCGACGGTGATGTCGCCCCACTTCGCGGTTTCGGAAATCGAGAAGCGCATGCCGCTTATGCCGGATTCGTTCATCAAATCGGCGATGAGCTTGAGTTCGTGCAAGCATTCGAAGTAAGCCATTTCCGGTGAATAACCGGCTTCGACGAGCACTTCAAAGCCCGCCTGGACGAGCGCGCTCGCGCCGCCGCAGAGGACAGTCTGTTCGCCGAACAAATCGGTTTCAGTCTCTTCCTTGAAATTCGTTTCAATGACGCCGGCGCGGGTGCCGCCGATGCCCTTGGCCCAAGCGAGCGCGATCTTCTTCGCGTCCTTGCCGGGGTTCTGGTAGATAGCGATGAGCGAGGGAACGCCCTTGCCTTCGACGTATTGGCGGCGGACGGTGTGGCCCGGGCCCTTCGGCGCAACCATGATGATGTTCACGTTCTTCGGCGGAACGATGGTCTTGAAATGGATGGAGAAACCGTGCGTGAACACGAGCGTTTTGCCGGCGGTCAGGTTCGGCTTGATGTCCTTGAGGTAGCACGCGCCCTGTTTGGTGTCGGGCAGCGCGACCATGATGACGTCGGCCTGCTTCACGGCTTCGGCGGTGGTGACGACCTTGAAACCTTTTTCCTTCGCGACCGGAATGGACTTGCTGCCCTCGTAAAGGCCGATGATGACCTTGAGGCCGCTGTCCTTGAGGTTCAGCGCGTGGGCGTGGCCCTGCGAGCCGAAGCCGAGCACGGCGAGCGTTTTCTTTTTCAACACGCCGAGATCGGCGTCCTTGTCGGTGTAGACTTTTGCCATAAATTATTTTTTAGTTAGTTCGTCTTTTTTGTTCTCTACTTCTGGCGGAAACGCCAAATTCACAAACGGCGGAAAACCCTTCATGATTAACACGCCGATAAAAATCTCAATCACGCCTCTGGCCAAGTAATATTTGGGAGATGAATGCGCCGTTTCAAACAGTCCCAAACTGAGCAAGAGCCCATCCATGATAAAAAGAATTCCGTATAATATACCGATTAAGCCGAGTGTTGCGACGATGATTTTAAAAACCTCCCGCGACTTCATAATCATTTCCTCGGCATCGCGGCCTTGCCGGTGCGCGTAAGTTCGAGGATGCCGAAATTCTCCATCAGCCCGATGAACTTCTCCACCTTGCTCTCGTTGCCGGTGATCTCGATGGTCAGCGACTTCGGCTGGACGTCCACGATTTTTGCGCGGAAAATGTCCGTGATCTGCATCACCTCGGCGCGCGCCTTGGAATCCACGGCGACTTTCACCAGCACGAGTTCGCGATCCACATAATCGCCTTCCGCAAAATTCTGCACCTTGAGCACGTCCGGCAGCTTATTGAGCTGTTTGACGATTTGCTCCAGCGTGGCCTCATCGCCGTGCGTCACGATGGTCATGCGCGATGCGGTGGCGTCGTTGGTCGGCGCGACGTTGAGCGAGTCAATGTTGTAGCCGCGGCCGCTGAACAATCCGGCCACGCGCGTGAGCACGCCGAACTTGTTCTCCACCAAAACTGAAATGGTATGTCGCATAAAACCCGTCGGGGACGGATGGAAAGCCTAGCAATCTGGCGGCTGCCGGTCAAACCGCAAAACCTCACATCTGTTCCACGACTTCGATGCCGAGGGTGGCCAGACCCTGCTTGAGAACGCGCGCCGTCAAATCGCACAAGGCGAGGCGCGAATTGCGGGTGGCAGCGTCTTCTGCCTTGAGCACTGGGCAATTTTCATAGAACGAAGTGAATTTGCCGGCCAATTCAAACAGATAATTGCAGAGATAATTTGGACGCAACTCCTCGGCGACGGCTTCCAGTGTGATGCCGAAGTTGAGCAGGTGCCGGGCAAGTGTAAGTTCCTCCAGTGCGACCAAGGCAATCGCGGATTGCGGATTGCGGATTGCGGATTCAGCTTCCGATTTGCGGAAGATGCTTTTGATGCGGGCATAGGCATAAACCAGATACGGCGCGGTGTTGCCTTGCAGTGCGAGCATCTTGTCCCACGAAAAAACGTAGTCGCTTTGGCGGTTCGGCAGCAGGTCGGCGTATTTCACGGCACCGAGGCCGATGACGCGGGCGATTTCCTTCCGCTGCGCCTCGGGCAACTCCGGGCTTTTTTCGGAAACGATTTTGTAGGCGCGCTCTTCGGCTTCGTCGAGCAAGTCGCCAAGCTTTACGGTGTCGCCGCTGCGCGTTTTGAACGGTTTGCCGTCGTCGCCCATGATTTTGCCGAAGCCGACGTGGACGAGCTTGGTGGTTTTCGCGGCTTCTGGTTTCCAGCGCGCGAAGGTCAGGAACAGCTTTTTGAAATGGCCGGATTGCCGGTCGTCCACGACATAAACGATTTCGTCCGGTGACCACGTCTTGAGGCGATAATCAATCGTCGCCAAATCGGTGGTCATGTAGTTGAACCCGCCGTCGCTCTTGCGCACGAGCGCGGGGTCGGCCACCCACTCGCCGTCGCGGTTCACCAAAAATGGGTCTTCCTTCGGCGGCACGGAACTGTCGCTGAAGACGCCAACCGCGCCTTCGCTTTCGCGGGCGATGCCGCGTGTGAGTAAATCGGTGACGACCTCGCCGAGCCACGGATTGTAAAAACTTTCGCCGAGCGCGAAATCAAACTTCACACCGAGCCGGCCGTAAATCGCATCGAACTGTTTTTGCGACAGCGCGATCATCTCTTTCCAGATCGCGGTGTTTTCCGCGTCGCCGGCCTGGAGTTTCACCAATTCGGATTTTGCTTCTTCGAGCTTGGCCGGATTTGCGTCGCACTCGGCGTTGATGACTTTGTAAAGCCGTTCCAGTTCGGCGATGGCGTCGCGTTCGAGTTCGGCGCGATTCAAAATCTGTTTCCAGCCGAGCAGGAGTTTGCCGAATTGTGTGCCCCAGTCGCCGATGTGGTTGTCGCTGATGACGCGGTGGCCGAGCAACCGCAGCGTGCGTTGGAGCGCGTCGCCGATGCCGGTGCTGCGGATGTGGCCGACGTGCATCGGCTTGGCGACATTTGGCGAACTGAAATCAATCACGATGGTGCGTAGCTGCGACGAGGCGTCGCCGCCACACTTGTCGAAAAACAAGTGCTCGCCACGCGCCGCCGCTTCGAGCGTTTGCGTTAGCAGAGAATTTTTTAGCCGGAAATTCAGGAAGCCGGCGCCGGCGATTTCCACTTTTTCGCAAATCTCGGAAACGTCCAGTTTCGCCAAGACATCCGTCGCGAGCTGGCGCGGATTGAGTTTGCGCTGCTTGGCGAGCGACATGAGCGCGTTGCTCTGGTAATCGCCAAATTTCGGATCGCACGGACGGACTAGAACGACGGAGACATCGGCGTCTGGCAAAACGGCGCCGACGGCGGATTGCAAGGCGGATTCAATTTGTTTGTGCGGCAACACGGGGAAAATTTAACCACGAAAGGCGCGAATGACACGAAAGAAACCGAGGCGGACACCACAAAATATTTTCGAGTGTCTGGTGTTTTTCGTGGTTAGTGAAACTATTTCTTCCCGTGTTCGCGGATGACCGCGAGCATGGCGTCGGCGCTAGGGGATTTTTCGAGGGCTTCGCGAAAATCGGCCTTGTGCAGAAGTTTGGCGATGTTTGCGAGCGTGTGGAGGTGTTTCTGGAATTGACCCTGCGGGACGAGAAAAAGCATGACGAGTTTCACCGGCTGGTTGTCGAGCGCATCGAAGTTGACACCCTTGGCGGAGCGACCGAGTGCGCCGACGACTTCGTAAATCAGATCCGTTGAGGCGTGCGGGATGCCGATGCCGAAGCCGATGCCGGTGGACATGGAGGTTTCGCGCTTTTTTACGGCGGCGGTCACGGCGTCGCGGTCGCCGGGCTGGATTTTGCCGGTGGCAACGAGATTGCCGATGAGTTCGTCAATGGCTTCCCAGCGGTTCGTCGCTTTAAGTTCGGGGACAATCTGTTCGCGTCCCAAGATGTCGGCTAAATCCATGCATGCAGGATGAATCCAAAGGCGTCAGCATTTCAAGTCCGAATTGCTGACAATTTTTGCGAAATTAAATCACCCGTTGCAGCCAGTGCAGCATCATGCCGGTGCTTTCCGCCCACCAGCCGAGCGAATTCAGGATGCCCACCCGCGCGGTGAGCAGCGGAATGCCGAACAACAGCGCGCAAACATTGCCGAGAAAGATCACCACGGCGGAAAACAGATAGCCCTGACTGGTGATGTCCGATTGCCGCGTCTGCAAAACCTGGATGGTCAGTGAGACATGAAACGCATACGCCGCGCCGAGGAGCAGGTGAAACCAAGCGAGATAATGATGCCAGTTCCAGATCAGGTTGCCGAGCGCGAAAACGCCGATGACGAGGATGGCGTAGAGCGGGAAAAAATAAGGTGCGAGCGCGATGATGAAATTTGTCTTGGAAATGAGGACGTGGCCGCCTTTGGAGGAGACTTTCATCTTTTTGACCTCGCCACCGAACAGCCATGTCCACAGCGCGTGCGTCAGTTCATGGCCGAAGACGTAAATCCACATCGGCTTGGGCAGTAGAAAGAAGATCACGAACCAGCAGGCCGCGCCACCAAGGAACGGCACCCAGGTCGTATCCGCGCTGCCACAACGCTGGATGACCAGCCATAATGCCCGCCCGGCACCGGCGCAAACCGGCAGCAGCAGGATGGCGATGAGAAATTTGATCCACTTCGGCACGGCGGAAAGATTAGCCACAGAGGCGCAGAGGCACAGAAAAATTTCTTCTGACTTTGTGGTGCGGTGTCGGCATGGCAATTTTTGCTTTGAACTTGTGACTTTGGAATTACTATCTGCGTCCGATGACACAAGACCAAGTCCTCCAGGTTTTCCGCGACAGCGGCGCGCTGCTCGAAGGCCATTTCATTCTCCGCAGCGGCTTGCACAGCCGGCAATTTTTCCAATGCGCCCTCGCGCTCCAGCAGATGCCCGCCGTGGAAAAGCTCGGTGCGGCGCTCGCCGCCAAAGTTAAACCGCTCGGCGCGGTCACCATCGTCGCGCCCGCGATGGGCGGACTTGTCATCGGCCAGGAAGTCGCGCGGCAGCTTGGCGTGCGGTTCATCTTCGTCGAGAAGGAAGAAGGCAAACTTGTTTTGCGCCGTGGGTTCAAGATCGCGCCCGGCGAAAAAATCCTCGTCGTCGAGGATGTTGTGACCAAGGGTGGCCGCGTGCAGGAGACGATTGATATTGTGGGCGCCAACGGCGGCACGGTCGCCGGCGTGGCGATGGTGGTGGATCGTTCCAACGGCGCGGTGAACCTCGGTGTGCCGACCGTCAGCCTGATTGCGTTGCAGGTCGAGACATTCGACCCGAACAACCTTCCGGCAGACCTGCAAAAGATTCCCGCCGTCAAGCCGGGCAGCAAGTAACTTTCCCCGCCTCCATTCCGGATTAGTCTAGTCCCCTGCCGGGGCGCCGGCATTTTTTGTCCGTGACGCAAAATGACCCCGCATGACGCAAAAATGACTCTAGCTATCATGACTTCTCGGGGGGTATTTTGAGCCCAATTCATTGCTTTATGCGTTTTACGCTATTATTTGCCCCAGTCAGGTATTCGCGCACCTCCCGGCGATGGCTTGAAAGCGTCTGTGGGCGACGTCTTCAGCAGGAAAATCAGATTATTTGATCCCATGAGCACCCGTAAAGCGCAGGTGAAATCGAAAAGCTGGCTCACCGATTACCGGTGTGTGCTGAATGCCTGCGTCAACCAGTTCGACCACCAGCGCGCCAATCGGTTGATCAATCAACTGAGGTTGCCGTTCACGTCCGGCCCGGTGGCGGGAGACTTCCTGGACTCGAACTGGAAAATTGATTTTCAGATTGTCCCTGTTGATGATACGGCAGGGGTCTTCGATTTGGCCGCCCGGTTCCGGTGTGTTCGCGGCCGGGTGAGACAGGTCGGCGTTTCACTGGAATTGGATTTTTCGGGCTGGTCGGACAGAAATTATGTTCTGCTCCCGGCGGCGGTTTACAATGGCAACCGCTTCTACTCCCGTAAAATTCCCTATTCACCGAAGCTTTATTTCGTGCAGGATATCGGTGCAGACAAGCCCGTCATCATCACGGATGTGCCGCGTTTGAACATCGGCGAAGGCGTCTCGCGCATCCAGGAACGCAGCGGCAGCCTGAGCGTGCCGGCCATCGGCTTTCACGATCCGCAACGGCAGCGGGGATTTCTGCTGTTCACCAAACAGGGCAACAAACTGGGGGATTACGGCCTCGACATCGAGGAAACGCGCCAGCGTGACCGCGCCATCATTTCCATCACCTCGCCGGTTGTGCGCGAACTGCATAATTACCGGATCTGTGATTCGGAATCTCCCTCGCTCGACCAGCCGCGTGATTTCACGGCGGGCGACACGGTGGAAATCTCCTGCCGAATTCATGTTTTCAGCGCGCCCAAGCTACAGCAGCTCTTTGATAGATTTGCCGAAGTCCGCAAGCAGCTTTTTCCGCCGGGTCAACCGAAACCGGCACTGCCGTTTTCCGCGTGCCTGGCGTTGCAGGAGAAAAAATTCAACCGCGATAATTTTGTCCGCCAGCACGGGTATTATTCCGTTGGTCCGCGCCAGAATTTTTTGCAGGACTGGCAGATCGGCTGGACCGGCGGGATGATCAGCACCTATCCGTTGCTTTTCGCCGGTGCCGCGCAAACCCGCAAAAATGTCATCCGCAATTTTGACTGGCTCTTTAAGGACGGTATCGCGCCGTCGGGCTTTTTCTGGGATGCCGGACGCAACGGCACCGAATGGATCGGCGGCGACATCCGCAAGCCGCACACCGGCAACTGGCATCTCATCCGCAAGAGCGGCGACGGCGTCTATTTTATCATCAAGCAACTGTTGCTGATGGAAAAACTTGGTGTCGCCGTGAAACCCGCGTGGCGCAAAAGTTTGAAGCGTGTCTGCGATGCATTCGTCAAGCTATGGAATGAAAAGGGGCAATTCGGCCAGTTTGTCCATTCGCTCACCGGTGAGATTTGTGTTGGCGGTTCAACCAGCGGCGCGATTGTGCCGGCGGCGCTCGTGCTGGCGGCGAATTATTTTGCCGAGAACAAATATCTCGCGGTGGCGGAAGCGGCGGCGGAAAAGTTTTACCGCGAGTTCACCGTGAACGGTTTGAGCTGCGGTGGTCCCGCCGACGCGCTCCAAAACCCAGATTCGGAATCATGGTATGCGCTGATTGAATCCTACGTCGCGCTTTACGAGGCGACCGGCAAAAAAATCTGGCTCATCCGCGCAGGCGAGACGGCGCGGCAATATGCAACGTGGGTGGTGGGATATGATTTCAAATTCCCGCCGAAGTCCACTTTTGCCAAAGCCGGCATCCGCACCACCGGCTCGGTTTACGCGAACACCCAGAACAAGCATTCCGCACCGGGCCTTTGCACATTCTCCGGCCTCGGCTTGTTCAAACTATTTCGCGCGTCCGGCGACCGGTTTCATCTCGAAATGCTGCGCGATATCGCGTTCGGCTTGCCACAGTATCTGCCGCATCCGCTCAAGCCGCTCGGCGACGCCAAGCCCGGCTGGATGTGCGAGCGCGTGAACATGACTGATTGGGAAGGCCCGGAGAAAGTCGGCGAAACTCACAAGATGACGACGTGGGCGGAAACGTCGCTGATGCTGACCACGATTGAGATTCCCGGCCTCTATGTCCAGCTGGACAAATCGCTCGTCGTCGCCTTTGACAACATTCTGGCGCAGACTATTTCCGACAGCACAAAACAAATCGTCGTGCGATTGTCCAATCCCACACCGGTGCCGGCGAAGATCAGAATATTTGCCGAGAACAGCCGGGCGGCGAAAACACCGCTGCCGGAAAATTATCTCTTTGGTTGTCGCATGGTGGAAGTGAAGGCGGGCAAAAGCAAAATCATCTCGTTCACAAAGGTATGATCTATTTCGGAGCATCCTATTACCCGGAGCAACTTGATCCAACCGAGGTTGAGCCGGATGCGCGGCTGATGCAGGACGCGGGCTTCAATCTGGTGCGCATGGGCGAGTTTGCTTGGAGTCGGATGGAACACGACGATGGGCAATTTGATTTTGGCTGGCTCGAAAACGTGGTCGAAACCTTGGCGCGGCACGGCATCAAGTCGTTGCTCGGCACGCCGACGGCCGCGCCGCCGAAATGGCTCACGGACAAACATCCCGACATCCTGCAAATTATGGCGGACGGTCGCCGGCGCGAGTTTGGTCGGCGGCGGCATTACTGCGTCAACAGCGGGAATTATCATCACTACACGAAGCGCATCGTGACCGCGCTGGCAGAACGGTTCAAAGACAATCCCCATGTCATCGGCTACCAGCTCGACAACGAATTCATGGCCGAGCAGCCGCATTGTTTCTGCGACACCTGCCGGGAAAAATTTCAGGAGTGGCTGAAGCAAAAATTTGGCACCATCGTCGAATTGAATCGCCGGTGGGGCATGGCGTTTTGGAGCCAGAGCTATCGCAACTTCGGCGAGGTGGCGATGCCGAAGGCCGGCGGCAATCCGTCCGCCGTTTACGATTTTTACCATTTCTTTTCCGATTCGTTTCTGGCCTACGCGCAATTGCAGACGGATTGCCTGAAGAAAATTTCGCCGGAGAAAACGGTGACGCACAACGTTTGTTCCAGCGGCTTCGTTTATTTGCTCGACCTTTACAAACTCGGCCGCCAGCTCGATGTCATTTCGGTGGACAATTATCCGTTTGTCTGGACGCTGGAAAACGAATACGGCAACGGCGGCGATCGCGTTTACGATCCGGCGATGGCCAGCTTCGCGCTCTCCATGACGCGCAGTTGGCGGCACGCGCCTTTTTGGGTCACGGAAGCGCAATCCGGCCGCACCTTCAAGCCGCGCGACCTCATCGAGCCGGGCATCCTGAACGCTTGGACGCACCAGGAAATCGCCCACGGCGCGCGCGCCGTGCTGTGGTTTCACTGGAAACAATTTCCCTACGGCATCGAACACCTGTTGGACGCGGTGCTGGATTATGACGGCGTGCCCCGGCGGCGATATTTTGAAATCCAGAAGACTGTCAAGGAACTGCAATCTGTGGCGCAGGAAATTTCCGGCGCGCTGCCGCAACCCGAAGTCGTGCTCATCCGTGATTTTCACACCGACTGGGCGCTCGACGACGGCCACGCGCATCCGGATTTGAAATACCAGCGGCATCTCTATCTTTATTACCACGCGCTGTTTAAAAACCATGTCAACGCCGACACGGTGGCACCGGAGGAATCGTTCGCGCGCTACAAAGTCGTCATCGCGCCGTCGCTGCTGCTGGTGGATGAAAAGCGCGCCGCGAACCTGCGCGCCTATGTCGAACAGGGCGGAACGCTGGTGCTCACCTGCCAAACCGGCCTGCGCGATCTGGACAACGTATTTCACAAAATCACCTTTCCGGCGCATCTGCGGGATTTGTGTGGGTTTGAAATTGAAGAACAACAGACTTTGAAATTCCAGGACACGAGCGCCATCGTTCCCCTCGGGCGCGGCTGGAAAAAACGCCGTTACGAAGTGTCGCTCTGGCTGGATGTGCTGAAGCTGCAATCCGCCAAGCCGCTCGCGCAGCATGGCAAACATTGGTTTGCCAGCGCGCCCGCCGTGTCCGTCAACAAGTTCGGTCGGGGCAAGGTTTATTATGTCGGCACCGTGCCGTCGCCGGACTTCGCGCGCGAATTGCTCCAGCGGATTCTGGCCGACGCCGGAGTGGAATCAAACATCGTTTCCGCCAGTTCGCCGCTGGTGGAATCCGTCAAGGCGCACAAAGCCGGCGCGGAATTTCTCCATCTGATTAATTACTCCCGCACTTCACAAGAGGTTAAATTGCCAGCGCAATATCGAGCTTTGGTCGGATCGCCGGTGGTGGCCGGGAAATGCAAATTGCCGCCGTTCAGCGCGGCAATTCTCAAGCATGCGCCGCAGTTGCCGCGACGGCTGGAAAAAAAGTCACGCTGGCGCGCAAAAGTGCGCTACCGGTGAATTAACAGAACTCAAATCACATAAACAGCATTCATGACAGCAAGCAGATCTCTACTCTCCATTTTTGTCATCCTCGCCATCGGTTCAACTTCCTTGCGTGCTGATGTTAGGATGCCACTAATCTTCGGCGACCACATGGTGTTGCAACAGTCGGTGAAACTTTCCGTCTGGGGCAAAGCCGATTCCGGCGAAAAGGTCACGGTCACCGTCGGTTCTCACACCGGCAGTGCAACGGCTGGGCCTGACGGCAAGTGGCGCGTGGAGTTGGAGCGGCTGAAAGTTTCGACGCAGCCAGTGACGATGACCATCTCTGGAAAAAACAAGATTGTTTTTACCGATGTCCTTGTCGGCGATGTCTGGCTTTGCTCGGGCCAAAGCAACATGGAATTTGCCATGACCTTGGAGAGTCATGCCGCCGTGGAGCTGCCCAAGGCCGACAATCCCCTGATTCGTATCTTCATCGTTAGCCACAATTGGGCTTATATGCCCTTGGAAGATGTGGGCTTAGGATCGCCCGAAAACTCCTTGGTGGGCCGCTGGAAGCTCTGCACGGCGGAGTCGCTCACCAAAATGGGCGGATGGGGCGGGTTCTCGGCTGTGGCATACTACTTTGGCAAGGAAATCCAAGCCGCGACCAAGCAACCCGTGGGGTTGATTCAAAGCGCCTATGGCGGCAAGCCTATCGAGGCATTTATCAGCTTGGAAGCGCTGAAGATGGATTCAGCACTCGCAACCTATGCAGCCCAGCATGAGAAGGAACTGGCCGATTCTCCGGCGCTGATGGCCGCAGCCGCGGCCGGAAAGGCCGATTTCGACGCGAAAATGAAAGTTTGGAATGACAAATATGGAGCCGCTTACAAACAAGCCTGGGAGGAACATAACCAAGCCGAAGCCGCGGCCAGAGCCGCGCATGCCCCGCTGCCTCCACGCTTCAAGCCGCCGGTCGAGAGGCCAACCGCACCTCCCGACGGCAAGGCCCATCCAGACACGGCATCCCACCTCTTCAATGGCATGATCCATCCGCTCATTCCTTTCGGGATCAAGGGCGTGATTTGGTATCAGGGAGAAAACAACGCGGGCAAACCGTGGGATTACGACAAGCTTATGGCCGCCCTGATTAGCGACTGGCGTGTCCGCTGGGGGTTGGGTGATTTCCCCTTCCTTTACGTTCAACTGGCGGTCTTCCAGACGCCCGCCAAAGAGCCGGTGCAGCAGGACGGTTGGCCGGTGCTTCGCGACATGCAGTTGCGCTCGCTGAAAATCCCCAACACGGGCATGGCTGTCGCCATCGACATCGGCGAAGCGAATGACATTCATCCTCGCGACAAGCTTGATGTGGGGCATCGCCTAGCCCTGATCGCCCGCCATGTGGCCTACGGCGAAGACATTGAGTTCTCCGGCCCGATTTATGACGGCATGCAGGTAAAGGGAGACAGAATCCGTATTCACTTCAAGCATGCCAAAGGGCTGAAAATCGGCGCGCATCCGCAAATCTTTGCCGATGTTCCCCCCGCAGCCGCACCGGCGGAACTGCCGGCCTTCGCCATCGCGGGAGCCGACAGGAATTGGTATCCTGCCAAGGCCGTGATCGAGGGAGAGAGCGTTTTTGTGTCGAGCAATCAGGTGAAAGAACCGGTCGCCGTTCGCTACGGCTGGGCAAAGAATCCCGCCTGCCACCTCTACAATGGCGCTGATCTCCCCGCCAGTCCGTTCCGCACGGACGACTGGTGATAAAAACTGGCAAAAGATTTTGGTAATTTTAAAACGAATTTGAAATGAATCGTAAAAATCCAGTCGCCAATTTTTGTTCCGACCGCAGTGTGTGCGATGGCGGAATTCGGTCGGTTTGATCGCGAGCCTGAAAAACTATGAAACCTCCAGTCCAAATTCTATTGCTTGCCTTGCTGGCTGGCGTGCGGCTGTCGGCGCAGGACGTCGCGTCTTCATCGCCCGTGAATCAAATTTTCCAGTTCACACAGACGGGCACCTGCACCAATTGGAGCGATGGATCCAAAAACAGCGCGGTGGCCAACCTGTGGATCCCTGATGACTGTGTGAAACTGCGCGGCCTGCTGATTCTGTGTGCCAATGTGCCGGAGGAAAAAGTGGCGTCATATCCGGCGGTGCGGGCGGTTTGCGCCGCCAACAATCTGGGCATAGTCTGGTGTTCCTCCACGTTCATGAACTTCGCGCGCCAGCAGCCGGGCAAAAAAAAGATGTCCGACGAATACGCCACCTCGGTGGGTTTTCTGCAGGAACTCCTGAATGGACTGGCCAATACTTCCGGCTATGCGGAGGTGGCCACCGTGCCGTGGTTGCCGATCGGCGAATCGGGCCATCTATTGATGGTGGACACGCTGGTGGAATTCAGCCCCCAGCGCTGCATTGCGGGCATGTGGCTCAAAAATAATCATCTGCCGCCTAAAAACCGTCAGGTGCCGGCCTTTGTCGTGTATGGCAGCGCCCAAGAATGGGGCCAGACAAAAACGGATATCCGCACCAACTGGTGCAATATCACTGCCGCCTACGCCGGGGTTTTGAGTGATCGCAAAACGCATCCGTCCTGGCCGTTGACTTACATGATCGATGGCTACAGCGGACATTTTGACTGCTCCGACCGTCTGGCCGATGATGTGGCCCGCTACATTGATCTGGTGGCCAAAGCCCGCCTGTCGGATGATGGGAGCGCAAAACTAAGACCGGTAAATATCACCACCGGTTTTGTTGCCGATTTGCCCGTGCCCGGACATGAATGGCAGCCCATCAAACCAGCCGGCACCAATGACGGGCTGCCTTGGTTTTTCGATGCAACCAGCGCCAAGGAAGCCCAGTCGTATGCGTCGATCAACTGGAAGGCAGAAACCCAGTTGCCGGCATTTCTGGATGAAAAGGGACAGCCGTTGAAGTTTGATTTCAACGGCATTCCCGATCTCAAAACTGTGGTCATAGAGCCGGATGGCATCACCTTCAGCGTGCGCGCCAAAATGCTGGATCAGATTCCAGAGGAGTTTGCCGGAGCCGGGGCAAAGCTGGCCAAGACCCCGGGCGAACCGAAGATGGAATGGCTCTGCGGCCCGATTGCTCCGCTCGGAAACGGACGGTTTCAGATTTATCTGGAACGAGCGGGCAGCACGGCGTATCTGGCGGCGCGCAAAGAGGGAACCGTCGCCGTTCGCGGCATCGTGGAGCCGCTCCACCTCAACATCAACACCCTCAAAAATCAGGAGGGAAAAACACAGACCATCACCTTTGATAAAATTCCCGATGTCGTGGCGGGAACCAAGTCGGTGCCGCTTGTGGCGAAATCGGATTCCGGGCTGCCCGTGAGCTTCTACGTTGAGGTTGGTCCGGCTGTGGTGAAGGACGGCAAGCTCGTTTTCACCAAGCTTCCGCCGCGCACGAAATTCCCAGTGACTGTGACCGTGGCCGCGTGGCAGTGGGGGCGCGGCACGGAGCCGAAAATAAAGACGGCAAGTTTGGTTGAGCAAACCTTCAAAATACTTCCGAAATGATTATGAAATCAAAAATACTCTGGCTGGTAGCCGTCGCTCTGCTCGCATCTTGTGGTTGGGGGATGGCGCAAACCAATCAGGAAAGTTTTTCCTTCACGAAGCGCGAACTTTCTTTACCGGTGCAGCGCGCGGGCATGTTCGTCGGCCAGTCCGGCGGCGCGCTGATTGTCGGCGGCGGTCTGGACGAGAAGGGCCAGCCCAGCGCCGATGTGTTTGTGCAGACGGATTCCGGCTGGAAAAAGAACGCGCTCAAGGAGCCGGTTGCGTTTGGCGGCTTTGTGTGCGGTTCGTTTCCGGAAAAAGTCGGCAGCTTCTCCAAACTGTTTGTCGCCGGCGGTCTGACGAAAGGCGGTCTGACAGCCAAAGTCTTTTCACTGGAATGGCGCGACGGGCAATTGCAGCAAAACGAACTGCCGCCCTTGCCGCAGGCGGTCGCGCTGGCCGGGGCGGGCTTTTTTGAAGATCAGAAACAACTCCAGCTTTATGTGGTTGGCGGCACGACGTCGCTGACGGCGGATTCCGCGTCGCAGAAATTATTCTGCTATGCGTTCGGCGCGACGACGAAGGCCGGCTGGCAGGAACTGCCGCCGCTGCCGGGTGAAGGCCGGTTGCTGCCGGGCGTGATCTGCTTTTATAACGACGTTCATATTTTTGGCGGCTTCACGCTGGCGCACGCGGACGGCAAAGCCATTTACACGCCGACGACAAAGGCGCAGGCGTATCGCTGGCACTGTATCGACGGCACGACTTTTTCCGGCTGGCGCGATTTGTCGCCGTTGCCGGAAGCCGTGGCTGCGCCGGTGGTGTTCATGACCGGTCAGGTGCATGCCGGACTTGCGGGCGGCTACACGCAGCCGTTCACCGGAAATCTTTTTCAAGTCAAGCCTGCGGCCGAATCCAAAGCGGTTCAGATTTACCACAACGTCACGGACACCTGGGTGGAGAAGGGCCGGTTGCCGGAGGCGTTCGCGGCGGCGACCGCGATCCACAACGGTAAACTCACGCTGCTTGGCACGACTGAGTCCGGTGCGGCGGCGGCCTACGACATCTCAATTCAGCGCACGGTGAAAAGCCTGCGCTGGCCGGATTACGCGGGGCTTCTGCTTTATTTTGGCATCGTGGTGTTCGCGGGGATATCTTTTGCCCGCAAGCAGACCGGGAGCGAGGGGTTCGCGCTCGGCGACCGGAAAATTCCGTGGTGGATGGCGGGCATCTCAATGTTCGCCTCGGCGGCCAGCAGTATCAGTTTCATGGCGATCCCGGCATTGTCCTTCCGGACCAGCATCCTGTGGGCGATTCCGTTTCTCATTTTGATCCCCCTTTATTTTCTCGAGGCGTATGTGTTGTATCCGCTCATTCGCAAGCTGGAGATCACCTCGACGTTTGAATATCTCGAACGGCGCTTTCATCCGTCGCTGCGTTTCATCGCCAGCGCGCAATCCATCGCGCTGCAAACCTTCGGCCGCATGAACATGGTGTTGCTGCTGCCGGCGCTGGCCATCGCGGCGGTGACCGGCCTAAACGTCTACGCGAGTGTCCTTGTGATGGGTCTGCTGACAACGATTTACTCGGCCAAAGGCGGTATGAAGGCGGTGGTGCTCACGGAAATGGTCCAAGGTCTCACGATGGTGGTTGGCATCAGCCTGATTTTCATTCTCGCCATCACCGGCCTGCCGAACGGCTTCAAAAGCTTTGTGGAGGTCGGCGGGCAGTTCCACAAATTTGATCCCGCCATCTGGTCGCTGGATTACACGATGCCGGTGTTGTGTATCCTGGTTTTGACCCCGCTGTTCAACAAGCTGGCGTTTGCCGCCGACGCGCCGACGGTGCAGCGTGTGTTTGCCACGCCGTTGAAAGATGTGCGGAAACTGGCGCTCATGTTCCTTGTCTTCAGCGTGTTCATCTCCTTCGCGGTGAATTTCGCGGGGGTGGCGGTCTTCACCTATTTCCACCAGCATCCCGGCGAACTGGATCCGGCGATGACGAACGACCAAGTCATCCCGCTTTACATCGTGCAGCGGCTGCCGATCGGCATCGCAGGGCTGATCATCGCATCGCTGTTTGCGGCGGCCATGTCCGCGCTCGCAGGCGGCATGAACACGGTTTCCATCCTCTTCACCGAGGATTTTTACCGGAAGTTCAGGAAGAACACGACCGACCGTGAACGGCTTGTGACGATGCGCATCGCATCCATCGTGTGCGGCACCGCCGCGACCATCACCGCGCTTTACATGGCGAAGCTGAACCAGCGCTCGCTGTTCCAGACCTGGAACGAACTGTTTGCGCTGCTCGGCGGCGGTTTTCTCGGCATTTATATTCTGGGGACTTACACGCATCGCGCGAACGCTATCGGCGCGTTCACTGGTGCCATCGCCAGCATCATCGCGACGCTTTGGCTGAAATATTTCACGTCCGTCCACTGGTATTTTTACACGCCCGGTGCGGTGATCGCGTGCGTCGTCATTGGCTACATTGTCAGTCTAGTTACGCCGCCGCCGAAACACAGTCTCGCCGGACTGACAATCTTTGACATGAAATCAACGCCTGCCAACACTGCTGAAAAAAAATAATTTCATGTCGCTCCAAATTCAAAATCCAGTTCTCACCGGCTTCAATCCCGACCCGTCCATCTGCCGCGTCGGCGACGATTATTACATCGCCACCTCGACCTTCGAGTGGTTTCCCGGCGTGCAAATTCATCACTCGCGCGACTTGGCGCACTGGCGGCTGCTGGGCCGCGCGCTTGACCGCGTTTCGCAGCTTGACATGCGTGGCTGCCAGAATTCCGGCGGCATCTGGGCACCGTGCCTGACGCACGCGGACGGAAAATTCTGGCTTGTTTACACCAACGTCCACCATCACATGGGCGGCGTGGTGATGGACACGCCCAATTATCTTGTTACCGCCGACAGAATCGAAGGCCCGTGGAGCGAACCGGTTTTCCTCAACGCCAGCGGTTTTGATCCGAGTTTGTTTCATGATGACGATGGGAAAAAATACATCATGCAAATGCAGATGGGCGAAGCGGTCACGAGCGTGCGGTTTGACGGAATCATTTTGCAGGAATTCGACGCGAAACAGATGCGGCTCGTTGGCGAATCAAAAAAAATCTGGCCGGGCAGCGCCATTGGCATCACCGAAGGCCCGCACATTTTAAAAAAGGATGGCTGGTATTATCTCATCACCGCCGAGGGCGGCACGGCGATGCGCCACGCCATCAGCGTTTGCCGCAGCAAAAATCTTTGGAGGCCTTACGAATTGCATCCGCAAAATCCGATGCTGACGGCGTTTCAAAAAGATCATCTCAACTTAAAATCCACCGGCCACGGCTGTTTTGTGGAAACGCAAAACGGTGAATGGCTCACGGTGCATCTTTGCCATCGTCCGCTCCAGCGCACTGGCCGGCTGGTGCTCGACCGCGAGGAAAACAAATCCGCGCCGCTGGGCCGCGAGACGTGTATCCAGAAATTGCGCTGGGATGCTGACGGCTGGCCGCGCCTCGCACACGGCGATAATTCGCCGCGCGACATCGTCGAAGTCAATTTGCCGGCGTATCCGTGGCCGAAGGAAAATCTGCGCGATGATTTTGACGGGCCGAAGCTAGACATTCATTTCCAAACCCTGCGCGAACCGGCGGATGAAAACTGGTGTTCGCTGGCGCGGCGCAAAGGCTGGTTGAGTTTGCGCGGACGCGATTCGTTGGCGTCGTGCTTCGACCAAAGCCTCGTCGCGCGTCGCTTGCAGCATTTTCAAGTGAGCGCGGAGACATGCGTTTCCTTTCAGCCTAAGAATTTCAAACAAGCCGCCGGCCTCATCGCGTATTACGACCGGCTGCATTATCACTATTTTCGCATCACCTCGGCGGGCGAGGGCAAAATCAAACTTGGCGTCATTTCGTCCGAGAACACTAAGGCCAGCCGTTACGAAGTAGCGGAGTTACCGTCATCCGCCGGTGAAAAGATTTTCCTGCGGATGGAAAATAATTTTGCCGAGCTGCGCTTCGCCTGGTCGCTCGACGGAAAAAGCTGGAGCGCCGTTGACCGTGTGTTTGAGGCCACGATGCTCGGCGACTGGGTTTCGCCGCACAGCAATTTCACCGGCACATTCTGGGGCGTGTGTTGTCAGGATTTGAGCGACCGCACGGCATGGGCGGCGTTTGATTACTTTGATTACCGCTTGCTGGCATGATTTTGACAATGAAAAATCTTCTGCAAAAATGAGGCCGTCACTGTTCACCATCATGAGACTTATTTTCTTCCACCAAAAATACTTTTCATTCTTGCCGGTAACAGTCGCCTTTGCGATGTGGATGGCTGGAGCCACGCTGGCGGCTGCGGCTGAGGCTGGCGGTTCGGAAGAACGGCTCTCGCTGGATCGCGCCTGGCGGTTTCATCTGGGCGACATCCCGATGCCAGTGATCAAGGGGCATAGTGAAACCTACAACAACGCCAAGGCCGGCAAGGCGTGGGGCGCGGCGGCTCCGGACTACGATGACAGCGACTGGCGTGTGCTGGATTTGCCGCATGACTGGGTGGTTGAAGGGCCGTTCGACGAGAACGAGAACATTTCGCAGGGCTACCGTCCGCGCGGTGTGGCGTGGTATCGGCGCAGTTTGCGCTTGGATCCGGCGGATCGCGGGCGGGCGCTGGAACTGCAATTCGATGGTGTCGCCACGCATTGCACGGTCTGGCTGAACGGCACGGTGGTGCAGCGCAACTGGTGCGGTTACACGGGTTTTTCCATTGATCTGACGCCGTTCGCGACTTATGGCGACCAGTTGAACAACCTCGCGATCCGCGTGGACGCCAACCCGATGGAAGGCTGGTGGTATGAGGGCGGCGGCATTTATCGACACACCTGGCTGATCAAGCGCAGTCCGGTTCACATCATCACCGATGGCGTTTATGCCAACCCGGTGAAAAAGGAGAGCGGCCAGTGGGAACTGCCGGTGGAGGTGACGCTTGACAACATCGGCAAGGAAAATGCCTCGGTGGAAGTCGGCGTCGAGTTGCTCGATCCGCAGGGCAAAGTCGTCGCGCATGGCGGCACCATGGCGGAAGTGAAACCGTTTGAAGATTCCGTCGCCAAAATTTCCCTGACGGTCACGCAGCCGCAATTGTGGTCGGTGGATGCGCCGGTGCTTTACACTGTGCGGACGTTTCTCAAGCGTGACGGCGCGCAGGTGGACGAGCGCGTCACGCATTGCGGTTTCCGCACGATCCGCTTTGACGCGGATAGGGGATTTTTCCTGAACGACCATCCGCTGAAAATCAAAGGCACCTGCAATCATCAGGACGCGGCGGGCGTCGGCGTGGCCGTGCCGGATTCGCTTTGGGATTTTCGCATCCGCCGGTTAAAGGCCTTGGGCAGCAATGCCTATCGCTGCGCGCACAATCCGCCGGCACGGGAATTTCTCGATGCCTGTGACCGGCTGGGCATGCTGGTGATGGACGAGAACCGGAATTTTAATTCTTCGCCGGAATATGTTCGCCAGCTCGAATGGATGGTGCGGCGCGACCGCAATCATCCGAGCGTGATACTCTGGTCGGTCTTCAACGAAGAGCCGATGCAGGGCACAGAGCAGGGCTACGAAATGGTGCGGCGCATGGCGGCGGCGGTGAAGCGGCTGGATACCTCGCGCCCCGTCACGGCGGCGATGAGCGGCGGCTCCGGTTCGCCCATCAACGTTTCGATGGCGGTGGACGTGGTCGGCTTCAACTATCAGCAGGGCAGCTATGATGGCTTTCATAAAGCTCACCCGAACCAGCCGATGACCAGCTCCGAGGACACTTCCTCCTACATGACCCGGGGAGTTTTTTTGAGCGATAAAAAATCGAGCATGGCGGATGGCTATGATGTCGTGGCGGCACCGTGGGGTGCCACGCACCGGAACGCATGGAAAGCCATCGCGGCGCGGCCGTTTGTCGCGGGCGGTTTCGTCTGGACCGGTTTCGACTATCGTGGCGAGCCGCAGAAATTTTCCTGGCCGTCGGTCAGCTCGGTGTTCGGCATCATGGACACCTGCGGCTTTCCGAAGGCGGCGTATTACATGCATCAGGCGGCGTGGATTGAGGATCGCCCGGTGCTGCAACTCGTTCCGCACTGGAACTGGCCGGGCCGGGAGGGGCAACCCATCAAAGTCATGACTTTGAGTAATGTCGAGAAAGTGGAACTGTTCCTTAACGGCAAATCGCTCGGCGAAAAAAGCGTGGACAAACTGGAAGGCGGCGAATGGGAAGTGCCTTATGCGCCCGGCAAACTCGAAGCCGTCGCTCGCAAAGACGGCAGGGAAATCGCGCGCTCCGCCGTCGAGACCACCGGCGAACCGGTGGCGCTGAAACTTCTGCCCGACCGTGATTCGTTGGCCGGTGACGGTGCGGACGCGGAGCCGATCACCGTTTGCGCCGTGGACGCGCAGGGGCGCGAAGTGCCGACGGCCAACCTACCGGTGACATTTGAGATCACCGGGCCGGGTGCGATCATCGGTCACGGCAACGGCGATAACACGTCGCATGAACCGGAAAAAGGCAATCACCGTCGCCTGTTCAACGGCCTTGCCCAGGTCATCGTGCAATCACAACGCGATCAGTCTGGAACCATTGTGTTGACCGCAAAAGCCGACGGCGTGAAATCCGCCGAAGTTCGCATCGAAACCCGCGCGGTGTCACCGCTGCCGGCAGTTCCGCCGACCGCTCCGGTTTATGCACTGACCAAATGGCGGATGTCGTCCCATGTTGCCGAGAAACCAAATCCGAACCAGCAGATCGGCGAAACGGACATGAACAGCTGGTCGCCGGTGACGGCTGGCTCGCTGCAAAAATTTGAAGGTGGCAACTGGTCGGTATTCCGGCTGGCCTTCAACCCCGTTGCCAGCGTGCGCACCCATGGCGGCGTGATTTGGTTCAAGGAAATCACCGGGGCGGCGGAAGTTTGGATTGATGGCAAACTGGTCGCCGAGAAAAAGGAAGCGGTGCGCGGCGAACTGAAGGTTCCGCTAACACCGGCAGCGGGCACGCGCACGATCTCGGTTTTGATCAATTCCGGCGGTGCCCCGAAGGCCGGACTTTCCGGCAACGTCATTGTTTTGCCGGCACAGCCCTAGGCCCGTTTTGACCGTTTTCAATAGCACATAACCTGATAAGAAAATCATGATGAAGACAAATGTTTTGCTGACCAGATTGTCCTGCGCGTTGCTGGCTTCGTGCGCCATTGCCGGTGCCGTCCCGGTGGAATATTATGTCGCGCCCAACGGCAGCGATGCCAATCCTGGCAGTCTGGCCAGTCCGTTCGCCACCATCGCGCAGGCGCGCGATGCCATCCGTAAATTCAAACTGGCCGGTCCGTTGCCAGCGGGTGGCGTGACGGTGGAAATTCTCGGCGGCAAATACAGCCTCGAATCTTCGCTGGAATTTTCCGCCGCCGATTCCGGCGCGGCGGACGCACCGGTGGTTTACCGCGCGTATCAGAACCAGCCGGTGGAAATTCTCGGCGGCCGGGTGCTGAAACTTTCCGAGTTCGCACCGGTAACGGATGATAAAATTCTCGCGCGGCTCGATCCGGCGGCGCGCGGTAAGGTGGTTTGCGCGCCGATTGCCAAACTGAATTTGAAGCACGCCGGGCCGTTCCCGCCGGTGTTCAGCGATAGTGGCGGCATTTTTGAGTTGTTCTGGAACGGCAAGCGCCTGCCGGTTTCGCGCTGGCCGAACTCGGTTGATCCGAAGGAATGGGCGACGATGAAAAAAGCCGTGGTCAACGGCGACAACAAGCACGGCGGCACGTTTGAATATCGTGACGAGCGTCCGTTGCGCTGGTTGGAAAATCACAGTATCTGGCTCAAAGGCCAGTGGCGTGTCGGATGGGAAGACCCGGCGATCCGGGTCGCGAAAATTGATCCAGCCGCGCACACCATCACGTTTGCGGCGGGCCTCCCGAATGGCATTGGCAACAAATACACGCGACCGTTCGGCAACGGCAAGGAACCGTGGTGCGCGGTGAATCTGATGGAGGAGATCGACCGGCCGGGCGAATGGGCGATTGATTTCGACACGCAGACACTCTTCTTTTGGCCGCCAAGCGCGGCGGGGGAACTGATGGTTTCGCAGTTGGACACACCGTTGATTTCGGTGAACGGTGCCGCGCATCTGAAATTCATCGGCCTCACCCTGGAGGCGTCATTGGGCGACGGTATGGTGCTGCAAAATGCCGAGTCGGATTTGATCGCGGGTTGCACGTTGCGCAATCTGGCGAAGACCGGGGTGCGGTTGAACGGCTGGCGAAGCGGTGTGCAAAGCTGCGATTTTTATGACTTGGGCGAAGGCTGCGTGCATATCGGCGGTGGCGACAAGCAGAAGCTGGTTTCGTCGGAAAATTTTGTCGTCAACAATCACATGCATCATTACGCAGTGCTCAAGGCGATGTATTCGGCGGCGGTGGATGTTGGCGAGGGCGGATTGCCCACCGGCGGGCTGGTGAGCGCCGTCGGCATCCGCGTGGCGCAAAATTTGATCCACGATGCGCCGCGCGACGCCGTGCTGGTTTCCGGCGAGGACAATGTTTTTGAATACAACGAAATCTTCAACTGCGGCTTTGCTTCGGCTGATGTCGGCGCGTTTTATTCCTGGCTGGACTGGACGATTCGCGGCATCGTCATCCGCTACAATTATATTCACGATACCGTCGGCGGCGTGAATCCTGACGACGGCGCATCGGGCAGTCTGGTTTACGGCAATGTTTTTACCGGCGACCGGGTGGGGGTGTGGATTGCTTCCGGCCCGGATCACACCATCCGGAACAATATTTTTGTGAAGGCCGAAGGCCCGGTGTTCGGCATGGACGACCGCGGGGTATCGCGCGGCTATGCCACGAATGCGCGCCTGCACAAACTGGTCATGGACATCCATCCGACGCAGCCGCCCTGGTCGGCACGGTATCCCGAAATGGCCAACCTGCTGGCGAGCCACCCTGAACTGCCGCTGCGGACGAAGTTCGAGCACAACCTTGTGGTCATGCAGACCGGTGAGCCGTTTGCCGTGAAAATGGCAAAAGCGCGGCAGGCGGACCGGACTTTGTTCCAAGCCAATGAGAATCTTGTGACGGCGACCGATCCGGGTTTTGTGGATGCGGCGAAGGGAAATTTTGCGCTGAAGCCGGACTCGGTGGTGTTCCGCAAGATTCCCGGTTTTGAGCCGATTCCGTTCGGAAAAATCGGTTTGCACCTCGATGAGTATCGACGTGTGTTGCCGACCGACGCCGAAACCGGGCGAAACCGCGCCGGGCAGCCGGGCAAAAGCGGCGACAAGAATTTTGGCACCTGACGCAAAATAACCCCATAGCGACGCAAATTAACCCCTGACATTTTGTTCGGGGATTTCATCTCCTTTGTTGTTCACACCAATCCCGCCATTAACAATTGAAACATGAATATGCCCCGTTCATTTGGAATTCTCGCTTTGCTCGTCTTGTTTTCGGTCAACCTGCAGGCCAAAGTCCGCCTGCCGGCGATTTTTTCCGACCATCTGATTTTGCAGCGTGAAGCCGCCGTGCCCGTCTGGGGGCAGGCGGATGCCGGAGAAAAAGTCACGGTTGCCTTTGCCGGCCAGACAAAAACCGCCACCGCCGATGCAAACGGCAAATGGTCGGTGAAATTCGACGCCCTGTCCGCCAGCGCCGCGCCGCGCGAACTGGTCGTGAGCGGAAAGGACTCCAGCGTGAAGCTCGCCGATGTGTTGGTGGGCGATGTCTGGCTCGCGGGCGGCCAGTCGAACATGGGATTCCCGCTGTCGGCGGCGCACAATGCCGCCGAGGTGCTGCCGCAGGCGGAGGATCCGCAGTTGCGTTTCTTCCGCGTCAAGACCCGGACGGCCGCCGAGCCGCAGTCGGATTGCTCCACGAGCTGGGAAAAATCCACGCCGGACAGCGCCAAAGGTTTTTCGGGCGTCGCTTATTTCTTTGCGCGGGAAATCCGTCGCGACCAGAAAGTGCCCGTTGCTGTGCTACAGGCGCCCTGGGGCGGGACGGACATCGAAACGTGGATCAGTCTTGCCGGTCTGAAGCAAAATCCGCCGCTGACGAAAACCTTGGAGCGATGGAACAAGGCGCTGGCGGACTATGAAAAGGTCAAAGCGAATCCGAACCTCGTCGCCAATTATGAAAGGGATTTAAAGCAATGGCAGGCGGAAGTGGCGCCCGCTTATAACGCCGTTTTGAAACAATACAACGCCGACAAGGCCGCTGGAAAAGAAGTTGGTCCGAAGCCGCAGCCCGCGCGACCGGAGCCGGCCAATCCCGATCCGATGGGTATGCCCAGCCCGTCGCGCCGGCCCAGCACGCCGACGGTGAATTTCAATGGCATGATCGCGCCGCTCGTGCCGTATGCGGTGCGCGGAGCCATCTGGTATCAAGGCGAGAACAACGGCGGTCGCGGTCTGGAGTATCGCGAGCTGTTTCCCCGTTTGATTGAGAACTGGCGCACCGAGTGGACCAAGTCCGGCGGCGCCGATTTTCCATTTCTTTTCGTGCAGTTACCGTGCAACGGTGAGGACAAGACGCCGGTGGCCGAAAGCGGCTGGCCGTGGTTGCGCGAGGCGCAGTTGATGACGCTCAAGGTGCCGCGCACCGGCATGGCCATCACGATTGATGTCGGCAACCCGAAGGACGTTCATCCGGCGGATAAACTGGACGTCGGCCAGCGCCTCGCGCTGGTCGCCAAAAAGTTGGTGTATGGCGAGAAGGTCGTCGCATCCGGCCCGCTGTATCGTGATTTCAAGATTGAGGGTGGCACAGTCCGCGTGCGTTTCACTGAGACCGGCACCGGCCTTGTCATCGGCCAGCAGCCGTGGTGTGCGCCGGGCGTGAAGCCGTTTCCCAAGGACAAGCTGGTTGGTTTTTACCTTGCCGGCGAAAATAAAAAATGGGTGGAGGCCGAGGCGAAAATTGACGGCGACAGCGTGGTTGTCTCCAGCCCGCAAGTGCCCAAGCCCGTGGCGGTCCGCTATGGCTGGGCCAATTCGCCGCGTTGCAATCTTTATAACCGGGAAGCGCTGCCGGCCTCGCCGTTCCGCACGGATGACTGGCCGTGAATTAAATGACCTAACTAAGCAATGAACAACCTGCCGCCATTGGTTCAGACCCGCCGGGATTTCCTTCTTCTGGCGGGCGGCGCGCTGGCGGGAGCGATGCTTCCGAATTTTGCTTTGGCTGAGAGTTTTGAGGCTTTGGATGTCTGTGTTTATGGCGCCACGGCGAGCGGCATCATGGCGGCGGTGGCGGCGAAACGGGAAGGTGCCCGCGTGTTGATCATCGAACCCTCGCGCTGGCTGAGCGGCATGACGGGCGGCGGGTTGATGCACGTCGATTGGGGGCGCAAGGAGGCGGTGGGCGGCTCGACGCAGGGGATATTGGGCCGGAATTACAACGACGCCCAGTATCGGCAGGCGTTTGCGACCCTGCTCAAGGAACAAGCGATTCCGGTGTTGTTCGAGCATCGGCTGGCGTCGGTGCGGCGCGAAGGAGCGGCCATCAAAAGCATCATCCTCGACCATGCGCCGCCGGATCGGTTGGGGTGTCCGGTTGTGATCGCAAAAAACCATGACGCGTGCCGGGTGGTCGCGCGGGTTTTCATCGACTGTTCGTATGAAGGCGATCTGATGGCGCGGGCGGGGGTGGCTTACACTTTTGGCCGGGAGGCGCGGGAAACTTATGGCGAATCGCTTGCCGGAGCGCAGCCGAATCTGGCGGTTTATGACATCGATCCGTATGTGAAGCCGGGGGATCGAAAGAGCGGACTGTTGCCGTTGCTGCAAGACCGGGAAATGAAACCCGAGGGCGCGGCGGACAAACTGACCATGGGTTATGGTTTCCGATGGAAGTTCAGCCAGGATGCCGACTGTCTGCCCATCGATACGCCGGATGATTACGACCCGCGCACCTTCGAACTGTATCGGCGCGGTTTCCAGAACAATGCCAAGATCGATGTCGGCCGGCGCATGCGAAAGCTTGGGGAATTTGAAACGTGCGGTGGCCATATCCATACCATCGGTTCAGGTAATCTCGCCCGCGCGCTTTGGGCCCCCACGGTCTATGGCAGCAACGCCGATTATGCCGACGGTGACTACGCCACGCGCGCTCTGATTTGGAAGGCGCAGCAGGATTTCATGCGCGGTCTGACCCATTTTATCCGCACCGATCTGGTGGTGCCGGAAAAATATAAAACTGCGGCGCTAAAAATCGGATTCCAGCCCGGAATCTTCGACGATACGCATGGCTGGCCGCACCAGCTTTATGTCCGCGAAGCGCGGCGGATGAAGTCCGCGTATGTGATCACACAGAAAAATCTCGCGGCGGAGACGGATGTGGATGATTCCGTGGGGCTCGCTTCCTACGGGGTGGACGAGTGGCCATATGCGACAGTGGCGCTAGACGGAAAAGTGGCGTTGCACGGCGGTTTTTTCTCGGAGCTTCGCCTTGAAAACGAGCACCGAGGCATCTACAAGATTCCCTATCGGGCCATCACGCCAAAGCAGGACGAATGCACCAATCTCCTCGTGCCCGTTTGTGTTTCGGCGAGCCACATCGCCATGACCTCCATCCGCATGGAACCGGTCTGGATGATTCTCGGAGAATCCGCCGGGGTGGCGGCCGCGCTGGCGGCGAAGGCGAACCAGCCGGTGCAGCAGGTCGAATATGCCCAGCTGCGGACAAAACTTATGAGCTTGAACCAAAAACTGGAACGCCCAACCTGAACATGAAATCAGCACTCGCAATCTTCAGCGCCTTGCTGCTGGCACCGCTGGCATTCATTCATGCAGCGGAACTCAAAGTGGCCTCCGTATTTTCCGACCACATGGTTTTACAACGCGAGATGCCTGTGCCGGTATGGGGCTGGGCGGATCCGGGTCAGACGGTGACGGTCGAATTTGCCGGCCAAACCAAGACTGCCACCGCTGATGCGAACGGAAAGTGGCTAGTCAAACTCGATGCCATGCCGGCGAGCAGCGAGTCGCGAACGCTGAAGGTCAACACCATCGTGATCGCCGATGTTCTCGTCGGCGAAGTCTGGCTTTGCTCCGGTCAATCCAATATGGAATGGGCGCTGGCCCGGTCCGATGGCGGTGAGGAAGCCATCGCGGCGGCCGGCAACCGCTTGTTGCGGATGGGGCGCGTGCCGCACAATGTCCGGTTCACGCCGCAGAACGACGTGCCGGTCAAATGGGAAGAGAGCAGTCCCGCGGCGGCGAAGAATTTTTCGGCGATTCCTTATTGGTTTGGTAGCAAGCTGCAGAAGGCACTGGGCGTGCCGGTCGGCATTCTCAACAGCGCCTTCGGCGGCACGCCGATCCAGAGTTGGATGCCGGCGGAGACTTTGAAGAACGGCCCGTGGCCGCAAGACCGGTGGAACGATCCGGTGCAGGCCAAGGCGGATTACGACAAAAAGTTCGAGGCTATCCGTCCGCTCAAGGAAAAATACGAGGCGGAGAAAGCCGATGCCATCGCCAAGAAACTTCCCGTGCCGCCGCAACCAGCCGGGATTCCGAGCGAATACAAGGGGGCGACGACGCTGTGGAACGGCGAAGTCGTGCCGCTGCTGTCGTTCCGGATTCGCGGCGTGGCGTGGTATCAGGGTGAGAATAATGCCTATGTTCAGTCTGCCCGCTACTACAAGGATTTGCTGCCGGCGATGATCTGCGATTGGCGCAAGGGGTTTGGTGATCCCGACCTGCCGTTTTTGATTTTCCAGATAGCGCGCAACCGCAAATGGCAGATCGACCCAAACGAGGCGAGCGGCATCGCCGAGTTGCAGGAAGCGCAGGCGAAAGTCGCCCAAGCCACGCCGCACGCGGCGCTTGTCGTGAGCACGGACATGGGCGGGCCGGATGTGCATTATCACGGCAAGGAGCCGGTGGCCGAGCGTGGCGTCAAGGCGGCGTTGACCATCGTTTACGGCCAAAAAATCCAATACTCCGGGCCGGTGTATCAGGACATAAAATTTGAAAACGGCAAGGCCGTCGTCCGGTTCACCCAAACTGCCGGTGGTTTGAAAGCGAACGGCGGCGCATTATCCGGCTTCGTCATCGCCGGCGCAGACAAGAAATTTTATTTCGCGGACGCCAAAATTGACGGCGACACCGTCGTCGTTTCCAGTCCGCAGGTGCCAGCACCGGTGGCCGTGCGTTACGGCTGGGCGGATTTGCCGAAGATCAACCTGTTCAACGCGGTCGATTTGCCGGCCTCGACCTTCCGCACCGACGGCTGGCCGGTCAATGCGGAAAAATAAATCAAAATTTACCGCGCAACAATATGAACAAAGCTTGGATGAAAAAACGGATGCATTTTTTCTGCGTGACCTTGACCGTGCTGGCGGCGGGCTTCACTGCTGTTTCCGCTTCCGCCATGGATGTGTATGTCTCGCCGGCAGGCAATGACTTGAATCCCGGCACACTGCAGTCACCGCTGGCGACTTTGGAAAAAGCCCGTGATTGGGTACGGGAACACAAGGGCACCGGACCGGTGACCGTTTTTCTCCGCGCGGGCAACTATGCGTTGGAGGAGAGCCTGGCTTTCACGGCTGAGGATTCCGGCACGGAAGTTGCGCCGATTGTTTATCGGGCATATCAGGATGAGAGCGTTCATCTGGTGGGCGGACGGGTCGTGGCGGCGGCGGATTTCAAACCGGTCAGCGATCCGAAAATTCTCGCCCGCATGGAGCCATCGGCGCGAGGAAAAATTGTTGAGCTGGATCTGGCCCGTCTCGGTGTCCGCCATGCCGAGCGTCCGCCGGATTTGTTTGAAGGCACCGGCGGATTGCTGGAACTGTATTGCAACAACCAGCGCCAGCCGGTTTCGCGCTGGCCCAACGGCGGCTACACCACGATGAAAGAGGTGATCGACGGCGGTTCAGCCGGTGCGAATGGTCACGGCGGGTCGTTCGTTTATCGCGGTGACCATCCGGGGCGCTGGCGCGAAGCCGTGCCGGAAGGACTTTGGATCGCCGGTTTCTGGCGTGTGCCATGGGTCATTCAGGCGATTCGGGTGCAGTCGATCAACACACAGCGCAACACCATCACGCAGGCGGTCGGGGTGCCGCAGGGTATCGGATCAAAATATACGCCGGAGGTGAATGGCACGCGGCATGGTGATGGCAAGGAACCGTGGTATGCCATGAACCTGCTTGAAGAAATTGACCAACCCGGCGAATGGTGCATCCGCTTTCCCAGCCACACGCTTTATTTCTGGCCGCCGACCAGCCTGACCAATGCCACTATGTTGATTGCCGACATGGATGCACCGTTGGTGGCCATGAAAAATGTGTCGCATGTGACCTTGCAAAATCTGGTGTTAGAGGCGGCACTCGGGCCAGCCATTCAGGTCGAAGGTGGCGAGGCGGTTCATCTGGCCGGCTGCACCATCCGCAACACCGGCAGCGGCGTCAAAATCGTCTCCGGCCAAAAGCATCTCGTTGAAAGCTGCGATTTTTATGAGATTGGCGCGGCCGCCTTGGAATTGTCCGGGGGCGATCGGCTGACACTCACGCCCGCCGGCAACACCGCCATCAACAATCACATCCACGACTGTGGCCGCACGCTGCGCACGGCTTATGCGGTGTTGGTTGATGGTGTAGGCAACCGGTTTAGTCGGAATCTCCTGCACGATCTGCCGTCCGGCGGCGTGCGTTACACGGGCAATGACCACCTTTTCGAGGGCAACGAAATCCACAATATCGGGCTGGATGCCGGCGATCTGGGTGCTTTTTACAGCGCGGTGGACTGGGCCTCGCGAGGCAGTGTGATTCGCGGTAATTTCATCCACCATTCGCCGAACGCCAATGCCATTTATCTGGACGACGGCCATTCGGGCGACCACGTCCTGTCGAATCTTGCCTACCTGACCGGCTGCGGCCCGTTCGTCAGCGGTGGTCACGACCACGAGATCCGCGGCAATCTGGTCATCGAGAGCAAGAAGGGGCTTCACCTCGATGATCGCGGCGTTCCCCGTCATTACAACCTGAGCAGCAAGGCACATGTGAGCATCCTGCCGAAAGTGAATTATCACCAGCCGCCTTATGCGGCGCGCTATCCGGAACTGGTTGCCATGATGAACCGGCCTGAACTGTTGGAATATCCGACCGGCAATCGGATAGAACAAAATGCCTTTGTGGCCTGCCTGAAAGCCCGTGATGTCAGTGTTGGGCGGGCGAGCCAGTCTTATGTGAAGTTTGAAAACAATCTCGACCAGTCGGACGACGGCGGCACAATTGATCCGCAGACGCTCGAATTGCGGCCAGCCGCTGTCGCGGCGATTCGCGCCAAGCTGCCCGGGTTTGTGTCGATCGCAATGGACAAGGTCGGGCTTTACCCCGACGCTTATCGCCACCACCTGCCGACGACTGAGGAAACGGATCGCAACCATTGCCGGCCACCCCGGCGCATGTTCGATTCCAATGTGGACATGGAGCAGTCATCGGGTCTTAAATCTAAAGCCAGCGGAAATTGACCCGCTAACCGGCGGTGTTGTCATTGCCAAATATGAAAACCAAAAAGTTCCGTTTCTTGGTGCGGCTTATCGCTGCCTTTTTTTCTTCGATCTTATTCTCAGCGCTCGCGCAACCGGCGAAAGACCTCGCGGCTTGCGATGTCGTCTGGAATTCGCCGAGCGAGGATTCGCGCGGCTCCATGCCGCTGGGCAATGGCGACATCGGTCTGAATGTATGGGTCGAGAAAAGCGGCGACTTCGTGTTCTATATCTCCAAGACCGACGCGTGGAGCGACAATGTCGGTGCTAGCAAAGGCCTGCCGAAAGTGGGGCGCGTCCGCGTGAAATTGTCGCCGGCGCTGGCGACGGACAGTGGCTTTGTGCAGACGCTGAAACTGGCGACCGGCGAAATCGAAATCCGCACCAGCGCGGCGACCCTGCGCGTCTGGGTGGATGCAAATCGCCCGGAGATTCACGTCGAAACGGAAACCGGCGAAGCGCGTGACTTGGAAGTGGCGTTTGAAACGACGCGGCCGGTGGCGGAAAAGGATGTTCAAGCGGATGCGATTCTTACGGATCAAACGAATCGCGTTGTCTGGTTCTATCGCAACCAGAACAAACAAATTCCGCAACTTGCCGATCGCACGTTTGGCGCGGCGATTTCCGGTGCCGGTTTGGTTTCCGTGAGCAGTGCGGTTTTGCATTCCACGAAACCGGCGAAGCATCACGAAATTTCCATTTGCGTTTTGACGGCGCAAACGCCGACGCCGGAAGTCTGGCTGGCGCAGTTGAATCAAGTCGCCGCGCAGGCGGAATCCGTTTCGCTGGAAACGGCGCGGAGTCAGCATGTGAAATGGTGGGGCGATTTTTGGAACCGCAGTTGGATTTCCATCTCCGGCGACGATGACGCGGCGAAAGTGATGCAGGGTTATGTGCTGCAAAGATTCGTCAGCGCGTGCGCCGGTCGCGGCGCGTATCCGATCAAGTTCAACGGCTCGATTTTCACGATGGACTGGCACAAGTCGGAAAAGGTCAAAGGCGTTGCCACGAACTACATCGTTGTCGCCGATGCCCGCGACTGGGGTGGGCAATATTGGTTTCAGAACACGCGACCGATGTATTGGCCGATGCTGCAAAGCGGCGATTTCGACCTGATGCAGCCGCTGTTCAAGATGTTCCGCGACATTTTGCCGAACAACGAAAAGGAAGTGCGCGACTTTTATCATCACGATGGCGCGTATTTCGCCGAGACTAAACCGTTTTACGGCGGCATCAACAAGCTCAAGCCAGATTCGCCCGGCAAATACACCGATTTTTATTATACGCCGATTCTCGAACTCTCGGCGATGATGCTTGATTACTACGCCTACACCGGCGACAAAAACTTCGCGCGCGAAACGCTGCTGCCCATCGCCGACGCCGGCATGAAATTTTTCGATCAGCACTGGCCGCACGAGAACGGCAAGCTCGTGCTCGATCCCGACAACTCGATTGAGATGTTCTGGAAGGCGCGCAATCCCGCGCCGGACATCGCCGGGTTGCGCTGGGTGCTGCCGGAGCTGCTGGCGTTGCCGGCGGATTTGACGACCGGGGAACAACGCAGCCGCTGGCAGCGTTTCCTGAAGGAAATTCCCGAACTGCCCGTGGGCGAAACCAACGGCGTGAAAGTGCTTTTGCCGGCGGAGGTTTACGGGCCGCGCCACAATTCTGAAAATCCGGAACTATATGCCGTTTATCCGTTCCGGCATTTTGGATTGAACAAGCCGGATCTGGATTTGGCGAAAGCGACATTTACCGCGCGGCGGTTCAAGGACGACGGATGCTGGCGGCAGAGCGGGGTGCAGGCAGCGTTGCTCGGTGACACCGCGACCGCGCGCAAGAATGTCGTCTTTGTGCTCCAGCGCAAAGAGCCGCAGTGCCGCTTTCCCGCGTTCTGGGCGCATGGCTCGGATTATGTGCCGGACGAGGATAATGGCGGTCACGGGATTCACGCGCTGCAACTGATGCTGATGCAAAGCGAAGGCCGTAAAATTTATCTGCTGCCCGCGTGGCCGAAGAACTGGAACGCCAGTTTCAAACTACACGCGCCGTTGAACACCACCGTGGAAGGCGTTGTCCGCGACGGGAAGGTCGAATCGCTGAAAGTAACGCCGGCGGAACGGCGAGCTGATGTGGTGTTGCCAGGATTTTAGGCTTCCGATAATTGTGATGATTATGTTCAAACTTCCGTCGGTTTTGATCTTGGCAGTGACGATGCTGTTTTCAGCTGTCGCTCAAGCCGTCGAACCGGCTGGTAAAATCAAGCTGCTCATCATCGAAGGCGTGAGCAATCACGACTGGCAGCACCGGCTGGCGCTGGTGAAGGAGATTCTCGCACGGGACGGCTCGTTCGATGTGGATGTCTCGGTCACGCCGCAGATCGCCGACGATCCGGCGTGGCAGGCATGGCGTCCGGATTTTTCCAAATACGACGTGGTGTTGTCCGGCTACAACAATCTCGGCGGCAAGGCGCGCTGGCCGGAGGCGGTGCAAAAGGCGTTTTTCAATTTCGTCACCAATGGTGGCGGATTTTATTGCTATCACGAGGCCAATAATTCTTTCGCCGAGTGGCCCGAATATAACCGTATCATCGGTCTCGGTTGGCGCAACAAGGGTTTCGGCAGTGCAATTGTCGTGACGACGAATGAGACGATCCAGTTCATTCCGCCCGGCGAAGGTGCCAACACCGGTCACGGTGCGCGTCTGGACGTGACCGTTCATCAGTTTGGTGAGCATCCCATTCATCGTGGACTGCCGCGCTCGTGGATGGCCGCTGATATCGAAATCTATCATTATGCGCGCGGCCCGGCGGAGCAGTTGAACGTCCTCGCCTACGCGAAGGAGCCGCAATCGCAGTTGCAATTTCCCATCGAGTGGACGGTGCAATACGGTCGGGGCCGGGTTTTTGTTTCCACCTACGGCCACGTCTGGAAAAACCAGACCGAGCCGAAGGGCATGAAGTGTGCCGCGTTTCAGACCATCATGGTGCGCGCACTGAAATGGCTCGCCGGTCGCGAGCCGGGCGATGCCTGTCCGCCGGATTTTCCTGCACCGGATAAAATTTCTCTGCGGCCATGAAGCATCCACTGCATCCCTTCACAGCGCTGTTGCTGTCGCTTGAATTTTCTGGGCAGATTCATTCGGCGACGAATCCATCAGACCTGTGCGGACCGATTGAGTCTCCGGGAATGAAAATCGTGGTGGATCAACGCGGTGTGCAAGCGCCCGGTTATGAGTTTAAAAACAACGGTCAAAAACCGTCGCCGTGGCTGGCCAGGTGGATTTGGGTTGGCGACCAGAAACCCATAGCTGCCGCGATGTTCCGCAAGGAGATCACGCTCGCCGATGCGCCGCAAAAGGTGCAGGCGTGGCTGACGGCAGATTCCAAGTATCGGCTATTCATCAATGGCCGGCTTGTGTCGCGAGGGCCGGTGGATATCGGTGTGGATTTTGCCGGCGGCTCAACGCACCGGTGGTTTTACGATTTTCGCGACTTGACGCCGTTTTTTGTGAAGGGAAAGAATGTCATCGCGGCGGAAGTGTTCCGGCAATGGCCGGCGGGACGCACGGTGTCGCGCGGCCAACCCGGGTTTTTGCTGGAAGCAGAAATCGCCGGTGGCGACGGGCGGAAATCGGTGGTGAAAACGGATGCGAGTTGGCATTCGTTCCCCGCTGCGCAATTTCCCAACGCCACCACTTACGATGTTGCGAAGGAACCGGCGGGCTGGTGGTCGGCGGGCTTTGATGATGCCACATGGCCAGCCAGCCGTGAGGTGAACGATGTTTGGTCGCCACTGGTGGCGAGCGAGATTCCGCCGCTGATGGAGGCGCGTTATCCGGTGCTGCGGGTTGAGGGATTGCCCGCGAATAAAATTTTCACGAACGGCGGCAGTTTCAAGGTGGTCTTCGACCGCGTGTTGAGCGCGTTTCCCGCGTTGAAGGTAAAAGGCGGCAAAGGTGCGGAACTGACCATCAAGGCGCATCATGTCGCGAAGGTGATTCTTGGCGGCGGCGAGCAGGGCTATGAGTTTCCGTTCATGACCGAGGTGGCACCAGCGTTCACCGTCGAGGTGAAAAATGTCACGGAGCCGTTGGAGATCGAAGAGGTTGGTGCGAACTTCACGTCGCAGCCGGTGGAATACAAAGGCGCGTTTGAATGCAGCGATGACAGCCTGAATAAGATTTGGAATGTGTCGCGTTGGGCGGTGCAGATCTGTTTGCAAACGCATCATCTCGATTCGCCGAATCATCAGGAGCCGATCAGCGATCCGGGCGATTATCTCATCGAGTCCATGGTCAATCATTACGCCTTCGCGCAACCATGGCTGGCGCGGCAGGACATCCGCAAGTTCGCGTGGTTGTTGAAAGATGAGCACTACCGCAACTTCCACACGAGTTACTCCATCGGCTGGCTGCAGATGCTGATGGACTATTACGATTACACCGGCGACCAATCGCTTGTGGACGAAATGGCACCGTATGTCCATGACCTGCTCGACACCTACACGTCGTGGCGTGGCACAAACGGAATCATTTCGGAGGCGCCGAATTATATGTTCATGGACTGGGTGAACATCGGCGGCTTTCCGGTGCATCATCCTCCGGCGGTGATTGGGCAGGGGTATCTCACAGCATTTTATTATCACGGCTTGGCGCTGGCGTCGCGGGTGGCGTCGCTCATGGGCGACACTGCGCGCGTGGAGAAATACAAAAAGCTGCGCGGCGAAATCGCCGTGGCTTTCAATCGCGAACTGTGGGTGGAGGACAAGGGGCTCTACCGTGATGGCAAACCGTTTCAGACCTCGGTGAAACCTTACAAATGGCTGCCGGCGGACAAGGCCATCGAGACGTTCAGCCCGCACGTCAATCTGCTCGCGGTGCTTTACGATCTTGCGCCGAAGGAACGGCAGACCGCCATCGCAAAAAAAGTGTTGGCGGAAAAACCGCTGAACACGCAGCCGTGGTTCATGCACTGGGTTTTTCAGGCACTGGATCACACCGGTTTGTTTGACCGGTTTGGCGCGGAACAGATGCGCCGCTGGCAGATCGTGCCGGAGACGCAGTCGTTCCACGAAATGTGGAACGGCGGGGATCTGAGCCACGGCTGGTGCTCCACGCCGCTCGTGCAGATGTCGGCGCGTATTCTCGGTGTGACGCCGGCCACACCCGGCTTTAAAAGCATTGCCATCCGACCGCAGCTCTGTGATTTGACCTGGGCCAAAGGCTGCGTGCCCACGCCGCACGGCGAGTTGGCAGTTTCCTGGCAATTGAGCGGCGACAAATTCACGCTGGATGTGATCGTGCCGCCTGGCACGGAAGCGGAAATAGCCGTGCCCGCTTCCCGCTTTGAGCAGCCGGCCATCACAATGAATAACCGCAAGTCTGATGCGATGGTTTACGTCTCCTCCGGAACCTATCATTTCGAGGTTACCGGCAAACGGACGCTGCTCGACGCACCCAAATGATCCAATCATGGAATTTGCCAGAGGATTTAACTCCGCTGTCCTTGCACAATCTTACTCGTAAATTCGTGTTGAAGATAATTGGATGGTCGCTGACGCAAATTGCCCCCTAGCTGATGCAACATTATCCCCTAGTCAGAAGGGACGGTTAGATTATCTTGTTCACAATCCGACAAACTTACCGCCCGATATGGGTAACGGTTTTTGTCTGGAAAAACATGAAAACCGGTTCTTGCCAAATAATCCGTTCAGGCCGCCGTGGATTTACGTTGATTGAATTGTTGGTGGTCATCGCCATCATCGCAATTCTGGCGGCGATGCTGTTGCCAGCGTTGAGCAGTGCCAAGCTGAAGGCGCAGGTAGCCGGTTGTCAGAATAATTTACGTCAGTTGGGCTTGGCGGTGCAACTGTATGCGGGTGATTACAATAGCCGATTACCATATGCTTTGCCGGTGGCGAATACGCCGTGGTGGAATGGTCAAAGCTCGGTAAATGTCACCTTGGGGTGGACTCGTCAACTTTGGGATCCGCTCGGCCACAATGCGGGTGTATATCGGTGTCCGGCGGCTGTTTATCAAACGCCAAACATGGGAACCATCACCTGGCAGGGCAATGTGATCTCGAACAAATTGTCCTATGCTCCAAACAACATGAGCGGTGGAAACGGATTTGCCAATTCCTCCCCCTTCAACAGCGGATCGACGACCAGTTATCAAACTTGGAAATTTGAGCAAGTCTCCCCCGATTCGCTAATGATGATGGACAGCCTGCGCGGTCCCAATGAGCAATCCAGCTGGAGTTTCGGCGACACGGGAAATATTGCAGCTGGCAACGACGGCTATATGGATGTGCGTTCCATTAATCTGAGCAACCATCATGGCCGGTCGTTTGGCGCTGTTTTTTTCAACTGTAGTGCGCAAATCAGTTCTATGGCAAAAATCAAGAGCGATCCCGGATATGACGCCGGTCCAGTGGTTCCGACCGGCGATCCGGCCAATCGCAATCCGGGTGACATTTCTGTCAACGGATGGAATCAAGGAAATAATAATTTCAAAGGTTATTGGACCGCGAAAGCGGGGGATTAAAGCACTTCATGAAAAATTTTCTGTCTGCCGTATTGATATGTTTTCAATGGCATTTCATCCAGGCGGCAACTTCACCGTTCGCCGACAAGCCCTGCAAATCTTACTCTTCCTACCGGGACGAAGCCGGCAAGGAGGTTGATCTGGTCTGGGGCAGCGCGCCGTTGAACGATTTTGGCTCGCGCACCGTGCAGTTTGATTTTTCCGGTGTCCGCAACCTGCGTCAGGTTCCTGCGCCGGGAATCCATCCCCGCATTTATTTCACGCCAGACGATTTGCCGGATTTGCGCCGTCGGCTCAAGACCACCCGGTGCGGGCAGGTCGCGTGGAACAACTTGTTGTGCTGGACGGAAATGATGAAGGGCCGCTACGATGACAAGGCGGCTTACGCAAAGAATGACGTTTGGCAGGGTGGCTTCGGCGGCTTGCACGGGCCGGTGCCGTTGTTTCGCCTCAACGTGCCGCGTGAGAAAGGTTTTGCCTACAACCATCATCCGGAGGCGGTGAAGATCTATCGCTCGCTGATGGATGGCAGCGCCACCAGCTTTCCCGATTATTATTGGAATGTTTTTTCACTTGAAGCTTTTCGCTGCCTGATTGAAAACGACGAAGCCGGGGCGAAAGATTTGGCGAAGGCCGTCGTCACCGCGATGAAGCTGGATCAGGCCAAGCGCGCCACCGACAAAAAGGCCAGCAATCCGTCTGACGAGCCGGTGGGCCGGTTCCAGCTTGCGTTCGTCTATGATTTCATTTTCAACTGGCTCACGCCCGCGCAGCACGCCGCCATTCACGACGAATTGGCCAACTCCACCTGGCATCACGACAACTACGGCACGTTCAACACCGCCGAAGGTTCGCGCAGCAACTGGGCCACTTTCAGTTACTGGTTGTTTGAAGTGCTCGGCATCGAGGGTGAGCCGGGTTTCAATGATCTGAAAGTGCGCGGCATGTATCGCGGCTGGCAAAATCTGTTCACCTACGGCTGGTTCCAGTCCGGCGCGACCTACGAGGGCGAGGCGAAAAACCAGCTCGGCATGGATGGTGTGATTCCGTTCGCGATGCGTCTGAAGGAATATGGCTTTCAGAATCCCTGCGGCCATCCGTATCTGCGCGCCTACGCCACGAAATTTTTACCGGCGAGCGTCATCCCCACGTTGGACGGCTTCATCAAATACGATTTGCTCGGTGGCGCGCATAGTCGCCCGATGCCGCCAGATTGTGCCGGCCTGAAATTCATGTTTCCCGACGACAAGGTGATCGACTGGATTTATCGCTGCGCCGTCGGCGAGCATTATGAAAACGTGCCCGACCGCTGTGACGGTTACCGCAATGACCTTTTGTTTTTCCTGTGCTACGCGATGGATTTTGATCCGGCCAATAACGACCCGGCGAAATTGAATTTGCCGCAAACCTTTTTCTGCGGCGAACGCGCGTTGCTGATGACGCGCAGCGGTTGGGACAAAGACGCGTTGATGTTGAACCTCCACACGCGCGAGGCCAACGGCGGCCATCCGTTTTCTGACCGCAATTCCATCGTGCTCTGTGGTGCGGGCCGTGTCTGGTCACCGCCGGGCTACGCAAGTTTCCGCACGCCGGAGAACAGTCTCGTTTGCATCGACGGTAAGACCCAGGATGAACATTCGCCCGGTCGGATGGTGGATTTTGCCGACGCGCCGCTGGCGACGTTCGCCGTGGGTGACGCGAAATATCCATGGGATTGGAACCTGTCCTTCGTAGATAAATCCGGCGGCGGATATTACACGGCGGCGGATGTGCGGGCCGGCAAGGTGAAACCGCCGAAAGGCACCGGCTGGACGCTGGAAAGTCACTGCGTCAATGATTTTGCCTTCACCAAGCTCTCCTTTGCGTATCTCAACACGCCGCTGGCGGAAAGTGCTCACTGGATTTTGCCGGTTGGCGCGGTGCGGCCCTATTTTCGCCAGCCGAATTATCCGGTGCAGCGCGCCTTCCGCACCGCCGGCCTCGTGCGCGGCGCGAAACCTTATGCGCTTGTGTTGGATGACATCCAGAAGGACAGCGCGGTGCATCATTACGACTGGACGCTGGCGCTGGAGCCGGACATCCAAATCGTCAAGGTCGAAAAGCACGGCGAACATGAACTGGACGTGATTCTTACCGGCAATGATCCGGAACAGAAAAATCCGCGCGGCAAAACGCCGTTGCCGTCGAATGTCACCGGCACCATTCCCGCCCGTCAGCCGATGCTGCTCGTCCGCGTGCTAAACGTGAATTCTACGAAGGCGGTCGCGCCGACGATCGTCGAGTTGCCCAACCAAGCCGACGCCAAAAAATATTCACCGATCCGCCGGCTGCTGATTCCCGCCGATGCGATATCGCCGGAATTCAAAGTTTTGCTTTACGCCTATCACAACGGCGAGGTGCTGCCGCAGACGAAATGGAATGGCGACCGCACGGCGCTCTCGGTCGAGACCGGCGGCGTGAAGGATCGCGTCGAATTCACGCCGAGCAAATCTGGCAAGACATCGGTGGCCATTGTGCGCGACGGTAAAACCTTGGTGCAACTGGAACGGGAAGTCACTCCCTTGAATTGAAACAAGCGCTGTTATGAAGCTCACAATCTTCTACGTTGCGAGCTTGTTGCTGTTGCCGTTGTCGGGGGTGCCGGCGGCGGAAATTCATCTTTCACCCGATGGCGATGACACCAATCCCGGCACGGTGGCGCGACCGCTCGCCACCTTGACCGCCGCGCAAAAAGTTGCCCGCCAATTGGCTGGCCGTGAAGCGGTGACAGTGTGGTTGCATACCGGTGTTTATTATTTGCCGGAGACGTTGGTGTTCACGGCGAAGGATTCCGGCACGGAAAAATCTCCGGTGGTCTATGCCGCCGCGCCGGGCGAACAGCCAGTCGTCAGCGGTGGTGAACGGTTGCAGTTGGACTGGAAACCTTTTCGCGACGGAATTTTTCAAGCCAAGACGCCGTCCGGATTGGTGATGGATCAGCTGTTCGTCAACGGCCAGTTCCAGCCGATGGCGCGCTATCCGAATTACGATGCCAACGCGCCCAAATTCAATGGCACGGCGGCGGACGCCATTGCGCCGGCGCGTGTCGTGCGCTGGGGCGATCCGGCGGGCGGCTATATCCACGCGATGCATCAGTCGCTCTGGGGCGATATGCACTGGCGGATTCTGGGCAAGAAGGCAGACGGTTCACTTGATTACGAAGGCGGTTGGCAAAACAACCGGCCCAGCGTGATGCACCCCAGGTTCCGTTTTGTGGAAGGCATCCGCGAGGAACTCGATGCGCCGGGCGAATGGTTTCATGACGTGAAAGCCAACACGCTGCTATTTTTTCCGCCAGCCGGCATGGATTTGAAGACGGCGACGGTTGAAGCGGTGCGGTTGCGGCATCTAGTTGAGTTTAATGGTTCAAAAGCACAGCCGATAAAATTCATCACGCTGCGCGGGCTGACTTTCCGGCATGCGGCGCGGACGTTCATGGAAAATCGCGAGCCGATTTTGCGCGCCGACTGGACGATCTATCGCGGCGGCGCGGTGGTGTTCAGTGGCACGGAAGATGCCACTATTGCTGATTGCGATTTCGATCAGCTTGGCGGTAATGCCGTTTTTATTAACAATTACAATCGTCGCATCGCCGTGCGCGGCTGTCTTATCCGCGAGGCCGGCGCGAACGGCGTGGCATTCGTCGGCGACCCGAAGGCCGTGCGTAACCCGCTCTTCGATTTTAAAAGCCGGAACAATTACAACCGCATTGACAAGACGCCCGGCCCGCAGACGGATAATTTCCCGGCCGACTGCCTTGTGGAAGACTGCCTGATCACGCGCAGCGGGCGGTTCGAGAAACAGACCGCGCCGGTGGAGATTGACATGGCACAGGGCATCACCGTGCGGCACTGCTCGATTTACGATGTGCCGCGTGCCGGCATCAACATCGGCGATGGTTGCTGGGGCGGACACGTCATTGAGTTTTGTGACATCTTTGATACCGTGAAAGAAACCGGCGATCACGGCAGCTTCAACTCGTGGGGACGCGACCGTTTCTGGCTCCTACAAGCCGTGCCCGCCGGCGAACTGCCGCAGTTGGCGTTGCTTGACGTCGTAAAACCGAACACGCTGCGGAACAACCGCTGGCGTTGCGATCACGGCTGGGACATAGACCTCGACGACGGCTCCAGCCATTATGTGATTTACAATAACCTTCTGCTGAACGGCGGCCTGAAATTTCGCGAAGGTTTCCAGCGCACGGCGACCAACAACGTCATCCTCAACAACAGCCTGCACCCGCACGTTTGGTTTGACAACAGTGGCGACATTTTTACCCGCAACATCGTGATGGGCGCGTATCGACCGGCGCGTATGGAAATCGCCAAGTGGGGAAAACAGGTGGACTTCAATCTGTTCACAACGTCGGAGGCAGACCGGACGAAATTTGCCACGAACGGCTGTGACGCGAACTCAATTGTGGGCGATCCGCAGTTCGTGGACGCCGCCCATGGTGATTTTCGGGTGAAGGCCGGTTCGCCGGCGTTGAAGCTGGGATTTGTGAATTTTTCGATGGATGAATTCGGCGTGCGCTCGCCGCGATTGAAAGCAATTGCCCGCATTCCAACGATACCGGAAATCACCATTGGTCCCCGTGTGACTGCCGCCTCCGGTGCAAAGCTAGTCGTTTGGTTGGGCGCAAAGCTGCGCAATCTTGAGGGGCAAGAGTTTTCGGTCGTGGGGGTGGCTGAAGATGCGCCCGGCGTTTTTGTTGCGGATGTTGCTGCGCCGTCGCCGGCCTTCGAGGCGGGGTTGCGGCGCGGCGATTTCATTCAAATCGTGAATGGTCGGGCCGTTCGCAGTGTGAAGGGTTTTGTTGAAGCCGCAAACAGTCTGATGGCCGGAGAGAAATTAAAGTTGGAAATTCTGCGCAACCAGCAGTCTATGACGTTGGGACTGGACCCGTAGTTTCTGGTGGCACGGAACCGGGGAATTCCAAACAATGATGCCGCCATGAAGCACCTGTTAAAAATATTTGCCGTCACACTTTTGATGTCGCTGGTTGCTGGAGCGGTGGACTACACCAAAGTTGTTCAAGAGCTGCCGGTTTCCAGCGCGGACCAAAAACTGAAAAAAACCGTGCTCGTCTGGGTGTTGGAAGAAGCCAAGGCGTATCAAGATGCGGGCATGGCTGGTGAAGCGCAGGCGATGTTGAAGGATGTCGAGACGTTGTTGCCAAAGAAGATTGGTCAGCCGCAAAGCGCGCCGGAAAATCTTTTTCCGCCAATCCCGAAGCCCAAGGACAATCCCTATGTGCTGGATGCCGTGAAGACGGTTGAAAAAATTGTCACGGAAAACGAGCGGTTTTCCAAGGCCAAATCAACGGCTCACGTTAGAGATGCCAAAGGTTGGGAATACCCGCGTCTGGCGTCCGAAGGATTGGAACTGGCGCGCGCCTTGTGCCATCCGCAAAGTCCGTTGGCGGGAGACGCGCGATTGGTCTTGCCGCTGCTGCGCCGGTTTGCCGAGGTCTATCGCTCGCTGGAGCCGGGAAGCAAAAATCTCGCGGACTTCGGTTGCTCCGACTCGCTCGCGGAAATGTATTTGCTGGTTCGCACCCGCTATCCCGATCTCGTTCCGCCGTCGCGGCAGGCAGTTTGGGAACAAGCGATCAAGGTGAATACGGAGGCCATCCTCGCGCAAAAAGGAGCGATTTTTGCGGCCGGCAAACCGGGAACCGGTTATCCGAACGCGGATTTCCGGCTCATCAACGGTTTGCTGTTCGGTGGCATGGTTCTCAACCGCGCCGATTTTCGCAAAGCTGCCGAAGCTGGAATGCAGCTGATGGCCACCTGTCTCTATCACGATGGCGGTTTTTGCTACATCAGCACCCAGAACGAAGTGCTTACCTATCATGCCGCCAACATCAACGCGGCGGCACGTTATTGGCAAGTCACCGGCAGCGAGTTGGCGAAGTCATTGGTTATCCGTTCACGTCGGTATTATCCGTTGAGTGTCGAACCGGGCGGCGTCGCGGACTACAGCATGTCACCATCATGGAAACATTATTGGAACACAATCGACGGCAGCGACATCGCCGCCATCGTGGCCGGAATCACCGGCGATGTGCAAAATTTCCGGATTGCGCGGAGCGGACATCCAAAAGGCGACCTGTTCCTCGCGACGTTTTATCGCGACGACATCACGCCGGCACCGGTGGCGGACAATTACATCGTGCATGATCGAAATATCCAGGGCGCGCGTGGTCGCTTCGGTGCGTTTTCCTTTGCCGTCACGTCGCGCAATCTGCTCGACGATGATCGCGGTAAGAGCACTTACGTCGGTTGCATGGTGTTGGAAAAAAACAGCCCCGGTAAAAATGGCTGGCCGCTGAGTGCCGCGCTGGATTCCATCGGCAGCGAAGTGCGCGTGCAGCCGCTTGATCCCGCCAAGTCCGGCCCCGGAAAATCCACCACCACTGAAAACGTGATTGACGCTTTCTCGCAGCGGGAACACAACGCGGCCACGACCGCCCGCGATTTTGCCGCCCTCACGACGACCTATGCGCTTTCCGGCTATAAAACCAAGCCGATTGACTGGGAAGGCCGTCAGGAATGGCTGCTCACCAGCAATCGTTTGGTCGGACTCCTCAGCCTGCGTTCGCTCAAAGATCAAAAAGCCTACGCGATGCGCGGATGCATTAATCTGGTTTCCGGGCGCGGTGCTTGGGGAGTGAAAAAAGAATTTAAAAACCTGTCTCCGGATTCTTTTCAATACGGCGCGCTGATCACAAAAATTCTCGCGCAAGATTATGGCGCGGTGGCGACGGAATATACCGATGTCATGAACGCAGGTCCCGGCAAAGCCGGACGCATTTTCTTGATCGACCAAGCTGCCAACGCGTCGGGACAGCGGACGCCCATCACTTATCCGAAAAATACGGAGCATTTTTACCTCGTTGAAATCCGCCCAGAATTTTCACCTCCCGCCGGGAGCGTGACTAGGCTTGCGCTCAAAAATGGATTGGTCGGTGTAGAGTTGGCAGAAAATGGCCGAATACTCCGGCTGATTCACAATCCAAAATTCACGCCTGAAACTTACACCGACACGCTGGCCTGGATCGGTAAAATCCAACTTCACCGTAGTGGTGAGGAATACCGCCCGGCATGGATTGGTGAAGACGGAAAAGAAGAACATGCCAATCCACCGCAGGTCATCACCGGCGGCGCGGTGAAAGTTGAAATTCCGGCAGGCGCGCATATCATTCTGGAAAACCAGACTGGAAAAGTGCCATGAAACGCTGTTTCACAATTCAATTATTTTTTTGGCCTAAGCTTCTTACAGGTGATGCCATTCTTAGCGGCTGGCGTAGTCCGGCGGACATTTGACTGGCCCAATTATGAAAAAATTTCACAACTTGACCGTCTAGTGAAATCTTTTGCCACGCCATGTTGCAATATTTGAACCAAGGCTGCCGGACGTTCGGGAAAACCCCGATTCCTCCCCATACCCGGCTGAACTGGGAGTTCTATGCAGTCATCGAGGGGAAGTGCGCACCTGTCATTCCTGGCCAGCCCGCTGAGCCGCTCAAGAGCCGGCGGTTATGGGTGTTTTCGCCGGCCGTCGCACACGGTTGGCGTGGGGTGCCAGACAAACGCTGCCGGGTTTTCTGTTTCCATTTCGCGTTTGTATTGTCGCCGTTGGATTCGGTTGTTCAAGCCGGACTGTTCCACGCATGTGACCTCGATGATTTGGAGATTAATAAAATAATAGAAATCGGTCAGGTGATGAAACGTCATTATGAGCATCCGACGAACTTTACCCATCTTCATTTTCAGAAAGGCCTGATCGAACTATCCATGATCGCCTTGAAAAACATCAATGAGACGACGTTGCCAGAGCCTTCGTATGCGATGAATTTCAAGGTGCAAAAAGCACTTGCTTGGTATGTGGATCACCTGCCGGAAGCCCCATCCATCAAGCAGGTCGCCGCGCAGATCGGTGCCTCGCCGGGCTATTTACGGAAAATGTTCTTGCTGACGCGAAAGGAAAATCCGCTGGCGGTTTTCCGGCGGGTGCGCTTGCAGCGCGCCATGGAATTGCTTTCGGAGTCGGACATGAAACTGGACGCGATTGCCAGTCAATGCGGATATGTCGGAGCCAGTGATTTCTGTCGCGCTTTCAAGCATGAGGTGGGCATCAAACCCAGCGAATGGCGACATAATGATTATTCCTCCGTCGCCAACGCTCAAGTCAAGCCGGTTTGGCGGGGTGCTGATGCGTGGGATTTGAAGAAGCCGTTCACCTCCGCCAGCCGGCGATAATTCTGTAGTGGATCATGGCTGCATGGTGCGTCTGCGTTACGAAAGCGAGTGGAACTGGCGTCTGCCTTTTATTTTGCGAGGATAGGGGGCTGGCGGACAAAGTGCCGGTTGCATATAACTGTGACGATTCTGCATATATCATTTGGGCGCGGTTGGGTTAGGATGTGATCAATTCACTCGCCGGAATACAAACCAACGTGGTGCAATCCCGGTATGCAGAATTGATGCATGATGACAAAGAAAAACACAGCCTTCACCTTGATTGAACTGCTGGTGGTTATCGCCATCATCGCAATATTGGCAGCGATGCTGCTGCCCGCGCTGGCATCAGCCAAAAGGAAAGCGCAAGCCGCCATGTGCATGAGCAACATGAAGCAGTTGGGGCTTGGTTTTATTATGTATGAAGGCGACAACGGTGATTTTATTCCCTTTGCCTGCCTTTGGACCCTGACTACGAATGCGCGCTGGTCTTACGACGATCTGCTGGCCGGCACCGGCTGCTTGGGAATCAACCTGACACAGAGTGAGATGGACTCTTATGGCTTTCCGACCAACAAGTATTGCAAGGTTCTGGTCTGCCCGATGGATCAGATTCCGCGCGCGGGCATTCCGGCCTATGCTGATGCTGTTCCACGCACCTACAGCATGCCTCGGTCTAACTCGCAAATGTATGGACAGCCCGGAGCAACTAAATATGGCGTCGGCGTTGGTTATTTGGGACAGCAAGATCCGCCGATTCCCAATAAGATTAAAACCGGCGTTGTTCGCGATCCCACAGGCACCATTATGCTGTTGGAAAATCCCATTTCCGGCAACTATGCCGGCGGGGCCCCATCTGCCTATGTCAATGACGCCACCGGTTTTGCAAACCCTACGAATTATCCCAAATCCTTTCACGGAGGATACACGGACGCCAACGGCAACGGCGGCGGAACATTCAACTGGTTGTTTGTGGATGGTCATGTCCAGGGGCTAAAGGTTTCCACGACGCTTAACGGCAGTTTGCCGACCCAAGGCAGTTTGGTAGGCATGTGGACGGTGATTCATTGAGCCAATGCTTTAAACCCCAATCCATAGATTTGAAAAGAGCCACCAATTAGGTATTGATAGTCATGTGATTTTTAGCTGACAGAACAACCACAACCGGCCAGAGGTCAGCCCAAAACTTAAATCCGTTCTCTAAAGCGAAATATGAAAAATCGAATCATTCAAATGGTCGTCGCGCTGATGACGGCAACAACCGTTCTGGCCGCGATTTCGCCGTCGCCGGAAAACCACGTCTATCAATACATGGCCAACAAGGCCTTCACGGTTCCGAAATTTGAAACGCCCACCGGCCTCGAGGTCGGCTTCCTTTTTTATCCGCAAAAGGCGACCGGCTATCTCTGGATTCCGCCCGCGTGCAAACAGGTGAGGGGAATTGTGGTGTTGGGCGACAACGTGCCGGAGCAGGGGTTGGGCGGACATCCCGCCATTCGGCGCGTTTGCGCGGAACAGGATTTGGCCATTCTGTTTACCTCGCCGTCATTCCGCCTTTCCGCTGTGAATGCTGCCGACAAACGAATTCTCAACGACGCACAGAAAGCCAAATACAACATCGCCTTCCTGCAGGACATCCTCGATGAACTGGCCAAGCAATCGGGTTACGCGGAAATCAGCACAGCTCCGTGGTTTCCGATTGGCGAATCTATGTCGCTCCAGATTGTGAACCAGTTGACGCAATACGCTCCGGAGCGTTGCATTGCGGGTATCTGGGTCAAGGACGGACCATGGGGCAACGCCATGTCCACCGTTCCGGTAATGGGGGCGTGCGGCTCCGGCGCGGAATGGGATTTTCCAAAGCATGATGTTTTTAATTTCTGGCGCGAAAAGGCCACGAACGATTTGCAGGGATGCGTGGCGAAGCGAACCGCCATGCCGGACTGGCCCGGCAGTCTGTTGATCGAGGCCGGGAGCGCCCATTTTTCCTGCACAGAAGCCATGGTGCAAATTATCGCCCAATACATTCGCGCGGCGGTGGTGGCGCGTTGCACGACCGATGGCAGCCCGGCACTGCGGCCCGTGGATTTGAAACGCGGCTATGTGGCGCGTTGCACGACCGATGGCAGCCCGGCACTGCGGCCCGTGGATTTGAAACGCGGCTATGTGGCGGGGCTGCCCGTTCCGGGCAGCATGCCGGTGAAACCAAAAGCTTACGCGGATTGCACGCCGGCGGAACGCAACCTGCCGTGGTATTTTGACAAGGATCTGGCTCAGGCGGCCTACGACATGGCCGACGTCAACTGGAATGCCCAAACACAAGTGCCGGTTTTTGTGGATGAATCGGGAAAGGTCATTCCTTTCAATAAGCGTGGCATCACCGACTTTACACCGGTGCTCGAACCGGACGGGATTACCTTCACCGCCAAGGCGACTTTTCTCGACCAGCTTCCTAAGGATTTCGTCAAAGGCGGCAGCCCGTTGACGCATGTTGCTGGCGAGCCGACGGTGGAATGGTTGAGAGGGCCAATAATTCCGCTCGGAAACAACCGCTTCCAACTTGCTTTGGATCGGAGCACCGCGCTGTCGGGCAACGAGCAGCGGTCGTTTTTGCGAGCCATTCATCTCGGCGATGCCAGCTACCACTTGAGCGTTGCTCCGCTCTCTGTCCACATCCTGATTAACAAGACCGGAAAACGGCAGACGATTAGTTTCGACGAGATTCCGAATCAGTCGGCGGCGACGAAGGAGATTTTGTTGCATGCGACTTCGGATGCCGGCCTGCCGGTGCGATTTTTTGTGAAGGCCGGCCCGGCGGAAATTCACGGCGACAAGCTGGTGTTTACGCCCATCCCGGTGAAGAGCCGACTGCCGGTCACCGTGACTGTCGTGGCGTGGCAATGGGGACGCGCCGCCGAACCGGCCATCCAGACGGCGTCCATGGTTGAACGCACCTTTCAACTCACAAAATAATATTATTTGAAATCAATGAAGAACTTAGGTTGCCAAATCGGCAGTATTGGCCTCATTGCTGCGCTACTGTGCGCCTGTCCGGCAAAGGCCGCCGACCAGAAAGCGGACGAGCTTCACATGAAGGCGGAGGATATGCCCTCCGACCTGAAGGTGGTCAACAATATCGTCTATAAGCAGATAGGTGAACAAAAGCTCGTGATGATGCTGTTCCCGCCGGAGGTGAAGAGAACGGGCAAGTCTCCACTCGTTGTTTATATCCACGGCGGGGGATGGGCAGGCGGGGACCGATACAAGGTTCTTCGCCCTCACATTCTCAATGTCTTGCGTGGGTTGAGCCGGCAGGGCGTAACCTGTGCGAGTATTGATTACCGGCTGGCGAAGCCCGGGGTGGCGACCGTCATGGATAGTGTCGCCGACTGCAAGGATGCCTTGCGTTTCCTTGTGAACAACGCCGAGCGCTACGGCATTGACCCGGAACGCATCGCCGTGTTTGGGGAATCGGCAGGAGGGCATCTCTGCCTTGTCACTGCACTTGGGGACGAAAAGAATTATCCCTGTGACGGGACTATCACCGGTTCGCCCGTGAAGGTTCGGTGTGTTGCCGCGTTTTATCCGCGAGTTTCTTTTTCCGATCCCGAACTGCTCGCGACCCAGAGGTTTCCGTTGGAGCGAGTTCGGAAAGACTTGGAAAGAATTCTTGGCGGTCCCTTGAAGGAGAAAAGCGAAATGATCGAGAAGCTCAGTCCCATCCGGCTTCTCCGTGCCGACAGCCCAGCCATTTTTATTGCGCATGGGGATCACGATGACGTTCTGCCCGTCAGCAACGCGATCAAAATGAGGGATGCCTGCGTGGCGGCGGGAGTTCCCGTCGAATGCGTTATTTGCAAAGGCGCGAAACACTGCTTTGATGGCAAAGAGAACGATCCTCCTGATGAAGAAATCGTGCGCCGGACCATCGCTTTCTTCCTGATGAATCTCAACGTCACCGGAAAAACCGGAGCCGGAAAGACATGAAAAGAACTACGAGTAATAGAATCTTAATAAGTTTGGCCACAGCCATGCTGGTCGCATTCTCCGCTTGCGCCGAAATGCTGGCCACGACCAATTACCTGACAGGAACCTCCTATGAGCCTGACTGGTGGCCGCGCAGCTATTGGAAAGAGGATTTTCAGAAAATGCACGAGTTCGGGTTCAATGTCGTGCGCATGACGGAATTTTCCTGGGCCAGTCTGGAGCCCAAGGCTGGCAAGTTTGATTTTGTCTGGCTGGATCAAGTCATTGAGCTGGCACGACAAAATGGTATCGCTGTCATTCTGACGACGCCCACAGGCGGCGTGCCCCCGTGGCTTTACCAGCAGCACCCGGACGTTTTGGGTGCCAACGAAAAAGGCGCTTTTACCTATGGCGGACGAAAAGGTGCCGCGCTGAACAGCCCCGCACTGCGGAAAGCGGCGGCGCGAATCGTCACGGCGATGGCAGAACATTTTGGAACCAACGCCAATGTCATCGGCTGGCAGATCAACAATGAACCCGGCTTTCCCTTCGCCAATTACGACCAATCCTCGCTGGTCGCCTTCCGGCTCTGGCTGAAACGGCACTACGGCACCATCGCCAAACTGAATGAAAGTTGGGGCGGCGCGTTTTGGAGCAACCAATACAACGATTGGAATGAAATCGAATTCCCCATTAACTCGGCGGAAGGCGGTTGGCGTGCCGGCGCTAATCTCGACTACCGCCGTTTCTTTTCCGATACCTATCTAGACTGGCTGCAGTTTGAAGCCGGCATCCTGCGACCGCACACCGCCGGACGATTTGATTTCTTGAACTGGCCGGACACGCTCTGGTCGGTGGATGTTTTTGAAGCGAGCCGGACCTTCCCACTCACCGCTTGGGACAACTACACGCCGATGCCGGGGCTGGGCGATTTTCACGATCAATTCTATGCCGGGCTGAACCACGACTTGAGCCGATGCAGTCAGACCAATCAGCAATTCATCGTCGCCGAACAATTGGCGCGCGCCCCGGCCAACGCCGATCCGCGCGGCGTGCGGTTGCAGACATTCATGGACTTGGCGCACGGCGCTTCTGGCACCTTGTATTATGAATGGCGTCCGCCCATCGCTGCGAACGAAGCCGGCTATCCTTCGGTTCTGGCGCTGGACGGCACCGCCGGACCGGAAGCGGAAGAATGCCGACGCATCAATGAAGACCTAGCCCGCGTGACGCCCGAACTCAAAAATGCCCGGACGGTATCTGATCTCGCCATGATTTTCAGCTATGACAACGAATGGGACCAAGGTTTCTGGGCCGGCAACACCTTTCGAAGCAAGACCGGCTACGACGGTAACTTCAAGCGGTATTACGCCGGCCTGAAAATCCTGCATCGCAATATTGATGTGCTGCCGCCCGGCGTCCCATTGAACCGTTACCGGATGCTGGTCGCGCCCGGTTTGCAAATGATTTCCGATGAGTTTGCGGAATCATTGAACCATTTCGTCGAACAAGGCGGCATTCTGGTTTTGAACGCGAAATCGGGAACGCGCCAGTTGGACGGACGCCTGAGGGAACTCGCCGGGCCGGGCGTTTTCAGCGCCGCCGCCGGCGGACGCATCACGCGGTTCGGAACTTTTCGCGCGATCACCAATGATTACTTTGTCACGCTGGGCGAAAATAGTCCCGGTTACAAGGTGGCGAACCTGATGGAAGAGGTTCAGCCTCGCGGCGCGGAGGCCATCGGAATGTTTCGGGGACATGGAATGGAAGGCAAGCCGGCCGTCACGGTCAATCATTTTGGCAAAGGATATGTCGTCTATGTCGCGGCTGAAATTGAAGACCAGAACTTTTATGACGAACTTTTCATGCGGCTGGCTGGAAGGTTTCAGATTCCGCCGCTGCTCACCGCGCCCAAGGAAGTTGAAGTCGTAAGCCGCCACACGCGCGGATACGACTATTTGTTCCTACTGAATCTCTCCGGGCAATCACAACCCGTCCGGGTGCCAGGAACTTGTCCTGAACTCATCAGCGGCCAGACCGTTACGGCGGAAATTTCCCTGCCGCCGTTTGGCGCCGCCATTTTGAAGGTGAAATCAATTTCTTCCCCATGAAAACCAGATTTGCAAAGAGGCGGGCATTGTCCTGCCGGTAAGGATGTCAAATTAACTGAAATAATATGGTGCGTCACACCCGCGGGTTCTTTGCAATATGTTTGTGAAAACCAAAGGCCCGTCGGCTCGGCCGCAGAAAATATCGATTGCTAACACAACCGAAAAATGAGCGCAATTCTCAAACTGGTTCTTACCTGTCTGTTGCTGGCATCGCTGCCCCGGCTGAACGCCGCCGGACAAACCAATCCATTCCTACATACGGTGGCCGCTGATGGAACGGCGCATTTCGAACTGACCGAGCGGATCAAGCATCCGCATTTTTGGTGGCCGCGCACGCTGCTCAATTACCGCGTCATTTTTACCGCGCCACCACCGCCGGCCAACCAATGGGGATTGACGGATGAAGCCACGGGTAAAGATGCCCCGCTGCAGGTTTCGGATGTGCGCCGGGAAAATGGAAAAATTGTCGCCGCCACCGTCAGTTTCTTTTCGGATCTGCCCACCGGTGGCCATCGTTCCTTCGTGTTGCACACCAATCCCCAGAACAAAAGACAGGCTGCAGAACCCAGCCTGATCACGCAGGCCGGTTCCAGTCTGGTACTTGATATGGGAGTTCTAAAAGTGCGGGTGCCAAATTCTGCGGAAATTGTCCCGGGTAGAACTGCTCCCGGTCCGATCTTGGCCGTCAATGACGGCAAAGGATGGATCGGTGAATCCACCATTGACTCGCCGAAAAAGCAGGTTCGCAAAGTCACGACGGAAATTCTGGATCAAGGACCGTTGTTTGCCCGCGTGCGGGTCACTTATGACTTTGAAGGCGGGGCCCACTATGTGGCGACGATCAAAGCGCCGCTGGGCTATTCCTTTGTGGAATTCACCGAGGAATTTTCCGGCCTGGCGGTCGAAGACAAGGCGCAGTTCCACTTTCTCTGGACCGGTCTGCCGTTGACGTATCGTGCCGGTGGCGAGCCGATTGATCAGCCGCACATTATTTATTATCGCGGTGAGGATCCGCATTTCACCGGTCCCGACCATGTAGAAAATCTCGCCGAGGAGTTTTATTTCCGGCTCGGCCATGCTGCCGCTGACAACACAACCTTCCGCACGGCGGTTGATTTTTCTAATCCGAATACTGGTCGCGCCATCGGCCTCTGTGTGCTTGACGGTTCAAAATGGGACGACGGTGAATATTCCATTTGGGCGGCCTCCGACACGCTTTGCGTGAAGTTCCGTTATCAGGATACAAAACTCGAGTGGTTGCTGCCGCTCGCCGGAAAGAGCCGGCAACTGGCCTTTGCCGCCTATGATTTGAAGGATTCAACCAATGCGGAACGGCTCGCCCGGTTCGCCGGTGGCGACGAAACGCCCGCCGTCCAGATATCCATTGCCAACCGGGGCGTTGCTAACGGCCAAGACCTGACTTCCTTCATCAACAGCCGCTATGGCGGCATGAGTCTGGATGTGGTCAAGGAGTGGCAGCTTGCCTATCCGGAGAAAGGTGGACGCTCCGGCGCTGTGGAACTTCCACCGAACGAGCGTTACAAAAAAAATCTGGCGAACTTGGACGCTTACATCAAGGCGATTTGGGGAGATCACGAAGCTCTCCATGTTGAGGGTAACTGGTTTTCGCCCGTCGCGCTGCGGCAGATACACCAGTGGATTGTTCCCGGCTTCAACAAGTTTCGCGATGCGATGACTCCGGAGATACGTGAGCGGGTCACGGCGCTACTGTTGTTTCAAAGTTACTTGGCGGCACGCGAGGAGATCAGCCCCATCCAGCACATGCTCAAAGGGCATCCTAATTTCATGGCCGACTGGAAGTATCCGCTGCTGGCCGGAGCCTGGCTTTTTCCCGATCATCCAATGGCTCGTGAGTGGGCCGACCAGTGGGAAAAGTTTGTAGAACTGGCCGGCATTTTCTATGTCCGGCCGGAGGTGAAATCTTGGGAGGCCAAAGGCGGGCGCTGGACGGAAAATCTCGGAACTTACAACTGGGCGTTCATCGAACCGGCGACCCAGGCCAATGAGCTGGGACTGCTCTACGACGGACGGGATCGGTTGGCGAGCGCCGGTCAGGCGCTGCATGGGAATTACCTCAGCGGCACCGTGACCGTGCCGGTTAAAATTGGGAAGGATGGTTCGCCGTTCGACTTCACTCCGGGACAGGCGCTGCTTCCAGAGAATGGATTTCAACGGATTCATCCACCGCAGGGAGCCCACTCGACCAGAAGACCGGTGCCGGGTTGCATTGAAAGCTTTGCTAATTCCTTCCGCAACTTCGACCCCGTGACCGCCGAACATATGCTTTGGATAAACCGGCGGCCCGAGGGAAGCGCCACCGGTTTCGAATCGGACTCCGCGCCCCCAGCCACGGCGCGCGCCTTGACCCAAGGCACCAATCCCCGTCTGCGGAGCGCCAAATACACCGGCTACGGCATCGTGCTGCGCTCCGCCGTTGATACCACCAATGAAATTTCCGTTTTCTTGCAGCAGGTGGACAAAGGGCCGAATTACCGCTGGGGCTTCGGCAATGAAAACGGTGGCGGCGACATCTATTACTACGCCGCCGGCAACAGTTATTCAGGACATCTTGTGGAGGATGCGGGCGACCGCCATCTTACCGATACGGAAGTGACCTGTAACACTGGCGTCTATAAGGATTCCACCTTTCGCGGCATCGGCATGAATGACCTGACCGAGCCGCTCTACGACTTGGGCAGTGCGCAGTTTGCGGAGATTCTGGCCCGCTCGGGGCCGGACGCCTATTCCTGGCCGGAATATGAGGCCCGCTCGGTGATGCTCGTGGGGCACGACTATATCATCACCTACGACACCCTGAACAACCCGTCCCGCGTCTCTTGGAATACGCTCAAGGGGCAGGACAAGATGCCGAACATTCTCCCCATCCGGGGGGATGTCAATTACCGGACCACGCAGACCTCGGTGGTTGCCGGGCACGAGAACATCGTCGCCGATGGAATGCGTCTGGAGGGCTACAAAAACGTTGGCGACCGCATGATCCTCGTGTCACACCGCACCGATCTCAAGGTGACTCCTGCGAAAAAGAATTCCGACTCGCCTGTCTCCGAGGTGATCACGCCCGAGGGGCGCGACTTCATCTTCCAGCAACGCGCCACGTTTCACGCGGATGAAAAAGGCCTGGTTTTTTCCGGGCGCGCCGGGGTGATCCGGCAATTCAAGGATGGGCGCACCGAACTCAATCTTTTCAAGGGCGAGCAGATCGGTAACCCATCTCTTCAGCTCGCCGTGGATAATCCATCACTCGGCATCAGCGCTACTTTCAAAACATCCGCCGAGGTTTCCGGTCAATTTTTTTCCCGCGAGGGCGGAAAGCTGACCCTGAAATTTCCGGGAGGAGTTCCTCCGGGTGGGCATCTCTTCGTTAATGGCAAACCTGCAAAGGTCATTGCGGATAATAACACCCTCATGACTCAACTTCCTGCTGGCGAAGGCGCTTGGCAGTTGACCGCCGGCCTCGCCGTGCCGATGTCCCCCGAAATCACCCGTTCCGTGGCGCGGGCCGATGGAGCCGTGATGGATTTCACCCCCGTGGCTTCCGCCAACGGCTACCGCATTGAATTGAGCCATGACGGCGGCAACACTTGGACGACGGCGGGGACCGCAAAGACGCCGGCGTTCACGCTTACCGGCCTGAAAGCGCCTGACAAAGTCCATCTCCGCGTCATTGCCTTGAACGGAGAATTGGCGAGCCTTCCCGGAAAGGAATATCCGGTCTATGTCACCGGCCGACCTGCTGGCCCGCCTGCTGGCCTGCGCCTGAGTCTGGCCAAGGACGCGGCAAGCTTGACTTGGGGACGAGTGCTTGGTTCCAAGGAATATGTTGTTTATCGCAGAACCACCGGACAAACCGACTGGAAAGAAATCCACCGTGGAACCGGAAATAATTTTTGTGACCGCGTCAAGGGCGTTATTCCACCCGCATCCGACCCCGGACTTGAAGCCGCCGCTCGCCAGCAACCGGCGGATAAAACCATCACCTATGAATATGCGGTCACGGCCGTTGACGATGTTGGCGAGAGCACCAAATCATCCGTCACCACCACCGATCCGACCTCGTGGCGGAACTGGTATCCCGACACTCCGCTGCACTACAAGCGTCGCAGCGCTTACTGGCTGCCGCCTTATGTAACGCCTGAACAGGTTCCACCGGCGGCTTACCCTGAATAATTTGAGACTGGAACTAAAAGTGTATCCCGGTCGTTTTGGGCGCTTGCGATTTGCTTTATTCACACCGTTCATGCGGGGGATTCTTTTCAAAGAACCGGATGTCAGTCATACTCAGCCCATCCCGAATCATATGGAACAAATCAGGTTTTCAAAAAAAATGCATTCCGCATTTGTAGCGGCACTTTTGTTGTTGTCACCAATCTTAGTGTCAGGTGTGCCATCCCAGTCCAATCCTTATCTGCCGCTCTATGAGCAAATTTTCAAAATCAATGAGGTGGCGGCAAAACAAACAGCGTTCGACAAGTTGTGTCTTGCGAATGTCGCTGTGCACATGGCGCAGCGAGGTGGCCGCGCTGAATATCGCGACAAGGCGGCGGCGCTTTTTGAATCGGCGTTGCCGGAGGTCGCCGGCAAGCCGTCTGACTTTCATACGCTTCGGGAACTTGCACACATCATTTTACCCCTGCGGCAATGGGGATTACTCAAATCGGCAGATGAGCAGGCATTGCGGAAAATCGCCGTGCGAACCTGGAAAGAATTTCTCGCTGCGCCCGAGGGTTCCGCCGAAGGGGACGTGGATCACAACATTCATCTCGCGCAGGCGCTCGGCTGTGCGGCGTTTGCCAATTTCTTCAAGGATGACAAGAGCGTTGACATCGCGCCTATTTCCGCCCGGCTCGATCGGTATTGGGGTAAGATCAAAGCGACGGGGGACTTGGATGAAGATGCGAGCAATTACACGGGACTAGGAATCGTTCACTGCCTTGAGTTGGCGCAAGAACTCGGTCACGAGGAAGATTTTCGCGCGCCGGGCTTTCGCCGCATGTTCGAGCGCCAACGTGATCTGATCTCGCCCACCGGACAATTGCCGGAGTTTGGGGACGGATTTTTTCATCTGGAGCGTGATGCCTTCGATTTTCTTTATCTCTGCGAATACGCCGCAAAGCTGTATGACGACCCAACTTTTCTGACGGTGGCACGTCGGCTCTATGACCCGGCGGCGTTTGCCAAGGCTCCACCGGATGAATGGTGCCGCGGCATATCGCTGCTGGCGTTGGAGCTTTCCACGCGTGCGCCAACGCCATTGCCCGCCGCGTCGCTTGTGAACTATCGTGCCAATCGCGTCAGCCCACAGCCGGTGGTGGATAAGCTGATTTTGCGCACCGGCAACGAACCCGGCGATGCGATGGTGATGCTGGATCTCTACGCCGCCGGCAGTCATGCGCATCCGTTCAAAGGACCTTCGGTGGCCTACTACGAGGTTGATGGCGTGCCGCTCTTCCATAATCTCGGTCGCCACCGCACGCGTTCGGCGATTGCGGGCAACAGCTTCTGGGCGATGGACGCAACCCGCGCCTTTCCCGGCGTCTGGAAACCCGGCGAATGGTTCACGATGTCCATTCCGGCGGAATGGATGAAGGACGACCCGGCAGGTGCGGTGCAAGTAGGCGATCACGTCACCTTTCGCAATTTCGACAATCGTGGCACCCGGCAGCTTTGGTTCGACAATCTCCGGCTGAAAGGCAAGGCAGGCGTGAAATTGCTGGATGGTTTCGAGAGTCAAAAACAATGGAACGGCGGCTTGCTCAAGGTGCCCGGCATCAAGCTGGAGACTTCGTCCGATCATACGCAAGGTGCCGCTTCGCAGAGCCTGAATTGGGGAATGCTCAAAACCACCGGCTGCACCCGCAAGCTGGCCGATGCACATGATTTCACCTTCACGCCAGATCAATTTGATGCGTTGAAATTGGATCTCAAATACGAAGGCTTGCGCCCATATTTTCATCTACGCGATCTCTGCCAGCAAATTGATGTGGGGGATCAAGCACTGCTTTACAAGGTCGGTTCCGCCCGCGCCGAACAGCGCGGACGCGATGCGTTTGGTGAGGCGGTTTTCAGCCGCTACATCGCCGCTGATGCGCAACTCACCCGCCGGATGGTGCTCACCGCTGAAGGCTGTCTGATTATCCGCGACCGGTGGGCTTCCGGAAAGTCGCAACCAAAGTGGAACGCCGGCCAACTCTGGCAGTTTTACGCGTTGAAAGAGCACGGTGCGGATTGGTTCTGTGGCGATGATGATGGTGCATTTACTGTGCCGGATGGAAAAGGCGGCACAAAATCCGTCACACGCCGGATGCTGGTGAAGTTTGCGCCGGGGCCGGACACCAGCACCTTTGTCGAGCAAATCAATCAGTCCTATCTGGCGCCGAATCCGAAGAACCGTCCGCAAGACAAATTCTTTACGACCGGCAGCCGGCGCAGCGTTTCCACCGGCGAGGAGGCAAGCTTTACGCTCGTCGTCGTTCCGCACGCTTCCGAACAGGATGCAAAAGCCATCGCGAGTGGAATCAGTTTCAAAGAAACAACCGACGGCATTGAAGTCCTGCTGAATCCGCCCGCCGTTGCCGCGCCCGTCCAGGTTGGATTGCTAAACAACGATAGCTGGAAGATTTCACGCGAGCCATAACGCAAGCCGGAAAATATTTTTTGTGAAGCTCGAAAAAACATTTGCCGCTAAAAATATTCTAATCACTCTGCTGCTGTTGCCGTTCGCTGTGCTGCGAGCGGCAGATTCAGTTGATCCTTTCGCGTCTTATCTCGATGGTAAGGCGCCGGAGATTTTGCGCGAGGTGTCTTCGACGAATGTGCCGCCGGAAAATATCACCGTGCGCCGGGTCGTGTTTCGCTCGCGGGAGAACTCGGAAATCTTCGCAGTCATCGCCACACCAAAAACACCGGGCAAACATCCCGGAATGCTCGTCCTGCACGGCGGCGGTGGTAGCGCGGAAGTGGACAAGGCGATGGCTTGGGCACAGCGCGGTTATGTGGCGGTGGCGCCGGATTTACCGGGCATAGCCGAACCCAAGAAACTTACAGAAACAAAAGGCAAATGGAGTTCGCTGAAATATGGCGAAGGCCGCTGGGTGGCTAATCCAGACGCCAGCGCGAGTGTGATATTCGATGCCGTGCTTAGTGCGATGAAATCGCTTTATCTGCTACGTTCGCAACCAGAAGTAGACACATCTCGGATTGGTGTGGTTGGGGTTTCTTGGGGCGGTTACATGACCGCCATGGTTTGCGGGCTTGCCGGTGACCAAGTGAAGGCTGGGTTTGCTCTTTACGGCTGCGGATTCTTTGATTTGGGAGGATACGGACCAGCCGCTTGGAAAAAAATCCCCGCTGAAGAGTGCGACCGCTGGTTGCTTCATCTTGATGCCGGCCGCCGCGCGCCGAAAATGAAGGCCGCTTATTTTCTGGCCGCTGCCTCCAATGATTTTTTTGGCTATCCGCGATCGGCTCAAGCAACGCTTGACGCAATTGTTGGCGAGAAAAATCATGTTTTTGCACCGAATGCCAATCATAAAATTCCCGTGCCCGGTGGCAGCACCTTCGACAAGAAGTCAGAGCAGCCTTTCACGCCGACATCGTTTCAACCATTTCCCACGCCAGACGGACAAAAGGCCAATTGGCTCGCGATGGAGGTGCCGTATTTCGACTATTATCTCAAAGGTGTCGGTGAACCATTCCCGAAAGTCAATGTGCAAAAGACCGCCGATCCGCATCGCGCTCGCTTCAGCATCACCGCGCCACACCCGCTCACGAAGGTGGAAGTTTA